>Ga0209574_10000068_pt1 | contig 30725 bp, 29 predicted proteins | sample AgamicMgMarz_FD_187168 | JGI IMG/M metagenome (GOLD analysis project Ga0209574, IMG submission 187168) | Agave microbial communities from Guanajuato, Mexico - Mg.Ma.rz (SPAdes) (version 2) | ecosystem: Host-associated > Plants > Phyllosphere > Phylloplane/Leaf | place: Guanajuato, Mexico... | reverse complement strand
TCACCAGGCCGGCGGTCACGATCTGCCCGTCCCGGAACCTGTACGTCTGCACGCATTGCAGGGTGGCGTTGGCGACAGCCGCCTTGCGGCCGACGTTGACGCATTCGGTGTTCGCCGAGCCCACTGCCACGCCGCTCGGAGAGACCATCGCGAGGCGTACGGTCAGCACGTCGCCGGGCCGGAGCTGCTCGCCCCGGCCGTGCTTGACGTAGCTGCTGCCCTTGAACTTCATCCGGACGGTGATCTCGCGATCGGTGGCCTGAGCACCTGCACTCAGTACGAAGTGATCGAGGATCGCCGCAGCGAGTGCGGCGGCGACCAGCGACAGGGCGATGACTCGTGTTCTCAATCTCATCTTGGCCTCCTCGGCTCGTCTATGAAACGGAGGCCGAGCCTGCTTCGAGCGTGCGCCGCGGTCGTCACCCGGGCGGGTGATCGTCAAGGATCCGGGTCACCCGAGGGAGTGACCAGGCCGGTCTCGTAGGCGAGCACGACCGCCTGCACCCGATCGCGCAAGCCGAGCTTGCGCAGGACGCGCGCCACGTGGGTCTTGATCGTGTTCTCGCCCAGAACGAGTTCCGCCGCGATCTCGGCGTTTGAGAGCCCCCGGGCGAGCAACCGCAGCACGCCGAGCTCGCGCTCGGTGAGCTCCTTCAGCGCCGCCGGTACCGCGCCCGGTGTCTGCGGCGCGGTTCGGGCGAACTGCTCGATCAGGCGGCGGGTGACCGAGGGCGCGAGCAGCGCATCGCCCGCCGCGGCCGCCCGCACCGCGTCGAGGAGCCGGTCGGCTGGCGCGTCCTTGAGCAGGAAGCCGCTCGCGCCGATGCGGAGCGCCTCGTATATGTACTCGTCGCGGTCGAAGGTGGTGAGCATGAGCACCGCGGTGTCGAGCGCGGCGTCGGACAGGAGCTGCTCGGCGGCCTTCAGCCCGTCCAGCTCGGGCATGCGGATGTCCATCAACACCACGTCCGGCCGCGTGCGCCGCACCATGTCGATCGCGCCGCGACCATCCACCGCCTCGCCCACCACCCGGATGTCGGGCTCGTCCTCGAGGATCACGCGAAAGCCCGCGCGCACCAGGCGCTGGTCGTCCGCCACGACCACGTCGATCTGCCTCGGCTCGTCCAAGGCCTCGGAAGCAGCTGGCGCGTCGCCACCCACACGGGAGGCGGCCACGCGTTCGGCGATGCCGCGCAGGCGCAGCGCGCCGGCCGGGCGGATCGGAGCATCAAGGCGCGGTCCGGCGATGCGGCAGACCACCTCGGACGCCAGGATCTCGCCGGCGCTGGCGCTGTCACAGAGCCGCTCGGCCACTCGCACCGGGGTGCCGTAGAGGTCGTCCCCGTCCGGCAGCGGCTCGCCGGCATCGAGGCCCACGCTCAGCTCAAGCCGCCCGAGCGCAACGATTTCCTCGTGCATGTCAAGCGCGCAGCGCACGGCCGCCACCGCGCTGGAGAAGGCGACCATCAGGCCGGCCCCGGTCGACCGCACCTCCCGGCCGCCGTGCGCCGCCAGCGCGGTGCGCAGGGCCGCGAAGTGTTCGCGCCGCACGGCGTCCGCCGCGTCGTCGCCCTCACGATCGAACAGCGCCGCCGAGCCGAGCAGCTCGCAAAACAGGATCGTGACGAACGGTGCGTTCATTCCGGCGAGTGACGCGGCCGGCGCCGATCACCCACGCGGATGACGACGACGGCAGGCGCACGGCGGATTCTTACGGCATGATCGACTTCGTGACGCACGTCCCCGCCCGGATCGGCAAGCGCGACGTCGTCATCACCGTCGCACTCAGCGCACTCGGGCTGCTGCTGATGTACGACAACGTCTACGGCGAGCTCGCTCCCGAGAACCGGACCGGTCCCGACCAGCAGGCCGTGATCCACGTTGGGAACATCGTGCCCTACGAGCTCACCATTCCCCTCTTCCTGTTGGTCACGGTTCCGCTGCTGTGGCGGCGTGTGGCTCCACTTGCCGCACTGGCCGCGGCCTGCGCCGGCCTCGCTGTCAACGAGTTGCTGCTCGGCAGCGAGGTGCTGCGCTGCGGCGTGGTCCTGCCCACGGCCTGCTTCTTCGCCTTCGCCGCTGGGGCTCAGCTACAGGGCCGCGACGCGCTGCTCGGCCTCGCGCTCGCCTTCGCCCTGGCGTTCGCCGACATTCTCGTGACTTTCGGTCCCGCGATGGCGTTCATCCTCGGCGGATTCACCGCCGTGTTCTGGGTGGTGGGGCGGCTCGTCCAATCGCGCCGGCGGATGGCCCGCGAGCTGCAGGCACACACGGCAGAGCTACGCACCGCGCGCGACGAACGCGCGCGCATGGAGGTCGCCGCCGACCGCGCCAGGCTGTCGCGCGAGCTCGACGAGCTGCTCCAGCGGCGTCTGGGCGAGCTCGCCCGAATGGCCGACGCCCGTCCCCGGGACGCCGAGGCCGCGACGGCGACGCTCGTCGACATCGAGCAGGCAAGCCGCAGCACCCTGGACGAGATGCGCACGGCCGTCGGCCTCCTGCGTGACGACGCACCCGAGCCTGCCACCGAGCCGCAGCCGGCGCTCACCCACATCGAGGCTCTCCTCGTGCGGGCCAAGGGCGGCGGCGCCCGCCTGGACGTGCAAGGCAGCCCGCGGGTCCTTCCGCCCGCGGTCGAGCTGTCCGCCTATCGAATCGTGGAGCATCTGCTCGGGGCGCTCGAGGACACGCCCGAGGTCCAGGTCGGAGTGCGCTTCGGAGACGATGCGCTCGAGCTGAGCGTGTCCGGTCCCGCCCGGCGGCGCGCCCGTGCGGCGATAGAACGGGCGCGCGAGCGCGCGCGGCTGCAGAACGGCAGCGTCGACGCCACGGTGCGAGGCGGGCACGCCGAGGCGGTCGCCTCGCTGCCGGTGCTGGCGGGCTGAGATGCCCCAAGGGCGACGGGCGGCGCTTGTCGGCCTGGCAGCAGGCGTCGCCGGCGCCGTGTTCGCCGCGCTCGAGCATCTCGGCGCCGTGGGGATCGCCGCCGGGGCCGTGGTGGGCTGCGCGCTCGGCGCGAGCCGATCGCACCCTCGGGCCGCGTGGGTCGTCACGGTCGCCGCGCTCTTGGCGATCGCGACCGATGGGGTCTCCTGGGGCGTCGCCGTCCTCGTCAGCGCTCAGGCGTTTTGCGCCGGGCGCTGGGAGACGCCTCGGGCGGGCGTGGCCGCTCTCGTCGGGCTTGTGGGCTCGCTGGAGGTTGGTGTCGTGCTCGCGGGCGGCGCCGAGGTGCTGGCGCTGCTCGGCCCGGCCGCCACGTGGGGCGCCGGCCGCGCCCTCGGCGAGCGCGAGCTGATCGTGGAGCAGCTCGCCGAGCGTGCGAGCGAGCTCGAGGAGGAGCGCGAGGCCCACGCCGCGCTGTCGGTCCGCTACGAGCGGGCGCGGATCGCCTCCGAGCTGCACGACATCGTGGCCCACGCGATCAGCGTGATGGTGGTGCAGGCGAGTGCCGGCCAGCGGCTCGCGGCGCGCGATCCGGAGGCGACCGCCGAAACCTTTGCGGCGATCGCGGGCGCGGCTCGCCAGGCCGAAGCGGACATGGGTCGTCTCGTGGCGCTGCTCGGGGACACGGACGCCATCGGCCCACCGCCGGACCTGCGACTCGTGGAGGAGCTTGTGCGGCGAGCGGCGGGCAGCGGACTGGACGTGACACTGCGGCTCGAGGGCGAGCGCGAAGGCCTGCCTACGCCGCTCGTGGAAACGAGCTACCGTGTCGTCCAGGAGGGCCTGACCAACGCGCTCCGCTACGCCGCCGGCGCGGCCGTCTCAGTGGTTGTGCACGGCGAGCGCGAGGCTTTGTCCGTCGAGGTCCGGAACGCGCCCACCCGCTCAGAGGCCACCCTCGCGGGCACGGGCACCGGCACCGGCCTGCGTGGACTCCGCGAGCGCGTCGGCGCCTGCGGCGGGACACTCGAGGCCGGACCCGTCCTTGACGGTGGCTGGCGACTTAGCGCTCGCCTGCCCCGCGGGGTCGCCGCCGGACTGCGACGCTCGCCGCAGCACACGATCGACTGACACTCGGCGCAGATCCGGGCGCCGAATCCGTAGGGTTTCGCGTAGGAATCGCTCGAACTCCGCTCAGGGGGCGGCCTCTGAATGAGTCGCCCCGATTTTCCTTTACCGGTCTAGTGGATTGGTAAAGCGATGAGCAAGCTGTATTGGAGCGTCCGGCGATGGACGCATCGAGGTCGAGCGCGCCGATGACCTGGTGCGCCGATTTGCTGGGTCCCTGCCGGCGGGGACCTATCCGCCGGGCCATCTCGAAGAGCTGCGTCGCGAGTGGGGGGAGTAGCGCTCGACGCCGATGTCGTGATCGCTTTCCTGGACGCGGGCGACGATCGGCATGCGCAGGCCGTCGACGTTCTGCGCCCTCGACGGTCACGGCGGTTGATGAACGCTCCTTGGTAGCTTGGCTTCATGCGGGCGCTCATCGCCATGACGATCCTGCTCACCGCGGCAGGCGCCGCGGCGGCGCAGGTACCGCCCCGGCCACCTCAGATCGATGAGCTGCCGCCGCTCCCGAAGGCACCCACCGAGACCTTCGACGTGATCGTCGAGGGCGAGGGCAGCGCCTCCCGGCGGGTCGACGGCGACGGCAACAGCGGCATCTGCTCGATTACGTCGCACACCGTCAGCGTCGAGCGCTACGAATACGGTCGCGGTCGGGGCCTGCGCGTCGTATTCACGAAGCTCGGCGCCGGTCGGCAGAGTGCGGTCCTCATGAAGCGCGCGGGCCGGCGGCTGCCGGGCGTGACCTTCAATGTCCGAGCAAAGCTCGACGCGAGCGCCCAGGGCGAGGCGAAGCGCTTCGGGCCGGCGCCCTGCCAGCCGACGACCGAGCAGGTGGGGGACGAGCGGGGCTGCGGGAGGGGCCTTCGCCGCGCCGCCAACTGGGCGCTCGGCTACGCCCAGGGGAAGCTGTCGCTCGACGTGAAGGACGATCCGATTCCGCCGCTGCCCGGATCGGGCGCGGGTTGCGGCATGAACGGGGTCGAGACCTTCTCGCAGCAGCCGGTCTTCGGCTGGTTCGGCCCGCCGCAACTAAAGCGCACCCCTCTGCCAAGGCGGCTCATCTTCGGGTCGAGGCGCGCCTTCGTCGTGCGGCTCTCCTCCGGCGATATCGAGAAGCAGTTCGATTCGCCCAACCCCGCGTTCGCGGCGCGGGCCCTGGAGAACGCGGAGCACCGCGCGGTCGTGCGCTTCATCCGCGTTCGCCAAGGCAGCTGACACGGGGCCCAGCCGATCTGGTCGTTCGGCGAGACGCAGCCGAGCGGCACCGCCAAGGTCGACATCGCCCGCGCGGCGGGGGCGCCCTCCCGCGGCCGGCCCTGCCGCGCCTACCAGCCGTAGACGGTCAGGACGCCGCCAGCCGCTTACGCCGCTCCAGCTCGGCATCGGTCGGCTGGTCGAACTCGAACGACCCGATCTCGAGCTCGCCCGCGGGCACGTAGGTGTTGATCGTGACGCCGGTCCCCGAGACCGTGCTGTCGAGCAGCTTCAGCGCGGCCGGGATTGTGCCCTCGCCGAAGAGGCGCTTGCCGGTCCCGAGCGTCAGGGGGAAGATCCAGATCCGGTACTCGTCGATCAGGTCGTGCCTGAGCAGCGTCTGGATCAGGCCCACGCTGCCGTGGACCTGGATCTCCGGGCCGTCCTGGCCCTTCAGCGCGGCCACATAGTCCGCGACGTTGCCTTCGATCAGCGTCGAGTTATTCCACTCGACCGCTTCGAGGGTCGTCGAGGCGACATGCTTGCGCGTGCTGTTGAGGTGATCGGCGATCGGGCCCTCGTCGTACGGCCAGTGCGCCGCGAAGATCTCGTACGTGCCCCGACCGAGCAGCAGCTCGTACGGGCCGGACTCGCGCACCCGCCCCATCATCTCCTCGTCGAAGTAGTTGGCCCCCCAGCCGCCGTGGGTGAACCCACCGGTCGGGTCTTCCTCGGGGCCGCCGGGGGACTGCATCACTCCGTCGAGGGACACGAACGAGTTGACAGCGAGTTTTCTCATGGCTCTTAGACCGACGATTCGCCGAAAACTCATCGGCGCGGCGGCAAGCCGAAGGCCGGAAACAGCTCGGGGAAGACGAACGAGGTGATCTCGGCGATACGCCCGCCCGCGACGCGCAGCGCGTCGAGCGCAAGCGGGCGGTAGTCCGAGGTAGGGCACCGCGGGCTGCCTGTTCGCGCCGGTGGCGACGTCCGCGCGCAGCAGCTCGCCCAACGCCTCGACATCGGCGCGCTCGTGGGCGTCCAGGTAGCGTCGCAGCAACGCAGGAGCAGCACTGCCCGTTGCCGCGGCGGCAGGTGCTGGATCGCACCGAATGGCGGCCGCCGTCCTCGAAGCTCGCGCGGTTTCGCCACGCGCGCAGGAAGGTCTCCTGCACGAGGTCCTCGGAGTCCTCGAACGAACCCAGCATCCGGTAGCAGTGCACGCGCAGCTCGCCTCGGGGGCGTTCCACGAGGGCGTCGAAATCGGCTGAGCCCATCGGGGTGGGATACTGGCCGATTCCATGCCCACGGAGGATGTTGCGGCTGTCCAGCGGCTCCTGGACGCCTTCAACCGCGGCGACTTCTCGGCCCTCAACGAGCTTGATCCTGCGGCCGAGCTCCAGGACGAGCCGCGCATCCCGGGGGCGGGCTGGAACTACGGCCACGCCGGCGCGGTCAAGTGGGCGGTGAAGCTGTGGCAGTCGTTCGGGCGGCTCTCGTTCGCGATCGACGAACCGATCGCGACCAGCGACTGCCTGGTCACCCGCTGGCGGGCCAGCGGCGTCGGCAAGCGCAGCGGCATCCGGGTCGACATGAACGGCTACTGCGTCTTCCGCATGCACGACGGGAAGGTGCGCCGGGTCGAGTTCTACGACAACGAGCGCGAGGCGCTCGCCGCGCGCGGATAGCCTTCCCGCCGTGCCCCTTGAGATCGTCCTGGCCCGCCACGGCGAAACGGAGTGGAGCAGGGACGGGCGCCATACCGGCCGCACCGACGTGCCCCTGACCGAGGAGGGGCGCCGCCAGGCGCTGCTGCTGCGCGACGCGCTCGCCGAGTGGACGTTCGTGAAGGTGCTCTCGAGCCCGCTGGAGCGCGCGCTGGACACCTGTCGCCTGGCGGGGCGCGCCGAGGGCGCCACCACCACGGACGACCTGCTCGAGTGGGACTACGGCGACTACGAGGGGATCACCACCGCCGAGATCCGCGCGACGCGACCGGACTGGTACCTCTGGCGCGACGGCTGTCCGGGCGGCGAGGACGCAGCCTCCGTCGGCGAGCGCGCGGATCGGGTGATAGCCGAGGTCGAAGCGGTGGAGGGCGCGGTCGCGCTGTTCGCCCACGGCCACCTGCTGCGCGTGCTCGCGGCTCGCTGGCTCGGCCTGGGCCCCGAGGCGGGCGCGCTGCTGACGCTGGGCACAGCCACCCTGTCGCTGCTCGGCTACGAGCGCGAGACGCGCGTGGTCAGGCGCTGGAACGCGCCGGTGCCGGGCGCCTAGGGCAAGCTACCCGCCGCTGCTTCCCGCAACCGACACCCGTTTCGCTCGGCTCGGGATGACCGCCCCCAGCAGCGCGACGAGCGGGACGAACAGGCCGACGATCCCGGTGAGCTTGCGCCCGCGGCGGAAGCACACCAGGGCCAGGGCCACCCCGATCAGCTGGATCGGAACCGCGACCCAGGCGTGGCCGCGGTCCATCCCGGCCAGGATCAGCACGGCGTCCCAGACCGCGATCCAGAACTCGAGCCCGAGCAGGGCGACAACGAGCAGCCCGGTGGTTACGACCACCGCGTCGATCGACTGGCGCCCCTTGTCGGACCAGTAGACGTCCTGGAGGTTCAGCCAGAGGGCGAACTCGTCCATCGTCAGCCCCATCCCGATGCCGAACGCGATCGCCACGAACTCGAACCACGGGCTCTCGAGGTCGGTCGAGATGCCCAGGTAGCCCATCGACAGCAGCAGCAGGATGCCCCAAACGAGGTGGTGCACATGGGTGCCGCCCTTGGTCTCCACGTTGCCCGGCCACCACGACACCTGCGCGCGGATCATGTGAGCGCTCGTGCGGATGAAGCCGAAGGAGCAGATGAACGCGAGCAGGATGAGGAAGTGCGTTTCCTTGCCCGGCACCTGGATGTGGTGGTCGTAGGCGCGAGTGATGTCGTCCCAGAGCTGCTGCACCCCAATCGATCGTAACCTCCGCTTCCGATCGACGGACTCGACTACACGGATCTGGCCATAGTCCTCGCCGCCGCCACGGCGGCGCCGCTGCTGGTCGACCTGCTGCCGCTGCCCAAGGTCCCACCGATCGTGAGCGAGATCGTGGCCGGGATCCTGATCGGCCCGGTGGTCCTCGACTTGGTCGACGACACCGCTCCGCTGGCGGTGTTCTCGGCGATTGGCCTGGTCTTCCTGTTCTTCCTCGCCGGTCTCGAGATCGCGTTCGACGCACGCGACGACCGGCACCTCGCGCTCGTCGGGCTCGCCTTCCTGGTGTCGCTCGGGCTGGCGCTGGTCGTGGCGCTGGTGTTCGACGCGGTCGAGCTCGTCGGGGCGCCGCTGCTGGTGGCGATCATCCTCGCGGCCACCTCGTTCGGGATCGTGGTGGCCGTGCTCAAAGACGCGGGCCAGACGGGCACCCCGTTCGGCCAGCTCGTGATCGCGGGCGCATCGATCGCGGACTTCGCGACCGTGATCCTGCTGTCCCTGTTCTTCTCGTCGTCGGGAGCGAGCTTCGAGACGACGCTGGTGCTGCTGCTCCTGTTCCTGGGCGTGGTCGCGGTCGTCGGGCTGATCCTGGCCGGAGTGCGCGGCTCCGAGCAGCTGAAGGCGACGGTCGCGCGGCTGCACCGCACCAGCGCCCAGATCAGCGTGCGGATCGCGTTCCTGCTGCTCGTGCTGCTCGTCTACATGTCCGAGGAGTTCGGCCTAGAGGTGGTACTGGGGGCGTTCCTGGCGGGAGCGATGGTGAGCCTGCTGGACCGCGAGAACGTCGTGCGCGACACCGGGCTGACCGAGAAGCTCGAGGGCATCGGGTTCGGCGTGTTCATCCCGATCTTCTTCGTGGTGAGCGGCGTGAGCCTGGATCTCGACTCCATGTTCTCCTCGTTTGACACCATCGTGCTCGTGCCGCTCACGGTGATCGCCCTGCTGGTGGTCCGCGGCGTTCCAGCGCTCATCTACCGGCGCTTCGTGCCGCGCCGCCAGGCGCTCTCGGCCGGGCTGCTGCAGGCGACGTCGCTGTCGTTCGTGGTGGCGGCCACGCAGATCGGGGTGGAGATCGGCGAGCTCGAGCCGGCCGCCGCCGCCGGGCTGGTCACCGGCGGCGTGATCTCTGTCCTGATCTTCCCGGCGCTCGCGCTGAGGCTGCTGAGGCCGGCGTGATCGACGGCGTCCTCGGCGGGCCGGTCGACCAGGACTATCTGCAGCAGGCGCGCCAGATGCAGGCGATGTCGTTCGCGGTGCACATCCCGCTCGTCTGCTTCGGCATCGCCTTCCCAGCGATGGTGCTGTTCCTGGAGGGGCTCTGGCTGCGCACCGGCGACCCGCTCTACCGCGCGCTCGCCAAGCGCTGGTCCAAGGCGATGCTGATCCTGTTCGCCGTCGGCGTGGTGACCGGCACGATCCTGTCGTTTGAGATGGGCCTGTTGTGGCCCGAGTTCATGGCCACCTTCGCCGATGTCTTCGGGCTCGCGTTTCTGATCGAGGGCTACTCGTTCTTCATAGAGGCCATCTTCATCGCGATCTACGTGTACGGCTGGGAGCGCCTGTCGCCCCGCACGCACATGGCCGCGGGCGTCCCGATCGTGCTGGCGGGGATCACCGGGTCGCTGATGGTCATCTCGGTGAACGGCTGGATGAACCAACCGACCGGCTTCTCGATTCGCAACGGCGAGGTGGTCGACGTGAAGCCCCTGGCGGCGCTGTTCAACGACAACCTCTGGCACGAGCTGGTGCACATGTACCTGGCCGGTTTCATCGTGGCCGGCTTCCTGGTGGCCGGGGTCTATGCGTTCGGCTGGCTGCGTGGGCGGCGCGACCGCCACCACCGCATCGGCCTGGTCGTGGCGCTGTCGGTGGCCGCGCTGGCCACGCCGGCCCAGCTGCTCGTGGGCGACTGGGCGGCTCGCACGGTCGCCGAGCGCCAGCCCGTCAAGCTGGCCGCGTTCGAGGGGCTGGAGGAGACGACGAAGGGCGCGCCGTTCTCGCTGCCCGGCGGGATCGAGATCTCGAAGCTGCTGTCGCTGCTCGCCTTCCACGACCCCAACGCGACGGTGACCGGGCTCGACAGCGTGCCGGAGGACGATCGGCCGCCGACGGGCATCGTCAAGCTGTCGTTCCGCCTGATGGTGTTCATCGGCAGCGCCCTGGCCGCGCTCGGCGCGTGGTTCGTGTGGCTCTGGTGGCGCCGCGGCCGGCTGCCGCGCTCGGTCTGGTTCTATCGCGCGCTGGTGGCCGCCGGGCCGGCGGCGCTGGTGGCGCTGATCGCCGGCTGGGTCACGACCGAGGTCGGCCGCCAGCCCTGGGTCGTCTACCACGTGATGCGCACCGAGAGCGCGGTGACCGGCGCCAGCGGGGTGCCCGTCGGGTTCGCCGTGCTCGCCCTCGTGTACGCCGGGCTGGCAACGGTCGCCTTCGTGATGCTGCGCCGCCTCTCCCGGCCGCCGCTCGAGGTCGGTCCCTGATGCTGCCTGACCTGACCGCGGGCGTTGCGCTGCTCGCGCTCACGGCGTACGTGGTCCTGGGTGGGGCGGACTTCGGCGCGGGGTTCTGGGACCTGACAGCCGGCGGCGCCAAGCGCGGCGCGCCGGTAAGGGCGATGATCAAGCGCGCGATGTCGCCCGTTTGGGAGGCCAACCACGTGTGGCTGATCTTCCTGCTGGTGGTGCTGTGGACCGGCTTCCCGGAGGCGTTCGGGTCGATCACGTCCACGCTCGCGATCCCGCTGTTCGTGGCCGCGCTCGGGATCGTGCTGCGCGGCGGAGCCTTCGCCCTCAAGGGCGAGGCCGCGACGATCGCCGAGGCGCGCGCGCTCGGCGCGACCTTCGCACTGGCGTCGGTGATCGTGCCGTTCTTCCTCGGTGCGGCCGCCGGCGCGATCGCGGCGGGCGAGGTGCCGGTCGGCAACGCGAGCGGGGACGAGTGGTCGAGCTGGACCCAGAGCACTTCGATCCTGGTCGGGGCGCTGGCGGTCGCCGCTGGGGCGCACCTGGCCGCCGTCTTCCTCGGCGCCGACTCGCGGCGCGCCGGCGAGACAGAGCTGGTGCACGCGTTCCGGGCGCGGGCGCTCGGGTCGGGGGTGGTGGCCGGGGCGCTCGCGATCGCGGGGCTGCTCGTGGTCCGGTCGGACGTGCCGGATCTCTACGACGACCTCACGTCGGGCGCAGGGCTCGCCTGCGTGCTCGCGTCGGGCGCCGCCGGACTGGTGACGCTGTGGCTGGAGTGGCGCGAGCGCTTCGAGCTGGCCCGCTACACCGCCGCCGCCGCGGTCGGCGCGATCGTCGCGGGCTGGGCGGTCGCCCAGGAGCCCTACCTGCTGCCGCCCGAGCTGACCGTGCACGAGGCTGCGGCGCCGGACGCCACGCTCGTGGCGTTGCTGGTGGCCACCGGCCTGGGCCTGCTGATCCTGATCCCCGCACTGACCTGGCTGTTTCGCCTGGCGCTCAGCGGACGGCTGGTGTACGAGGACAAGCCGCGCCCATGAGCCGGCTCGAGCTGGCCACCGCCGCCTGCTTCGTCCTCGGAGCGGGGCTGCTGTTCCCGTTCGACAGCACCTTCACGATCATTCCCGGCGTGCTGCTGCTGCTCGCGTTCGTCGTCTGCGGGGTGTTCGTGCTGGCGAGCCCCGAGCGGCTCGGCCGGGACGAGCCCTAGCGCCGCTCGCGTTCGAGCCAGGCCACCAGCGCCTGCAGGTCGGTGCCGACCTGCACCCGCTCGGTGCCGCGGTCGAACGGGGCGCGGCCGGCGACGATGCCGTTCGCGGCGACGCTGTAGACGGCCTCCGGGCGCAGGTCGGTGGTGCCCGACATCAGCAGTCCCGGCTGCTCGGCCCGCGCCTTGATCAGGTCGGCGCCGAGCATGCGCATGCGCCAGACCGGGTGTTCGTAGGCCTGCACCTCGAACGCGTCCGCGTAGGTGATCGGGCCGGCGTCGATGTCGGCGCGCGTGTTGCCCGGGTTGAGGAAGGCGACGTCCGCGCCGGTGAAGGCGCGCTGGGCTTCGACGGCGACCCGGTCGACCGCCTCGTTGTCGAGCCGCTGGTCGGTGTAGCCGACCACCCGGTCGGCCAGCGGCGCGACGCGCTTGCGGTAGCGATCGACCAGCGCGAGCAGGTCAGGGTCCGGCGTGATGCCCTCGTGACGCGTCGGCATCACCACCGCCGACTTCGACACCACCTCGCCCGTGCCGCGGTCGATCGTGATGTTGACCCGGTCGAAGGCGACCCCGTACGAAAGCGCCTGCACGACCAGCTTGCCGTCGACTTCGAGGTCGAGCCGCGAGTGGGTGTGCCCGGCGACGACGACGTCGACGGCGTCGCTCATCTGGCGCGCCTCGTTGACGACCTCGCCGGCGGCGTCGGCTCCCTGTTGGAAGGCACCCGCGTGAGCCAGCACGACGATCGCCTGCACACCCTGGCGTTGCAGGTCGGGCACGTAGCGGTTGACCGCCTCGGAGAGATCCGTCCAGTTGAACTGGCGCGCGTACTCGGAGAGCAGGAAGTAGGGCGTGTCGGTCGTCGTGACGCCGATGAAGCCGACCTTCACGCCAGTGCGCTCGACGATCTTGTAGGGGGGCAGGATCAGCTCGCCGCCGGCACGGGTCTCGGTGTTCGCGGCGATGTAGGGGTAGTGCGCGCGTCTCACGAGCCGCAGGGCCTCGGCGCCGCCCTCGTCGAACTCGTGGTTGCCGAGCGTGCCGACGTCGAAGCCCATCTGGTTGGTGGCATCGATCGTGGGCTCGTCGTTGAAGTGGCTGGAGATCAGCGGGGAGGCGCCGACCATGTCTCCGGCGTGCACGCGGATCGTGCGGTCGGGTTGCGAGCTGGCGGCGCGGTTGAGCCAGGCGCCCAGCCACGCCGCGCCGCCCACGCCAGACTCGGGCGGCTCGAGGTGGCCGTGGAAGTCGTTCACCCCGAGCAGCTGCAGCTCGACGGCGCCCCCGCGCTTGCCGACGGTCGGCTGGTCGGCGCCCGCGTTGAGGCCGAGCAGCGCAACGAGCAAAGCGGCCGCAAAGGCGGCCGCCCCAGGCAGCAGGTGACGGCGGTCGATGCGTCGCATGACCCGCAAGCTATGTGCGATTTGCAGGCCTTTTGTAGCCGACTCATGTCGATGGCGTGAAGCGCCTGTGAAGGGGTACCTGTCACGTATGAGAGTCCTCGACTGCGATTGCGGCAAGACGCTGCAGGCAGGCAACGACGACGACCTCGCCGGCCAGGTGCGCGAGCACGCCGCCGCAGAACACCCGGACATGGGGCTCACGGAAGACCAGGCGCGCCAGCTGGTCGCCGATCGGGCCTACGAGGCGAGCGACAGCTAGAGCACGGCCTGCAGCGCCGTTGCGACGCCCGCGACCACCAGGATCCCGCCGATTCCGTGCAGGAGCTGCTGCTCGCTCATCCGGCCGGTCAGGCGGGCGCCGACCACGGCGCCCGGAACCGAGGCGGCCGCACCGGCGGCGAGCGCGGTCCAGTCCACGCCGCCCGGTAGGTGCCCGACCACCCCGGCGAGGCCGACCCAGAAGCCCACGGCGAGGTTGGTGCCGACCGCGCGCGAGGGCACCTCGCCGACCCAGCGCAGCAGCGCCGGCATGCGCAGCGCGCCGAGGATCAGGCCCACGAGCCCGCCGAGCAGGCCGATCAGCGCGCCCGAAATCACCGCGGCGGGCATGTCGAGCGCGTCGCCGTCGGTGTCGGTGCGCGGCTGCGGCTTGCGCCGCAGCAGGTCGACGCCGAAGTGGAGCAGCGCCGCCCCGATCACGAGCAGCAAGGCGGTATCCGGGATCGCGCCGGAGATCAGCCCCCCGACCACGGCGCCGACCATCGAGGGCGGCGCCATCCAGGCGAACAGGCGCCAGTTGATCCGGCCGGCGCGGATGTGGGCGATGGCCGCTGCGAACGCCGCCACACCGGAGATGCCGATGTTCGCGCCGGCGCCGGCGGCGGGGGAGGAGGCGATCAACAGGACGGCGGGCAGGCGGATGTTGCCGAGCACGAGGCCGAGCGCGCCGCCGGCGCAGGCGACGACGAAGCACCAGACGCAGAAGGCGGCGAGCTCGAGCGGGTCCATGGAGGGCGGTCAGTCTTACGGGTCGGAGAGATGTGAACGGCGCTCGCGCTCCGCCCGCTCCCCCCACCCTCAACTGAGAACGATTCTCATTTGTGTATCCTGCGGCGCGCCGTGCGTTTCGCGCCCACCGCCCTGATCGCCGTGCTGCTCGCTGTCGTCGTCGGCTGCGGCGACGGCGGCGGGGACGACGACGCCGGCGTCAGGGTCGCGGCCACCACCACCCAGGTCGCCGACCTGGTGGCGCACGTGGGGGGGAAGCGCGTCGCGCTCGACTCGATCCTGCGTCCCAATTCGGACCCGCACGAGTACGAGCCGCGCCCCAGCGACGCGGCGGCGCTGGCGAAGGCCGACGTCGTGTTCCGCTCCGGCGGCGACCTCGACGAGTGGCTTGACGAGGTGGTGGACAGCGCCGGCGGCGGTGCCGAGCAGGTGACGCTGATCGATTCGGTGAAGCGCGCGGACGACGATCCGCACTGGTGGCAGAACCCGCGCAACGCGATCCTCGCCGTCGCGGCGATCCGAGACGCGCTGATCGACGCCGACCCCTCCGGCCGCGCCGGCTACGAGCGCCGCGCGGCTGCCTACACGACCAGGCTGCGCCGCCTCGACGCCGAGGTTGCCGGCTGCCTCGATCGAGTGCCGCGGGCCAAGCGCAAGCTGGTCACCACTCACGACGCGCTCGGCTACTTCGCCGCGCGCTACGGGATCGAGGTGATCGGCGCGGTGATCCCGTCGCTGTCCACGCAGGCCCAGCCGTCCGCCAAGGACGTGGGCGAGCTGGTCGGGCAGATCAAGCGCGAGGGTGTGGAGGCGATCTTCCCGGAGGCCTCGCTGTCGAGGCGGCTCGAGCAGGCGATCTCGCGCGAGTCGGGCGCCGAGGTGGGCGGCCAGCTCTGGGCGGACACGCTCGGCCCGGCGGGATCCTCGGGCGCGACCTACGTGGAGGCGATCCAGGCGAACGCGGTCGAGCTCGCCAAGGGGATGTCGGGCGGCAGCGTGACCTGCAGCTTCAGCCGCTGACGGCCGGCTCGGGCTCCTGCCTGCGCTGCGCGTCGCGGCGGTCGAAGTAGTCGCCGCCCTCGATGCTGATCGGGGGGAGGACACGGTCGAGCCACTTCGGCAGCCACCAGGCCCTGTCGCCCATGAGCGCCATGATCGCCGGCACGGCCAGGCAGCGGACGATCGTCGCGTCGATGGCGATCGCCACCGCTAATCCGATGCCGAACTCCTTCACCACGGCGTTGCCGTTGAGCACGAAGCTCGAGAACACGCAGACCATGATCAGCGCCGCGGACGTGATCACCCGGCCGGTGTTGGCAAGGCCGTCGACGACCGCCTTGTGCGCGTCGCCCTCCTCCTTGTAGTGCTCCTGGATCTGCGTCATCAGGAACACCTCGTAGTCCATCGACAGGCCGAACAGGATCGCGAACATCAGCAGCGGGACGTAGCTCGCGATAGGCACCGCTCCGTCGAGGCCGATCAACGTGGCGCCGTGGCCCTCCTGGAAGACGAACGTGACCACGCCGTAGGCGGCGCCGACCGAGAGCAGGTTCGCCACCGCGGCCTTGAGCGGCACGAGCAGGGACCGGAAGGCACACATCAAGACGATGAAGCTGAGCCCGACGACGATCAGGATCATCTGCGGCAGCTTGTCGGCGATGCGGGCGGCGAGGTCGATGTAGCCGGCGGTCTGGCCACCCGCGAACACGGTCATGTCCTTGCCCTTGATGGCGTTCGGGACGACCGTGTCGCGCAGCCGATTGACCGTGTCGATCGTGTCCGGGTCGGACGGGGCGGTGGTCATCACCGCCGTGAACACCGCGACGGTGCCCTTCTTGTCGACGGTGGCGGGCGAGACGGACCTGATTCCAGGGTCCTTCTTGATCGCGTTCTCGAGGTCGGTCAGGCGCGGGTCGGTAGCTGGCGACTCGGCGAGCTTCTTCTGCTGCGCGAGCTGCTGGGACTGGGACGCGGTCTGCTGCTGAACCTGCTGCTGCGCCTGCGCCTCCGGCACGCCCTGGGTCTCCAGCTGCTGCTCCTGCTCGGCGATCTGCTGGTTGAGCTGGTCCTGCTTCTGGTTGACCTGCTTGAGCTGGCTCTGGTCGGGCTTGGCCGGCGAGCCCAGCTCGACCCCGATCAGCAGCGGCCCGTTCGAACCCGGGCCGAACCCCTCGGACATCAGGTCGAATGCCTGGCGGGCCGTCGTGCTCTTCGGCAGCTCGCCGTTGTCCGAGGCCCCCAGCTGGAGGTCGAGCACCGGGAGCGACAGCACGATCAGGATCCCGACGCTGGCCACCAGCGAGCGCCACGGCCGATTGACGACCCCACGCGCCCAGCGCGCCCACCCGTGGGGCTCGTGGTCGTCCGGATGCGTGCGCCCGAGCTGCACGCGCAGGGAGTGGATGTGCTCGCCGAGGGCGCCGAGCAGCGCGGGGAGCAGCGTCACGGCCGCCGTCACCGCGATCAGCACGGCCACGGCGGCGCTGTAGCCCATGTTGCCGACGAACGGGATCCCCGAGAACACCAGCGACACGAGCGCGATCACCACAGTGATCCCGGCGAAGACGACCGCACCGCCCGCCGTGGCCGCGGCGCGCGCGATGGACTCGCGCATCTCCATGCCGTCCTTCAGCTGCAGCTTGTGGCGCGTGACGATGAACAGCGCGTAGTCGATCCCGACGCCGAGGCCAATCATCGTCGCGAGCGTGGGGGCGACGCTGGGCACCTCGATGACGTGGCCGAGCAGCTTGATGATCGCCAGCGACGCGACCAGGCCGAGTACCGCCGTGACGATGGGCAGGATCATCGCCGTCACCGTGCCGAAGGCGAACATCAGGATCACCACCGCCGCCGCGAGGCCGATCGCCTCGCTCGACTCGGTGTCGGCCTTCGAGACCGCCTGGCCGAGGTAGCCGCCGGTCGCGACCTTCAGCCCCGCGTCGCGCGCGGGCTGCTCGGCGTCGACGACGGTCTCGGCCTCCTCGTCGGTGAGGTCGCCCTGGTTCTCGGTCAGCGCGACCGAGATGTAGGCGATCTGCTTGTCCTTGCTGATCGCGCCTTTGGCGGCGTCGCTGAAGGGACTGACCGCGCGCTGGACGACGTCCACCTTGCGCAGGGACTTGACGGTGTCCTCGACGGCCTGCTTGTTCTTCGAGTCGGTGATCTTTCCGGTCTCGGCCTTCAGCACGACCGGGTTGGTGCCGTTGGCCTGGGTCGGCAGGTGGTCCGACAGCAGGTTCTGGGCGTTGGTCGAGCCGGTGCCCGGCAGCGTGAGGTTGTCGCTGGTCTTCTCGCCGACGACGTTGGCGACCCCCGCGATCGCGATCACAGCGGCGATCCACAGCCCGATTACGGGCCAGTGGTGACGGCTGCAGAAGCCGCCGAGCCGGTAGAGCGGGCCAGTCATACCGAGCCCCGGACAGTACCCCCGGGCGGGGGTGCTGGCAAATGCGTATACGCGCCTAGCCGGCCGCTCGGCACTCCGGGCAGCGGCCGCGGAGCGTCACGTCGTGCGCGTCGATCGCGTGTTCCACCCGGCGCGAGAGCTGCTCGATCGCGTGCTCGAGCTCGCGGTCTTCGAACGCGGTGACCTCGCCGCAGCGCTCGCAGACTATGTGGTGGTGGTGCTCGCCACTGGGGTCGATCGGCTCGTAGCGCGCCACGCCCTCGGCCGCGTCGACGCGGCGCGCGAGCCGGAGCCTGTCGAGCAGCTCGAGCGTGCGGTAGATCGAGGCCACGCCCACGTCCTCGCCGCGCTCGCGCAGGCGATCGGCGATCTCCTTCGCCGTGACGCTGCAGCCGAGCGTGGCGAGCGTCTCGACTACCGCCGAGCGCGGTGCGCTCAGGCGGTAGCCGTCACGCTCGAGCGTGGCGTGGGCGTGTCCGACCCAGTCCGCCAATCAGCTCACCGCGGCGTAGCCCTCTGCCACCTTGGCCCAATTGACGACGTTCCAGACCGCGTCCAGGTAGTCCGGGCGCCGGTTCTGGTACTTGAGGTAGTAGGCGTGCTCCCAGACGTCGACCCCGAACAGCGGGGTCTTGCCGTCGCTGATCGGGTTGTCCTGATTGGGGGTGGACAGCACGGCGAGGCTGGAGCCGTCGTGCACCAGCCAGGCCCAGCCGGAGCCGAACTGGTTCACGCCCGCGTTCTTGAGCTGCTCCTGGAAGTCCGCGAACGAGCCGAACGCCGAGCCGATCGCGTCCGCGAGGGCGCCGTCGGGCTCGCCGCCGCCGTCGGGCGAGAGCCACTCCCAGAAGAGGCTGTGGTTGTAGTGCCCGCCACCGTTGTTGCGGACGGCCGTCCGCTTGTCGTCCGGGATCTGGGACAGGTTGGCCACGACGTCGGCTATCGGCTGGTCGGCCCACTCGGTCCCCTCGAGCGCGGCGTTGACCTTGTCCACATAGGCCTGGTGGTGCTTGTCGTGGTGGACGCGCATGGTCGCCTCGTCGATATGGGGCTCGAGCGCGGCGTAGTCGTAGGGAAGCGGCGGTACCTCGTACGGCATCTCAGGGCTCCTTCGGTCTCGTGGTTCGGTCATGCACTCTATTCCCGTGGCCTTCGAGCTCCTGTCATGGAACGTAGCCGGGCGCGTGGCGCGCGCCGCCGAGCAGGGCGACCTGGTGATCGGCGCCGGCGCCGATGTGGTCTGCCTGCAGGAGCTCACGCCCGCGACCGTCGCGCTCTGGGTCGAGCGCTTGCGCGCGGGCGGCTACGCGGTGGCCGTGGCGGAACTGCCGGCCGTGCGCGAATCGTCGCGCCCGCTGGGCGTCCTCACGGCGGCCCGGTCTGCGCTGCAAGTGGAGCCGGTGGCCGACGTGCCGTGGCCGGAGCGCGTGCTGGCGGTCCGGCTGGACGACGGCTTGGAGGTCGTCAACGTCCACTCGCCGATCAGCCCCAAGCCGGGCCTCGCCAAGGTGCTGACCCATGAGGCGGTGTTCCGGCACCTGGTGGACGGCGCCGGCCACCCGCGGCTGGTCTGCGGGGACCTCAACACACCGCGACGCGAGCATCCCGACGGGAGCGTGTGGACGTTCGCGCGAAGGCGGTCCGGCGTGCTGCGAGCGGAGCGTGGCGAGCGCTGGGACCTGGCCGAGAGCGCGCTGATCCGCGGGCTCGAGCCGAGCGGCTTCCGCGACGCCTTCCGGGAGCGCCACGGGCACGCGATCAAGGAGGTCTCGTGGACCTGGCCACGCGGAGGCGGCTACCGCCTCGACCACCTGATCGTGTCCGAGGAGATCGAGGTGATCGAGTGCGGCTACCGGCACGAATGGCGCACGGAGCACAAGCTGTCGGACCACTCGCCGTTGATCGCGGCGCTGGGGGTGGGCTAGCGTCGCAGGCGTCTGTGCACAGCCCGAGGACCTCGGTCGACCGATTCTCACCGTCGTCCCAGCGTCGCGCTCATGCTCGAGCACGTTGGGATCAAGAAGTGAACCCGCGATAGGCTTGGAGATGCGCGGCTGTGGTGGAACGGCAGACACGCCGTCCTCAGGAGGCGGTGGGCTAACGCCCGTGGAGGTTCGAATCCTCTCAGCCGCACTCGGCGAGCCCTGCTTCGGCGGGGCTCTCGCGTCTCTGAGCTAGCGGCCGCGCTTCAGCGGCGTGCCGAACACGTAGTCCCAGAACGGCGCGCTGATCCCGAACCCGCGCGTGTCGTCCTGGAAGTGGTGGCGCATGTGGAGCTCCCGCAGCAGCCGGCCGAAGCGCGTCTTCGGCTTGAAGTGGTGCAGGTAGTAGTGCGTCATGTCGTAGACGAGGTAGCCGAGCAGGAAGCCGGCGGCGAAGACGTTGCCGGCCGCGCTCCCGAGTACCAGCACGAACCCTCCGTAGAAACCGGCCGCGAGTGGGACGCTCACGGACGGCGGCATCACGAGGCGGAGCGGGTCGTTGGGGTGGTCGTGGTGGACGCCGTGGATGATCCAGTGGAAGCGGGCGCCCGGGCCGGACTCCGGCTCGAAATGGAAGACGATCCGGTGGATCCAGTACTCCATCAGCGTCCAGAACAGCCAGCCGGCCGCCACCAGGCCAACGGTCATCCCGGTGTTCAGCTCGGGGGCGCCGACCATGAACAGCACGCCCACGGCGGGCAGGAAGATGAGCGGCGGCACCGCCGGATGGACGCGCGAGAGACGGTCGAGGAGGTCCGAGTCGAACATCCTCGGCGAAGCCTTGAGAACGTCTGTACGGCGGGCATGCACGTCACCCAAAAATTTACCGCACCGACCGTTTGTCCCGAAAGCGCTCAGCCGCGCTGCCAGAGACCGCCCCACGAGGCCACCAGGTACTCCAGCCCGAACGCGGCGGTCATCGCGTAGACGACCATCTCCGCCGGCGCCGCAGCCCCCCCGAGGATGCGGCCGAGCAGGTAACAGGTGACCAGGGCGACGAAGAGAAGCCTGCCAGCGATCTCCATCTCGTCTGGAGTGTCGGGCAAGCCGCACCGGATCCCGTTATCGGGACGTAAAAGCGTCGTGAACGTGGCGTTACCGGGGCGATGGAGTCCAGTTCTAGAGCGAAATGCGCGAGGCCGAGCATTCTGCGCAGCGCGCCGGGGCGGCGTGGTGGGAGCGCACCCGAGAGCGCTACGGCGCGCCCCAGGGGCCGTCGCCGCCCGCCGGGGGAGGCCATCCATCGTCGTCCTCGGCGAGTCGCCAGAGCATGAGGCCAGCGAGTGGCGCGACGGCGGCCAACCCGACCCACCACCACGTGCTACCGCCGATCACGACGTAGGAGACGGTCCCGGCTGCGGCAAGACAGCCGGCCACGATCCACGCACCTCGGCTGCGGAGCAGGGCTCGAATCCTCATTGGGCTCACTATGCATGCTCCGGGCCTCTGGGGCAGCCACCCGCGCCCGCGCCCGATTGTGGCGCAGGCGCGACTTGAAACGGCGAAAGCCCCGCTCTAGCAGGGGCTTCTCGAGTACCGCCACGGGGATTCGAAACGGTTGCGGCGGGCGTGCCTCGTCCGCCTTGTAGAGCCGAAAGACGCGCTACGACTCGTTCGCCCTGGACTAACGAGTTCCGCTCAGGTCCGCTCGCGTCCGCTGGTGGGTAGACCCGGCTGTCCCACGAACGTCCCATGGCGCAAGTCATCCGATCGCTCGCTGCTCGTTGATCCAAGCCTGTAGAAGATCCCCCGCCGCGGTGATGCTGCCGTCGAAGCCGTGGGTATAGCGGTCCATCATCGAGCTAGACGCGTGTCCCATTTGGCGCTGGCGCTCACTCACGTCGACGCCGGCGGCAGCGAGCATCGAGCCGAAGGTGTGCCGGCACTCATGCGGGGTGATCGGTCGCAGCCCGGCGGCCTGCCAAGCACTCAGCGCTCGTGATCGGATGGTGGTCCGCTCCGCCGCGCGTGAGGCGCTGCGGCCGAATACAAGGGTCATCTTTGCCTCGGCCAGTTGCGAGCTTGTGAGCGACTAGTAGCGGTCGCAACTCCGCGATCAGCGCGACGTCGCGCCGAGCCTTGTCCGACTTCCCGCGCGGCTGCTCACCATTTACGTCGTCCCAGGACCGTCGGACGCGAATCACGCCCTCCTCAAGGGACACGTCGGTCCATCGGAGGGCGCGGATTTCGCTCATTCTGAGCCCCGCGTAGAAGGCGGTCGCCCAGAGCGCCTGATCTTCGTTCGGCAGCGCTGCGATCAGAGATGCCGCCTCGGAAGGCGATGCAATCCGCTCTCGACGACCAGAGCTGCGCGGGACTTCCAGATGCTGGCAGGGGCTAAACGCGATCAAGTCCCGCGTCACAGCTCGGTGGAATATCCGGCGCAGAGGATCGAGCGCATTGCGGATCGTGCTGCCGGACAGACCGCGCAGGTGAAGGTCATCCACGAGCGCCTGAACGTCGCTGCGGCGCACGTCCGACAGTCTCCGGTCCCCGAGTTGTGGGAGTACATGCCGCTCGAGGACGCGACCGTAGCCGCGGACCACGGACGGCATGTACCGCTCACCTTTCCGATTGAGGACGTGGCCACTGCCGGCGCCCGTAATGAACTCGGAAGCTGCCTGCCGGACCGTGACGTGAGTCGGCTCGACGTACGTCCCTCGGCTGATCGCAGCGAGGGTGTTCACACGCCAGTTTCTAGCTGCCGCGAGCGAGGGAAACCGGGGGCTCGTCATGCGCCCGTTCGGTCCGCTCACTTTCCCGCGGTAGCTCGGCGTGCAGTTGCAGCGACCCCCATTGTGGGTGCGGCAGGACTTGCGGTGGTACTGCTCGATGCCCTCAGGCGCCCGAGGAGTACGGTTCGAGTTGCTCATGGAGCGATGCCTCCGTGGGCCAAGCCCCCGGCCGTGTCAGCGGCGCGGGGGCGCTTCGGATCGACGGCACCCAGTCTCCCACAGGCGTTGCTCTCTAGCCACCGGAGGAGGTGGTCCAAGAGCCACACCTGAACGCCGCCGATGTAGACGACGGGAAGGTGTGGCCGAACCCAGCGGTCGAACGTGTCCGGCGAGATGTCGAGAGCCTCGGCAGCGCCCTTGCGCTGCACCGCCAGACTCGGAGCCCCGCTCGTTGCCAGAGCTTCGCTGGCGCGCGACACGCTCTCGGGGCTCCCGAACTGATCATCGTGCTCCTAATGTACGAGCGGCAGGCCAACTTCCCGCGAAGCGTCCTGGAAGCACGGGAGCCGCCTCGAAAGGCGGCTCCACGGCACGATGATCGAAGCTCGGAAAGCTCCGTGCCGCGGAAGTTTCGCAGTCCCCTCAGACGACGCCGAGCAGCCCGTCGTGCTCGTTTTCTGCCGCCTGTTGATGTCGTTCTCGCGGAACCGCTCTAGCGAGCCGTCGGCGGCGAATTTTCTGGCGCGGCAGTCCGATGGACTGACACGCGCTAGTCGTGAACGCGGCACGTCTTACCCCCCCTCTTCCGCCGAACGTAGTGTGCGCGTAGATGGGACTTCCTGCTCGTTTCAGCCGCCCCGCCTGGTAGCTAGGAGCGGTGGCTGCCGATGGAACTCGTGGGCCCCGCCCTTACACGCAGCACCAAGCGAGCACACTCTTTCTGCGCGTGCCGTGGCGCGAGTGGGCCTGTGTCAGCCAGGGCTTCAAGAGCGAGTTCCGTGCGGGCTCTGGCAAGGTGAGCAGGCTGCTCAGCGTCCCTACGCCGGCCCCCGTCGTCGCGTACACGATCAATAGCCTCCGCCAGTACAGGGCGGCACTGATGGTGCTCGAAGGGTGCTGGCGCGAGCCGCTAGGCGCCATCAGCCCGGAGTCGCTCGAGGCGGAGGGCTACCAGAGCTTCGCGGAGTTCCGGCACGCGTGGGTGATTCGGGAGAAGCGGCACTTCCCCAGGTTTGCCATGACGACGGTCTACCGCGTGCGACCGTGGAAGCTTGAGGACGCTCGAGACATGGCAGACGCGCTGCTACGACGCCTGTACGGCAGTTGGCTTGAAAGCCAACTGATTTCTTCATGGCTCGTGTCGAGCAGACGACGCATCCCGGCGGTGCACGGGACCGATCGTAGATCCTGACCGTCTGAGCGCAGACCTAGTGTGCGCAGGCGATGGCGACCGACCCGTCAGATGCAGAGGCGACGCTTGATCGCCATGCTCGTGCCCTCGCCGAGGCAATGGCCCAGTCGGCCACAGTTCGTCATAACGAGACCGAGCTCCGAGAAGACGTTCACGCCCTGATCGTCAAGGCGGCCGAGGAGCTATATGGGCTAGACGCTCTAAAGACGAGCGGCGAGCAGAAGGCTGGCAAGAGCCAGAAGGTCTACGACCGAGCCTACGGAGGCTTGGTAGTCGAGTGGGAGTGGAGCATGGATAACCCGCGCCGCCGCCACGGCGCGGAGCAAGCCGTGGAGTACCTGGACCTGATGCGCGCGGACCTCGGCTCCGATGATGTCTTTTCGGCTGTTGTGTGTGACGGACGACAGTTCGGCTTCTTGGTCGATGACGCTCGACAGGGTCAACTCGCGTTGGACCAAGCGCTTCTCCCCGACCCCACAGCGGAGCAACGCTTCGAGTGGCGCCCGGTCAATCGGGCCTCCTGTCGCCGGTTCCTCCAGCTCATCGGCACCAATCGGAAGCGGCCGGTCAACGCCCGAGCGCTCGCATCCGAGTTCGGGTCTGGGAGCGAGACAACTCGTAAGGCCATAACTCTGTTGACAGAGGCCCTGGCCGGACGCGGGTCTGGAGAGCGCATCGACACGCTCTACGGCGAGTGGTACCGCTCACTGGAGGTTGTCTACGAGGACCTGGATGACCCTGACGGTCACCTAGCTGGCGTCCTGCGGGCGACGTACGGCCTCTCGGCGGGGCGGTCGCTCGGCGAACTCCTCTTTAGCGTCCATACCTACTTCGCCCTGGTCGCCCGGCTCATCGCCATCGAAGTACTGGCGCTCTCGATCGGCGATCGAGACGCCGAGCCGTCGCTATGGGCAAGCGAGGGAGACAACGCGCTGGCGGCACGCCTTCGCGCGATCGACGCCGGCGATGTCCCGGCCGGCTTGAGCATCAACAATCTGTTCGAGGGAGACGTCTTCACCTGGTACCTCGACGCCCTGGACGGCAACAGTGATCTTCTGGATGCGGTCCGAGACGTACTTACGAGCATCGGCACGTTCGCCCTGCCGCGGCTCGCATTCGGAGCCAACCCAGCCACCGATGTTCTGCGGGACCTCTACCAAGAGTTGCTTCCGCGGGAGCTCCGTGGCGCGCTCGGAGAGTTTCTTACGCCCCAATGGCTCGCGGAGGCCTGCTTGGAGCGTCTTGCCGAGGTCGGAGCCCCGGTCCGGGACGGGCGTGTGCTTGATCCCACTTGCGGGACGGCAACGTTCCTGCTCCCTGTGCTCTACCGGCGCGCGGTCGCCCTGAGAGCCGCGTCGAGCGATTTCACTGCGAGCGATGTGCAGACGATGCTCGACACCGTGGTTGGGTTCGACCTGAATCCGATCGCCGTGATTGCAGCCAGGGTCAACTTCGTGATCGCGCTGGGCGACCTCGTCAGTGCGGGAGAACTGACGTTGCCCATTTGGAGAGCAGACTCCATCCTCGTTCCGGACGTTTCCACGGTTCAGTCGGAGATGACGGGTAGCCGTCTTGACGGACGCGAATGGATGGCACTGACGACCAGCCTGGAGGAACCGTTCCCGATTCCACCCAAGCTGGCCAACGCCACATCGATGCCGGTGCTCACACGGCTTCTTGAAGAGGCGATGGAGGTCGAAGATTCAACGCACAGCATCTCCGATTTCACGGCTGGCCTTGAACGGGAGTTCGGGCCCGGTACCCCCGGTGAGGTCGCGCCGGCAGGATCGGAGTGGGAGGACGTGCGGGAGGTCGCCGAGGAGCTTTGCGTTCGGATCCGCGCACTCAGGGACGACGAGAGAAACGGGGTGTGGGCCCGAATCATCGAAAACTCCTTCGCTCCGCTCTTTGCCGGTCAGTTCGATGTGGTCGTGGGCAATCCGCCGTGGCTGGGTTGGCGGAAGATGCCGGAGAACTGGCGCAACGCAGGCATGTTGCATTGGAAGCGATACGGGCTGTGGCGGCCGCCCCTTGAGGAAGGAAAAAGACCCGCCAAGCCGCAGATGGGCGACGTTGCAACGCTCGTCTACGCGACTGCCGTCGCGCGCTACGCCGGCGAGGACGCGTTCGTCGGCCTGCTCGTTCCAAACACCCTGGTCATCGGGGATCCTGGCGGGCGCGCCTTCCGGCGCTTCCATCTAGCCGCGGCCGCCGATGACGTAGCCGAGGCTGGATACGGACCCCGGCGCAGCTTCAAGGCTGTCCACTTGGACCTATGGAACGAGGTCAACCCGTTCGCGCCGGATGCATCAAACAAGCCGATATTCCTCATCTCCCAGGTCGATCAGAAGAACGAGTTCCCAGTTCCAACGGCCCAGTGGAAGCGGGCGAAAGGCGCACGGCTCGGAGCCTCCTGGACCAAGACGCGCGCGAGCGTGGTGGAACGGCTCGGGGAGAGTTGGCCGGTCAATCGAAGCGTTCCCACATCGCAGTGGTCGTTCGTTCCTACCGGGACCGCGATGTTGGAGGGCGGGAGCCACGGGTGGACCTTCGGGACGGGGTTCCACACACGGGGTGCCAACGGTGTGTTCTTTGTCGAGGTGCTGTCCTCGAAGCCTGACGGCGATGGACAAGTTGAGATCGCCAATCAGGCCGCCTCCGGGAAGAATCCGGCCGTGAAGCGCCGCCAGGGTCGTGTCGAGCCGGACCTGGTGTACCCGGTGCTGCGCGGCCGGGAAGTAACGCGGTGGCGGGCCGATCCCACCGGCTACCTCTTCGCTCCATACCGCGAGGCTGAGATGGGTCAGGGCCTCAGCGATGACGAGTTTCGCTCGAGCTTTCCTAACGGCTATCGATGGCTCTCGTCTTTCAGGGCGATCCTCAAGAAGCGAAAGATCGTCGCCACGCTGAACTGGAAGATGGACGGAGACGACTGGGGCCAAATCATGGGGACTGAGCACATGACCGGCAAGCCTTGCGTGGTGGTGCGTGAGATGTCCAAGCGCCCGGCCGCCGCGGTGGTCACCAAGCGCTACGACCAGAAGCTTGGACGGAGCGCCACCGTGCTGATCGATCACAAGCTGATGTTCTGCGCCGTGAACACCGAGGATGAGGCGCACTACTTCGCCGCCATGGTCAACGCTGCGCCGATCCAAGAGCTCCTTTCGAGCTTTCTCAACGAGGTGGGGGTGGCGCCCGGGACGCTTGCCCGGTTGCCGATACCGCCGTACGACGACGATGCGGCCGCTGACTTGGTGGAGGCGGCTAGGGATGCAGCAAAGGCCGTCGCGGCGGCCAACGACGCAGCCCTCGCGGATGCGGAGATGCGAGTCAACACGGAGGTCGCTGCCTTGCTGGAAGCTCACGTTGCGTCTCTCTCGACCGCTGTCGCGCCAGCCGCCTAGAGAGCGCTCCGACGAGACGGGGACCCGTTCCGCTCTCGTGGACCCGCTACGACCCGTGAGCACAACCGCGAGTCCTCACGACGAGGCCTTGAGCGTGCTCCGGGTACGCTGGCCGCCGTGAAGTTCGCCGATATACAGCACACGGACTACACCGTCAGCGACTTCGTCAGCTGGCAGCGCAGCGGGACGCTTGCGCTCAGTCCGAGCTTCCAGCGGCGACCAGTCTGGGCACGAGGCGCCAAGAGCTTTCTCATCGACACGGTCGTACGGGGGCTGCCGATGCCGGTCATCTTCCTCCGCAATCTGCCAGCGGACCGCAAGACCTTCGAGCCGAGCCGAGAGGTCGTTGATGGCCAGCAGCGGGTACGCACCCTGCTCTCGTTCATCGCGCCGGACCTGTTGGACGATTTCGTGGCCGACCGAGACGCTTTCACCGTGCAGCGGAACCACAACCGCGAACTCGCTGGGAAGTCGTTCGAGCAGCTTGAGCCCGATATTCAGCAGCGCATCCTCGACTACCAGTTCAGCGTTCACGCCTTTCCTTCCGACACGGACGATCGGGAAATACTTCAGATCTTCGCCCGCATGAACGCCACCGGCGTGAAGCTGAACGCACAGGAGCTACGCAACGCGGAGTTCTTCGGAGAGTTCAAGACGCTCATGTACGAGCTTGCTGCGGAGCAGCTAGAAAACTGGCGCAAGTGGGGAGTGTTCTCGGAGCGCGACATCGCTCGGATGCAGGAAGTGGAGACAACGAGCGAGTTTGCGCTCATGATGCTCAGCGGCGTCACCAAGCGCGAGCAGACAGCCATTACGGCCGCGTACAAGCGGTACGAGGACGATTTCCCAGAGGGGCGCCATGTCGCGCGGCGCTACCACACGGTCATGCAGTCGATCGACGACCGGTTCGACGTGCGGCTGACACCTTTTCGGCGCAAGGCGCTGTTCTATTCCCTTTTCGCTGCGGTCTATGACCTGCAATACGGGATCGGCTCTGATGTGACCAGCGCCCGGCCAGAAGCACTGGCCCGCGAGCAAGTCGCCTGGCTTCACGAGGCCGCCGACCAAATCGAAAACGGCCGTGCCCCGGAAGTCGTCATGGAGGCCACGCAACGCCGCACGACAGATGCCGGGTCGAGACTCGCGGTGATCGACTACCTCACGCATCCTCAGTAGGCGCGAGCGTTGGATGCGACAGGCCAGCTGGCTCGTCGGCTCAGCGCGTTGCAGACCACCCAGGGCAAGGTCGAGAGCCTTCATTCCTCGGGTGGTATTGCTCGCCGCGACGTAGAGCGGGTTTACGAGGGGCTCTACATCGCCGCGATCACAACGCTGGAGGGGTTTCTTGAGGCGTTGTTCTACGACGTGGTCCTAAACCACCAGGACTACGCGGCCGACATTCGCCCGCGCGCGCAGTTTCGCTCGCGTCAGGTGCTTCGGGACGTCGTGCTCGGTGACCGCCCATACGTCAACTGGCTCCCATTCGACCGGACTCTGGCCCGAGCATCCACCTTCCTGCGGGGCGGCCGGCCCTTCTCAGCCGTGAACGGCACGGACAAGCGACTGATGCAGGATTGGATCAAGACGCGTCACGCGATTGCTCACACCAGCGCGCACGCCGATCGTGTCTTCCTGCGGGATGTAGTACGCGGCATCCCGCTTCCGCCGCGCCAGCGGACGCCCGCCGGCTTTCTGCGCTCTCAGCTTCGGCCAGGCGTATCTCGCTTCGAGAACGTGCTGCGAGAGATGGAGGGCATCGCGCGGAAGATCGGCTGACTCACCGCGGGGGGAAGGGGCGACGTGGCTGACTGTGGCGGCAGCTCGGACCTCGATTTCGGAGCGTGGGACCTCCGCATCAATTGCCCGGGTATCGCGCGTGTCCATGGGGTGTTGCGGACACCCTCCCCGCGGCGCGGCCCTGTCGGAAGGCGGGGGGTATGAGTCATCCGGGGGTTCCAGGACAACGGCTGACCCGAGGCGTACTGCCCCCAGTCGGAGGAGCAGTGCGCCGGCGTATTCGTCCCGGTGGACTCAGGGATCCGTGTGCCGTCGTCGCGGAGCCTCAAGCGCGCCCAGGTCCAGCCTTACCGCGCGGCCGCCTTTCGGCGGCTCTCGACCCCGCCTGCCTCCGCGTTAGCGGACTGGAACGGGCGTGTATCTGGGATCGGGACCGTGCAAGCCCTTTGGGCTTTCAAAGCCCGCCGCGCGCGGTCCCTATCCGCACCCTCCCTGCGGCCCCAGCAGGGTCGCTTCGGCTCAGCTGCCTTGCGGCGTGGTGGACACCGCTCCCGTGCCTCACTCGGAAGCACCGTCTGGCGCAACGATGAACGCTGCGGAGGGCGAGGCGCTGTGGGTGTGGTCCCGGCTGCTCGCCCTCGTCGTTTCGAGGCCGAGCGAGGGGGCGCTCTCGCGCACTGAGCGGGTCCCGGAACGGCGCCCCCGGAAGGTCGGACTGTCCCACAGACTGTCCCACCGAGCTTCCTGAAACAACCAAGCCCGCTCGTGGAGCGGGCTTCTGGAGTACCGCCACGGGGATTCGAACCCCGGTTTCCGCCGTGAGAGGGCGGCGTCCTAGTCCCCTAGACGATGGCGGCCCGTCGGCCGGCGATTGTAGCGGGGGGTTGGCGATTCGTTTGGGAGCGGGAGTATGCTTGGCCGGTTCATCGACCGGTGGTCGAGGGAAGTCCGGTGCGAAGCCGGCGCGGTCCCGCCACTGTGAACGGGCGCAGATGCGTCGCTGATGCCACTGGAGCGCCTACGGAGCTCCGGGAAGGTGCGGCGCAGAGCCCCAAGCCAGGAGACCTGGCCCCGGTCGTCCGCCATACGACCCTCGAGGAAAAGGGTGGCTCATATGACCAATCGCATCCGGGGGGCGCTTCCCGTCGCCCTCGCCATCGCAGCTGTCGCCGCGCCGAGCGCGGCCGCGGCTCCCGTGTCCGTGAACCTGCGTGTGGAGGGCGCGTCGAGCACGATCTTCGACGGCCCCGTCACGACCGACGGGCACTCGATCACAACCGCGTCGTCCGGCGGGGCCCAGCCCTGCGACGGGACCAACGCCGGCTCCTTTCCGTCGCCGGTCCCGACAGCCACCGCCGCCCTCGACGACGGCGCCCGGCTCAACGGCTTCGGCTGGGACGCCGACTGGTTCAGCTCCTTCAGCGACTTCTCCGTCAAGCAGGTGGCCGGCGAGGCGGCCAATACGACCCAGTTCTGGGGACTCGTCCTGAACTTCCAGTTCTCCCAGACCGGCGGCTGCACGACCCAGGTCAAGAACGGCGACGAGGTGATCTGGGTCTTCGACGCGTTCAGCAAGACGCACGTGCTCAAGCTCACCGGCCCGGCTTCGGCGACCACCGGGTCCCCGGTCACCGTGACAGCGATCAACGCCGACAACGGCACCCCGGCGGTCGGCGCCACCGTCAACGGGGCCGCGACGGGCGCCGACGGCAAGGCAGCGCTCACGTTCGCGGACGCGGGCGTCTACAAGCTCAAGGCCGATCGCGCCGACTCGGTGCGCTCCAACTCGATCGCGCTCTGCGTCGACCCGCCCGGGGCCGACCCCTGCACCTCGAGCGACAAGGCC
>Ga0209574_10000067_pt1 | contig 30775 bp, 34 predicted proteins | sample AgamicMgMarz_FD_187168 | JGI IMG/M metagenome (GOLD analysis project Ga0209574, IMG submission 187168) | Agave microbial communities from Guanajuato, Mexico - Mg.Ma.rz (SPAdes) (version 2) | ecosystem: Host-associated > Plants > Phyllosphere > Phylloplane/Leaf | place: Guanajuato, Mexico... | reverse complement strand
CCAATCAACCAATAGATACCTGCTGCACTAAAAGCCAGGAAAGCAAGTGGGTAAGATAAACCTTTTACTAACTCGGTTAAAGGATCAAATGCTGAGATAACTTTTTGAGAGACATCAACAGAGGTGTTTGTTGCGGCAAATGAAAATGTAGGCATAGTGTTTAGGATAAGAGGAAGAGCTGAACCAGCAGCAGCAAGAGGTACCCAATCTTGTTTAACTTTCTTTTCTTGACCTGTTAGAAACTCTTTAACTGTACCAACCGTTTGAATTTTCTTAGATGTAAACATTTAAAATTCCCCCTAGTTAAATTCTGAAATAGTAAAGACCTGGACATCTAAACCGTTACTGAGCTTTCGAAGCTGCTTACGTCGATACTCTGTAGTGGTAATCCACACGAATTTAGGTAGAACTTTCCCGAAGGCTCCTACATCAATCAGTTTTTTATACTTTTGGATTTTAGCTTTGTTAGCATTCATCTTTTGTGTGAAGTCAACCTCAATGATGTATCGTTGTTCACCATGAGTAAAAGTTGCATCACATATGACAGTGGCTATCCCTTCAACGGAAAACCGTATTTCATTTTTCCACGTTTCTGGTGACTGGTACCCTATATAAAGCGTATTTCTCATAATATAATGCTGGGCTGTGGTTGTTTTCTTATTTACTCGGCTTGCTCCAATTCGTTCACGACCTTCTTTTGATAAATAATAAATGGTTTCTCCTTCACGAAAAGAATTGAGATATTCATTCATCGATTTAAGAATCTTTTGCGCGTTTCTTTCTCCTCCAAGATCATGAAGAGCTTGAATCTGAGAACGACTAAGATAGCTCAGTTTCTTCAATGACAAGAGTATGCTTTCCACTCGCTGCTCCCTCTTCACTAATTGATTCATTCTCATCATCCTTTCGTGGTTTAATCACAATATGAGGAGTGATTACAGAGTCAATGTACTTGTTATCCATTAGGGGAACTTGCACCTTATGATTTGTCACTCCATCAATCACAAGAGCCCTACCAGGGTTCTCAAGCTTCTCAGCTCCCCACTTATCTAATACAGTTTGTGACTGTCTACCTGAGCGTAATTTAAAACAAACAACCTGATTGATATTGGATTTTATGTCCTTATTCATCACATCAGCCGTTGGATACTGGGTAGCAAATAACAGAATATAATTAAAACCTGCTCCTAGTCGTGCAATTTCAGAAAAGCGCATTTCACATTGCTGCCTTATTTTAATTTCATCGGATCTATTTTTCTTAATGATAGGTGACAATTCAGCTGCTTCATCTATGACGATAAAGTGTTTTTGAGTTAACCCTAGCTCAGCTGCTGTTTCTACTCCGTTCTCTCTACAACGAGCTTCTAACCCCTTCATTTCTGCATAGATGCTATCTAAAACGTCCACAGCATCTGTGACCTCATCTGCAAAAGCACGGGTTTGTTTTAAATCTTTAAAGCGATTCATCGAGACTCCGCCTTTTAAATCAATAAAGGAAAAGGTCACATCGTCTGGATACAGTCTCAACAATGAAGTGATGACCATTTTCAAGAACTGCGTTTTTCCCTGCCTGGTACCGCCTGCTATCGCCATATGTTCGCGACCTATTTTCCATTTCAACATCTTCTCTCCATTGTCACCTAAAGGAATAACCCAGCTCTCACATCCTTCTAAAAACGGATCTTCAAACTCAATGTTGTTTGGTATCCATTTATCAAATACCTTAAAGTGGAGCATACCATCAAAGCTCATTTTAATTTTCTTGGCCATATCATTTTTATCAAAAAACATATGGTGCAAGTCTGATCTAAACGTTTGCTGATTGTACTCACCATTTTTTAAATAGGACCACAACATTTTAACGCCTCTTGGATTGAAGATGTATTCACGCTTCTTTATGTTCAAGCCATCTTCGAATTCATGGATATGCTCTTCGAATTTCTTAAAAGATAAACCGTGTGGAATTTGGTACACGTATTCTGTAAATCGTTCCTCCTTTGTCTTACGATGGAGCCGGATTGAGCTTCCACCTCGTTTTAAATTACAAGCATCTGCAACAGAAATAATTTTCTCGTGATCTTGCATTTTGCTGCTGCCCTTTTGCTTCATTTTTGCTGCTAGATAAACGCCACCTACAACAGACGATGAAACTACTTCAAAAATCACACGCCTTCCCCACCTTTCGAAAGTATCTACATAGTAGATAGTCCCTGATGAAAAGAACTAGAATATATCTTCTTAAGCATTGGTATAAAGGGATTCCCTTGTTCGTTTTAAAAGACTGCTACCGAAAAATAAAACGAACATAGCAAAAGAACATTTAAAGCGAATTTATAGCCGCCTTTAAAACGAATTATGTTTCGTATGTTAAATCGTATTAGAGTAAGTCTGTACAATATATCTTGTCCTTCTAGTTTTTTCGTATTTTTATTAAAGTTTTTTAGCAAAGGAATTAAAGCTAATTCACAGAATATGTATAATAGGTGATGCAGTCATGATGAGATGTAATATAGAAAAAATCATTAAAGAAAAAGGGTTCTTGAAAAAATATATCGCTAAAGAGGTGGGGATCACACCTAGTCAACTATCGTATTGGATTACCATGAAAAATTTCCCGAGTGCTGATAAGCTTTTTAAATTAGCTCGGGTTTTGAATTGTAAAGTAGATGACCTATATGAATATGAAGAAGAAATAAATTGAGGTGATTCAAATGGATTTTATATGTGAATTAAAAGTTATTTTAGCGGAAAGAGAAATTAAACATGAAGATTTCGCCAAGGTAGTAGGTGTTAGTCCTGATGGTTTGAGTTCTCTTGTTAATAACAAAAGTTTACCCTCGTTTGAAAGTGTTTATCGAATTAGCGAAGCATTGGAAATGGATATTAAAGAAATTTGGATTAGGCCTGAGTAGTAGATAATTTATATACAAAACAAATAAGCCCCCACTCAAATGAGCGGGGGTCTTGCCTTTTCTGACATCAAACAGAAAAGGCTTTGCTAAGGGGATTGTTTGCTATCCGGGGAGATAACAAAGGGTCTCGACAACATTACATTGTCAAACAGTAAAGTAATGATAGCTAGATAACTACTATCAATTACAAGTGTACTCCTGTAAAACACACATGTCCACCATGCTGTTTCAGATATTCTTCTTCATTCCACAATTAGTGAATTTCATTTAACAATTTTTTAATACATATCAAATGTATATTCTGGTAATAACTAGAGCAAACACAATAAGGAGAATTACATGTTGATTTTTGTATATATTTTCTTCATAACCCTTAACTTTATTTCCTATTTTGTTCCCAAAAGATTATACAAAATCGAACTATACTCTACCACCCTTTTTGCATTGCTTTTTGGTGTTATTGCAGATCTTATACTTGATTTACATTACAAGCTGTATGGTTATTTTGAGGGAGGATTCCAATGGAAGGGTTTGTTAGGAGAATTCTTATACTTTACACCGATAAGTATATTATTTTTGAATTATTATCCGTTATATAAACCATATAAAAATCAAATATTTTACATACTTAGTTGGTCAGTAATCTCAACCTTGTTAGAATGGTTAATATTAAAAACTGATTTTTTTTATGCAAACGGATGGAAACTTTGGTATTCAGCGATAGCCTACCCAATTATATTTTTAATTCTTGTTATTAACCTGAAATTTGTTAAGAAACTCCTTAAGCAAGCCTCCTGTTGAGCTCTACCAAGAAATCATTAACAAACAAGAATTTTATAAAAATAGAAATGGGGAAATGTCATGCGTCTAATTGGATTGTTTTTATGGATCTTTGCAGCTTGGCGTTGGAGTGATTGGAAAAATTGGAGGAAGTATCATTCCACAATTCTATATATGGTGATCTTTGCTTTATTATATGAAGTTCTTACATACAACTATTCACTATGGGTATATAAAGCTACTCTTATACCGACCCATACTTTGAATAGCCTTTTGGTAACCTTCATCACTTTCCCTTGTTTGGTACTCTTATTTCTTTCGAATGTCCCTGAAGATGTTACCACTAAAAAAATTCTACATATTATTTTTTGGGTTATTTTATATTCAATAGTCGAGTATTTTTATCATGCTGTTGGTCTGTTCAAATATAACCACGGCTGGAATTTTGGATGTTCCATTTTATTTAATTGTATTATGTTTCCAATGTTACTACTGCATCATAAAAAACCTTTGTTAGCCTATTTCTTATCCATTCCAATAGCTATTTTTTATTTAATAATCTTTAACGTACCTATTAGTAGTATGAAATAATAACAAATAAAAAAGCCTCTCTCATATGAGCGAGGTTTTATCTTTTTAGATATTCTTTTTCATCCCACAATTCGTACATTCGCGTAGAAACTTGCCGCCACCTACACTACTTTTGAATCTTACACTTCCACAGTAATCACATCGCCCAGCGATTTTATCCGGTAAATCTTTGTATTCATAAATCTTATTTAAATCGATATTTGCGTATTTATCTTCTAGTTTTTCCATTATGGATACCTCACATTCTTATCTATAATACCATTATAGACAAATAAAAAATCCCCTACTCCTAAGAGCAGGGGCTTTAATTATTACTTATAGTACCAATCTTTTTTATCAAGGAATTGCTTCACTTTCAAAAGATCGAGTCCAGCTACTTCGATCGTTGCACTTGGATTGCCTTTAACATACAGGTTCAATTCTGAACCGATCTGTTCCTTTTTCAAGAATGCACGGAATTCCGTTTCCATGTCCTTCGAAAGACCGCCTGTTGTGATTGTTACAAAGAGCGGCACAACGTCTTTCGCTTGAACAAACCCACTAGGTACTGCAAATGCTTTTGCGCCCTCTGTGTATCCATAAACGCTGAATACCGTATCCTTTTTCAACGTTCTTTGATTCTCCGAAAGATCCGCGTATTTATACACGCCGATATCTTTTAATGCTTGTACTTGGAAAGAGTATTTATCACCTAAAGACGTTACTTTCGGTAGCTGTTCTTTTTTAGGTGTTTCTACTGGTACTTTAGTTTCTTCTTTCGGAACCTCTACAGGCTTTGAAACCACTACATGTGTGCTGTCTTTCGCTTTAAGACCAAGGAACTTCGCAACTCCTTCTGCATACGCACTTGCAAAATCCTTTAGAAACTCGATGCTTTTAAGGTTCTGAGCATCTTTCGGATTGGAAATGAACATCGTTTCAGTTAGGATAGCAGGCATATTTGTCATACGTAGAACTGCGTAGTCAGCTGTTTTCTTACCACGGTTTGTAACATTGTGCTTATGAATCACTTGAACAACTTGCTCATGAACCGTGTTTTGCAGAGTTTTCGAAGCTAGTGAAGCATGTTTATAAATAAAATCTTCATACCCTGTAGCTTTTTCGTTTGCTGCCGAATTAATATGGAAGCTAATGAAAACATCAGCATTCCAACGATTAGCTTGTCTTGCTCTATCAGATAGAGGAAGGAATGTTTTATTATCAGTACGTGTCGATTTAATTTCAAACCCTTCGTAATTCGCCAATAAGTAGGCATTGAACAATTCTTGAATAGTTAGTACGACTTCACATTCTCTTAACCCATTTCCTACTGCTCCTGGATCGTTTGGTAACCCATGACCTGCATCTTCATAAATCTTTTTCATTATAATTGCCCCCTTTTATAATAGAAAAGCCACTCAAGAAGAGTGACTCATTTCTTTTGTGATTCTTTTTTGCGTAACCATTGCTTAATTCGCATATTAACGTGTGTATTCTTCCAGACCGCATACACATTGACTGCAAGTGCTGCAAAAGCTGATACGACAATTACAAAAGCATTAATGCTCTCCGTCGTGAACCAATCGAAACTGACACCAATTGTGCCAAAGAAAAATAAAAGGGCGGTTAGGAAACCACCCAGTAATGTGAATATATCTTTTTTCATGATAATCTCCTCCTTAAATAAATGAAATAAATGCCTGGATTATCAATGCAAGTATGCTGCCCCCACTTACTAATCCCACTAAAATCTTTCCTGCTAGTTCCCATTTTTGCTTTCTACCTTCAATTTTCGCCTCGGATTCTCTTTCGTCTTTACCAAGTACATGATCCAGAAGTTTATTAGTCATTTCCTTGTTCTCGTTCATAATTTTTCTATTTGCTTTTCCTTCATTAATTAAGGTTTTTTCCAGTTCCATTTGTCCTTTTTCAAGAGAAATTTGCCCACTTTGAACCTTCACTAAGTCATTTTTTATATTAGCCACTTCTGTACCAAATGCTGCTTGCACATCTTCAATCTTTTGAATCCTAGGCAAAATATTATTATGGATAACCTCTTCGTGTTTTTGTAACATCTCTTTTTCAGCCTCCAATGTTTTGCCCCCCCTTTTATAAAATAAAAAGACCTCAATTAGAGATCTTTGTTGCACAGCATATTCCTAATAAACTTTACATTATTACATTCTTAATAATAATAAAAAGAGCCTTGTGAAAGGCCCTCTAAGCTTCTTTATCAATCTTTCTAGTATATATTTCTCTCCAAATGATAAGAAGTAAAAAGAAAATTGAATGCTGAATTTTCCCATCGTAATAACTTTTAATAACAGCAAAAAACATAAGAAGTATTAATAAATCAATAATTCTAAAAGTGATAGTCAATTTACCGAATTTTATTTCCTTGCTACTTATAACACTTTTCATTTATAATCATCCTTTTAAAAGGAGTATATTTTTATTATCTTAATTCATTCTTTGCGTAATATAAGTATGCATAGTCCTTTAAATCTGTTGGTATACTTTTTGGTTTAACCAACACTTCTGAACTAAGTTTTATTGATGACGCAAGCCCTACAGCAGCCCCAGCAGCAACAGGCCAATTCACCGCACTAGCACTAACAGCACCTATTGCCATATTCTTTATTATTTCACCAACATCAAAACGAACTTTTAAATTACCCCAAAGCGTACTTTTAACAGATTCCTTCATAGTCTTATCAAGAGCATCAATTTGTTTTTCTATTCTCTGAATATATGTTGTCATTGCCCTTTCAGAATCACCAGACTTCAATAACTCTTGATAGAAGTTATCCATTAAAAACCTAAACTCCAATAATTCTTCTTTTCTTTTTTCTTTAAAAAGAAGAATATCTTCCAAGGACACCTCTGCTGAAGGAATAGGTAAGCTATTATATAAATTGAGTTCCACTCCTCTTTCCATTACAGATTCATCTTTTGGTAAAACTAAATCTATATTTTCTTGTCCTAGTGTCCAACACCCTTTTTCTGCTTCATTATTTAATTTCAACGCTTGTAACTGCCCTTCTAAGTAAAGATCCGTCAATTCACCGTTCAAAAAGATTTTTATCTCTGTTTGTTTTAAGACACCTACATTTTTTAAATATTCTACATCTGGAGAACTACCAAATCCAAATATGTTGCTTTGAGGAAAATCGATTTTATCCCAATACAATAAATATTGTCTTAGTTTTATTGGATCCATACCGGTAACTGTTAAACTATTTTTACCTGTAATTTTTATAGGAGATATTACAATACCTCTCATAGATAAATTACCCCCTTTTTTATACTTGGTTATTTCGACAAAAAGGGAGATATTTCCTTTATTTTTTTAATGTATAGGTATGTCGCCATATGTTCCAACTTCGATAGGGGTCATATTTTATAGCGAAAAAAGAGGGCTGACACCAGCCCTCTTACACATTTTTCTATATTTTTTCACCAGATATATATTTATTCAATCATGATGTTATTGTGCCTTATTATAGCTTTTTAGCTTCTTTGCTGGTGTACCCCCAACTAAAACAAAATCCTCATTTATATCACTTGTAACAACAGAACCAGCAGCAACTACAACACCTTTTCCTGTTATCTTCACTCCAGGTAGTATAATTGCACCTGCTCCAATCCAAGCACCATCACCTATATAAATAGGATCTCCAACATGGTCTTTTTTTATATAGTTATTTTCCCAATCATTCATATCGTATGACCAAGAAATAACCTTTGTGTAGGCTGAAAGTGTTACATTATCACCTAAAGTAACACCTCCACCGCCATGAATAAAAACATGTTCATTAAACCTACAATTATTACCGATGGTAACATTTTGGGGTTCCTTTATTACTACAGGCTCACCATACACTAATAAATTTTTATCCTGGGCATTTAACATTCTTTTATATTTGTTCATTTTCAAAGTGAACATTTTCTTCTTAACTCTATTCGTTGCTACAATTTGGATTTTTTTAAAAATATTCATCGCACATAACCTTTCTTTAACAATATTACCTCTTATTGTATTTGTTATTTAACTATTGTTCAAGATTATGGTGATAATATTTACAAAATAAATAATTATGTTGTAATGACATTCTTATCCTTAAATCCACAAATAACAGCTGCAAAACCGATATTGATAGCAGAAGTTTTATTATGCTTTAATGATATTTTAATAGTTGTTTTATCTAAAACAGACGCTCTCCTAATATTAACGTCATAAGCCATATCTGCAAAAGGCTCTGCATAAATCAAATTCAAAGAAATTAGGAAAGGTGTATTGGTGTATAACTCCTTAATTGGAAGCAAAACATCTTGATAACCAGTAGCGTTAGGAACACTTAAAACTGTGTTTTCAAATGCTAAATACATCCCCATTCCTAAAAAAAATCCTCTATCAACATTGGTAGCATCAGATTTTATGTTAATTCCTCCGTAGTTAATTACAGGATTACCATTGGCGTATACATCAAATTTTGTATTGCTACCTTTAAACAAGGTTGTTGAATCGATTCCCATTTTTAAGTCGGCTATTTTATTTCCATTTTTATCTATAGTTTCTAACCGAGTAACGGAATAAGGATTAGAGCCGGAATTTGGTTCATTGTATAAATTTGTTTTAGCACCGTACCCATTTATATCTGGTGCATTTAAAAAACTAAAACCACCATCAATAGGCACAACTTCTGAAACATTACCAGTTGTTTTGGATGTATATCTCATTCTAGAATCAACATCAATATTAAGTCCAGAATTGATATAGTTAAATCCTAGTTTGTAGTTCGGTCCACTCACTTTAAGAGTATAACCATATAGAAAATTAGTTATGGACACGTTAGCATTTTCTATATATCCACTGTCCCCTGTTGAAGAATCCCAAATGGTTAAATTGGAAAATTTACAGTCGATTTTCCGTGCGCTTAACCCTTTAATATATATAGGTTGTATTGTTTTTAAGGTAGGATCATCATAATAACCAGCACTAACACACTGTATTTCAGTGTTAGTAAAACGAATTCCTCCAAAATCTAACGGAGTTGTTGTGGATTCATTCTCTAAAAGGATATATATAGGATATACACAGGAATTTAAATTAAACTTCGAAAAAACCGAAGAAGTAAACCAAATGGGCTTTGTAACAGGACCTTTTTGATTAGCGTAAATGTTTACCCCTTTATATCCGTCTAATACTTGAATATCTTCTGGATTAAAATAAACTAAATATGTTGCAACATCGCTAGAATAAGCAACATTATTTGAGTCATAGTTAACAATACGAATATCAAGTCCAGTTCCCTTACCGCTTTTCCATTTGAATTTAATAGTTATAGTTTTTAAATCGTAATAATCAACTCTTTGATAAGGGTTGTTATTTTTAAAAGATACTTCAGCTGGATTTAATAAAATACAAGAACCACTAAAGACATTTTTAAAGGAAATAGTTAGATTACGTATTTGAATTTTAGAATTCATCTTAAATAAATATTGATATAAATCAGCAACATCCACTACAATTTCTGTACCTAAACGACTTTGGCCTTCTAAAATCGTTCCTTGTGGAAAATCTATGAGAGCATCCTTGAGTAAGTATTTCCCATCAGGAAAATATATTTTTCTACTGCTTGCTATTGCATTTTTAATTGCTTGTGTATCGTCCGAACCAGTACTTCCGTTGTAATCACCTTTTGCGTTGTATGTCGTTTTAATGTTATAAGCTATATCCTGTAACTCTTGTTTTGTTGCCTTTTCTCCCAATTGTGCAGTAACTTTATTGTAATCACTTTCCAATCTAGCTGCCGCGGTATCATGAGTCACTCCATCTAAATCATGTCTTATATCGACAACTTCACTTGGTTGAGGAGTGGAATTAATAAGATTATCTACCCGTTTCTTTTGGTAATCAATTTGTTGATCAACACCACCTGTAAATTCATTAAATTGATTTTGGAATTCCCCAGTTAACTTTTCAAAAGTAATATAACCCACACCATATTTCTCTACATCTTCTAAGGTCGGTGTAATTCTAATGCGTTGCCAATCATCTGAAGGGAACTTTTCTATCATTCCGCCTGGATACGCAACAATAAACTCGATTCGCATATCACCTGCACCGGTAATATCTTGGGAGCCAATTGCGAACTGTGCCGTATATTCGTCTGATATAGTTGCTTGTTTTTCTAGAACAACCCCTTTATCACTGGCTATTTTAACTTGAACGGTAGAACCTGTTAAATAAACGAGCTCGCCATTTTCTGTTCGAAAATTAAAACCCAAAGGAGTACGATCTCCTTGTTTAATGACCGTACCCCCAAAGACTTGTTCAACCGAGTTTCCTGCTCGATACATATAATCACCTCCAAACTTTATGTTTTTATTAGTTAAGATTCATAACTTGATCTTGGGTATATTCTACAAAATCCCCTAATTTGTAAGTCTTCTCTGAAGTGTTTAATAGAGGGCGTTCCACTTCTGTTACACGTGCCTCTAAATAAAGCGGTGGGACATAATGAAGATCTTTAATACGTAATGTGTCAGCAAATGAGGCTTTTTCATGCTCAAGTCCCAAAACTGAATCCAATGTTACTTGTTCTACTTCATACTCAACAGATCCCATAATCCGTTTGTTTAATTCCGTTAAGCCAAGAGACGTTAACCTTTGCACTGTCATGGTTTGATCACTAGACTCTGGTTCATAAAGAGCTACTAAATGCTTACCGTTATTACGGCACCATCTTTGTCTAGCAGCTTCATTCTCAACCGTTACGGTTAACCTTGTTCCATCCTCTTTTTCAGGCCCAATACAAACTAGAGACGTAACTAAGTTGTCGTAGTTTACTTTACGACGGATGCCAGACAAATCTTTTCCGAAAGTAATTTCTTTTCCATCAAACTTGCCAAGATTTGTTACAAGGTCTACATATCGTTTTACAATTTCATTTCCATCAATTTCAATTCGAAAAGAGATTTCACATCCAAACGTTTCTTTCACTTGGAGAATAGCGTCATAGGCGTTCATATACTCAAACGTAATTTGCCGTATACCTGAATAGTCAGTGACTCCTAACTCCCATTCTGTACCACTTAAAACCCAATTTGCTGCAGTTTTAACAGTTTGACCAGTTAATGTTTGAGGAGAAATAATTTTTTGCCTTTTTAAATCTAAAAAAGATGCTGAACAATACGCGATTACGCTGTCAGCATCTTTATCTAATTCATTTATAATAAACTCACGATAGCCTGTTTTATCGTCGGGGATAACCACCCTATTACGACCTATGATGTATTGGGCTTTTTCATCATTTACAGGCCATTCAAAATGAAAGGTTTCTTCTAAGTCCATATTTCGTAAGTGGACTGCATCTTGTAATTGATTATCTAGGAAAGCAACAATATTATCCGTTTTATAATCTAATAAATGAATCATTTATATCGTTCCCTCCAAGTTGCTTTTGTTGGTAAAGGTGGACTTGTAGAGATTGTATTGATACCTCTGTTCAGCTTAAAAAACTCTCCACTAAAAGCTTTCAGATCCATTCGAGGTTCACCGTTAATTAAAATAACCTGGTTTTTATGATCAAACGTAACAACGTCTCCGGCACTCACAATATAGGGAATCTGATTTTCTGTTAAAAGATTAAGCTTCCACACTTTTACATCATATGCTCGTAGAGAGGCTACTTTCCTTGTCCCATACTGGGCCATATAGACACCCACTTGAGCTGGGTTTCTTGTAAACTGTTGTTCAGTATCATAGTACTCCACAAAGGAACGTGCTACGTGTTTTCCTGTATCTTTGTTAATAACTGTTACATATGCGGTCCAACGATTACGAGTACGTTCAATTCTCAACATTCCGTAAAAGTTCCAAAAAGTCGCTTCCTTGTCTCCATGCGTACTAATTAAATCCTTAAAGCCTTGATCACCGCCTCCTGTACGCAATGTTGCATAGATACGTTTTCCTGAAGAATCCACATCCTTAATCGTTAACATACAAACAGGAAGGTTGCTTTCATCCAATAGGTAAAATTCAACCTTCCCAAATTTGTCTTCTCCTGTATTTACTAACTCCACAATGGTTTCAATACGAAAATCAGTTAATGTTTGACCAATTGATTTTTTATAAAAAGGACCATGCCAAGCATCCACTACTGTTCCGAAATCATCAGCCAAAAAACGAGACCCGTCTGACTTCATGGTTCCAGTAGCCAATCCATCAATATGAACAGATCCTTCAGTCTTTGCCCAGCCTGTTATAGTTGAAAGAGGATCACTAAGTGCTAATTCTTCACGATTAACTGCATAGTCCTCAATATTTACAACTCGTCCAATACGATTCATTAAATCTCCGTTAGAGATATCAATATTAGTATAATCAGCATCGACCTCTATTTCGAAAGTCGGAAGTGCCTCAACACTACCTTCATTACGAGCTGTGACTTTACCTGAATTAGACCTTTGAACTTTTGTTAACCCATATTTATATGGATCAGGACAAATAAAAGATAATGTACCCTTTCCTCGATTCACAAGTTCATCTAGATCAAGTTCGCCATCTATCATTGCAAAATAGGAGCGATCTGGTTCATCATCAAAAATTAGCTCTTCGACTGACTCTGTGATGAGCCAGTCAGCTAAATCCTCTTTAACCTTCTGTAAATCAGCAATGCTTTCAGCTTTAATACGAACTGGTACCTCAAGCGGGCGTACATCGATATCTGTGCTTTTATGATAGGCACCAGGTCTATTGGGTACTGTGAGAAGATTTCGCTTCACAGGAGCCCATGCAGGGCGTTTCCTCCCCCGCAAGACTGTTAGGTAACTTCTTCTTTGATTTCTAAATGTAAAATTGGAATCCATTTCTTTACCCCCTCTCTTTTTGGAAACTGCTCTTACTACGTTTTTCTCGTTCTTGGTATTCAGTCGTGTATTTATAACTTCCCTTCGCAAGCTCTTTACCATCAAGTTCCGTATGGTTATGAACCACTACTTCAATGACCTGTCCAGAGTTACCTCGAAGCTTTAAGCCTTCAGGAGAGACTTTGTTAGACATAGTTGTCATAGCACTTCGAACGTTAGAAAGGCTACTAGCACCAATTGCCTGAGGCTGTGCGCTAAACATTCCTGTCATATCAAAACCAAGTTTTTCAGCAGCATACATCAGCAGCTTAATTGCTCTATCCTTAAACTGTTCTAATGGGATGATGACTTCTTTCTTGCCACCTTCCCCTACGCGAGCAATTTGATCACGGTCAATGACGCCACCTTTTGCATACCAGTTATGTTTTCTCCACCAGCTTAAAGCCCCGCCGATGCTCTTATAACGATCTTTGATATATTTAATCCCCCAATAGACATTGTTAACAGGGTTAAATGGATCCCCTTTATAGTTGAAATGTTTCAACTGCATGAGGCCTTTTGCTGTACCGTCAGATGTAGGAGCACCGACTGCCCTTGGATTGCCAGTTGATTCTTTGTTGATGATCCATGCTAGGCCGTTTTTCCATTCAGAACCGGATACACCGCGCATTTTCATCGCTTGGTCAATCCAGTTTGAAAGCTTACCACTTATAGGGCCACTATAACCGCCTCCACCTTGACCTTCTGGTGGGAAGAAGTCTGCATGTACATGGTCAGTATGCGGATTAACACCCGAATACTTGCGCCATGCTTTGCCCATACCTGGACCTGCAATTCGTCTATTATAGATAACGTACTGTAAGTTGGAAGCTGATTTACGTAGGTATTCAGCAATCTTAGACATAGTAGAACCAGATCCACCAATATCAAAAGCTCTTCCGTATGCATGCATGGACTTAGATGAACCGCCTCGCACGTTTCGGTTATTGTATGCACCCATAAAATGAGTCTTTCCAAACATATCTTTCACTCGGTTGTACCAAGTTTCAACATATGTTCTCATACCACCATAACCACTACCTGGCCCCACTTTACTTGAATCGCCGTCATCACCGAATGAAGGCATGAACTCATCTAATTTAGACTTAATAAAGCCTACGGCTCCATCTTTAATTTTAGAGACGCCCGATTTAGCAAGTTGTCCCATCATTCCACCGACATCAGGCATTTTTAGATTCAAAGAATCAAAGACCTTTTTCATGAGCTTTCCTGGATCAGAGGCATAAGACCACACATCACCAATAACATCAGACACTTTGTCTTTTGCTTTTCCTGCAACCTCTTTAGTTTTATGAGCAGCGTCTTCAGCTTTAGTTTGTACCCACTCTTTAGCCTTTTTAGCTCCATTAGCAAATCTATTTGTTCCTTTCTTATACGCTGCAAAAGATGAAAAGAACTGCTTAGTTTGCTTACCGCTTAAAACTTCTGTCCCCTTTGGCATGTTCGGGATAAGAGTTGTCTTATTTGGACTTAGGTAGGTACTTCCATCAGGTAAGCGAACTAACTCTTCTTCTCCACCGTCACCTACAAAAGCAGGTCCATCTTGTGGATGTCCACCGGTACCTTTTTTATAACCTGGGATATCAAGTTCAGGGATTAAGTTATCTTTATCAACACCAATCTTTTTCAAGACAACATTAATACCTTTTTGAGTGATTGTATTGACTACTGTTTCAAGCCCACCAGCTAGCTTTTTACCAATAGCATCTACACCAGATTTTACTTTCCCAGCCATTGCTTTAATTCCATCACCTATACGACCAGGTAACTTCTTAGCAGCTGATACGATATCATCAAATATCCCCGTTACCTTGGATTTGATATTATTGAAAATGTTTGTGGTTTGGGATTTTACTGCATCCCAAGCATTCACCACGCCACTTTTAATGTTATTAACTGAGGTAGTAATACGAGATTTGATGTTATCCCACCATGAAATTAAGAAACTTTTAATTGTATTGAAAATGGATGTAGTATTGCTCTGAATATTATTCCAAACTGTTTTAATTTTGTTGTAAATAGCTGTAGCGGTATCTTGAACAAATGATTTAATCGAATTCCATACCGTGGTTAAGAACGACTTAATATCATTAAAAATGTTGCTAGTACTTGTTCTAAGTGAATTCCATTTATCTTTAACATAATTAAAGACTGCACTAGCAGCGTTATTAACTACGCTCTTAATTCCATCCCATACGTTTGATAAGAAGGATTTCACTGCATTAAAAACAGTAGTTGTATTAGCTTTTGTATTTTCCCAACTTTGTTTAACGGAGTTGAAAATTGCACTTGTCACTGTGGTAAAAATAGATTTAATCCCGTCCCAAACTGTCGAAAAGAAACTTTTAATTCCGTTAAATACCGTGGAAGTTAAGCTTTTTAAATCATTCCATTGTTGATTTACATTGGTCACAATTGCATTCACGACTGTACTTATAATGCTTTTTATACCGTCCCAGACCGAAATAAAGAAGGATTTTACTGCATTAAAGGCGGTAGTGGTCATGCTCTTGAATTGATTCCACTGATTTCTTACGTCTTCAACCATTGCATTAACTACAATGCTTGTAATAAGTTTAATTCCATTCCATGTATCAGAAAGGAATTTTGTTACTGCGTTGAATGCTGTTATTGTGGCGTTTTTGATTGCATCCCAATTCTTCACAACTGCGTAAACAGCTAATCCGATTGGACCACTAATAACAGCTAACAACAATGGGCCCCATTCTTGAAAGAACGTGATAACTGAATTAAAAGCTGTGATGGTAGCTGATTTGATTTGATCCCAGTATTTAACGACCGCATAAACAGCCCAGCCGATTGGACCTGTAATCGTTGCAAGGACTTCCGGCCAGTTGTTTTTCAAGAAACCTAAAACAGCCGAAGCCCCTGTTTTAAATGCATCAAATAATTTATTTACGAAATTACGGAATGTCTCTGATTTTTTATAAGCAACTACAAAAGCTACACCTAGCCCTACAATAGCTGCGATGATTAAACCAATAGGGTTCATCATCATGCTTAAATTCAATGCACGTTGTGCTGCTGTAACAACTGCAAGAATTCCTTGCAATCCTCCACCAGCTACGGTATACGCGATCATAGCCCCGCGCATAAGTGCCATAGTAGCTACAGAAGCTTTTTGAATAAGATTCCACGCCTTCAAAGCTGCTGCTACTCCGATTACTGTTGCTTTGTAGGTAACAAATGCTGCTGTTAGCCCTGCAATAACAGGCAAGAACCCTTCCCACTCTACAAATGCATCTGCGACACTGGCGATTTTTTCTGCAACAGGTTGAATCACGTCACGAATTTTATTTATTCCTATAGCGATTTTGTCTCCAATGGATTGCCAAAAAGAAGCCATGTTCTGAGCATCGCTTCCAACCATTTTATTAAGAAAAGCAGTTACTTCCTTGCTTATCATTTGAAAAGCTTTAACAAAAGGAGCTGCAATTGTAGTTCCTGCTTCTTTTAGAGTGTCCCAGAGACTCATAATAGCCGAACGAAGATTTTCAGAGTTCTTCCACAGCTTAATGAATGTACCGCCAACTAAGACTAAGGCACCTGATACTACTGTAGCTGCTCCTGCAATTCGTAAGAAACCAAGAACGAATGGTTTAATGATTAAAAACGTAGCAGAAAAGGCTGCCTTCATACCGTTAGCTCGGCCAATCCCAATAGCCATAGGCGCTAGAATTAAGGAGATTGCATTAAATAAATACAAGAACATCCCTGCTGATGCAGTAATGCTAGGATTTAATTCATTTAACTTATTAACAAACTCTCCTATAGCTGTTGCACCATCTACCACTTTAGCAGCTATTTTACCCCAAATATCTATGAACGGTTGTAATGCTTGTAACCAAGTTGATTTTGCTTTTTCAAGTGAAATACCTAAAGGTGTTAAGCTATTTTCAAGCTCTTTGATCTTTTGAGATGTTTCTTTTTGTAATCCTTCTAACTCTGTTAGTGCTTCCTTACGAGCTAGAGCATGTTTTTCTTTCCATAGTGCAACATACTTGTTTAATTCGGAATCAGACATTTTAGTAAGCGCCTGGATTTGACCAGCCGCTTCCGGCCCCATTTTCCTGAGAGAAGCAAGCAACCCTTCGTCAATCCCTCGTTTAGCTAAACTATCTATGTTTGAAGCCCAATTCTTCATCACATCGACTTGGCCTTGTAGATTTTTCATCAAGGTTTCAGGTTTTGTTTTCTCCACCTCAGCCTTTTCGAATAATCCCCAAGTATCCACAATTTCTTGTGTACGATCTTCTACCGCTTTTTGATAATCTAATAGCAATTGACCACGTTGTTCAAAGACATCTGCCACTTCAGGACCTTTAGCCGCATTGAACATCGCTGCTGTAAAACCTGCTAAAGCAATCCCTACTCCTATAGCAACTTGATTCATACGCATTAAGCCCTGATTGATCAACATGATTCGATCATTGAGGTCTTTCATGCTGGCATTCTTTCCAAGCATGCTGATAGCGATATTAGCAGCCGTTCCTTGCTTCCCCATGTTTTCAAGACGATTGCCAATCCCTAAAAAGAACTTGTCTATTCGTTGAAAATGACTGACTTCAGGAAGGATGTCCATCATCTTTTTAGATTGGTTACTCCTTGCATTCATCAAGTCAACAGAACGGATAAATTTATCCTTATAGGCTTCCATAGCAATAGCTGCTTGGTTCGCTGCATCAGATGTATTTACGCCAAGTTCGTTAATCATCCGTTGATAAGCCTGTCCGCCTTTAGAAGCCGCGTACATTGCTCTATTTACATCAGCCAACTTCTTCTCTACAACACGCATACCAGCCTCATAAGAGCCAAAATCACCAGCATCACGAAGAGCCTCAAGTTTACGCTTAGAGTCTTCTAATTCTTGTTTGAACTGACCAAGACGCTGAGTTGTTTCTTCTGTAGAGATTTTAACGGTACCATTTCTATTAAGCCCTAAAATAGCTAGCTGCGTTTCCTTTGTAGAATCGCCTAAATCTTGAATGATTTTGATTGCAGACTTACCAGATTTCGTAACACTGGTGATTCTCTCTAATCCCACACTGGACTTAACAGCTGCATCTGCTAAATCATCAAGTGACTTTGTTCCTTCTCGAGACATTTGACGCATTTGGCGACGCGATTCATTAAGTTCTCTTTGAAATGGTTTAAGATGATCAGGTAGATTCTCTAGCTGATTAAAACGAAAGCGCCTTGTGGTAGATTGAAAACTCTCAAATTGACGCTCTGTTTGAGCAAGAGCCTCCCTCATTTCTTCAAAAGGCTGGTCATCTCCAAGTTCATTCAATGTACTACGAACTCGCTCTATTTCCTTTTGCATTTCTTTTAAACTTTTTTGACTAACTTGACCTGTTGTTTTAAGACCGTTTTGAACGCGATTAAGAGACTTTGTAATACGTTGAAAGGTTTTACCTTCACCTAGCCCCTCGAAGTCGTCTTGGAGTCCAGCTAACGTTTGACGTGTATTTTTCACACTGTTTGTTACCCCAATTAAAGGGTCAAAGCGTTGCATGCGATTCGTAAAACGTCTTCCTTGAGCCTCCATACCTCTAAAGAAACCACCAATGGTTCTCCTCGCCTGTTGATCATCAGCAGTGATTTGAATGTTTGACTGTCCAACTGTAGACATGTTTTACCTCCTTTCCTCTAAACTAAAAAAAGCCTGGATTACCCAGACTTTTTCCACCATGAACCTTTGACAAAGTTCTCTTCTTTTTGAGCGATTTGATTTTGTTGAGCTTCCATAGCTTTTTCATAGGAAGAAGGAAGAATCTCTTCACTACCTTTACCTTTATTAAACAAGCCATCAACCAACAACATAAGACTGCTTACGCCTTCTGTAATACGAGAACGACTCTCTTCCCATTTCTCCTTTAGGGCTTGCTCATACTTCCTACGAATCCAATCAGGCGTATGTTCTAAAACATATTCCTCCGTGTAATTGTAGTGAGAGGAAATAAACCCTATCTGAGTAATAACTTGATCAATGAAGCTTTCCCAGGTTAAGCTGTAGCCTCTTCCTTCTCCTGCTTCTCTTCCGTCTCTTTCTCCGAAGTATTCTCTTCCACTTGCTCCACTGGTGCTTCCGGGAACGCTCTGTCGATCAATTCCTTGAAGTCCGGCAGATCGATATCGAACATTTTCTTCATCAACTGACGGACTAGAGTAAAAGTTTTCTTTAGATCAAGTTTCTCACTAAGAACTAATAGGATTTCTAATAAATCATTAGGATCTAATGCTAAAGATTGTTTGTCTTCTAACTCTAAAATGATAGAGAAAATACGCATCACTTGTGCCTCTTGAATAGATTCTAGGATAATCGCATATTTCTCAATCAGATCATACGAATCATCAATCAATATTTCACGTGCTTGACTATAAATCTTAGCTCCATCTACACCAAGAAATTTTACGACTTGAATAATTTTCAACATAGAAAGTCTCGGAACGGAAAATTCCGTTCCGTCCGAAAGAGTTACCACACCAAGATTCTTTTCAACGTCTAATGTTTTTAATTTTGCTTCTACACCCATTTATAAGTCCTCCCTTAAATTGCTTGTTCGATTTCGTAATATACGTTTTCTTCTTTGGCTACACCATCTTCAGGGAAAGCTTGTAACTGGAATGGAAGAACACGTTTACCTTTGTTAAATGCTTGCTCTTTTGAATCACCTGAAACCTTAGCTTTACGAATAACAGCCATATATAGTGAGCCATCTTTTTTCTGACTAATAAGCGCATAACGTTTGAATGGAATATCTGTCACTGTTCCGTAACCAATGCGTTTTGAAGGTAACTCTGTTACTGGATACACTTGATCAGATGTTGTATAGGCTTTGCTTACTGCTGTTTCTACATTGACAGTCGTACCATTTACACTAGAGATTTTGATAAGTTCACTTGTACCTAAACGTAACCATCCACCAGCCTTAAATGCTGGATTGGCAGTTGATAATGTGACAATACGAGCGCCTGCTGCAAGTGCTCCACCTAGCACTTGACCTGTACCTACTGTGGCTGGCGTTTCAATAATAGAGCCCCCAGCTAACGCCAATTGACGGTTTTCAATGGTATTCTCGGCTAGTTGTGTTTCTAATCCATGCTCGAAACTAGAAACATCTGTATCCGCGGCCCCCATAACTTGATCTACTTCAAAATCTTCTGTTTCCCATCCACGGGAGATTGAAATGCCATCAGTTGTTGCGCCTAAGTCCTTCCAACCTGTTTTTAAGGAAAATGGATCTGTTAAATCCATTACATCAGAAATCTTTGTTGGAGCTGCGACACTCATTTCTGCTACAACCAAACGACCTGGACCACCTACAAAATTCTTTGAATCAACTTTATAAATATCAGCCATTATTTCGTCACCTCTTCAAATTTCCAAGATTTTGAGTCTAATAATTGATTTGCTACCTCTTCTGAAATATCTGTACCTACAACAAGGGTTTGACCTTTGACAATATCGAAATCTTTCCCGTCTTTTCTTTCAGGTGGCAAGCGAAAAATAATAGCCCCATTGTTTTTATCAACGGGGCCTTTACAAATAATTTTGCGTTCAGTTGTTTGTTTTTCTTTGTTTTCATTTTTTTCAGCCAATGAAATGACCTCCTATGCTTCTAAATGTTCTAATCGCACGTAGCACCATGCTTCTTGCTTATCTGTGTCCTCATCTCGCGATGGAATAGGATTTCCTTCCCTTTCACACCACTCAACACGTAAGCCTTGTATGGAGGCTGCTTGAGCTTCTAACAAGTTGACACAGTTAATAAGCTTGCTCATTGCTTCTGACTCTTCTGAAGCCCTATAAATAAGCTGGATACGACTAAATCCGGTACCTCCAGCACTACGCACCAATAATCCTTCACTAATATTGGATTGAAAGGTATTAGCGTCTATATGATAATCTGTTCGACTTTTATAAAATCGAAGGATAGGAGGAATAGGATCTACATACTTAATCATGAGAACCCCCTATAAATCTAATGTCTTTTGGATTTGAACCTGTGCTACCCTGTCCATTCTTTCGCTAGCACGGTCTAATCCGCGAGCCATAATGTTATATTTCTTTTCAAGAATTTCCGCATAACTGACACCTGAACCTGTTAGCAGGATAGTTGTATCAGCACCTTCAATGAGCTCATGTACAACATCATTTTGGGTAGCTGTACGCGAACCCTTTCCTGTTTTGTCCTGGGCTGGAATGTCTGTAAGATATCCAATGGAGTTAATGTACAGGGATGTATCAATATGATCATCCTCTCGTACAATCTCCTTTGTTTCATCTGCCCATACTATTGCAGCAGCAGTAACCGCATTTCTCCTAGCCTCTTTCAACTTTTCAGGAGATAGCTGATCTTTTACAGATTGATCAATCTTAAAATCAAATTTAAGATTCTTTTTCGCCATCTGAATCACTCTCCTTTTGAAGTGTGATTTCATAGTGATGAAGACGCACTTTCGAATAAACAGGCCTTACGTTTTCAGGTAAATACACGCCTTCTAAAACGACATTCCCTTTTAAATCCTGAATATCTTTTATCTTTGCATCACCTGGAATTTGTCTATCAGGACCTACAAACAAAATGTTTTCAGTGATGAAGTCCACTCCGTACTGATCAACAGAAGCTCTTCGCGTAATCTGATCAGCGCGGCAAGGAACATTTTCAATAGGTACCTCACCATAAATAGGCTTGCCATACTCGGTTTCACCTATTTTCTGGCCAGTTAAAACAATTGTGCAGCGATGACCAAGAATACGTTCGAATCTCATACACCGTACCCACTTGAAGGACCTGAGATAGAAAAGAACGAAATGCCTGTTGGGATATCCTGTTTAAGAGACTGCAAAATTAAATCCAGTTCTTTTACGCCAGTTCGTGTGCCTTCATATTCCCTCTCTTTGATGGAGTCCACTGTTTGAACATCCCTCATGGTATAAGAGTAGGAACCTATCTTTTCTGTTTCGATAGGGCTTAATGAGCTTTCCTTGATATCAGGGTTATCCTGGTACCATAAGTACTCAACAAGCAATACGGTAGCTGTACGTAAATCAGCAAGCAGGTCTTCATCTGTTTCATCTTTAAACTTCCGTTGAGCTTCTCGATGAATCCAAGATGTAGCACGGTCAATGTACCCTTGCATTTTGATATCAGTAAGAGCAGTAATTTCAGAAAATGAAACGCGCTCTTTGACCTCTTTTACTGTTGCATAAGGCATGTTATTTCACCTCGATAATGAAACCTGCTTCAATACGCTTTAAAAGCTCGCGAGAAGGATTCTTTGGTAACTCCTTTTCTTGCTCTCCGGCCAATGAAAAAGACCCTTCACTAGTCACCTCAGCGAACTGAGTAGCAGGGTCTTTTAATTTATACTTTTTCTTGTTAGCTGCTGCCATGTTATCCCTCCTTATGATCTAGCTGCATCAAGAGTTAAAATCATACGAGCATTTGGGTCAAACGGGATGTAATCAGATGTTTCCGTTGCATATGAACCCTCAACCTGTGTTTTCACATCGCGGTCATTTTCAACAGAGAATGGCTTAAATTGATATTTAGCTAGAGCAAATCTAGGATCTACTAATACCATGCGGCCATCTGGAATATCGTCAGAAATAAACGGCTGATAATCCAATACATCTGGCATATCCCCATTTTTAAGTTCATTAAGGAAAATGAAGTTTCCATTCGCCTCTTTTTGAGTTGCCCACTTTTCTGCTGTCTTTAAGTTCATTAAGCATTTTGTGTAGTTAAAACCGTATTTTTGAAATGCGTATTGTTTTGCATACCAAATATCAGCTAGTGTCCAATCATTCGCAGTTTTCACTCCAAGCGTAGGAGCTGCATCTGTGCCATCTTTGAAATAGCCATTTAATAAACGATGAACAGCTAATTTTTCTTCAGTGCGGCCAATTTGCACACCACGTTTGCGTAAATGAAGAGAAAGCATATCAAAGCGCATCGCTTTTGCCTCGTCAGTGATTTCAATACCACCACCACGTTTGTAAACGAAAATAGTGTGGTCTGTATCTAATTTGATACTAACAACCGGAATTGGAGCACCCTGACCAATGAAGGCTAGGTCTAGATCATCATTGTCCTTATTTTCTAATGTGTAGTACTGGTAACTCATTTGATCCATACTAATTGTTTGACCAACTAATTGATCAGAACGTCCCCCAGCTAGGAAACCTTCACGAAATCCATCTTCTAATACAGCATTGAACAAAGGTTTTGTATTGTCATTTTGATAAAGAGCGCGAACCTGTTGAGAGTTAATGTCCTCAATTCCTAATGCCCGAACAGCATCTTTTACTGTCACGCCTTGAGAAGCAAGATAAGAACGGAAAGTAGCAGAACTATTTTTACTAAGTAATTCTTCAGCTTGGCCAGCAATACGTCCGTCTTTCCCTGCTGAATCTTTCATAGCAGTTCGTAATTCTGATCCATTTTTTAATTCAACGATTTCCCCACGACTATTTTTAATTTTGCCTGTAAATTTCATGCTTTCCCCTCCATTAAGGCAGTAGAACTTCTACTGTCTTTTTACTTGAATTGACCAATGCTACGTAAGTACCGTTAGCAGCTGTAGCCTTCTTAACCCCACCGTTTGCATCGGCAACGACTGAATCACCAACAGCGATTGTGCCGCTATAAGTAAATTCATTATTACGGGAATGTCCGTAATCATAAACGCCAAGAGGTGCATCTTTTGATGTAACAGTATGCTTGGCCACTAGCTGAATAGCATCACCATCAGCGCATTTAACTGCATGATAAGCCCCTGTAGTTGCTAATTTAAGTGGTGTTCCTGCTTTTACAGGCTTATCTGCTGTAGCATCCTGCGCAAAAACAGTGAGAGATAATCCATAACTATCTGGTACAATACCGCCTACTTTGTTAAACATTACTTGTCATCTCCTTTGTACGATTCTGAAACAATAATATTCTCCTCTGGATCTCCGCCACCTTGACCGCGGTTAGGATCATCAGGATTTGTTTGACGACCACCTGTGAAACGCTGTCCTGTCATTTCGTCATATGCTTTAATTTCATCCTTGATGTAGTCAAGGTCAGCTGAACGAACTAACACGACTTTATAAGATTCAGCATTGAAGCCATCACCTTGAGCGCGTGTGCGTGCAGCCACAGCTTGGTCAATTAAATCCGCAGCATATTGGCGACCTTGTTCAGCCTCTACCTTTAATTGCTTAACGCCTTCTACGGTGGCTTGCTCGCCCAACTCATTACGTAATTGAACATCCTCTGGCTGGCGAAAGACTTCACCTTCTGATGATAAAACGTTATAAACAGCACTTTTTTCAAGTTTCCCTTCTTTTAGAGCACTTCGAACTTGTTCAATTAAGTTCATGTTTTTGTTATCCTCCCTTTTAGGCATAAAAAAAGCAGCGCCATCTTTTCGTTCAAAACGAGTTTGGAAGCGTTGCTCTAATTTAGCTATTTTATTTTCTTCTAATTCACCTTGTTGGACGTAAGCTCTTGCTTTGTCGATATAAGCACCAGGTGTAGCGCCTTTATATACAGTCGATACCTCTCTAAGCCTAGCATTTTCAATCCAAGCAAAGGACATTCGACCTTGTTCATCTTCTAGCCCTGGAATATGAGGACATTCCCAATCCCATAAATCACGACCACAAGAACCACAACGATAAGACTCGTCAGAGAAGCCAACGGACATATCGCGTGTAATACCAGCTTTAATAGCTCGTATAGTATCGTCTGTAGACTCACCATTGATTTTTACACCTTTAAGGATGTACCAATCACCGCGCACTGCATTTGCATTGTCGGTATCGTCTTGAATCAATTGACCACCATATGAACGTCCGAAAGGAGCTGTGTAAATATTGTGGTTCCCTAATAAACTCACGCCATTGTTTAGATCAGCAGCATAGTTTCTTAATGTGGTTACAGGGTCCATTCTTGTGAAATAAGAATCTAATCGATCATTTGAGCAAACACCTGAGAATGTAAAAATATCATCAGCTGTAACAGACTCAAGAGTGTGACGATTAATTGCATCTAAATCGATTTCTTGTTCTTGTGCTACTTGCAAGCACACTGGCAAATGTAAAGCTGCTCCCATTTTCTATTCACCTCCCTCCAATAAATGCTCTTCACCTTCAAGAATACGTTTATACCAGCAACGACAGTTAATGACGTTATCTGCTGAAGCTGTTGAGCTATCGCCAGGATACATTAAAGGTTCAAATTGTCCCTCTCCATTTGCAACATAAAATGGTTCATCCAATGTTTTTACCTGTCCATCTGCCTCTCTATGACTGTCTCTTGTACGATCTTGTTGAGCAGAACGCCATATCTTGCCGATGACCATGCCTGACTGTTTATCAGAATGCCATTGACCAGTACGAGCAGCTCCTACCATTTCAGTGCGAGCGATAGTTCTTGCTCTCCCTTTTGAGAAAGCAAAGTCTTCTCGTAATGCATTAGCTGCTTTGGTTACACTGTATTGACCTTCAAAAGCAACGTCCCATAAAGCCATAATGACATGCTCATCAGTAACGCCTTGAATCAACTCGGCAACTCTTCGAGAACGATCAGATAAGAAACGTAAAAAACTATCGTCTGTATCATCAAATACAAGCTGTGTATCTATTTCCATGATATTGGACATCCCTGCCACTTTGGCTGATTGCTCTATCCAATCAAAACCTGCTGCATCCCACAATTCCAATTGCTCGCCTTCATCTGTTAAGATATTGGACTTAATCCAATCAATGAACGATTTAGGAACATTTGAAAGGTCTTTTCGATTATTCGAATACATAAACCTATGGATATCCACTAATACACGTGTAGGAGGCATGTCGGCTTCCTCAAGTCTACTGATATATGTTTCTGCCTGATTCTGTAAAAGGTTATAGAAGTCATCAGCTGCTTTTGTGGTTAGGACAGCAACTTCTGGTACCCAATTACCTTGCATTTCCTTTACATACTCATCTTCAGTATCATCAGCGCGTGTTTTTGGTTGACGTTTGACTTGCACACGTCTTGAACGTGCAATAGCTGGCGTTGTTGTAACTGGTGCTTGTGGTTCACCAACTGCATCATGGCCAACTACTTCATTAGCAGCCTCGTTATTATCAACCCAACCTTGATTCACTCTTGATATCCAGGTGTTTGTCTCAATCTGTTCAGCTTGAGCATCTTGGAAGCGGTCTGTTGTACGCAACTTATTAAAGGTTAAACGAGCTTTACTCTGTTTGCCTTGTACTTGCAGCGCAACATTATAGGCACGCTCTATAACACGCTTAACACCTCGCTGAATGCTTTCAATCCCCGCCACATATATTTGCCATTGAACAGTGCCATGCGTTTCTGTGCTCGTCTCATTTAATCCCAGCAAGATGGGTAACTGTTTTAGCGAAGCAACAAGCTGCTGATTAATGATATTAATAAGAGCTGTAGCGTCCATTGACTTTCCATTCGTACCACCTGTCATTTCTACCTTCACACTATCAGGATGGATAAAGTTATCGTCTGGCTTTAATTTATTAAAAGCAGTTTCAATATCACTAATGTATTTACCAACAAACTGACGTACTGCTTGTTCACCTTGGGAGGCAATGCTTGGAGGAATGTTTTTTAGAATAGATTCCTCAACAATTGAAATATCAAATCTTGCATGACCTTGATTATGAGCCACGGCTTTTAAATCTTTTAATACCTCAGTCTGGAAGAACACAACTTGCAGCACTGGCAAAATAGGAGAACGTCCATAAGGATCTCCAATGTCCGGATCAAGAGGCTGATAAAATACCTGCTCTCGATTTAGCACCTTGTATGTACCATCGGACTGTTTTTGTACTAACTGGATTTCACCTGTTTCTTTATCCTTTCGAAAATCTACAGAAGTAGGATCTACTGCGTGAAAATCCATGACATCATTCAAGCCCTCATTCAGTTCAACCTCTAGACAAATAGCTCCCTGGGTAAAAGCAGTTAGATGTAACACATTAATTAACTGATCAGTACCACCGCCATATAAAGCCCCTACACGTTTAGCAAGATCATTAATATAATCTAGCCCCTGCTTATCATTGGAGCCTGTAGGCTTTAAGCACTCAAGTTCATGACCTGTATTGGATAGGCGAAGAAAGTTCCATATAGCCATTGATGCTGTTGGATTTAAATCACGAATGAGCTTCAGGCTTTCCATAACGTCTTTATTTCGAAACTCACTACGATGAATCATAATTCCCTCATACCAGGAGAATTGCTTTTCCCATTTCTCTTGAGTTTGTCTGCCACTCTCCAAACGCGAATTAATAGCACGACTTATATTGTGAAGGTATTTTCTAGTCTTTCTTTTTGTATTCCAGCTTCGATAACGGTCAATAATATTCATTCATTCACCCCCTTCATTTTCCATCCACCAATAGTAGGTAGCATGATATTGCTGTATTCTTGATTAACTCGTAATGGTTCAATTGAATATCGAAGAGCAGCCATTGCATCGTCAAATACCTCAACTGGCTCATCACGATAGAGACCTGATTTCGGGTCCTTCTTCCATTTCCACTGCTGAATTTCTTTGATCGTATTCACACATGAAGGATGAATATGAATCTTTAAGCCTTTAAGGATATCAATTTGAGCTTTTACACTACCTTGATTCTTATGGACAGGTATTGCATTATAGCCAGCGTCTCTCCACATCTTTATACGGTCAGGTTCAGCTGAATCACAATACATTGGCAGGCTTTTGACGATTTGTTTTTTATCAGCGGATTCAATAATCTCGTTTGTATCCATTTGGTGGACGTAGATTTCATTGCACACAAAAAGCTCACCGTCTTTAAAAGAAACCGTGAGTAATACATTTGCATGGTTAAAACCAAAGTCCTGGGCATGATGCATAGAATCAAATCGTTCAAAAGCAATATCAAAGTCGTGAACAGAGTAATTGGATAAGATAACACCACCAAGCTCTCCCCATTCCCCTAAGCCGTAAATCTTATAACCTTCTGGATCCTGTTCTTTACGTAGCATCATACGTCTGTGATAAGCTTCATCAATGAAACGATTTTCAAGATAAGTACTTGAATATGTGTAAATATCTTGGTGTTCAATATCAAAGTATTTACGCTTAATCCAATGGTTTGCACTTACTGGGTTAAAAGAAAATGTCATTTGATAATACAGGTTTTTATTGGGCAACAATCCCCTTAATCGGTCATCGAGGATATCTACATCTGATTCTTGTAGCTCTGTTGCTTCTTCAATCCATATCCAAGTCAATTTGCCTCGTGAGAAGTTAATGGACTTTACTTTTTCTCGTTCATTGACATCCTTCATCCCACGAAAGATAACTTTATTACCTGTAATCAAACATTCTAATTCCAAAGGGCTTTGCTTAACCTTCCAATAACTTTGCCACTTAGTACCGCAAGCACGCTCAACAGCGGCTGTTAACTCAGCAAAGGTTGAATCCTTATTAGAAGCATCTATCTTACGAACAACAAGCAAATTTGCTCCCTTATTTTTTGGGTCCATTAGCTTAAGAATAAAATCCTGAGCGATGTTAACAGACTTTCCAGAACCAGCAGACCCTTTAAATAAGCGATACCGTTTTCTAGTACCATTAATCTTTTTAAACCCTTTATTAAAGCCAACAACTACTTTAGTCATTGTCCTCACCATAATCAATGACAATATTTAAATCCATATCACCCGTATGCTCAACGTCTTGCTTATCCCTCCACTTATCTGGACGGCGATTCTTAAGCCAAAAGATTTGAGCAGTCGTCTCAGGTGCCTGTCGCTTCTTAACTGATTTTGTAATGACAAGCTCGTACTTATTGGTTTTCTCGTTCCATTGGCTTTCTTGAGTAATCTCTTCATACTCATAACCTAACGCTCGTTTTAACAAAGCATTTTCAACTTGAAGGTCAACTACTTCTTTTCCTTTTTTTAAGGCGTCCGAAATGTCCGGATACTTCTTCTTCCAATCGTTTAAAGTAGAACGACTAACACCCACATTATGAGCGATTTGTTCATCAGTTAAACCGTCTCTAGCCCATCCTTCAAGCAACACAAGACCTTCTTCTGTTATCCATTTCTCATATTTACCTTTAGCCATCTACATCATCACCGCCTCCGTTAGTTCACCTTTGGTTTACTGTTATGGGTTAACTATAAGTTCTACTTAAATAAATAAGGAAGGTACTGTGACTCATCCCCATTGACCTCAATAGGAATAATTCTTAATAAAGTGACAAATATTACTCATCGAATCGCTTATTTAACGAAAGGAGGAAACCATATGAAAAAATTGTTCTTTATATTGTTTGCTTTAGTTTTAAGTGTAACGTCTCTGAACACACCTGTTCACGCTGTTGATAACAATATGGATAGAGCTGATTATAATAACGATACTAATATTGATAGAGTCAATTATAATGATGATAACAATATGGATAGAGGTAATTATAATGATGACGTAAACACTCGAAATGTAACTACAGCAACAGATACTGCCGATAACAATGACACTCCTTGGGAGTTACTCGGACTATTGGGTTTAGTAGGTCTTTTAGGTCTTAGAAGAAGAGAACGAGATGAAAAAATTCGTTAATGTAGAATGAAATTCATGTACTACGTTAATCCTTAAAACTTTATGTTTTAAGGGTTAACGTTGCTAAAATAAAAAGGACACTGACGAATCAGCATCCTTTAGTTGTTTATTTAATTTTAGTTATTACTATATGTAAAGCTTTCTTTACTGCTTATCAGTCGTTTAATATTTCATCGTATTTCTTAAGTTGTGATTTCAGATTAGTTATTCTCTTATTAATTTTATTATTACGCTCTTCTAGAAGCCCTTTTGCATACACAAGTCCTTCCATTGCAACCTCAAAAAGTCCTTCTTCAATAATTTTTAAACTTTGTATAGGATACTGCTTAAATTCATCATACCTTGCAGTTTCTACTAAACCTCCACTTTCGATATCATAAACATAGATGTTTGACCCTTCCCTAGACCTCCCAAGTACAGGGCCTTTTGTAGATATGTGATCCGGTATGCGTGGATTTGCAAAATTATAGTTATTTTGTTTCAACCATACAAATTCTCGATGCATTTTTTCAAGAATACTAATTAAAAAAGCATTTTGTTGTTTTAAAATCTTTTTCTCCTCGTTTTTCATTGCAAGATAGTCGCTTCTTAATTCTGTACAAAATTCAATAATTTCTTCTACTTCATTTTTATTGATTTTGTTATTCATACTATCCCTCCTTGCATATTAATACGACAAGGTGTGACAAATTACCTGTTTGCTCAAAATAAAAAGCACCCTCGAAAGGATGCTCTTTTTTCACAAAATAATTTCGTAAGAGTACAAATCGCTATATCTTCGTTCTAAACCACCAAATTGAATAGGACTATTTAGTTCTTTACCTTTTTGGATTAATTCAAGCAGATTACCTTGTCCAAGAAAGTCTGATTCCTCTTGAATCGGTACTTCTATTACCATACCGTCTTTAAACTTCACCAAGATTTTCACTAGAATCACC
>Ga0209574_10000063_pt1 | contig 32763 bp, 32 predicted proteins | sample AgamicMgMarz_FD_187168 | JGI IMG/M metagenome (GOLD analysis project Ga0209574, IMG submission 187168) | Agave microbial communities from Guanajuato, Mexico - Mg.Ma.rz (SPAdes) (version 2) | ecosystem: Host-associated > Plants > Phyllosphere > Phylloplane/Leaf | place: Guanajuato, Mexico... | reverse complement strand
GAGGCCGCGATTGCCGCCATCAACGAGGTCGCGCTCGACTACTACCTGCTCAAGCCCTGGGACCCGCCCGAGGAGCAGCTCTTCCCGGTCGTGGAGGACCTGCTCACCACCTGGGAGGCGGGCGCCTCGCTCGAGGCAGGCGGCGTTCGCATCGTCGGCCACCGCTTCTCGCGCGACTCCCACGACCTGCGTGACTTCCTCGCCCGCAACCGCGTCCCAGCCACCTGGCTCGACGTGGAGCGCGATGGCGAGGCGCGCGAGCTGCTCGAGGTGGTCGGCGTCGAGGAGGATCGCCTCCCCGTCGCGCTGCTGGAGGACGGCTCCGTGCTGGAGCGCCCGACCGTGCTCGAGCTGGCCGAGCGTCTCGGCGTCGCGGGCCAGCCGGCCGAGGAGCACTACGACCTGGTGATCGTCGGCGGCGGCCCGGCCGGGCTGGCGGCGGCCGTCTACGGCGCGTCGGAGGGCCTGCGCACGGTCATGGTCGAGCGCGAGGCGCCCGGCGGGCAGGCCGGCCAGTCGAGCCGGATCGAGAACTACCTGGGCTTTCCGATGGGCCTGAGCGGCTCGGACCTGGCCCGCCGCGCGACCGATCAGGCGCGGCGGCTGGGCGCCGAGCTGGTCACGATCCAAGACGCGGTGGCGCTGCGGGCCGAGGGCGCCGGTCGCATCGTGCAGCTCAGCGGCGGGGGAGAGCTGAGCGCGAACTGCGTGCTGGTCGCCTCCGGGGTGTCCTACCGCCAGCACGACGCCCCGGGCTTCGCGGACTTCACCGGCGCGGGCGTCTACTACGGGGCGGCCCTGGCGGAGGCGCGCTCCTGCTCCGAGCAGCACGTGGCGATCATCGGCGGCGCCAACTCGGCCGGGCAGGCGGCGGTCCACTTCAGCGGCTACGCCGCGCGCGTGACGCTGCTCGTGCGCGGCCCGAGCCTGGAGCGGTCGATGTCGCACTACCTGATCGAGCAGATCGCGGCGCTGCCCAACGTCGAGGTGCGGACCGGGACGACGGCGAGCGGGGCGGAGGGCGAGGACGGCCGGCTGCGCCGGGTCCAGGTGAGCGGACGGGATGGCGACGAGGCACTCGACGTCGACGCCTGCTTCGTCTTCATCGGGGCCCAGCCCCACACCGACTGGCTCGAGGGCGTCGTCGCGCGCGATGAGCGCGGCTTCATCCTCGCCGGGGCCGAGATCCACGGCGACGGCTGGCCGCTCAAGCGCGAGCCCTACCCGCTCGAGACCAGCGTCCCCGGCATCTTCGTGGCCGGCGACGTCCGCGCGCGCTCGATCAAGCGCGTGGCGAGCGCGGTCGGCGAGGGCTCGATGGCGGTATCGCTGATCCACCAGTATTTGGCGAACGCATGAACCAGGCCACGCTCGCCGAGCTGCGCACGGTCGACCTGTTCGACGACCTCGACGACGAGCAGCTGGCCGAGTGGGTCGCCGTCGCGACCGTCGAGGCGCTGGAGCCGGGCGACTTGATCTTCGAGCAGGGGGTGGATCCGCCCGGGCTCAAGCTGCTGCTCGAGGGCGAGGGGCTGGCGATCGTGATCGAGGGAGACCGCCAGGAGCCGGTCGGGCGCCAGCGCGCGCCGACCTGGATGGGGGCGATCGCCCTGCTCACGGGCGGCCCGCTCGGCGTGCGCATGAAGGCCGAGACCCCCTGCCGCGTGGCGCTCGTGAAGTCGGACGACTTTCGCCGGCTGGCCTTCGCCCAGCCGGAGGTCCACCAGCGCGTCATGAAGCAGGTCGCTCCCGTGATGAGCCGGATCACCGGCCTGGAGCAGAACCGCGAGCGGCTCGCGTCGCTCGGCACCATGGCGGCCGGCCTCGCTCACGAGCTCAACAACCCGGCGGCGGCCGCTCGGCGCGCCGCCGCGCAGATGGAGGAGGCGCTCGAGACCATCGCGTCGACGATCGGCCGCTTCGTGGCGGCGGGAATCGAGCGCGCCGAGGCCGAATGCCTCGTGGAGCTCCAGGAGGAGGCGATCACGGGCGCGGAGCGGCGCACGGCCCTCGACGCGCTGGACGCGGCCGACGCCGAGGAGGACCTGATCGCGCGCCTCGAGGAGCTCGGCGTGTCCGAGCCGTGGCGGGTCGCGGAGCCGCTTGTGGCGGCGGGCATCGACCGCGCCTGGCTGGACCGGGTCGCCGAGAAGGCCGGCCCGGCCACGGACGCCGCGATCGACTGGGTCGCCGCGACGCTCACCGCTCGCGGCCTGTCGGGCGAGCTCCAGGAGTCCACGCGGCGCATGTCGGATCTCGTCGGCGCGGTCAAGTCCTACGCGTACATGGACCGCGGCGAGCTGGTGGAGGTGGACCTGCACGAGGGACTGGAGACGACGATCGCGATCCTCGGCCACCGGCTCAAGCACACCTCGATCCAGGTGGTGCGCGAGTACCAGGCCGACCTGCCCAAGCTGATGGTGCGCGGGTCCGAGCTCAACCAGGTGTGGACCAACCTGCTCGACAACGCGATCGACGCGCTCGGCGACGACGGGACGATCGCGATCGCCACGCTTCGCGAGGCGGGCGGCGTGAGGATCGACGTGACCGACGACGGGCCCGGCATCGACCCGGAGATCCGCGACCGCGTGTTCGACTCGTTCTTCACCACCAAGGAGGTGGGACGCGGCACCGGCCTCGGCCTGGCGACCGTGCACCAGATCGTCGTCGACCGCCACCACGGCACGCTCAGCGTCGACTCAGAGCCGGGCCAGACCACGTTCCACGTATGGTTGCCGTTGAGCCAATGACCACCTGCGCGCACCTGGACCACATCCAGATCACCGAGCTTCCCGACGAGGTGCAGGGCTGCGAGGACTGCCTCGCCGCCGGCACGCAGTGGCTGCACCTGCGTATCTGCCTCGAGTGCGGCCACGTGGGCTGCTGCGACTCATCGCCCCAGCACCACGCCAGCGCGCACGCCCGCGCGGCGGACCACCCGATCATGCGCTCGCTCGAGCCGGGCGAGGACTGGTCGTGGTGCTTCGTCGACGAGGTCGCGATGGTGATCCGCGAGGTGCATGGCGACACGAGCATCCCGCCGTCGCCGCTGGGGTAGGCGCCCAACAGCGCTAGCTAGACTCGCGCCGCGATGAGGCAACTCCGCTTCTTCGCCGCCCTGCTCGCATGTCTCGCGGCGCTCGCCGTCGCCGGCTGCGGCGGTGACGACGGCGGCTCGGGCGGTCTCGGCGCCCCGCTCTCGTACGTCCCCGCCGACACGCCCTTCGCGATTTCGATCGACACCGACCTCGAGGGCGAGCAGTACAAGTCGCTCGACTCGATCCTCAACCGCTTCCCCGGCGCCGACCCGATCAAGAACCTGATCAAGGGGCAGCTGTCGATGGGCCAGGACGGCGTGGAGTTCGACGAGGACATCAAGCCGCTGCTCGGCAACCCGGCCGTGATCAGCGCCACGGACGTCTCCTCGTTCCTGGCCCCCTCTGAGGAGGCCAACTTCGTGGCGGCCCTCGAGGTCGCCGACAAGGACAAGCTCGACTCGCTGATCGAGAAGACGGGCGCGGACGACACGGGCGAGAGCCCCGGCGGCGCGACCGTCTACCGCGACCAGGACACCTGGTTCGCGGTCGACGACGACGTGGTCGTGCTGGCCGGCTCGCGCGAGCTGCTGGCGGCCGCGCTCGAGCGCGCCAACGGCGGCGACAGCCTCTCCGAGGACGACTTCGACAAGGGCCTCGAGGGCCTGCCCGACGACGCGCTCGCCCGCGTGTACGTGGACGTGCAGGGCCTGCTCGGCCAGAGCGAGGACGCCGCCGCGGCCCGCAAGATCGAGTGGGTCGATGCGCTGCGCACGCTCGGTCTGACCGTCTCGGCGCGCAAGGACTCGATCGACGTGGAGTTCAATTTGCGCACCGACGGCGACGATCTGACCGACGAGGACCTGCCGGTGGCCTCGGGCGACGAGGCCGCCAAGGTCGTGCAGCGCCCCGGCGAGATCGGGGTCGGCGTGCGCGATCCGGGCCAGCTGGTGGCGTTCTTCGAGTCGGCGCTGCAGGCGGTCGACCCGCGCACCTTCGGCGACTACGAGCAGGGCAAGCGCGCGCTTTCGGCCAGGCTCGACCTGGACGTGGACAAGGACCTGATCGACCAGCTGACCGGCAACCTGTCGGTGTCGGCGACGATCGACGGCGAGTTCGGCGTGCGCGCCGAGGTGAAGGACCCGGAGACGGTCGCGAGGAGCGTGGCCAAGCTGGCCGACGCGCTGCCGCAGTTCGGCCTGGGCGGCAAGGTGACGCGCGCGGGCGAGCTCTACACGCTGCACGGCTCCGATGGCCCGACCTTCGTGTTCGGAGTCGTGAACGGCGCGCTCGTGGTGGCCACCGACGCCGCGCGCGCCCGCAGCGTGGCCACGGCGGAGCCCGAGGCGGTCGAGGGAGCGGCCGGCTCGCTTGCCCTGCGCGCCGACGCGGAGGGCATCGCCCGTCAGGTGATCACGCAGCTCGCCCCGAACCTCAACATCCCGGATCCGTTCATCCCGCTGCTCGCGCGGCCGTTCGACGAGCTGCGCGGCTCGGTCACCACGAGCGCCGCCGGCATGAAGGGGAAGTTCAGCCTGACGCTGGACTAGCCCACTGCTGCAGGAGCGCCAATGGGTCGATCGGGTGGCCGCCGTCGTACCAGGCGCCCACCCACAGCTCGAAGTGCAGGTGCGGTCCCGACGATTCCCCGGTGCTGCCCACCGCGCCGATCGCCTGGCCGGTGCGCACGCGCTCACCCTCGCGCACGACGATCGAGCCGCTGCGCAGGTGCATGAAGACGTAGTCGTAGTCCTCGCCGTCGATCACGACGTAGCGGCCGGCGCCCTTGGCCTGGTACTGCACCGCCGTCACGACGCCGCGGTACGGGGCGACCACCGGCGTGCCCGACGCGGCGGCGAGGTCCTGGCCCTGGTGGCGGTGGCCGGAGCGCTTGGCGCCGAAGAGTGCGTCGGGCCCGCCCCAGTCGAACGCGCCGGCGATCGGGAAGCGGTGCACGCCGGTGGCCGTGGTGCTGGGCTGCGCGCGGCGGCCGCGGTGCTTGGGCTTGCGCTTGGGCGCCGTGTGACCGTAGGTGGCGCCACCGCTGCCGCCGGACGGCGCCGGCTGGCTGCCCGTGGGCGTGCCAGCGGCCGCTCCCCCTCCCTCGCCGGACGCCGCCACGGCTGGCGGCCCCCAAGCTGCTGTCGCGGCGAGCGCCACGGCGAGGGCGGGAAGAGCCTGGCGAAAACGCATCGCACCCCTCGCATCGGCGCGCCGGGCGGCGCGACTGCCCGTTGCAACCGACTTTGCAGCCCGTCAGTGCGTGGCCATGCGGGTCAGCAGCTCGATCGACCCGCGCTTGCTGAGCGGCTCGTTGAGGTTGCCGCACTTGGGCGACTGCACGCAGGACGGGCAGCCGTCGCGGCAGGTGCACTCGGAGATCAGCCGCAGCGCGTCGTCGACGAGCGTCTCGAAGCGCTCGAAGCCCACGCGCGTGATGCCCACCCCGCCGGGATGGCCGTCGTAGATGAAGATCGTCGCGCGGCCGGTCTGGCGGTGGAACGCGGTCGACAGGCCGCCGATGTCCCAGCGGTCGCACATCGCTATCAGCGGCAGCACCGCGATCTGGCCGTGCTCGGCGGCGTGCAGCGAACCCTGGAGCACCTCGAGCGGGAACTCCTCGCGCAGCAGCTCGTCGGGCAGCTCGTACCAGAGCGCCTGGGTCACGAACTCCTGCTCCGGCATGTCGAGCGCGAGCAGGTCCACCACCGAGTGGTCCGCCACGCGCTTCCTCTGGTACGCCACCACCTGCTCGGTCACCGACACGATTCCGAACGAGAGCTCGACGCCGCAACAGGTGCGCCGGTCGCGGATCTGCTCGATCCAGGTCTCGGACTCCTTCTTGGGCTGCGTGTACCAGTCGCCCTGGAAGGGCCGCACCAGCGCGCGTCGCTGGGGCAGGTCGAGGTCCTCGACCTCGTAGGGCATGCCCATGTGCAGGTAGACCGCGCCCGGGTGCGCGGTCGAGCTGGCGCGCGCCGACTCGACCGTGCCGATCAGCTCACCGCCCACGGCCTCGACGATCGCAACCGAGTCGGGCGAAGCCGAGCGCAGGGCGATCTCGGCCGCCGGGTAGCCCGCGCCGTACGGCAGGTAGCGCCCGCCGCGCTCGCGCAGCCGGCCCTGCTTGACCAGCCGCCGCGCGTGCTGCTCCCAGCGCTCGCCGAACACGTCCTCGTCCTCCGGCGTCAGCGGCAGCTCGTAGGCCGCCGCGGTCAGGTGCGCCAGGTGGATCTCCTCGGACTCGTGGTCGAGGATCGCGCGCTCCACGGGGCGCTCGAGGAACTCGTCGGGGTGGCGGCAGAAGAACTGGTCGAGCGCGTCCTCGCCGGCCACGTACATCGCGAGCCCCGCCTGGCGGCGCCCAGCCCGGCCCCACATCTGGCGCAGGCTCGCCACGGTGCCGGGGAACGTCACGCACAGCGCCGCGTCCAGCTCGCCCACGTCGATGCCGAGCTCCAGCGCGTCCGTGGCCACCACCGCCAGCAGGTCGCCCTCGGACAGGCGCCGCTCGATCTCGCGCCGCTGGGTGGGCGTGTAGCCGGCGCGGTAGGGGGCGATCCGCTCCGCGGCGTCGGCCCGGCCCATGTCCTCGAGGCGCAATCGGGCGAAGCGCTGGATCAGCTCCACGCCGCGGCGCGACTTGAGGAAGCAGATCGTGCGCACGTCGCGCGCGACCAGGTCGGCCAGCAGCTTGGCGGCTTCGCCCAGGGCAGAGGCGCGCTTGCCCAGCCGCTCGTCCACGAGCGGCGGGTTCCAGATCACCACCTGGCGCTCCGCGTGCGGCGCTCCGTCGCGGTCCACGAGCAGCATCTCGAGCCCGGTCAGCCCCTCGCCGAGCTCGCGCGGGTTGGCGATCGTCGCACTCGTGAGCACGAAGCGCGGCTCGGCGCCGTAGGCGCGCGCCAGCCGCCTCAGCCGGCGCAGCACGTTCGCCACGTGCGATCCGAAGACGCCGCGGTAGACATGCGCCTCGTCGACGACGACCCACGCGAGGTTGGCGAGCACGTCGCCCCAGTTGCGGTGGTTGGGCAGCACGCCCACATGGAGCATGTCCGGGTTGGTCAGGATCAGGTTCGAGCGCTGGCGGACGGCGCGCCGCTCCTCGCGCGGCGTGTCGCCGTCGTAGATCGCGTGGCGCAGGAAGCCGCCGCCGGACGCGGGTTGCGCGAGGCCCGACAGCTTGCGCGCCTGATCCTGGGCCAGCGCCTTGGTCGGGTAGAGGTAGAACGCCCTGGCCGCGGGGTCGGATGCGAGCGTGTCCAGCACCGGCAGGTTGAAGGCCAGCGACTTGCCGCTCGCGGTCCCTGTTGTGACCATCGTGTGACCGCGCCGGGCGCTCTCCAGGGCGTCCGCCTGGTGGGACCAGAGCCCCTCGATCCCGGCCGCCGACAGCGCTTCCAGAACGGAAGGATGGAGGTCTTCGGGCAGGGGAGCCACCACCCCGTCCTGGGCTCGCTCGCGGGTGGTCGCGACCACCTCTCCCTCGCCCGCCGTTTCGAGGACCGGGTCCCATGGGTATGGCGCGTGGACACGGCTCACGGCTTGCCATAGTAGGACCGAGTTGATCCGCCCCTTCCACCACGCTCAGTTTCCGCTCGAGCTGCTGCGGGAGCGCAAGCAGGAGTCGGTCACGGTCGTGCTGCCGACGCGGGAGGTGGCGGACACGATCGGCCCGATCGTCGAGCGGCTGCTCTCGCTCGAGGGACTGATCGACCAGCTGCTGGTCGTCGACGCGGCGTCCCAGGACGGGACCGCCGACATCGCCGCGTCGCTGGGGGCCGACGTGCGCCAGGAGTCGCAGCTGCTGCCGGAGTTCGGCCAGGTGCTCGGCAAGGGCGATGCGATGTGGCGCGCGCTCGATGCCGCCGAGGGCGAGCTGGTCGTCTACCTCGATTCCGACACGCGCGACTTCGCGCCGCACTTCGCCACCGGCATGCTCGGCCCGTTGATCTGCGAGGAGCGAGTCGTGCGATTCGTCAAGGCTCACTTCCGCCGGCCCTACTCGGGCGTCGAGGGCGGGCCGCGCCCGGCCGACGGCGGGCGCGTGACCGAGCTGACGGCCAGGCCGCTGCTGTCGGCCTTCTATCCGGAGCTGGCCGCGCTGATCCAGCCACTGTCAGGCGAGGTGGCCGCGCGCCGCTCGTTCTTCGACCGGCTGCCGTTCGCCACCGGCTACGCGATCGAGACCTCGATGCTGCTGCACGCGCGCGACCTGCTGGGCGGGACCGAAGGAATGGCACAGGTGGATCTCGAGGAGCGCCGCAACCATCACCAGCCGCTGCGCGCGCTCGGGCCGATGGCGTACGCGGTGCTGCGCGTGATCCTCGAGCGGCTGCGCGAGGAGGGTCGCCTGCTCGACGATCACGCCCCTCCGTTCCAGACGGTGGACGGTCAGCTGATCCAGGTGGAGATCGTGGAGCGGCCGCCGTATGCCACCCTGCGCGCTCGCGCGTGAGATGTGTGTACACGGACCTGGACGGGACCCTCCTGGGCAAGGGGGCGTCGCTCTTCCGCACCGCGGAGGGCGATTTCACGCTGCTCGCGGCCAGGGCGCTGGAGGCGTGCCACCGGGCCGGCGTGGAGGTCGTCATCAAATCCGGCCGGCGGCGCGCCCAGGTGATGGAGGACGCCCGGCTGATGGGCCAGACCTCGTACATCTTCGAGGTCGGGTCGGGGCTGGTCATCGACGGCGAGCTCACGTTCCTCACCGGAGACCTCCAGCCGCGTGAGGGTCTGACCATCCACGCCCAGATCGAGCAGACAGGTGCGCCGGCGCTGCTGCTCGAACGCTACGCGGGACGGCTCGAGCCGCACTCGCCCTGGCACGTCGACCGCGAGGTCTCGCACCTGTTCCGCGGCTCGATCGACGCACGCGATGCCAACCAGCTGCTGGAGGCGGAGGGCCACGGCGCGCTGCGCCTGGTCGACAACGGCGAGATCGAGGACGGCCGGCACGCGTTCCACCTGATCCCGGCCGTCTCGTCGAAGGCCGCGGCGGTTGCGGCCCACATGCGCGCCCGCGGCTACGAGCGCGAAGAGTGCATCGGCGTGGGTGACTCGCGCGAGGACGTCGAGGTGGCCGAGGTCGTCGGGCGTTTCTTCCTCGTGGCCAACGCGGACGTGGCCGACGTGGACGGCGTGGAGCGCACCGAGGCGCCGATGAGCGAGGGCTTCTACGAGGCCGTCGTCAGGGCGATCGCCGAGTCGCGCTAATTCGTGACCGAAGTTACAATCGGAGCATGGCGGTGTCCGCGAGGACGTCGTCACGGGTGAGGCAGCACGGGCGCTCCAAATCGGGGCGCCCGTCGCTTAGTGTGCCGGCATGACCTCGCTGGCCGAAGCGATCGTCGATGCCATCAACGAGATCTCGGGTGTGCACCCGGGCCACCGGGCCGCTCACGCGAAGGGCACGCTGATGACAGGCACCTTCACCGGTGCCGGCACGGAGCTGACCACCGCGCCGCATCTGCAGGGTGAGCCCGTTCGCGTGACCGCGCGCTTCTCCAACGGCGGCGGCGATCCCGCCATCCCCGACTACGCGCGCGAGGGCCGCGGGATGGCGGTGAAGTTCTACCTCCCCGACGGCGCCAAGACCGACATCGTGGCGCTCACACTGCCCTGCTTCTTCGTGCGCACTCCGGAGGACTTCCTGGAGTTCACCCGCGCCCGCAAGGACCCGGAGCGGCTGATGCCGGACTGGCTCGGCGCGCACCCCGAGGCGCTGACGGCGATCCAGGCGGCGCTGAGCGCCGATCCGCCGTCGAGCTACGCCACCTGCGCGTACAACTCGATCCACTCCTACCGCTGGATCGACGGCGAGGGTGGGTCGCGCTTCGTGCGCTACCGCTGGGAGCCTGAGGCGGGCGAGCAGACGCTCTCCCCCGAAGACGCCAAGGCGCGCGGGCGCGACTACCTGCAGGAGGATCTGCTCGCACGCGGCGAGAGCGCGTTCCGGTTGAAGGCCATCGTGGCCACCGAGGACGACGCCGTGGACGATCCGACCGTCGCCTGGCCCGAGGAGCGCGAGCAGGTGGAGGTGGGTCGCTTGGTGGTGGAGGGCCCCGAGCTCGAGCGCGAGCGCGACGGGGACGTCCTGGTCTTCGACCCCACTCGCGTGATCGACGGGATCGAGCTCTCCGACGACGCGATCCTGCGCTTCCGCGGACCGGCGTACTCGGTCTCGGTGGAACGCCGCAGCTAGTGTCCTAGCCCCGGGCCGGGAGGTTGAGGGTGTCGGCCTTGGGCACGCCCTCGCGCACCTGCTGCTGGCGCTCGATCTCCGCATTCAGCTCGGCGCCGAACAGCAGCGCGACGTTGGTCAGCCACAGCCACCCGACCAGCAGGATCGCGCCGGTGAACGCGCCGTAGAAGGCGCCCACGTCGGCGATGCGCGAGACGTACAGCGAGAACGCCACCGACGCGAGCAGCCACAGCAGGACGCCGACGGCGGCTCCCGGGGTGAGCCAGTGGAAGGCTCGCTGCTTGACGTCGGGCGTCACGTAGTAGATCAGGGCGAAGACCAGCGTCGCCACGAGCGCCGCGCCGGGCCAGCGCGCCACCTCCCAGATGTCGGCGGCGGCGGTTCCGAGGCCAGCGAAGCCGAGCAGGTCGCGCGCGAGGCCGCCGCCGATGAAGACCATCACGAGGCTCGTGAGCACCAGCGTCATCAGCACGATCGCGGACAGCACGTCGATCGTCTTGCGGCGCAGGAAGCTGCGCCCGCGCTGGTCCAGCTCGAACGCGACGTTGAGCGCGCGGCGCGCCGCCTCGAGCGCCCCGGTCATGCCGTAGAGCGCCAGGGGGATGCTGAACGCCAGCGCCGTCGCCGCCGTGCCACGACTCTGGAGGGCCTCGCGCAGGGACCGGTCGAGCGGGTCCACCACCGACGCCGGCGCCACGTCGCGCAGGTAGTCGATGATGGCGTCGTAGGTCGCGGGGTACTGGCCGAACAGGACCAGCAGCGACAGGGCGACCAGCCCCGTGGGGAAGAGGGACATCAGCACGTAGTAGGTGAGCGCGGCGGCGTGATGGGTCATCTGGTCGTCGTAGAAGGCCTTCATCGACCGCCAGACGACTGCCGCGGCGCGTCTCATGGCTCGTTCAGCACCCGCAGCACCACGTCCCGCAGAGCGGTCCGCAGGCGTTGGAGGTCGACCCCGTCGTGCTCGGTGAGATGGGTGAAGTGCTCGGCGGCGAGCGGCGCGAGCAGGAGGTGGGCGAGCACGGGAGCGTCGTCCCCGGGACGGGCCTCGGCAATCAGCATCGTGGCGTGCTGGTGCCAGGCCGCATACGCGCCGGCGTCATAGCGGGCTCCGGCGCGGCTCGCCTCGGAGTCGCGCAACAGGTCGCCGTAGCGCTCGAGCAGGTCCACGAGCGCGTCAACCAGGGCGCCCATCCGGTCGGCAGGCGGGGCGCCCGGCCCGAGCGGCGGGTCGCCGCGCAGGATCCGCTCCTGGAGGGCGCGCTCCTCGTCGTCGACGAGCGCCATCACGAGGCCGGCGCGGTCGCCGAAGCGGTGGAAGACCGTGCCCTTGCCGACGCCGGCGGCGCGGGCGATCTCGTCGATCGTGACGTTGGCGACGCCGCGCTCGCCGAACAGGCGGCGCGCCGCGGCGAGCACCTTCTCGCGATTGCGGGCGGCGTCGGCGCGACTTGGCGGCGGGGCGCCGAGCACGGGCAGCTCGGCGGGGCCGGTGCGGGGCGCGTCCCGACCCGCACCGGAGGGCTCGCCCCGCGAGCTCCCCGACCGCTTGCGCTGCCTGGCCACGCAGCCAGTCTAACTGGACCGCGGTCAAGTTTGCTAGCCTCGACTCAGTAAGTGGACCACGGTCAAGTTAGGACGTCATGGAAGCCATCGCGATTCCCCTGCTCCTCTCAATCGGCGGCCTGCTGGCCCTGCAGGCCGCCGCGAACGTTCAGCTGAGCGCCGCCACCGGCAGCCCGTTCGGCGCGGCGACGATCCAGCTCGGCATCGGCGCCACCCTGCTGCTCGCGGCCACGGCCGCTGGCGGGGCGGTGGGGGCGTTTGGCCTGCTGGACGAGGCACCGGGCTGGCATCTGGTCGGTGGTCTCGCCAGCGCGCTCTACATCAGCTCGGGCATCCTGCTCTTCCCGCGGCTCGGGGCGCTGCTGACCGTCGGCCTCTGGATCACCGGTCAGATGCTCGCCTCACTCGCCCTGGACGGATTCGGCTGGCTCGGGGTGGCGCGCGACGTTCCCGGCGAGGCGCAGGTGGGCGGCGCGGCGGCGGTGATCCTGGCCGCCGCGGCGATCGTGCGCACAGATGGCGCTCGCGTGGGAGCGATCGGAGAGCGCGCGGCGTGGCTGGCGCTCGCCCTTGTGGCGGGGGCCGCGCTACCGGTGCAGGGCGCGCTCAACGCGCAGCTGAGGACCGATCTCGACGCGCCGATTGCGGCGGGAGCGGTGTCGTTCGTGGTCGCGGCGGCCGCCATGGGCGTGCTCTTGGCGGCGACGCGGGCGCCGCGCCCGCAGCTCGAGCCACTGCGGCGCCTCCCATGGTGGGGCTGGCTGGGCGGACTGGTGGGAGCGACCTACGTCACGTCCGTGTTCCTCCTGATCCCGGAGATCGGCACCGCGCCGACGATCGCCCTGACCGTGGCCGGCCAGCATGCGGCGTCCGTGCTCGTGGACCGCTATGGCCTGCTGCGCCTGCCCCGCCGGCAGGTGCCACCGGCGCGCCTGGCCGCGGTGGCGGTGCTGCTGGCGGGGGTGCTGCTGATCACGCTGGCGTAGGCGGTGGGCGGGGCCGCCCTGGTTGCTGCCGTTGGCCGGGGCAGCCGCGGCGGTCACGAAGCCACCAAGCGTCGCCCCGCCTCCTCGAGCTCCGCCAAGGTCGTGGCCTCGCTCAACGACGCGAAGTCCAGGATCCGCTCCGAGAACGGGTCCAGGTCGACCCTCCCGACCACGCCGTGGCAGGGAACACCCGCCTGGCGGCACCGGGTGGCCACCTCGCCGACCAGCTTGCCCTGGAGTGTCTGCTCGTCGATGCGGCCCTCGCCCGTGACCACGAACGCGGATGCCCGCATGCGCTCGTCGAAGCCGAGCGCGCCCAGAACGAACTCCGGCCCGTCTCGCAGCCGCGCCCCGTGCTCGGCCCACAGCCCGCCCGCGAGCCCGCCGGCGGCGCCGGTCATCGGCTCGCCGCGCGGGTCGCGCTTGTAGCCCTGCGCCCGGCGCTGCAGCCGGTCGGTCAGCCGGTCCACCATCGCCGCGTCCGCCCCCTTCTGCGGGCCGAACACCCGCGCCGCGTCCTCGAACGGCGTGCGCACGTCGCAGAGCACGTCCATCTCCACGGTCACGCCCGCCTCCGCCAGCGCCTCCAGTGCTCCCGCTCCGCCGTCGGTCGTCGCCGATCCGCCGACCGTCACGATCACGCGCTCGGCGCCCGCCTCGACAGCCGCCGCGATCAGCTCTCCGGTTCCGCGCGTGGACGCCGCCCAGGCGTCGCGCTCGCCCGCGTCGACCAGCACCAGGCCGCTCGCCCGCGCCATCTCGACGATCGCCGTCCGGCCGTCGTCGATCAGCGCGAACGCGGCCTCGATCGGGCGCCCGAGCGGATCGCCCACGCGCTCGGTGCGCTCGGTCCCGCCGAGTGTCGAGAGCAGCGCGTCGATCGTGCCCTCGCCGCCGTCCGCCACCGGCAGCTCCTCCGCCGCCCGCCCGGCCGACCTCAGCCCGCGCGCGATCGCGGCCGCCACCTCGCGCGCCGTGAACGTGCCCTTGAACTTGTCCGGCGCCACCAGCGCCGCCAGCTCAGCCAACGGCATCGCGGAACGCGCGCTCCGCCTCGTCGCCATGCACCGCGAACGCGATCCGCTCCAGGCCGCCCTCGTGCTCGCGGGCGGCGTCCACCATCAGGCGCGCTGCCTCGTCGAGTGGGAAGCCGCCCACGCCCGTCCCGAACGCGACCAGCGCAAGGGAGCGGCAGCCGAGCTGCTCCGCGCGGTCGAGCGTGGATCGCGTCGCGCGTTCGATGATCTCGGCTGAGGTCGGGCCGCCCAGCTCCATCGTGGCGGCGTGGATCACCCAGCGGGCGGGCATCTCGCCGGCGGTGGTCTCCACGGCCTCGCCGAGCCCGATCGGCGCCCGCTCGTCAGACTCGCGCTGCACGGCGGGACCGCCGGCTCGCGAGATGGCGCCCGCCACCCCGCCGCCGTGCATCAGCTGCGTGTTGGCCGCATTGGCGATCGCGTCGACCTCCAGCTTCGTCACGTCGCCCGCTATGACCTCAAGCCTCGCCACCGCGTACATGATGTCGATTCGCGGCGATCCCGTTCGTCGATATGTTGATCGCGGCGAACGGCGCCGCTCGACCGAAGGGGGTAGCAATGAGGTACATGCTCTTGATCGTGGGTGACGAGGGCCAGTACGCGAGCATGTCCGAGGAGGAGCAGGCCGCCAACTCGGGAGCGTGGGCGGACTACACCAAGGCGCTCTCGGATGCCGGAGCGTTCGTGTCCGGCGACGGGCTCCAGTCCAGTACCACGGCGACGACGCTGCGCCTCGAGGGAGGCGAGCGCATCCTCACCGACGGCCCGTTCGTGGAGACCAAGGAGCAGATCGGCGGCTTCTACGTGATCGAGTGCGAGGACCTCGACGAGGCGATCGACTGGGCGGCCAAGCTGCCTCACGCCGCCCGCGGCGGGATCACTGAGATCCGGCCCGTCATGCAGTACGAGGATCCGCGCCTCGCGGATCTGCACGGGCAGGCAGAAGGGGCGGCCTCGTAGAGCGCACCGCATCGGACTCGGTCGTCGCGGCCGCCTTCCGACAGGAGTCGGGGCGCGCCGTGGCGACCCTGATCCGCATCCTGGGCGACTTCGACCTGGCCGAGGACGCGGTCCAGGAGGCGTTCGTGATCGCGGTCGAGCGCTGGCCGCGCGACGGGCTGCCGGACAATCCCGGCGCCTGGATCGTGCGCACAGCGCGCAACCGCGCGATCGACCGCATTCGCCGGGAGCGCCGCTACGAGGAGAAACTGCGAGAGCTGGAGCGGCTGATGCCGGGACAGCCCGACGATCCACTCGACACCGACAGCTCATTGCCTGACGACCGGCTGCGCCTGTTCTTCACCTGCTGCCATCCGGCGCTCGCGCCGGAGGCGCGCGTGGCGCTGACCCTGCGCAACCTGGGCGGGCTGTCCACGCCCGAGGTGGCGCGCGCGTTTCTGGTCGGAGAGCGGACCATGCAGCAGCGGCTCGTGCGCGCCAAGCGCAAGATCCGCGACGCCGGCATCCCGTACCAGGTGCCGCCCGACCACGAGCTGCCGGACCGGCTGCGGTCGCTGCTGACCGTGCTGTACCTGATCTTCAACGAGGGCTATCTCGCGACCGGGGCCGACACCGTCGTGCGGCAGGAGCTGTGCGACGAGGCGATCCGGCTGGCGCGCCTGCTCGCGGTCCTGATGCCCGACGAGGCGGAGGTGCGCGGTCTGCTGGCGCTGATGCTGCTGCACCACTCGCGGCGCGACGCGCGCGTGGACGAGCACGGCGAGATCGTGCTGCTGGCCGACCAGGACCGCTCGCTGTGGCGCTCCGACGAGATCGAGGAGGGCGTCAGGGTCGCGGCCACCGCCCGCGCCGGCGGCGCCTACGCGATCCAGGCCGCGATCGCGGCCGAGCACGTGGCCGAGGCGACCGACTGGGATCGCGTGGTCGCGCTGTACGCCAGGCTGGCGCAGTTCGACCCATCCCCGGTCGTGGAGCTCAACCGGGCCGTGGCCGTCTCGATGGCGGCCGGCCCCGAGGCGGGGCTCGAGCTCGTCGACCGGCTCGACAGCGGCCGGCTCGAGGACTACCACCTGTTGCACGCCACGCGCGCGGACCTGCTGCGCCAGCTCGGTCGCGACGAGGAGGCGGCCGCCGCCTACCGGCGGGCGCGCGAGCTGGCCGCGAACCCGGCCGAACGTGCCTTCCTCGAGCGCCGCCTGCGCGAGCTCAGCCGCTGACCCGGACCGTGCGGGTCACGGCCTTGGGGCTGTTCCCGGTGGCGTCCGAGGCGCGCAGGGTGATCTGGACCGATGCCGGCCGATGCCGCTCGAGCGCGCGCTTGAGGAGACGCACGCAGCGCGGCGTGAGCAGCAGCTCGAGCCGGCCGCGCCGGCCGGCCTGGGGTGCCGCGCCGGCCGGCACGAGGTCGAAGGCGCGGCGGCCGATCCGGATGCGAGCGCTCGCGATCAGCGAGCAGCTCTCGTTGCAGCTGGCGTACGCCATGGCCGCCTTCGCACGCAGCACGCGCTGCTCGCTCGCCACCCTCACGCGCAGCCTTGGGGCGCGCCTGTCGGGCTTCGCGTCGCGCACGTCGATGCGCAGGATCTTGCCGAGCAGCGAGCGGAGGCTCTGGGCGTCGTTCTGCGGGTCGACCTTGAGGTCGCCGTCGCCGGTCGACAGGTAGAGGTAGCCGTCGCGGCCGAAGTTCATCTGGCCGCCGTGGTGATGGGTCGACTGGTTGTGCTGGATCGTCAGCAGCGGCCTGCGCGTGCTCGGATCGGCTCGATCCGGGCCCCGGGCCGTGCGCCGGTACTCGTCGACCTGGATGTCGCTGTGGTTGTCGGTGTAGAAGGCGAACACCCGGCCGCTGCTGTCGTAGTCGGGCGCCGGCACGAACCCGACCAGGCCCTCCTCGTAGCTCGCGCCGCGGACGCGGGCGCGGATGTCGAGGAACTCGGTCGCGCGGGAGTTGTCGAGCAGCGTCACCCGACCCGCCTTCTCGACGACGAACAGGCGCTCCGAGTCGTGCGGGGGCGATAGCACCTGCACGGGGTGGGTGAACAGTGGGCCGATCCGCGTCGCCGTCAGCGCGCCGGCGCGTTCCCCGAGCCGGTAGATCGGACCGTCGAACGAGGTCGCGTACAGGTGGCCGGCGCCGTCCTCCCCGAGGCTGGTCACCCCCTCGATCGGCGCGACGTTCGTCGCGAGGCCGCTCGCCCGCGCGCCGAGGACCCAGAGGCCGCTGTAGTAGCGGCCGTACAGATAGCGGCCCTGGAAGGACGGCAGGTCGGGGTCGTGCACCACGTAGCCGCCGATCACCACATCGGGGGTGCTCGGGTACTCGTGGGCGGGTGGGAAGTAGTTGGGCGGTCGGCAGACCTTCTGGACGAGCGTGCCCTCGAAGCAATGCCAGCCCAGGTTCGCCCCGGCGACCTTCGCCTGCGGGAGGTAGGTGATCTCCTCGCGCAGGTTGCCGCCCACGTCGGCCACGTACATGTCGCCGGTCGGCGCGTCGAACGACCAGCGGTAGGGGTTGCGCATCCCCAGGACGTAGACCTCGGGGCGTGCGCCCGGCACCGCGACGAACGGGTTGTCGAGCGGGACGCGGTAGCCCGGGTGCGGCGCGGCCTGCGTCGCCGGAGCCGCGGCGCCAACGACCATCGTCGCGACGAGTGCGCACGCCCATCCCCGCGGGACCATGCCCGACGCTACCGCGAAACGCTCATTTGGGGAACTCAGCGCTTCAGGCGGACAGCACGCGTGGTCGGCTTCGAGCGGTTGCCGATGGCGTCGCGCGCACGCAGCGTCACGTCGATGCGGATCCTGCGGTGGCTCCGAACGCCTCGCTTGATGGCGCGCCGAGCGTTCGAGCCGAGTGGCAGCTTCATTCGCACCCGCTTGTTTGCCGGCCCCAGCGTCTTGACCCGGCGCAGACGGTACGAGCGCTTGCCCACACGCAGGCGGCCGCCGACGACGATCGCGCAGTTCTCGCTGCAGCGCACGTAAGCGACCGCGCCGCGCAACCGCAGCAGGCGCTGGCGACCCCTTGCCTGGGCGCGCAGGGTCGGCGCGACCTTGTCGAGCTCCGACGGCGGAATGCCGACGTCGATACGCAGGATCTTGCCGAGCAGCGACGCCTGGCTCTGGGCGTCGCCGTTGCTGTCCCCCTGCCCGCCGCCGTCGCCCGTGGACAGGTACAGGCGGCCGTCCGGGCCAAACAGCAGCTGGCCACCGTTGTGGTTGTCGGCCCCGGGATGCGAAACGGTCAGGATCGGCTTGCGCGTGGCCGGGTCGGCGCGATCGGGTCCCTCGGCGGTGCGCCGGTATTCGTCGAGCTGCAGATCGCCGGCGGCGTTGACGTAGTAGGCGAACACGCGCCCGCTGGTCGCGTAGTCGGGCGCAACGGCGAACGCGAGCAGTCCCTCCTCGCCCCCGGTCCGCACCAGGGTCGAGATGTCGAGGAAGTCGCTCACCTGGCCACCCGCCCGCAGCTTGATCGTCCCGGTCTTCTCGACGACGAACAGACGTTGCCCGTCCCCCGGCGCCGCGGCCACCGCGAGCGGCTCGGTGAAGCTGCCGATGCTCGCGGTGGTGAGGTTCGAGCCGTTCTGGCCGAGCCGGTACACCTGCCCGGTCAGCGACGTCGCGTAGAGGTGCCCGACCCCGTCCTCACCGAAGCCGGAGACCCCGCTCACGTTTGCCTGCCTGGTCGCGGAGCCGTTCGGCTCGAGCTGATAGATACCGCTGTTGAGCCGGGCGAACAGGTAGCGGCCGCCGAAGCCGGGCAGATCGGGGTCGCGCACGACATAGCCGCCGATCACCACGTCCGGACCGCTCGCGTAGGTGTGGATCGGCGCGACGTAGTTCGCCGGGGTGCACCCGGTCTGTACGGCCGTGCCGGAGAGGCAGTTCCAGCCCAGGTTCGCGCCGGCCGCCCTGGCGCTCGGGACGTGGGTCACCTCCTCCTGGATCCCCCCGACGTCGCCGACCCAGATGTCGCCGGTCAGCCGGTCGAACGACCAGCGGTAGGGGTTGCGCATCCCGTACACGTAGATCTCGCCGCGCGCGAGCGGGTTACCGACGAACGGGTTGTCCGGCGGGACCGTGTACTGCGCCTGCGCGGTAGGCGCAAGCGCGCCGGTCGCAACCAGCAGCGTCAGGATCGTCAGTCGCGCAACTGAGAGGTAAGACATTCCTGCGGGTCCTTATCGGTACGCCAGCGCAGGAACTTTGCCCCGTGACGAATCCTGCGGCCGGTGATGTGGTCGAACGCGATCTCGCAGACCAACTCCGGGCGCAGGCCTTCCCAGACCAGCTCCTCGTCCGACTTCCAGCGGCTGGGCTCGCCCGAGCCGCGCTCGCCGGTGCGGTAGGGGTCGAGCAGCCCCAGCAGCTCGCGCTTCTGCTTGGCCCTGAAGCCGGACGTGTGCCCGACGATGCGCAGCTCGCCATCGTCATCGTCGTACAGCCCGAGGATCAGCGAGCCGACCGTGTCCGGCTCCTTGCCGAAGCGGAACGCCGCCACGACCACGTCGGCCGTGCGCACGCGCTTGATCTTGACCATGCCGACACGCTCGCCGGGGCGGTACGGCGCGCTCGACTGCTTGGCGATCACGCCCTCGCCTGTCCCGGCCAGCCATTGCCCCGCGGCGTCGGCGTCGTCGGTCGAGGGGGTCAGCTCGACCGGGTCCGCCACGAGCGCCGCAAGCCGCTTGCGCCGCTCGGTGTAGGGCAGCTCGAGGAGCGCTTCGTCCCCCTCGGCGAGCAGGTCGAACGCGACCAGCGCGGCGGGCGTCTCCTTGGCGAGCCGCTCCACGCGCGAGGCGGCGGGGTGGATGCGCTGCGAGAGCAGGTCGAACTCCTGGATGCCGTCGACGGTGACCACCATCTCCCCGTCGATGACGTAGCGCTCGGCCGGCAGCGCCAGCGCCTGCTCGACGACGTCGGGGAAGTAGCGGTTCATCGGCTTGCCGTTGCGGCTCTGCAGGTGGACGTCGTCGCCGTCGCGGAACACGATCGTGCGAAAGCCGTCCCACTTGGGCTCGTAGCACCAGTCGTCGCCCGCGGGCAGCTCCCGCGCGCTCTTGGCGAGTTGCGGCTGGATCGGTGGCGAAAGCGGCAGGCTCACGGCGCCGCGCTCCTGTCCATGACGCGGCGCAGCATCGTGTCGGCCAGCCCGGCGTGCAGGCCGTGCGCGATCCGCAGCAGGCGTACGTTGGGCGGATAGAAGACGTCGCGCCGGTCCTTCTCGACGGCCTCCAGGAGGGCGGCGGCGAGCGGCTCGGGCGGTACCGCGCGGTCGAGCTTGTACCAGTCGGGCATGCGTCCCTTCTCGTGGTCGTGCAGCGCGCTGCGGATCTGGCCGGGGTAGACCATCGTCAGCCCGACGCCGCTGCCCTTCAGCTCATGACGCAGCGCCTCCCCGAAGCCGCGCTGGGCGGCCTTGGTGGCGCCGTAGACCGCCGCGCCGGGGAAGGAGCGAATGCCCGCGCCCGAGGACACGATCGCCACGTGGCCGCGGCCGCGCTCGAGCATGCCGGGGAGAGCGGCCTGGACCGTGTAGGCGGTCCCAAGCCAGTTGACGGAGGTGAGCTGCTCGATCAGGTCGGGCGGCATCTCGGCGAAGGGCAGGTAGTGGGCGATGCCGGCGTTGGCGACCAGCACGTCGACCGCGCCGAACCCCTCGATGGCGCGCCCGATCGACTCGCGGTCAGCGACGTCGCCGGCCAGGTCGCCGGAGCGCGACACGCGGCCGACCGTGCAGCCGCGCGCCTCGAAGGCATCCGCGATCGCGGCGCCGATGCCGCGCGAACCGCCGGTGACGAGCACCCGCGTCTGTGTCCCAACCTGCACGACGGCTCATGCTAGTCGGGCAGTAGGATCAGCAGAATGTCGCATGACCAGGCCACAGTCGCCGAGGAGGAGTACCTCCAGATCATCTACTGGCTCCAGGAGGCCGGCCTGCCGATCACGGGCGCCAACATCGCGCGCGCCATGCAGGTGTCGGCACCCACGGTCCACGAGATGATCGGGCGCCTCGAGGGCGACGGCTACGTCACCCGCGCGCAGGACAAGAGCATCAGCTTCACCGACAGCGGCCACGAGCACGCCTCGCAGATCGTCCGTCGCCACCGGCTGATCGAGCGCTTCCTCACGGACGTCTTCGACATCCCCTGGGACCAGGTCCACGAGGAGGCGGAGCGGCTCGAGCACTGGATGTCGCCGATGGTGGAGGAGCGCATGCTGCGCGCGATCGGGGACGCCAAGACCTGTCCGCACGGACATCCGATCTTCGAGGGGGAGCGCGAGCACGGAGTGCCGCTGGCCGACGTCGAGGAGGGCGCCAGCGTGCGCGTGCTGCGCTTCGAGAACGAGGCCGAGGACCTGCTCCACTACCTCAAGGACACAGGCCTCCACCCGGGGCTCGAGGGCAGGCTGGGCCACTCAGGCGAGGACGAGATCCTGATCGAGGCAGGCGGCGCAAGCCACTCGATCACGCGCAGCGTGGCCGAGACCGTGTCGGTCGTGGCCGACCCCTCGCCGCCCGTGCGGGTCGCTTTGCCCGACCAACTGGTCCTCGGCAAAGAACGCTACGGGCGCTGACCGGAACGCCCAGCCCTTCGCCTGGCGGCGTCATCGCTCGCTCGCGTGCGCAGCACGCGTCGCTCCCTCTTCCTTGCCAGGCTCGGGCTATGCGCCCCGCTTAGCGCCGCTGGGCTGAACCGTCGGTCGCGCTAGCGCGGCTGCCAGGCGGGGTCGAACGCGGACGTGAAGGCGCCCTCGCTGCCGTACTGGCTCGCCGCGATCTCGAATAGGCGGGCGTGGGGCAGGAAGCGCCGCTTGTGCACGCCGACGTCGAAGCCGGCGAAGGCCAGCCAGCGCCCGTCCGGCGACCAGACCGGGTCGGAGAGGTCCTTGCGCGCGCCGATCGCGCGCAGCCCGCGGCCGCGCGCGCCCACCACGTGGAGGCGCCCGAAGAGCGCACCGGGGCGGATCGGCCGGACCAGGACCAGCCGCCCGCCGTCCGGGGACCAGTCGGGCGAGGTCCCGGCGGTCACGAGGCGCCGGTGCAGTCCGCGCGGGTCGGAGCGGTAGACCTTGCCGCCGAGCACATACGCGATCCGGTTGCGCGACGACCAAGCGGGCTCGAACGCGTCCGGCGCGATCAAGCGTGCCTCGCCGCCGTCGAGCCGCCGCACGTAGACGTCGGTCGTGCCGTGGTCGTTCTTGCCGGCGAAGACGATCCGCTTGCCGTCCGGCGCGAAGGCGGGCTCACCGTCGTCGGACGTGACCGCTGAGAGCAGCTCGAAACGCGACCCGTCCGCGTTCACCAGCGCCAGCCGCGTGCCGGCGTCGAACACGAGGCGGCGCCCGTCGGGCGAGTACGACGGCGAGTGGAAGTTGGTGACCGCGCAGCCCTGCGGCACGTAGTCGGTCAGCTTGCACTGGATCAGCGTCCTCGGCGCGCTCGCCCTGGGCGCGGCCGCGTACAGGCCGTTGGTGTCGAAGATCGTTCCGGGGCCGCCGCTGCTGCCGGCGTGGGCGTATGCGATCGCGCCGTTGCGCCCGGGGAAGGTGGCCTGCGCCGGAGCAGCGGCGACCAGCAGGGCGGTGGCGACCGCGAGCCCAAGCCAGACGCGCGGGAGGGCCATGCCGCGTCCGCACGTGGGGGTCATGCCGCGTCAAACACGGCGCGAACCGTGGAGTTGCTCGATAAACGGCGTTGTTTCTGTAAGCTGCCGACAGGTGCGCAGACTTGCCCTTCCACCCGTCGCCCTCGCCCTCGCCCTCGCCCTCGCTTTCGTCCTCGTGCCCGCCGCCACGGCGGCGGCCCCGCAGAGCCAGCGCGACGTCCTCGTCGTCTCCAACAACTGGGCCGGCACCGCCGACCTGGTCGACCCGCACACGTTCAAGCGGCTCGGGCGTGTCAACGTCATCCCCGACAAGGCCCAGCGGATCGCGGAGATCGAGAAGGACCCCACGGCGAAATCCGTGTTCGACTTCGTGCGCGAGAACATCGGGGAGGGCCACAACCAGTACGTCGACGACGGCTTCACGTCGACGAACGGCCGGTACCTCTACTTCTCGCGGCCGAGCTTCTCCGACGTCGTGGCCATCGACCTGAAGACGCGCAAGATCGCGTGGCGCGTGAAGGTCGACGGCCACCGGTCCGATCACATGGCGCTCTCGCCCGACGGTCGCCGCCTGCTCGTGTCCGCCTCCACCGCGCGCAACGTCAACGTCATCGACACCCGTCGCGGCCGCATCGTCGCCCGCTTTGCCTCGGGCGATCAACCGCACGAGAACAACTACTCCAAGGACGGCAAGCGGATCTTCCATGCCAGCATCGGCACGGTCTACAGCCGAAGCGACGATCCGTCGGAGGACGCCACCAAGGGCGAGCGCGTGTTCGAGATCGTCGACGCTCGCACGTACGAGGTGAAGCGCCGGATCGCGATGGGTCCGAAGCTCGCCGAGTTCGGCCGGCCGAACATGAGCTCGGCGGTCAGGCCGATGGCGATCGCACCGGGCGAGCGCGTCGTCTACCTCCAGCTCTCGTTCTTGTTCGGCATCGTCCAGTACGACCTGCGCGAGGACGAGGTCGTAGCGGTGCTCGACCTGCCGCTCGGCGCGGCGGCGGGCCTCGACCGGACCGACTACCTGCTCGACTCGGCGCATCACGGCCTGGCGATGAACCCCAAGGGCACGAAGCTGTGCGTGGCGGGCACGATGTCGAAGTACGCCGCGATCGTGACGCGCAAGCCGTTCAAGCTGCAGCGCACGGTGAACGTCGGGGACGTGCCCTACTGGTCGCAGTCGAGCGAGGACGGCAAGTACTGCTTCGTGTCGGTCGCCGGCGAGGACCGGGTCTCGGTGATCTCCTGGAAGACCGCTCGCGAGGTGGCCCGCATCCGGGTGGGGGATCACCCCCAGCGGATGCGCGTCGGCACGGTCAGAGCCGCGTACCTGCGCTAGTGCGCAGGGCGCCCTGACGCCCGGCTAGCCGCGCGCCCTGCGCTGCGCGAAGGCGCGCAGCGCCGCTTTGGCGTCGGCCTCCTCGAACAGGCGTGTGGCGTGCTGCGTCTCACGCTCCATCGCCTCGCCCAGCAGCGCGCCGAAGCGCTCGTTGAGCATCGCCTTGGTGGCGGCCACGGCCGCGCGCGAGTTGCGCGCAAACAGGGCTGTCCAGTGCTCGATGCGGGCGCCGAGCGCGTCCGGAGCAACTAGTTCGGTGGCGAACCCATGCCGGCGGGCCCAGTCCGCGTCGCGCGGCTCGCCGCCCAGCAGCAGCTCGCGCGCGGCGCTCTCGCCGAGCAGCTCGGGCAGCAGCAGCGTGCCGGCGTTGCTCGCCACCAGGCCGATGCCGATCTCGGGCGTGATCAGCCGCACCCGGTCCGTGCAGAGGCGCAGGTCGCAGCTCGCGGCGAACTCGAGCGCGCCGCCGACGCAGACGCCGTCGACCGCCGCGATCACCGGCACCGGCACCGCCAGCACGACCCGGGTGAGGCGCTGAAAGCCGTCCATCGTGGCCGCCCACGCCGCCGAGTCGGCCTCGAGCGCCGAGTGCAGGTCGTCACCGGCCGAGAAGTGCTCGCCGGCGCCGCGCAGCACGATCGAACGGACTTCCGGGTCCGCACCGGCCGCCTCGATCGCGTCCGCGATCGAGGTCATGGTCGGCAGGTCCCAGGCGTTGCGGCGCGCCTGGCGGTCCCAGACGATCAGGCGGGCGCTCCCGAGGTCGGCGGTGGTGACTGTCATGTGGCCCTCCGGAGGATCTCGACCGCCTCGGGCAGCTCGTCGCCACGTGCGGTTCGGTGGACGATTCGGGTCTTGTGCTCCGCGACCGGCAGCGAGCCGGGCTCCAGCCGGGCGACCGCGAAGCGCGCGCGCAGCGCCGTGTGCAGCCGTTCGCGTACCGCTTCGAGATCGAGCTCCGGCGGCGCCTCCACGTACACGCGCAAGGGCGGGTCGATCGGATCGCCCTCCGCCACGACGCAGTGGCGCCCGAGCCGCGAGTCGCTTGCCAGGATCGCCCCGATCGCCTGCGGATAGACGTTCACCGCCTGCACTCGCAGCATGTCGTCGCGGCGCCCGTCGATCCGGATGCGCGGCTCCGAGCGCCCGCAGCCGCAGGGCGAGGTCCAGACCTGCGCCAGGTCGCCGGACCGGTAGCGCAGCAGCGGCGAGGCCTCGCGGCGCAGGTGCGTCCAGACCAGCTCGCCGGTCGCGCCGTCCTCGAGCTCCAACGGGTCGCCGCCGTCGGGATCGACCAGCTCGAGCACCGCGTGGTCGCCCACGGTCAGATGCAGGCCCTCGCCCTCGCCGCAAGCTCCGGCCATGGTCGACCACACGTCGCTCATGCCGAAGCTGTCGGCCACCGTCGCGCCCCAGCTCTGCTCGATCTCGTCGCGCACCCCCGCCAGCCCGGCCCCGGGCTCGCCGGCGGTGACGATGTGGCGCAGCCCCAGCGAGCGCGGCTCGATGCCGGCCTCGCGTGCGCGGCCGGCGAGGTAGGCCGGAAACGAGAGCGTGCCGAAGATCGCCGTGATGCCGAGCAGCGGAACCAGGTCGAGCAGCCGGCGCGACTGCCCGATCCCAACCGGCACGACCGTCGCCCCGCTCGCCTCGATCGCCATGTGGTCGGCGATGCCGCCCGCGTAGAGCGCGTAGTTGAGGCAGTGGGCGACGGTGTCGTCGGCCCGCAGCCCGGCGATCCGGAACGCCTCGCCGCCGACCGCGCTGTTGGCCTCGTGGTCCGCTCGGGTGAAGCCGACCGCCACCGGCTCCCCGGTGGTTCCGGACGTGACGTGCATCCGCACGAGCCGCTCGCGCGGCGCGCACAGGTGGGGCCCGAAGGGCGGCTCGCGGCGCTGGCCCTCGCGCAGTTCGTCCTTGGTGGTGAACGGCAGGCGCCGCAGGTCGGCCGCGCTCTCGACGCGGGCGCCGCGCAGCCGCTCGGCGTAGAAGCGGCTCGACGCCTCGAGGTAGGCCAGCTGCTCGCCGAGCGCGCTCACTCCCGCGGCGGCAGGTCTCCGGCGGCCGCCAGCTCGAGCGTGCCGGCCACCGTCCGGCCGTAGGCCTCGATCGCCACGCGCAGGTCGCCCTCCGGCGTGTCCTCCTCCTTGGTGTGCGAGACCGGCGGCGAGGAGGACGAGAAGATCATCGCGGTCGGCAGCAGGCGCGCCATCTCGGCAGCGTCGTGGAGCGGGCCGCTGGGGATCGCCGAGTCCTTGCCGCCGGCTTCCGCCACGGACCGCCGGGCCAGCGCGACCAGCCGGTCGTCGAAGGGGATCGGCGGGATCGACCAGAGATAGCGCAGCTCCACCTCGCAGCCGTGATCCGCAGCCGCCCGCTCGCACGCCTCGCGCGCCTCGGCGAGCATCGCGGCCAGCGCGCCCGGGTCGAGGTGGCGCTGGTCGAGCAGCATCTCGGTGCGGCCCGGGACGGCCGTGACCACGCCCGGCTCGCTCGACGCCCCGCCGATCGTGCAGACGCCCTGGTGGCGGATGCCGACCTCGCGGATCGCGAGCGCTGCCTGGGAGGTCGCCATGAACGTGTCGCGGCGCAGCTCCATCGGGGTCGCGCCGGCGTGGGCGGTCTGGCCGGTGAACACGGCCAGGTGGCGCTCCACCCCGAACGTGCCCAGCACCGCCGCGGCCGGCTCGCCGCGGCTCTCCAGGACCGGACCCTGCTCGATGTGCACCTCGAGGTACGCGCGCGCGCCGTGCAGCCGCGAGCCGGACTCGCGGACCCGATCCAGCTCCACGTCGTAGCGCGCAATCACGTCCTCCAGGCGCTCGCCGTCGCGGTCTCTCAGGTCGCGCACCTCGTCCACGTCGAGCGAGCCGGCACACGCGGACGAGCCGAACAGGCTGCGCCCGAAGCGGGCGCCCTCCTCGTCGGCCCAGTCGACCAGGCGCAGGCCCACCGGCGGCCTGCCCCGCTCGGCCTGGGAGCGCAGGGCCTCGAGGGCGCTCAGCACGCCCAGCGCGCCGTCCAGCCAGCCGCCCGCTGGGACCGAGTCGATGTGCGACCCGACGATCACGAAGCCCTCCCGCTCGCCCTCGAGACCGGCCCACAGGGTGCCCGCCTCGTCGACGTCGACCTCGACCGGCAGCTCGTCCAGGCGCGACCGCAGAAACGAGCGGGCGCGCGCCCACTCGTCCGTCCAGCAGACGCGGCGGGCGCCGTCCGGCCCGCCGGTGAGGCGGGCCAGCTCGCGCAGGTCGTCGAGGACCCGATCGGCGTCCATCACGGGGCTACGGTCGCGCGGGCCTCGAGCGAGCGCGGCACGAACCGGCCGTGGCCGGGCCGGGTCTTGATCTCGCCGCGGTCGTAGACCAGCTCGCCGCGGCAGAAGGTGTGGCGCACGCTGCCGGGGGAGCTCTCGCCCTCGAACAGGTCGTAGTCGACGTTCATGTGCGACGTCCGCGTGGAGAACTCGAACGCGGTGGCGGGGTCGAATACGACCAGGTCAGCGTCCTTGCCGGCGGCGACCGCACCCTTGCGAGCCAGGCCGAAGCGCTTCGCAATCGCGGTCGAGGTCATGTCGACCAGCTCCTCGGGGGTGATCCGCCCGGTCTCGACGCCGAGGTCCCACAGCTTCACCAGCCGGTGCTGGATCATCGCCAGGCCGTTCGGGATCTTCGAGAAGTCGTCGCGGCCGAGCGCCTTCTGCTCGCTGTTGAACGGGCAGTGGTCGGTCGACACGCTCTCGAGCACGCCGCGGTCGAGGGCGGACCAGAGCAGCTCCTGGTTGAACCGCTCGCGCAGCGGCGGCGAGCAGACGTAGCGCGCGCCCTCGAAGTCCGGGCGCGCCAGGTCGTCGACGGTGTTGGTCAGGTACTGCAGGCAGGTCTCGCCGGACACCGGCACGCCGCGTGCCTGGCCGGCGGCGATCTCGTCGGCGGCGAGCCCGCAGGTCACGTGCACGATGTAGACCGGCGCGCCCGCAAGCTCGGCCAGCCGCACCGAGCGGTGCGTCGCCTCCGCCTCCAGCGGCTCGGGGCGCGTGCGCGCGTGATGGATCGGATCGGTCTGGCCGGCCGCCAGCGCGCGCTCCACGAGCAGGTCGATGGCCCAGCCGTTCTCGGCGTGCACCATCGTCAGCGCGCCGAGGTCGCGCGTGTGCTCGAGCACCCGCAGGAACAGGTCGTCGGTCACCATCAGCACGCCCTTGTAGGCGAGGAACACCTTGAAGGTGCAGATGCCCTCCTCGACCATCGGCTCCATGTCGGCGAACGTGCCCTCGTCCGCCTGCGTGATCGCGATGTGGAAGCCGTAGTCCACGTGCGCGGCGCCGGCCGCACGGTCGCTCCACTCCTCGAGCGACGAGCGCAGCCCGCCCGGGTGCTGCTGGATCACGAAGTCGACGATGCAGGTGGTGCCGCCGGCTGCCGCGGCGCGCGTGCCGGTGTCGTAGTCGTCGATCGAGCGGGTGCCGCCGAACGGCATCGCCATGTGGGTGTGGTTGTCGATCAGGCCCGGGAGGACGAAGCACCCGCTCGCGTCGACGACCTCGGCGTCCACGTCCCCGAGCGTCCCGACGGCGGCGATCGCCTCGCCGTCGACCAGTACGTCCGCCACCGACGAGTGGGTGGCGGTCACGACCGTGCCGCCGCGGATCAGCTTCCTCACGGGATGATCTCCTTCCCGTAGACCTCGAGCGTGCGTTCCTGGCCCTCGGTCATCAGGTAGACGTTGAACTGGTCGACCCCGATCGACTCCAGCTGAGCGAGCTTCTCGCGCGCCTGCTCCGGCGTGCCGAGCACGCAGAAGCGGTCGCAGATCTCGTCGCTCACGAACGCGCCATGCTTCGCTCCGACGCGCGAGTGCTCGTCGTAGTCGTAGTTGGTCTCCGAGGGGACGTAGTCGGTCAGCGCCTTCGGCACGACCGAGCCGTCGGCGCCGTAGCGGGCGATCAGGTCGCGGACGTGGTTGGACACCATCGCCGGGAACCAGCGCACCTGCTCGCGGGCGGCCGCGATGTCGTCGGAGATGTGGCTCGGCGCGCAGACGATGCACTTCAGCGCCCCGGGGTCGCGCCCGGCCTCCTCGGCTGCCTTGCGGGCCGTGGCCATCGTCCACTGGATGATGTCCGGGTCGGCGAGCTGGATGATCACGCCGTCGCCCACGCGCCCGGCGATGGCGAGCACCTTCGGGCCGTAGCCGGCCACGTGCATCTCGATCGGCGGCAGCTCGGGACGCACCCAGGCCAGCTCGATCTCGGCGTCGTTCCAGGTGACCTGCTCGCCGTTCATGAACGGCTTGATCATGCGCAGGGCCTCCTCGAACGGACCGATCCGCACCGGCTGCTGGCCGATGTAGCGGCGCGCCGAGTCGCCGCGCCCGATGCCCATCACCATGCGGCCGTCCGAGATGTCCTGGAGCGTGGCGTAGGCGCTCGCCACGACGGTCGGCTCGCGCGTGCCCGGGTTGGTGACCATGTGGCCGAGCTTGATCCGCTCGGTCGCGGCCGCCGCGAGCGCCAGCGTCGGGATCGAGTCCTGCCAGAGCACGTGCGAGTCGTAAGTCCAGCCGTACTCGAAGCCATGCCGCTCGGCGAGCACCAGCAGCTCGATCAGCCGCTGATAGGGCGGGTCCGGCAGGACGGTGACGCCGAAGCTGAGGGGCATCGAGGGCGCGCGCTCAGCGCCCGCCCCGCGGGGACCGGCGGCCGAGCGGTTCCACCACGGGCTCGCCGCGCCGGTTCGCGGCGGCGCTCTCGACCTCGGGCTGCTCGAGCAGCTCCACCACGAAGGCCGGCTCGGCGGCGACGACGAAGGTGCCCAGGTTGCGGAACACGTTCAGCTTGTCAGGGCTTACACCGGTCTTGCGCTCCACGCGATCGAGAACGTCGTGACTGATCTCCTCGGTCCGATCGGCCGACACGTAGTCGGAGCCCGCCTCGGCGCGAAGGCTCACCACCGCCTCCACCGGCTCACCGTTCTCTTGGGCGGCTTCCAGCTGCTGGAGCAGCTCGGAGTCCGGTCCGTGCGGTGCTCGGTCGGATGCCATGCGCCCCCCTAACGATAGGGCACCTGGGCGGTCCGCTCAGCCCTTGCCGGTCAGGGCCGCAAGGGCACGCGGTCCGTTCGGCAGCCCTCGATTCGCTCGCTCGGGGACCATGCCGCCGCCCAGCACGCTGGACTTGAAGATCGCCCGTTCCACGTCGGCGGCGCTCGCCGCCGGGCGGGCCTCGAAGAGCAGCGCCGCAAGCCCCGCGATGTGGGGCGTGGCCATCGAGGTCCCGTCCATCGCCTGATAGCCGCCGCCCGGGCGCGCGGAGATCGTGTTCACGCCCGGCGCGACCAGGTCCGGGACGATTGGATCACGGCCGCGCCGAAACCGCTGGCTCGACGAGAAGTCGGCGACGACACCGTCGTCGTCGCTCGCCCCGACCGACAAGGCCTCCGGGTAATTGCCTGGGGACCGGCTGGTCCCCGGCCCCTCATTGCCGACGGCGAACACGGGCAGGACGTTGAGCTGCCGAAGGATGCGCGTAGACGGGACTCTCCGCCATTGGTGAGACGAAGTCAAGGCAAGTCCGTCGACCGCCGACGCTGCCGCAGGTCGTAGTAGAGCAGCGTGGAGTAGAGCGCCCCGAACGGCTGGACGACCGAGGTGCCCACGATCTGGCCGATCAGCGCCCACAGCGCTCGGTCGGCGCTGTCGGCAGCGGCCGCGAACGGGGCGTTCAGCACGAACACGAACAGGACCGCCACCACGTTGACCAGGACGATCAGCCCCAGCGTGCGCCACCACGCACCCTCCACCAGCCGCCAGCTCGCCCGCAGCGCGCTCGCGCCGTGGGCTTGCTCCAGCACCACCGCCTGCGGAACGAAGTACCAGCGCACGAACAGGTAGATGCCCGGCACGATCAGCACGGCCCCCAGCAGGATCCCGAGCGCGGCCAGCAACACCGCGAAGAAGATCGGGGTGAACGACTCGAAGCCGCGCACGAGCGCCTCGCGCGCCCTGGGCGAGCCGCCGGCCGCGACCGACTGCAGCGCGTACACGCAGATCGCGGTGATCAGCGGCGCTACGACGAGGTACGACACGACCGCGGGGATCGCGGCCTCGGCGAACGTGGGATTGTCGTCGTAGCCGGAGCTGAGCTGCTCGAGCCCCACCCCGCTGACGATCAGCTCCGATGGCACCACCACCAGCGCGCCGAGCGCGAGGAAGGTCCAGAAGTGGCGGCGGTAGACGACGAGCGAGTCGCGCAGCAGCGCACCCGCTTCACGCGGGCGCTCGAGCTCGATCACGCACGTGCGGGGGCGGCAAGCTCCCGGTAGGCCTCCGCGATCCGCCCTATGGCCTCCTCGATCTGGTCGGGCGGGACCGCGGAGTAGGCGAGGCGCAGCGAATTCTCGCCCCCCTCGATCATGAATCCCGTGCCCTTCTCGAACACCACGCCGCGCTCGGCGCAGCGCTTGGCCAGCTCGGCCACGTCGGTGCCCTCGGGCAGATCGACCCAGAGGAAGTAGCCGCCCTCCGGGGTCACGTAGCGGGCGTCGGGCAGGTGCTGGTCGAGCGCGGCGCAGGTGGCGTCGCGGCGTTCGCGCAGCGCCGCCTTCACCGTGGCGATCGAGTTGTCGAGCGCGCCCGAGTCGCAGAACTCCGCCACGATCGCCTGGGCGACCATGTTCGGCGAGATGTAGGTCTCGGTGGCGCGCTTGCGGATCGCCGCGATCAGCTGCTCGGGACCGAGCAGGTAGCCCACCCGGATCCCCGGACAGACCGTCTTCGAGAACGAGGAGGCGTATACGACCGAGTCGTCCTCGTCGAGCTCGAGCAGCGTGGGCAGCTGCTCGCCTGCGAAGCGCAGCTTCACGTACGGGTCGTCCTCGAAGATCGTGAACCCGTACTCCCGCGCGAGCGCGAGCAGGCGGTGGCGCTTGTCGAGCGACAACGTGCAGCCGGCGGGGTTCTGGAAGTTGGGGATGATGTGCGCGAGCGTCGGCCGCGCCCCCTCCTCGAGGGCGGCCTCGAGCGCCCCGACGTCGATGCCGTCCGCCTCCAGCGGGATCGCGAGGATCTCGGCGCCGAGCGTGGTCAGCGACAGCAGTGTGCGGTCATAGGTGGGCGCCTCGACCACGACCACGTCGCCGGGCTCGACCAGTTCGGAGAACAGGAACGCGTCGGCCTGCATCGAGCCGTTGGTGGCGACCAGCCGCTCGGGGTCGACCCCGTGGTGCTTGGACAGCCACTCCAGCAGGCGCGGGTAGCCCGCCGAGGTGCCGTAGGCAAACGCGCCGCCCGGATCGCGCTCGAAGGCGCTCTGAGCGGCGGCGCGGAGCTCGTCGACGGCAATGATGTCGAGCGAGGGAGCGCCGCGCGAGAGCGAGATGTTGGTGTACTCGGCCACGGCCAGCCAAGATAGCCGCTATCCGCCCGCGCGCGCCTTGATGTCGGCCAGCGCGTCCTCCCTCGAGGTGTGCGCCGAGATGCGGCTCACCCGGCCCTCGCGGAAGCTGTGCACGAAGAACAGATAGCCGCCGCGCACGCCGTCCTCCGACTGGATGCGTCGGTGGCCGATCACGAGCAGGTCCGGGTCCTGCGGCTCGAACGTGTAGGGCGACGCCATGAAGCGCTCGCCGCGCTCCTCGAACTCGGCGAAGAAGCGGCGCACGCCATCGTGGCCGCGATAGGCACGGCCGTCGTGGGCAACGAACTCCACCTCGGGATCGAGCAGCGGAATCGCCTGCTCCGTTCCCTGCTCCCGGTAGGTGGACCAAAGCTCGTGCACGGCGTCTAGGCGCTCGTCCACCGGCGCATCATGCCCCATTTGTGGATGCCCGCGCTACTGGGGCACCAGCAGCTTGCGCCGCTCTCCGCGCTGCAGCGTCAGCGACGTCTGCTTGGCCCCGGCCAGCGCGTGGATCCCCGGCTCGGTCGCCTCGTTCGCGAGCAGCAGGCCGGAGCCGTCGCGGCCCGCGCCGTACCGCGACGGACGGCCGCCGCCTTGACCGACTGGCCGTCCGGCTCGTCCG
>Ga0209574_10000060_pt1 | contig 35055 bp, 36 predicted proteins | sample AgamicMgMarz_FD_187168 | JGI IMG/M metagenome (GOLD analysis project Ga0209574, IMG submission 187168) | Agave microbial communities from Guanajuato, Mexico - Mg.Ma.rz (SPAdes) (version 2) | ecosystem: Host-associated > Plants > Phyllosphere > Phylloplane/Leaf | place: Guanajuato, Mexico... | reverse complement strand
AATCGGCGTCCGGCGGGCATCTTGCAGATTAGAAAGCGGCCTGGGTAGGGCTCAGCCGCCGAGCCGGACGCCTATGTAAATCGCCAATACCAGTACGCGCGCCGACCGGCGCCCGCGAGGGCGCTGGGGTCGAGGGTCGGCTCAGCGTGGCTGGACATCTCAGAGGACTTGTAGCAGGTGCCCGTGCGGCTACGCAACCGCTGGGCGGCCCTTTACACGCACCGCGTGCTCCAGGTCGGCGGTGTCGAAGCCCCCGATCGCCTCGCCCGACGTGGTGAAGCGGAACAGCGCGACCGCGAAGATCTGGCGCAGCGCATTGCTCAGCACCGCGGCGGCCGCGAACAGGACCGCGCCGAGCGCGACCAGCGCCGCGCCTGCGCCGATGCCGGCCCTGCCGCCGTCGGACAGGATCACCACGCCGATCGCCACCAGCGCGAGCGCCGGCAGCATCACGAACGCGAACACCCCGAAGCCGATCGCGGCCATGCCGGTCACCCGCCCGCCCCAGTGCTGCTTGAACAGGGAGCCCGAGCGCTTGATCGCCTCGATCGGGCCGGCGTCCTCGAGCGCGATCGCCGGGATCGCGAGCAGGCTCACGACGCTCCATGCGCCGCCCACGAGCGCGGCCGCGATCGTCGCCAGCTCGGATCGGGTCTCGAGCGCGCGCAGGACGATCGACAGCAGGGCGTTTATGAGCGCCCAGCCGCTGATCGCCGCGAGCCGGCTCGCGGCCACCCGCACGCCCTGGCCGAAGCTGGCATCCCCGCCGCGCAGGGCCGCGTCAGCCGCTGCGGCGAGACCGACCCCGACGAACGCGGAGACGAAGCAGACCAGGTAGATCGCCAGGGCGCCGAGCAGGGCACCGGGCACGGTGTCGCCGCGGTCGGCTAGGTAGGCGCCGGCGAGCGCCGGCGGGGCGACGACCACGAGCGCCATGGCGCCGCCGAGGATCGGGAAGGCGGCGAGCGACCGGTGCGACCGGAGCGTCCGCCAGCTCTGACCAGCGATGCCGAGACCGCGCCTGAACTGGCTCATGACCTCCTTGTCGGCAGGCGAGCGGGACGGCCTTAGGTCAAGGCATCTAGAGCGGCCAGGAAACGGTCGTTCTCGCTCCGCGAGCCGTACGTGACCCGCAGCCGGCCCGCCTCGCCGAGGTGCTTGCCGGCCCGTACGATCACGCCCTGGCGCGCGAGTCCGTCGACGACCTCGTCCTCGTCGCGGTCGCCCAGCGACACCCACGCGAAGTTGGCCTGGCTGTCGGTCGTCTCGAGGCCGCGCTCCTGGAGCTCCGACTCCACGTAGACGCGCTCGATCACGTTCCGCTCCACGCGCCGCTCGACCTCGTCCTGGTGGTTGAGGGCCTCGGTTGCGGCGGCCTGCGCCAGGGCGTTGACCGAGAACGGCTGCCGCACGCGGTCCACGCCGAGCCGGAACGACTCCGGGCCGAGCGCGTAGCCGGCCCGCAGCCCGCACAGCCCGTAGACCTTCGAGAACGTGCGCAGCAGCACCAGGTTGGGGTGGCGTCCGACCAGGTCGAGCGAGTCGTCGGGGTCCTGCAGCGCCGAGAACTCGACGTAGGCCTCGTCGAGGACGACCGCTACGTGGCGGGGCAGCTCGGCGACCCAGGCATCGATCGTCGCCGGCGTGAGCGCCGTGGCGCTCGGGTTGTTCGGATTGCACACGATCACCAGCCGCGTGGCCGCCGTGACCTGGGCGGCCATCCTCTCCAGGTCGTGCTCGCCCGAATCCGTGAGCGGGACGGTGACGGCCGTCGCGCCGGACATCGCGGCAAGCTGCGGGTACATCGAGAACGAGGGCCAGGCGTAGACGAGCTCGGCACCCGGCTCGAGCATCGCCGTGGCGGCCGCGAGCAGGATCTCGCAGGAGCCGTTGCCGACCGCCACGTTGCCGATCGGTACGCCGGTGCGCTCCGAGATGCGGCGCCGCAGCAGCGACTTCTCCGGGTCGGGATAGCGGTTGAGCGTGCGCAGCTGCGCCTCGACCGCCTCCAGCACCTGCGGGTGCGGCGCGTAGGGCGTCTCGTTGGAGGCGAGCTTCACCAGCTCGCCCTCGAACGCGTACGTTGACGCCGCCGGGTAGATCGGGATCTGCTCGATGTGGCGGTTGAACTCGATGCCCGTCATTGCGCGCCCTCCAGGTCCCGCCGCAGTGAGACGGCCTCGCGCAGATAGACGTGGCTGGGCTCGCTCTCGGGGTCGCAATAGCAGTGCAGCAGCAGCCGGATCACGCGCGGCAGCGAACCGGGCACCTGCATCTCGCGGGCGCACAGCAGCGGGACGCTGCTGAGGCCGAGGTTGCGGGCGGCGACCGCCGGGAACTCCGCGTCGAGGTCGGCCGTGCACGTGAAGATGCAGCTGACCATGTCCTCGGGGGCGATGCCGTTGCGGGCGATGACCTCGTGCACCAGCTCCTCCGTGGCGGACAGGATGGCGTCCGCCTCGTTGGCCGGCACGGTGATGGCGCCCCGAAGCGCTCGCAGTTGCACGGCGCGTGATTGTGTCAGGGCGCCCGCTTGGGCCCGGCGGAGCGGCGCAGCCGTTCCACCTCGGCGTCCTTCAGCCGCCGGCTGCGGCCGGGCTCGAGCCCGCGCAGGCCGAGCGGGCCGAACGCCACCCGCTGGAGCTCGATCACCCGGTGGCCGACCGCCTCGCACATGCGCCGCACCTGGCGCTTGCGGCCCTCGCGCACCGCGATCTCCACGAGACCCGACCCCACCTGGCGCACCCGGGCCGGCGCGGTCCTGCCGTCGTCCAGCTGCACGCCCTCGCGCAGCGCTTTGAGCGCGCGTGGGGACAGGCGACCAGGCTGGATCCTGACCCGGTAGACCTTCTCTACGCCGTAGCGCGGATGGGTCAGCAGATCGGCCAGCTCGCCATCGTTGGTCAGCAGGATCAGGCCGGTCGAGTCGGCGTCGAGGCGGCCCACCGGATAGAGGCGGCGCTGGGAGCGCACCAACTCCACCACCGTCGGCCGGCCGTGCGTGTCGCGCGCCGTCGAGACGACGCCGGCCGGCTTGTTGAGCGCGTGCACCTCGCGTGGCTCGAGCGCCACCAACTCGCCGTCGACCGCCACGCCGCTGGTGGCGTCCACGTCGGTCGCCGGGTTGGTCACGACCTCGTTGCCGACGCTCACGCGCCCCTCGGCGATCAGCCGCTCGGCGGCGCGCCGCGAGGCGACGCCCGCGTGAGCCAGGAACTTGACGAGACGCACGCGGCAAGCCTCGCAGGCCGGCCAGCGTGCCGCGGGGCCCGGGGGCGAGAGCCCCCGGACGCACTCCCCGCAGGCCGGCCAGCGTGCCACGGGGGCCCGGGGGCGAGAGCCCCCGGACGCACTCCCCGCAGGCCGGCCAGCGTGCCACGGGGGCCCGGGGGCGAGAGCCCCCGGACGCACTCCCCGCAGGCCGGCCAGCGTGCCACGGGGGCCCGGGGGCGGGAGCCCCCGGACGCACTCCCCGCAGGCCGGCCAGCGTGCCACGGGGGCCCGGGGGCGGGAGCCCCCGGATGCCATCTACAGCGGGCGCAGCCTGCGGAAGTGGCGCGGCTGCCCGGCCTTGACCGCGTACATCGCGGTGTGCGCCGCCAGCATCGCCTCGTCGACGGAGTTCATCGTGTCGGTGAAGGGCACGAAGCCGACGCTGGCCTCGATCCGACGGCCGCCCGGCGCGTGCACCTCCTCCGGGATCGCGTCCTCCAGCGCCTGGCAGACGCGCTCGGCCTCGGGCGGCTTGGCCCGCGGCAGCAGCACGGCGAACTGGTCCGCGCCGATGCGCGCCAGCAAGTCGGTGTCGCGCAGCCGGTTGGCGAGCGCCCTCGCGACGGCGATCAGCACGCGATCGCCAGCGCGCTGGCCGTGCTCCTCATTGACCGAGCGAAACCCGTTCAGGTCCAGCACGATCAGTACGCCGCCCATTCCGTAGCGACGCCCCTCGCTCACGTGGCGCTCCAGCTCCGCCTCGAAGCGCCGCCGGTCGAACAGCCCAGTGAGGGCGTCGCGGTCGACGAGGTCGTGCAGGTCTCGCTCGACGCGGTCACGCTCGACGGCGTCGACGCCGGTCGCGACAACCGAGCCGCCGGCGGCCGCCAGCGTCCACGAGACACGGCGCAGCTCGCCGCCGCCCGCCTTGACGTTCAGCTCCACTTCGACCGGCTCGCCGCCGCTGGCCGCCCGCGACAGCGCCTCGCGGGCCGCGAAGTGCTCGCGCTCCGGGATGGCGTCGTACCAGTTCGCGGCGTCCGGGCGCCAGGCGCCCTCCCAGTGGACGAGCTCCCCCTCGACGGTCACGATCGCGGTCAGCGTGGCGGCGGCGTCGAGGACGCGCGAGAGATCCGGCATTCCACTCCAACCGTTCGGCACGCGATCCGCCTACCTTTAGGCGCGTGGACCTGACGCTCCTCGACGATCGCCTCGCCGCCCGCGGCGAGCCCGCCTTCCGCTCCCGGCAGGTGTGGGAGTGGGCCGCGCGCGGCGCGGGCTCGTACGAGCAGATGACCAACCTGCCAGTCGAGCTGCGCACCGCGCTCGCCGACGAGGTGCCGTTCTCCTCGCTGCGCCACGTGCGCGAGGCGGTCGCGCGCGACGGCACGGCCAAGGCGCTCTTCGAGACCGCCGACGGCCGGCCGGTGGAGGCGGTGCTGATGCGCTACCGCGACGGCCGCCGCTCGCTCTGCCTGTCGAGCCAATCGGGCTGCCCGCTCACGTGCACGTTCTGCGCGACCGGGCAGATGAAGTTCGGGCGCAACCTGACGACCTCCGAGATCCTCGACCAGGCCCTGCATTTTCGCCGCACAGATGCGGTCAACCACGCCGTGTTCATGGGCATGGGCGAGCCGCTCCTGAACCTCGACAGCGTGCTCGGCGCCTGTGCGCGCCTGCCCGAGCTGGGCATCGCCACGTCGAACACGGCGATCTCCACGGTGGGCTGGATTCCCGGCATCGACCGGATGGCCAGCGAGGGCCCGGCGGTGCGGTTGGCGCTCTCGCTGCACGCCGCTGACGACGCGCTGCGCTCGGAGCTCATGCCTGTCAACGAGCGCTACCCGCTGGCCGACGTGCTCGCCGCCTGCCGGCGCTGGCACGGGGCGCGCCGCCGCCAGGTGTTCGTGGAGTACCTGATGCTCGATGGCGTGAACGACCGCTACCAGCAGGCGGTCGAGCTGGCCGCCGTGCTCCAGCCGCGGAAGGCATTCAAGGTCAACCTGATCCCCTACAACCCGACCGACGCCGAGTTTCGCGGGTCAGGCCGGGACGCGATCGCCGCCTTCCGGGCCGCCCTCGAGCAGCGCGGTGTCCGGGCCACAGTCCGCGTCACCCGCGGTCGCGATATCGACGCCGCGTGCGGGCAGCTGGCCGCCCGTGGCCGCGAGCCAGGACCCGGTCGTGATCAGGATCAGCCCGACGAACGTGAAGACGGTGACGCTCTCGTCCAGCAGCGTCACCCCGTAGACGATGCTGAAGCCGGGCCCTAGGTAGCCGACCAGCGACGCCTTCGCCGGCCCGTCGCTCCCGACCAGCGAGTAGAAGATCACGAACGCCAGCCCGGTGCAGAGGACGCCGAGCGCGAGCAGCGAGCCGGTGGCCTCGAGGTCGGGCAGGTGCGCGGGCGCGCTGATCGCCGCGAACGGCGCCATCAGCAACGCCACCGTCGCCGCGGTGGCGCCGACCATCGCCACCGGCTGCACGTCGTGCACGTGCCGCTTCACGTACCAGGCGCTGACGCCGTAGCCGAAGGCGGCCAGCACCACCATCAGCCCGCCGGCGACCGCCTCGAAGCCGCCCTCCACGTCGACGCCGAGCAGCATCGCCACGCCGGCGATGCCGATCGCGACGCCGGCCAGGCTTGTCCGAGAAGCCCGCTCCTCGCCCTCGAGCGCGAACGCGAGCAGGAACGTGAAGATCGGCGCGGCGGCGACCAGGATGCCGGTCAGCGAGGAGGCGATGTGGCGCTCGCCGGCCGCGATCAGCAGCGTCGGGCCGCCCATCTGGACCACGGCGAGCACGAGGATCGCCCTGCGGTTGTGCCGCAGGCCGCCGAGCGCGCCGGCGCGGGCGGCCACCGGCAGCAGCACAAGCGCGGCCAGCACGGTGCGCGCGCAGACGATCAGCGTCGGCGACATGTCGTCCTCGAGCGCGACCTTGATGAACAGGTAGGAGCTGCCCCAGAGAGCAGACAGCACGCCGAGCAGCAGCCACGAGCGTCGCGACACGACCGCTGAGGATCGCAGAGGACGCGCGGTGGTTCGCAAGCTGGCCGAGACGCCGATGCGGCGCGTCTGGGCCGCGCGGCTCGACGGCGCCTACCCCTCGCCGGCCGGCGACGCGATGCTGCAGACGCTCGAGGACGTGGCCGAGGAGTTCCGCGAGGCGAAGCTGGAGCTGGCCGGGTAGCGGCCTACAGCCCGGGCGAGGCCTGCGCCCGCTGCTCGCCCGCCCGCAGTAGCCGCTCGCGCAGCTCGCCCTCCTCCTCGGGAGAGGGGTCGAACGCGGCGGGGTCGGGCAGGGCGTCGAGCCCGGACAGGCCGAACAGCTTCTCGAACAGGTCGGTTGTGCGATACAGCGCGGCGCCGAAGCGCGAGCGTCCCGACTCCTCGATCAGGCCGCGCTCGAGCAGGGTGCCGACCGCCGACTCGGACGCCACGCCTCGGATGCGCGCGATCTCGGGGCGCGAGACCGGGCGCAGGTAGGCGACGATCGCGAGGCACTCGGCCTGCGCCTGCGTGAGCGGCGGCGTGCGCGGCTTGGCCAGCAGCCGGCGGGCGGCGCGCTCAGCGACCGGGTCGGTGGCGAGCGTGAACCCGCCGGCGACCTCGCGCAGGACCACGCCGCGGAACCCCTCGGCGTAGTGCTCGCGCAGCCGCGCCAGCGCCTCGACGATCTCCCCCTCGGAGACCTCGCAGGCCTCGGCCAGCCGCTCGACCGAGACCGGCTCGGCCGACAGGAACAGCAGCGCCTCGACCGTGCGGGCCAGATCGTTCACGAGCTGGCCTCCGCCGCCCCGGGAGCGTGCGGGACCACCGTGATCGGGCCGAAGGGCACCTCCTGCTCCCACTTGGCCTCGCCCGCCTTGTACAGCTCGAGCAGGGCGAACAGCGTGACCGCCTCGGTCAACCGGTCGGCCCCCTTCACGGCCTCGTCGAACGAGAAGCGACTACCCGAGGCGAGCAGCTCGCGCAGGTGCGCGAGGCGCTGCTCGACCGACACCGCGGGGCGCCGGACGTGGCGCAGGTCGAGCGGCGGCGGGGTCTCGAGCAGCCCGCCGAGCGCCTCGGCCAGGCGCAGCGGGTCGTAGGAGGCCTCGGCGGCCTCGAGCGACACGCGGCGCAGGTCGGGCGGCAACGGCGCCGAGCGGTAGCGGAAGCCGTGCTCGGCCTCCAGGCGGTCGCGCAGGTGCTGGGCGGCGCCGCGGTAGCGGTGGTACTCGAGCATGCGCGCCAGCAGCTCCTCGGCCGCCTCCTGGGGCTCGAGGTCGAGGCCCTCCTCGTCCTCCTGGGGCAGCATCAGGCGCGACTTCAGCTCCAGCAGGGCGGCGATCAGCACCAGGAACTCGGTGGCCGCCTCGAGGTCGAGCTCCCCCGATCGCTCGAGGTACTCGACGTACGCGAGCACGACCTCGGCGAGGTCGACCTCGAGCAGGTCGATCTCCTCCCTCAGCACCAGCGTCAGGAGCAGGTCGAACGGCCCGTTGAAGACCTCCAGGTCGAGGTCGAGCGTCGCCAGCGACATCGGCCGAGAAGCCTAGCCGCGTACTAGGCGGAACCCTGCACGGGCCCGATCCCCATTGCCGCGCGCACGTCGGCAATCACCGGCTGGGCCAGCGTGCGGGCGCGCTCGGCGCCCTCCGCGAGTGCGCGCTCCAGCCCGGCCTCGTCGGCGCGCAGGTCGAGATAGCGCTCGCGCACGGGCGCCAGCATCTGGACGACCTCCTCGCCCACAGCCTGCTTGAAGGCGCCGTAGCCCTCGCCCTCGAAGTCGCGCTCGATCTGCTCCGGCGCGACCCCGCGCGTGACCGCAAGGATCTCGATCAGGTTCGAGATGCCGGCCTTGTCGGGAGCGCGGACGACCTCGCGGCCGGAGTCGGTCTCGGCCCGGCCGAGCTTGCGGCGGATCGCGTCGGGCTCGTCGTCGATGTAGATCAGCCCGGCGTCCGTGCCGTAGGTGGTCGACATCTTCGCGGCGGGGTCCTGCAGGTCCATGATGCGCGCGCCGACCTCCGGGATCACGCCCGCGGGCTCCACCAGCACCTCGCCGTAGGTGGAGTTGAAGCGCCGCGCGATCTCGCGTGCCAGCTCGATGTGCTGGCGCTGGTCGTCGCCCACGGGGACCTCGTTGGTCCGGTACAGCAGGATGTCGGCGGCCATCAGCACCGGATAGAGGAACAGGCTCGTACGCACCAGCTGCTGCTCGCGCGCGGACTTGTCCTTGAACTGGGTCATGCGCTGAAGGTCGCCGTACGCGGCGACCGAGCAGAGCAGCCAGGTCAGCTCGGTGTGCTCGCGCACGTCGGACTGGCGGAAGAGGATGCAGCGCTGCGGGTCGAGCCCGGCGGCGATTAGCATCGCGGTCGTGTCGAGCACGTAGGACGGCAGCGCGGCCGGCTCGTAGGCGACGCCGGTGGCGTGCAGGTCCACGATGCAGTAGATCGCCGGGTCGGCGCGCTCCTGGCCGTCCAGATAGCCGCGGATCGCCCCGATGTAGTTGCCGAGGTGCTTGCGGCCGGTGGGCTGGATGCCGGAGAAGATGCGCACGGGCGCGGCAGGATACGGAACCGGGCGCGCTCGGCCGCGCCGAGCGCTTCCGCTAAGCGGCGGCGGCCACCACCGGGATCCGCTCCACCGCGTTGTTGGCGTAGCCCTTGAGGTTCCAGGGCGGCTCGAGCGGCTGTGCGTTGCCGGCCGTGTCGGTGGCGCGCGAGCAGAGCACGTGCTCGCCCGGCTGTGCTTCCCACTCGAAGCGCCAGCCGCACCAGGCGGCCTCGCCCAGCGGCCGCTCGAGCGTGGCCGGCGCGAAGCTCTCGCCGCCGTCGGTCGACACCTCCAGCCGCTCGACCGGACCGTAGCCAGACCACGCCCGTCCGAACAGCGTGACGGCCCCCGGTTCGACGTGGCGGTCGCGAGTGAAGAAGTCGGGCACCCCGGGCGGGACCATCAGCGAGCGCGGCAGCATGCGTGTGACCGGGTCGCCGGGCTCGCCTTCGGCACCGTACAAGCGGTACGAGACCGCGTTCTGGTAGCCCTCGAAGGGCGCGTCGAGCACCGTGATCCGGTGGAGCCACTTGACGTTGGTCATCCCGTACCACCCGGGGACGACCAGCCGCAGCGGGAAGCCGTGCTGGGGCGGGAGGGGCGCGCCGTTCATCTCGTAGGCAAGCAGGGCCCCCTCGAGGTCGGCGGTCGACAGCGCGCGCTCGTAGGCCTGCGGCACACCGCCCTCCAGGCCGCTGTCCAGCCCGCTGAGCAGCACCTCGATCGCCTCCGGGCGCATGTCCGCCTCGTCCAGCAGCTCGAGCAACGGCGTGCCCGCCCAGACCGCGGTTCCGACGGCTTCGGTCAGCCAGGGGGCGCTCAGCGGGCGCGGCTGCATCAGCGCGCGGCCGTTGCCCGCGCATTCGAACGTCACCGGCAGCTCAACCCGCTCGCGCCGCCGGAGCTCGTCGAGGCCGAGCTCGAGCGGCCGCTCGACCGAGCCGCCGATCTCCAGCCGGAATGCCGCCGCGTCCACCGCCGGGATGTCGTAGTGGCTGAGCAGGTAGTGCAGGCCCGGTGGGGTGACGTCGTATCGCAGCGCCTCGAGCGGCAGTCCGTGGTTGCGGGCCGCGAGGCGCAGCTCGGCTTGGGTGATGCCCGGATCCGCGACCGTGCCTTCGGGCGCGTCCATCGCTAGCGCCTGCGCGGCTCCCCGGCGAGTGCCGCGACGACCCCCAGGCCGACGAACACGCCGCCGCTCACGCGCTCCAGCACGCGCCGTGTCGCGGCGGCCGAGCGCAGCCGCCGCCCAGCCCCGGCGGCGAGCAGCGCGTAGGTCCCGTCGCTGATCACCCCCAACCCGACGAGCAGCGTGCCGAGCACGAGCATCTGAGGCGCCACAGGGCCCGCGGAGGGATCGACGAACTGGGGCAGGAACGCGAGGAAGAACAGCGCCGTCTTCGGGTTCAGCACGTTCACGATCACGCCGTGCCAGAACAGGTGCTTGGGCGACGACGGCCCGGCGGGCTCGAGCTCGTCCTGATCGTCGTCGCTGCCCACCAGCTTGCGCGCGCCGAGCAGCACGAGGTAGGCGGCACCCGCGTACTTGACGACCGTGAAGGCCTCGGCCGAGGAGGCGATCAGCGCCGACACGCCGAACGCGGCCGCCGCCACGTGCACCAGCCCCCCGGCTTGCACGCCGAGCATCGACGTGACCCCGGCGCGGCGGCCCTGCGCCAGGCTGCGCGTGACGATGTAGAAGACGGACGGCCCGGGGATCGCGAGGAAGGCCAGCGCGGCCGCGACGAACAGCAGGAAGGTCGAGGCGTCGGGCACGACGCCAAGCTTAGGCCGCGGGCCTCCAGCGCACCACCGGCTGCTTGGCCGCGGCCGCCTCGTCGAGCCGCCGCACCGGCGTGGTGTACGGGGCGTTGCGGGCGATCTCCGGGTCCGCCGCCGCCTCCTCCAGGATCGCCCGCACCACGTCGGCGAACCCGTCCAGCCGTTCCTTGGTCTCGGTCTCGGTCGGCTCGATCATCAGCGCCTCGGCGACCAGCAGCGGGAAGTACACAGTCGGCGGGTGAACGCCGTGGTCGAGCATGCGCTTGGCGATGTCGAGCGTCCGCACGCCCAGCTTCTCCTTGGCGCCGCGCCCCGAGAGCACGAACTCGTGCATGCAGGTGCGGTCGAAAGCGATCGGGAGGTACTCGCCGATGCCCTCCTCGGCCAGGCGCGCCTTCAGGTAGTTGGCGTTCAGGACCGCGACCTCCGAGGCGTCCTTGAGCCCATCCGCCCCCAGAGAGCGGATGTACGCATACGAGCGCACGAACACTCCGAAGTTGCCGTGGAAGCCGCGCAGCTTGCCGATCGACTTGGGCCGGTCGTCGTCGAGGACGAAGCGGCCGGCGCCGTTGTCGCCGCCGCGGCGCAGCACCTGGGGGGTCGGGAGGAACTGCTCGATCCGATCCGATACCGCGATCGGCCCGGCCCCCGGGCCGCCGCCGCCGTGCGGCTGCGTGAAGGTCTTGTGCAGGTTGTAGTGGACGATGTCGAAGCCCATGTCGCCCGGCCGCGCGACGCCCATGATCGCGTTCAGGTTGGCCCCGTCGTAGTAGAGCGTGGCGCCGGCATCGTGCACGATCCGCGCGATCTCCTCGATGTTGCGGTCGAACAGGCCGAGCGTGTTCGGGTTGGTCAGCATCAGGCAGGCGACCTCGTCGGTCGCCTTGGCGCGCAGGTCGTCCAGGTCGACGCCGCCGTCGTCGGCCGTGCCGACCTTGACGACCTCGTAGCCCGCCATCGTCACGGTCGCCGGGTTGGTGCCGTGCGCCGTGTCCGGCGTGAGCACCTTCGTCTTGCGCTCGCCGCGATCCTCGTGGTAGGCGCGCGTGAGCAGCAGCCCGGCCAGCTCGCCGTGCGAGCCCGCACTCGGCTGCAGCGACACGTGCGGCAGCCCCGCGATCTCCGACAGCGCGTTCTGGAGACGCCACATCAGCTCCAGCGCCCCCTGCGCGTACTCGGGGTCCTGGAGCGGGTGCAGGCGGGCGTGCCCGGGCAGTGCCGCAACCCGCTCGTGCAGCTTCGGGTTGTGCTTCATCGTGCAGGAGCCGAGCGGGTAGAAGCCCTCGTCGAGGTGGAAGTTCTTCGACGACAGCATCACGTAGTGGCGCACCAGCTCGGGCTCGCTGATCTCGGGCAGCTCCGCCGGCTGCTCGCGCAGCTGGGAGGCGGGCAGCAGCTCGGCCACCGGCACCTCGGGCACGTCCAGCGCGGGCGCCACGAAGGCCCGCCGCCCGGAACTGGAGCGCTCGAAGATCGTGACGGCCTCGTCGCCGGCGCGCGGGTCGAGTGGGCGCTCGCCCTCAGCGGCCGCGCGGCCGCTCCCGGCGCTCATGCCGCCACTCCAGCCCGCTCGCCGACCAGCCGCGCCAGGCGCTCGATGTCCTCGCGGGTGCGCCGCTCGGTGATCGCCACCAGCAGGCCGTCCTCGTACTCGGGGTAGTCGCGCCCCAGCCGGTAGCCCGGGTTGACCCGCTCGGCCCGGGCCCGCTCGAACAGACCGTCCAGGTCGGGCACGCGCACGGCGAACTCGCGCACCACCGGCCCTGGGTTGATCGCATCCAGTCCGAGCGACTCGCGCGCGTGGTGCGTGCGGCGCAGCATCAGCTCGGCCAGCTCGACCAGGCCGCGCTTGCCGAGCCAGGACAGGTAGACCACCCCCGCGAGCGCGTTGAGCGCCTGCGCCGTGCAGATGTTGTGCGTGGCCTTGTCCCGGCGGATGTGCTGCTCGCGCGTCTGCAGCGTGAGCACGAAACCGCGCTTGCCCTCCACGTCGCGCGTCTCCCCCGCGATCCGGCCAGGCATCTTGCGCAGGAAGCGCTCCGAGGCGGCGAAGAAGCCGAACGAGGGGCCGCCGAAGTCGAGCCGGTTGCCCAGCGTCTGACCCTCGCCGACGCAGATGTCCACGCCCTGCTCGCCCGGCGGCTTGAGGATGCCCAGCGCCAACGGGTCGGCGGCGCACACGACCAGCGCGCCCGTGCCGCCGCCCGCCTTGGCCAGCTCGCCCAGCTCCTCGACCGTGCCCAGGAAGTTGGGCTGCTGGACGAACACGGCGGCGGTGTCGTCGTCGATCGCGGCGGCGAGCGCCTCGATGTCGGTCGCGCCCTTGCCGGTCAGCGGCACCTCCTCGACGCTCATGCCGTACCCGACGGCGTGCGTGCGCAGCGCGGCGCGCGAGTGCGGGTGCAGCCCGCGGCTGGCCACCAGCTTGGTGCGACGCGTCTGCAGCTTGGCCAAGTACCCGGCGGCGGCCACGGCGCTCGGGCCCTCGTAGACGGACGCGTTCGACACGGGCATGCCGGTCAGCTCCGAGATCGCGGTCTGGAACTCGAACATCACCTGCAGCCCGCCCTGGGAGATCTCGGGCTGATAGGGCGTGTACGGCGTCAGGAACTCGGAGCGCGACAGCAGGTTGTCGATCAGCGCCGGCACGTAGTGGTCGTACATCCCGGCTCCGAGGAAGCTGACCTCGGCGTCGGCGTGGCGGTTGCGAGCCGCCAGCGCGGCCAGATGGTCGTGCACCTCCTGCTCGGATAGCCCCGGCGGCAGGTCGATCTCGCGGTCGAGCCGGACCGACTCGGGGATGTCCGCGAACAGCTCGTCCACAGAGTCCACGCCGATGGCGCCGAGCATGGCCTCCAGGTCCTGCTCGGTGATCGACGTGTATCTGCTCAAAGAAGCTCTCTGTAGGCGGCTACGTCCATCAGGGCGTCGACCTCGGAGGTATCCGACAGCCGCACCTTCACCATCCAGCCGTCCCCGTACGGGTCGGCGTTGATGTTCTCGGGGCTGTCGGCAAGCGCTTCGTTCACCTCGACGATCTCCCCTGACAGCGGCGCGAAGACGTCCGAAACCGCCTTGACGGACTCGACCTCGGCGTACGCCTGGTCCTTGCTCACCTGCGTACCCACCTCGGGCGGGTCGAAAAAGACGACCTCGCCGAGGGCGTCCTGCGCGTACCAGGTGATGCCGAAGGTGGCCTGGTCGCCATCGATCCGCGCCCAGTCGTGCTCGGCGTGGTACTTGAGGTCCTCCGGATAGCTGGCCTCAGCCACTGTCGTCCTTTCTGTAATCCATCACTGCGCACCCGGCCGAGCCCGGCGCTCGTGCCCGAAGAGGGGCTTCTCCCGCACCTCGGCCGGTCGCGCCTTGCCGCGCACGTCCACCTCGATCGGCGTCCCGGGCTCGGCGTCTGCCACCGGCACGTAGGCCATTCCGATGCCGATCTCGAGGCACGGCGAGAGCGTGCCGCTGGTGACCACACCCGGGCCGTGTGGCGCCGCCACCGGGTTCTCCCGGCGCGGGATGCCCGGGCCGGTGAACGCAAACGGCACGAGCTGCTGGTCGGGCTCCACCTCCGCCAGCGCCTCGGCGCCGACGAAGCCGGTGTCGAGCTTGCAGCACCAGCCGAGGCCGGCCTCGATCGGATTGCGGTCCTCGGACAGGTCGTTGCCGTAGAGGTGGAAGCAGGCCTCGAGGCGCAGCGTGTCCCGCGCGCCCAGGCCGGCGGGCCGTACCCCGCGCTCGAGCAACGCGTCCCAGACGGCGCCCGCCCCATCCGGCGCCAGCAGCAGCTCGCAGCCGTCCTCGCCGGTGTAGCCGGTGCCGCAGACGAGCGTGGGCACGCCGGCCAACCGAAGCTCGGCGCTGCGCATGCGCGGCGGCAGCTCGCCGGACGCGATCGATGCGAGCGCGGCGCGCGCCGCTGGCCCCTGGACGGCGAGCATGGCCCAGTCGTCGTGGGCGTCGTGGACCTCGACATCGACGCTCTCGGCCTGGTCGCGGAACCACGCCAGGTCCCTGTGGTGGTTGGCGGCGTTGGTGACCGTGAGGAAGCGCCCGCCGGCCAGGCGATAGGTGAACAGGTCGTCGAGCACGCCGCCGTCCTGGCGGCAGAGCACGGAGTACTGGGCTCCGCCCTCGGCCAGCCTGGTCACGTCGTTCGACAGCAGCCGCTGCAGGAAGCCCTCCGCGTCCGGACCGGAGGTCTCGATCTGACCCATGTGGGAAACGTCGAACATTCCCGCTCCGGTGCGCACCTGCACGTGCTCGGCGCGAATGCTCTCGTACTGCACGGGCATGTCCCATCCGGCAAACGGAACGAGCTTTGCGCCGGCGCTCCGGTGGCGGTCGAATAGAGGTGTGTGGCGAAGGGTTTCGGTGGAGTGACCCAAGCGCCAGAGAGGCTACCTGTCAGTCCGCGAGGATCGCCGCCGCCAGCGCCAGAGCCACCTCCGCGCGCGTGCGCAGCGTCGGGGCGCCGACCCACTCGTGCGGCGCGTGGGCGCCTCCGCCGCGCGGGCCGAGCCCGTCGACGGTGACGGGGATCGTCTGCGCGAGGTGGCTCGCGTCGCTGGCGCCACCGCGCTTCGAGGCGATCAGCGGCCTCCCGAGGCGTTCCGCGGCGCCCGCCAGCAGCCCGGCCGTTGCGTCGCGCGTGTCCATGCCCGGCCAGGCGCGCACCAGCGTCGACTCGATCCGGACACCGTCGAGCTCCTCCGGCACGGCCTCGAGCACAGGGCCGAAGGCGGACAGGTCGTCCGCGCGCAGGTCGCACACCAGCCGGCCGTGCGGCGGAACCACGTTGAAGGCCTCGCCCGAGTGCAGGATCGTCGGCACGGCCGTTAGCCGGTCGGGGCCGCCGGGATCGCTGCTCGCCGCCACGCGCTGCGCGACCGTCGCCAGCCCCAGCAGCGCGCTGCGCCCCTTGTGCGGCGCCGAGCCGGAGTGCGCGGGCGTGCCCGTGGCCTGGATCTCGAGCGTCCCGGCCGCCTTGCGCTTGACGATCACGGCGTCGTTGCCCAGCCCGTCGACCTCCCCGGCCTCGAAGCAGAGGCAGGCGTCCCAGGCGGCGAAGCGCTCGGTGTGGGCAAACGGCACCGTCCGCCACTCCTCGTCGTTGACGAGCAGCAGCGCCGCCTCGGCGTACAGCTCCGGGCGCCCGGCCAGCTCGCGCATCACACCGAGCGCCAGCGCCACGCCGCCCTTCATGTCGACCGTGCCCGACCCGAGCAGCCTGTCCCCGTCGCGGGTCAGCGGCCGGTGCGCCTCGTGGGCGACGACCGTGTCCAGGTGGCCGACCAGCAGCAGCCGGCGCTCGCCGGTGCCGCGCAGGCGTCCGAGCAGGTCCCGCGCGTGGCCGGGCGAGGAAGAGTCGATCCGCTCGGGCTGCGCCTCGGGCGGCAGGAAGGCGCTGCAGAGCGCGACCGCCTCCTCGGCGCCGGCAACGTCGCCGGACGGCGTCGAGACCCCCACGAGCGCCTCCAGCTCGCGCTCCGCAACCAGAGCGAGCCGCTCGGCGGCGTCGATCACAGCGGCGGCTGGGCGGAAGCGGCCGGCTGCGCACCGATTGGCTTCATGAAGTGGAAGCTCGTGATGCGCATGCCGGTGTTCAGGTAGAGCCGGTGCGCGTCGAGCCGGTTGGCCTCCACGCCGGAGTCGAGGTGCAGGGCGGCGCAGTCGAGCCGCTTGGCCTCTTCCGCGCACCACTCGAGCAGGGCCCGGCCGTGGCCGTGACGGCGCCCGTCGGGGTGGGTGGAGAGGTCGTCCACGTACACGACGTGGCCCCAGGCCAGGTTGTTCAGCTCCCGGAAGCCGGCTACCGCGACGCATCGCTCGCCCTCGAACGCGCCGACGATGCGATAGCCCTCGCGCCGCTGTACCTCGTCCACGCGGCGCACGAACTCGGCCTCGTCCTCGTAGTGCGTGCGCAGCGCGCGCATCGCCTCGAAGGCCAGCGCGGTCTCGCCCGCCTCTATCTCACGGAGCGTGCTCAGTCTTTGAGGAACTCGGGCACGTCGATGTCGTCGTCCGAGATCTCGAGCGACTGACGCTGCCGGTCGTCCATCTTCACGTCGCGGCGGCGCGGCTCGCGCCGGCGCCCGGTCGAATCCTCGGTGAACAGCGGCAGGCGGCTCGGCCGCTCGAAGCCGGTGGCGATCACCGTCACGCGCACGGAATCGGCGAGCGCGTCGTCGACCACCGCCCCGAAGATGATGTTCGAGTTCTGGTCGGCCGCGCCCTGGATGATCTCGGCGGCCTCGTTGACCTCGAACAGCCCCAGGTCGGTGCCGCCGGTGATGTTCAGCAGGATCCCGGTGGCGCCCTCTACCGACTGCTCGAGCAGCGGACTCGAAACGGCGTTCTTGGCCGCCTCGGCAGCGCGGTTCTCGCCGGACGCCTCGCCGATGCCCATCAGGGCCGAGCCGGCGTCCTGCATGATCGTGCGCACGTCGGCGAAATCGAGGTTGATCAGCCCGGGCGTCGTGATCAGGTCGGTGATGCCCTGCACGCCCTGGCCGAGCACGGCGTCGGCCTCGCGGAAGGCGTCGAGGATGCTGGTCCGGCGCTCCACGACGGCGAGCAGCTTCTCGTTCGGGATCACGATCATCGTGTCCACCTGCTCGCGCAGCCGGTCGATGCCGTCGACCGCCTGGCGCATGCGCTGCGAGCCCTCGAAGTCGAACGGCTTGGTGACCACGCCGACGGTCAGCGCGCCCACTTCCTGCTTCGAGACCTCCGCGATCACGGGCGCGGCGCCGGTGCCGGTGCCGCCGCCCTCGCCGGCGGTCACGAAGACCATGTCAGCGCCCTTGAGCGCCTCCTTGATCTCGTCGCGGCTCTCGTTGGCTGCGCCGTAGCCCACCTCGGGGTCCGCGCCCGCGCCCAGCCCGCGCGTGAGCTGGTCGCCGATCTGCAGCTTGATGTCGGCGTCGCACATCTGCAACGCCTGGGCGTCGGTGTTGACTGCGATGAACTCCACGCCCTTGAGGCCTGCGTCCACCATGCGGTTGACCGCGTTCGTGCCGCCGCCACCGATGCCGACGACCTTGATGACCGCCAGATAGCTGCCCGTGTCCATGAGGGTTGTTCCCTTCTGCCTGCTGAAGCTCAAGCGGTTGTCGAGGGTTCCCGGCTACCGCAGACATCGGACTGTAGGTGGGATTCCGCGAATGTGTCAACCGATCCCGCAACAAATCGTGCAGGCCAAGTCTCGACCAATAGTTGAGACTCGAGGTCAAGCTCAAGTTGCACTTGAGGCTTTACGGAGTAGCGGTCGCGCCGCCTCCGGAGCCCGCTGTGAGCGGGTCCACGGGGGCTGCCGGGGTCTCCGAAACGGACGGTGCGGTGGCCTCCGCCGGCGGGGTGGTCTCCGCTGTCGCCGTGTCGGTCGGCAGGGAGTTCGGAACAGCCGACTGCGCGCTGTCGGGCGTTACGGCGCCTGTCTCCGGCGTCGTGGCGAGCCCGGAACCCGCCGGGGCCACGGGCGTGACCGTCGTCGCCGCCAGGCCGCCCACGGCCGGGCGGCTCGGGATGCGCAGGTCCACGTAGGTCGCGCCGCGCGCCTCGAGGTCGGCCAGCACGCGCGCGGCGGCCGCCCACTTGGCCCGCAGGCGCGTTGCCGCGCCGAAGATCAGCTCCGGGCCGTCGCGCAGCTCGGCCACGTACCCGTCGGCGGAACGGCGCTGGACGTTCTCGATGCGCGCCCGCAGCACCGCCGGGGCGCCGCCGGCCACCGCCGCCGCTCCGCGGGCCGTGCGATCGAGCAGGAACTCCGTGCCGAGCGCGCCCTCGACCTCCACCGTGGGCAGGCTGCCCTTGACGACGACCCCGCGCAGGATCGTCCCGTCGCCCGCCACCGGTACGTGGCTGGAGCCGCTCTCGGCGATCGCCGCGGGCTGGTACTCGATCACGTGCACGTTCAGCCCGTGCGGGAAGTCCGGCGCGACCTCGAGCTGGCGGACGACCGGATAGCCGGCCACCGCGCGATCGAGCGCCTCGCGATCCACGTGCAGGGTGGTCATGTCGCGGGCGGCGCTCGTGATCGCCGCACGCACGCGGGCGGCATCCGAGCTGGTCACGCCGGTCACCTCCACGTGCTCGACGGCGACCAGCGAGGAATCGCGCAGCCAGAACTGGTACCCGGCGGCAAGTGCCAGGCAGGCGACGGCCAGGGCGATCAGGCGCCGCTTGAGGCGGGGCGAGAGCCGCCGAACGGCCCTGGCGGCGGCCCGCCGCGGCGACACGCGTCGCCGGCCGGCGACGGTTGCCGCGCTCACGCCTCGCCCCAGAGAGCCGACGCGTCGACCTCGCCGAGGAACTGCACCTCGGGCTCGAGCTCCACGCCGAAGCGCTCGCGCACCCGCCGTTTGCCCTCGGCCATCAGCGCGATCACGTCGGCGGTGGTGGCGTGGCCGGGGTTCTCCACGAAGTTGGCGTGCTTCTCGGAGAAGCGCGCGCCGCCCACCGTCAGGCCACGGCAGCCCGCCTCGTCGAGCAGGACACCGGCGCTGCGGCCCTCGGCGCGCGCGTCCTCGGGGTTCTTGAAGGTCGATCCGAAGGTCTTGATGCCCGACGGTTGCGCCGCGCGGCGGGCGGCGCGCAGCTCGGCCAGCGTGGCCTTGACGCTGGCGGGGTCCGCCCGCGAGAGCGCGAAGGACGCCCGCGCCACCACCTCGTGCGGGCCCAGGTTCGAGCGCCGGTAGCCGAAGCCGAGCTCGGCGGGGGCGCGGCGGCCGGCGCCCTCGGGAGTCGCGATCTCGACCCACTCGAGCACCCGCGACAGGTCGCCGCCGTAGGCGTTGGCGTTCATCTTCACCGCGCCGCCGGCCGTGCCCGGGATGTTGACGCCGAACTCCAGGCCGCTGAGGCCGGCGCGAGCCGCCTCCGCGGCGGCCTTCGGCAGCCGCGCGCCGCCGCCGCAGACCAGGCGTTCGCCGTCCTGCTCGATGGTTGCGAGCGCGCCGTTCAGCTTCATCACGAGTCCTCGGAATCCAGCATCCGCTACCAGCAGGTTCGAGCCGGAGCCGACCACTCCTACCGCGATTTGCGCCTCCCCGGCCCAGGACAGCAGCTCGACCAGGCGCTCGAGCGAATCGGGGCGGGCGTAGAAGTCGCCGGGGCCGCCCGTGCGCACCGTGGTGAGGCCGGCGAGCGGGTAGTCGCGCTCGACGCCGGCCGGAACCTCGCTCACGAGCCCAGCTCCCGGGCAACGCGGTCGACGTCGCCGGCCCCCAGGGTCACGAGCAGGTCGCGCTCCGAGAGCTCGGCGGCCAGCATGCGCGTGGCCTGATCGAGATCGGGGAGCCACCAGACGGGCCGCCCGGCGGCGGCGTCGGCCGCGGCCTGGGCCACGAGCAGGCCGCTCACCCCGGGGAAGTCCCCCGCCCGCTCGCGCGCCGGGTAGACGGCGGCGACCACCACGAAGTCCGCGAGCGCCAGAGCGCGCCCGAACTCGCGCGCCAGCGCTCGCGTGCGCGAGTAGAGGTGCGGCTGGAAGAGAACGATCAGCCGACGGTCCTGGGCGAGCGTCCGGGCCGCCTCCAGGGTGGCCCGCACCTCGGTCGGGTGGTGTGCGTAGTCGTCGTAGACGAGCGCGCCGCTCGCCGTGTGGCCGTGCTCCTCGAAGCGGCGGCCGGCGCCGCTGAAGTCGGCCAGAGCCCCCGCGGCCTCGGCGAGCCGCAGGCCGGCTCGCTCGCACGCCGCCAACGCCGCGAGCGCGTTCAGGACGTTGTGGCGGCCTGGCACGCGCAGCTCCACGCTGGTGTCGCGGACCTTGAAGCGGGAGCCGCCGGGGAGCAGCTCGAGGCACTCGGCGCGCAGCGACGCGCCGGCCGGCCGCTCACGGCGCTCGGCCCCGCCGGCGATGCCCACCCGCAGCACGTCCCCGGCGAGCTCGACCTCCGGCCCCACCACCCGCAGCTCGGCCGGCTGCGCGAACTCCGCGAACGCCTCCTCGAGCTCGGCCAGGCTCGCGTAGGTGGCGTGGTGGTCCAGCTCGATGTTGGTGATCACGGCCACGTCGCGGGCCAGCTTGAGGAACGAGCGATCCGACTCGTCGGCTTCGATCACCGCCCACTCCCCCGCCCCCCAGGCCGCGTTGGTGGCGGCCGAGCGCAGCTCGCCGCCGATCAGGAAGGGCGGGTCGCGCCCGGCGCCGCGCAGCGCGTGCGCGATCATCGACGCGGTCGTCGTCTTGCCGTGCGCGCCGCTCACCGCGATCGTGCGCTTCATGCGCGACAGCTCGCCGAGCAGGTCGGCGCGGTGCAGCGTCCTCGCGCCCGCCGCGAGCGCAGCCGCCAGCTCGGGGTTGTCCCGCGGGATGGCGGTCGACACGACCACCTCGGCCCCCGCCGGCAGGTTGGCGGCGTCATGACCGGCCACGGCTTCGATCCCGGCCGCGCGCAGGCGCTCGAGCGCCGCCGACTCGACCTGGTCAGAGCCCGACACCCCGGCCCCGAGGGCCTTCGCCACCAGGGCCAGCCCACTCATCCCGGCGCCGCCGATGCCGACGAAATGCAGGGCACGGCCGGCGAATGGCGCTTCGTCCATAGCGGACGGACCCTACTCAGCCCGCCAGCGCGATCAGCTCGTCCGCGATCCGTTGCGCCGCGTCTGGCTTTGCCACCGCGCGCGCCGCCTTCGCCATCGCACCCAGTCGCTGCGGGGCGGCAAGCAGCATCCCCACCTCGCGTGCCAGCCGCGGCCCGTCCAGCTCGGCGTCCGGCACCACCACCGCCGCGCCGGCCTGCTCGATGAACTGCGCGTTCGAGGTCTGGTGGTCCGAGGTCGCGTACGGAAACGGCACCAGCACGGCCGGCAGGCCTGCCGCGGCCAGCTCCATGACCGACCCGCCGGCGCGCGCCGCCACCAGGTCGGCGGCCGCGAGCGCGTCGGCGAACGGCTCGATGTAGGCGTGCAGGTGGTAGTAGTGCGGCGCGCCGAGCGCGTCGAGGCGCTTGCGCAGGTCGTCGAAGTCGCGCTGCCCGCTCGCGTGGAGCACGGCGCAGGGCGAGCCGGCGCCGAAGGCCTCCAGCGCCGCGTCGTTGAGCCGGCGCGCGCCGAGCGACCCGCCGAACACGAGCACGCACGGCTCATCGGGCCCGATGCCGAAGCGCGCACGCGCCGCGGCCCGGTCGGCCTGGCCGGTGCCGGCGGGCACCGGCCGGCCGCTGACGACCCACTTGCGCGCGGCGCGGCGGCGCAGCAGGCGCGCCTTGCGTCTCGGGATCGGAAACGCCAGGAACACGCGCTTGGCCACCGGCGCCAGCAGCCGGTTGGTCACCCCCAGGTGGCTGTCGGCTTCGGTCAGCACCAGGGGCCGTCGTGTCAGCCATGCGGCCAGGCCGACCGGCCCGGCGACGTAGCCACCGCCGCCCAGGACGGCGTCCGCCCCGAGCTTTCGCAGCAGGCGCACGGCGCGCAGCGTCGCCCCCGCCGCCAGCAGCAGCGCGAGCGCCGCCCGCACCGGCCGCCGGCGGTCGAGCCCGCGCACGCGCACGCGATGGAACGGGTAGCCGGCGGCCGGGATCAGCTCCGCCTCGGCGCGCTCTCCCCCGATGAACTCGACGTCGGCGCCGCGGGCGCGCAGGGCCTCAGCGACCGCGAGCGCCGGCACGACGTGCCCCGCCGTGCCGCCCGCGGCGATCACGATCCTGGGCATCGCGTCCTCCATCGATCGCCTCGAGCCGCGGCTTGGCGCGCTCCCGGCGGGCGCGGCCGCCGGTGGCGGCCACGTCCAGCAGCAGCCCGGTCGCCCCCATCAGGACGACCAGGTTCGTACTTCCGTACGACAGGAACGGCAGCGGGACACCGGTCAGGGGCGCCATGCCGAGCACCGCGAAGAAGTTGAGCGTCGCCTGACCCAGGATCAGCGAGGTGATGCCGGCGGCGAGCAGCTTCGAGTACAGGTCGCGGGCGAGCTTCGCCGCGCGCAGGCCGGCGAAGCCGATCATCGCGTACAGCCCGATCACGCCGAAGATCCCGATCAGCCCCAGCTCCTCCCCGATCACAGCCAGGATCATGTCCGTGTGCGCCTCGGGCAGGTAGAAGATCTTCTGCACCGACTCGCCGAGCCCGACCCCGAACAGCCCACCCGAGCCGATCGCGGTGAGCGCCTGCACGGCCTGGAAGCCGGTGTCGCCGGCGTCCGAGAACGGGTCCAGGAACGACGTCAACCGCTCGCGCCGGTAGGGCTCGATCAGTGCGACCACCATCGCCAGCGCGACCAGCGTGCCGAAGATCCCGCCGAGCAGCCGCACCGGTGTCCCGGCGGCCACCAGCAGCATCCCGATCGCCAGGCAGATCACCATGGCGGTGCCCATGTCCGGCTGCTTGAGCAGCAGCAGGCAGGCCGCCGCGACGACGATCAGAAGCGGGTTGAAGAGGCCGCGCAGCGTCTTGGTCGCGCGCGGGCGCGCGGCGAGCGACTGGGCCGCGTACAGGACGATCGAGACCTTCAACAGCTCCGAGGGCTGGAACTGGAGCGGGCCGGCGCCGAGCCAGCGGGTCGCGCCGTTCACGGTCACACCCACGTGCGGGATCATCACAGCCGCGGTCAGCAGGAACGAGGCGATCAGCAGGATCGGCGTGAGGCCCTTGATCAGCTTCAGGCCGTGGCGCGAGGTGGCGTGCATGAGCAACAGCCCGAGCGCCCCGCAGATCAGGTAGCGCTTGAGGTAGAAGGACGGGTCGCCGGGGCCGCTCAGCAGCGATTCCGCCGAGCTCGCCGAGTAGACCATGACCGCCCCGAACGCGAGCAGGCAGAGTGTCGCGGTGTACAGGATCGAGTACTCGACCGGTCGCTTGCGGGCGGCGCGCGCAGCCATCCGGCATTCCTTCGACGCCGCGGCCGCGAATCATTCAGGCGAAAACGAGCGCGCGGAAGCGGTCGCCGCGCTCCTCGTAGTCCCGGAACTGGTCGTACGAGGCGCAGGCGGGCGACAGCAGCACCACCTCGCCGGGGCGGGCGGCGGCCCGAGCGCCCGCCAGGGCGCTCTCGAGGTCGCCGCAGCGGTGCAGCGGCACGCCGGCCGGCTCGAGGTCGGTGGCGAGGCGGTCGGCCGCCTCGCCGATCAGGTAGCAGGCGTGGCAGCGCTCGGCGATCGGCTCGCGCAGGTCCTCGAAGCCGCCGCCCTTGAGGCTGCCGCCGAGGATCACGTGCACGCCCGCGAAGAAGGACTCGATCGCGCGGGCGGCAGCGGAGACGTTGGTGGCCTTCGAGTCGTTGACGTAGACCACCCCGTCGACCGTGCCCACCTCCTCCAGGCGGTGCGGGACGCCGGCGAACGTGCGCAGAGCCTCGGTCACGGCCTGCTCCGGCACACCGGCGGCGAGCGCCGCGGTCGCCGCCGCGCTCGCGTTCTCGGCGTTGTGGGGCCCGCGCAGACGGATCTCGCCAGGCGGCAGCGGCGGCTCGCCGAGCGGCAGGCGGCGCCCCTCCCCGGGCAGCTCGATCCAGTCCGGGGCGATCGCAAGCTGGTCGGGCGTCTGGTGGGCGAACAGGCTCAGCTTGGCGTCGCGGTAGGCCTCGAAGCTGCCGTGACGGTCGAGATGGTCGGGGGTCAGGTTGAGCAGCACGCCGACGTCGGGGGCGAAGCTCGTTGCGTCCTCGGCCTGGAAGCTCGACACCTCGCAGACGATCGTCGCGTCCGCCTCGACCGCGCCGACCAGCGCCGACAGCGGCGTCCCGACGTTGCCGGCCACCGCAACCGGCAGGGCCGCGGCGCGCCAGATCGCGCCGAGCAGCTCGACGGTGGTGGTCTTGCCGTTGGTGCCGGTGACCGCCACGAAGCGGTTGGGCAGCAGGCGCCAGGCCAGCTCCAGCTCCCCGACGACCGGCAGGCCGAGCTCGCGCGCACGGGCGATCGCGGGTGCGTCGTTGGGGACGCCGGGGCTCTTCACGACGCAGGCGGCCCGCTCGAGCAGCTCCACCCCGTCGCTGTCCAGGACCGCCTCCAGGTCGGCGGGCACCTCCGGGCGCCCGCTGTCGACGCCGAGCAGATCGCCGTGCGAGGCCAGCATCCGCGCCGCGGCGATCCCCGAGCGAGCGAGACCGACCACGAGGTATGGGCCTTCCGGCAGCGGCGGCCGGGCGCTCAAGAGATCGACTGCTGGTAGAGCGTGAACCCGATCGCCGAGCAGATCGCCGCGACGATCCAGAAGCGCAGGATGATCTTGGTCTCCGACCAGGCCAGCAGCTCGAAGTGGTGGTGGATCGGCGCCATCAGGAACACGCGCCTGCGGAAGCGCTGGAAGGCGATCACCTGGATCAGGACCGACAGCGCCTCGATCACGAAGATCCCGCCGATCAGGATCAGCAGCACCTCGGTGTGCGTGATCACCGCCAGCCCGGCGATCGCGCCGCCCAGCCCGAGCGAGCCGGTGTCGCCCATGAACACCGACGCCGGGAACGAGTTGAACCACAGGAATCCGACGCAGGCGCCGACCAGGCAGGCGGACAGCAGCGCGAGGTCGACCTGGATGTCGCCCTTGGTGATGAACGTCATCGCGGTGAAGCTCAGGAACACGATCGCGGCGCAGCCGGCGGCCAGGCCGTCGAGGCCGTCGGTCAGGTTCACGCCGTTGGTGGCACCTGCCAGCACGAGGAAGATCAGCACCGGATAGCCGAGGCCGAGGTCGACGTTGGCGTCGACCACGCGCAGGTTGAGCGTGTTCTGGTAGTCGAGGTAGCGCGTAACCGCCAGCCAGAGGGCGATCGCGGTGACGGCCTGCACCAGCAGCTTGGTCTTGCCCGATACGCCAAGCGAGCGGCGCTTGCGCAGCTTGATCAGGTCGTCGGCGAAGCCGAGCCCGGCCATCGCCACCGCCGTGCCGAGCACGAACAGGCTGGCGGCTCGGTACTCGGACAGGATCAGGAACGGCACGCACACGGCCAGGAAGATCGCGAGGCCGCCCATGGTGGGCGTCCCCGCCTTGCCATGGTGCCCGGCCGGTCCCTCCTCGCGGATGTGCTGACCGAACTCCTTCAGCCGCAGGTAGTCGATGAAGCGCGGCCCGAGGAACATGCAGATCAGCAGGGAGGCCATGCCTCCGATCAGGATCTCGCCCATGTCTAAGCCAGCACTCGTTCCAGGCCCACGGAGCGGGACCCCTTGATCAGCACGCGGTCGCCCGGCCGGGCCAGCTCCTCCAGGAGGGTGGCCGCCTGCTCGGGCGTGGCCACCGGGTGCGTCTCGCCGTCGAACTCGTCCGTGTAGCCGAGCGCCCCCTCGCCGACCGGCACGAGCACGTCGATCCCCAGCGCCGCCGCGTGCGAGCCGATCTCGCGGTGATAGCCCGGCGAGCCCGCGCCCAGCTCGGCCATCGCGCCCAGCACCGCTACGCGGCGCGTTGCCGCGCTCGTGGCGAGGTGATCCAGGGCCGCCCGCATCGACATCGGGTTGGCGTTGTAGCAGTCGTTCACCACGGTAACGCCGCCCGGCAGCTCCACCACCTCGCCGCGCAGCGAGGAGAAGCGCACGCTGACGCTGCCCCCGACGGTCACGCCGAGCGCGCGGGCCGCGGCCACCGCGGCGAGCGTGTTGAGCAGGTTGTGGGGCTCCGAGTAGCCCAGCTCGAGGCTCACGGTCTCCTGGCGCGCCTCGATCTCGGTGCGGCCGGCGTCGAAGGCCAGCAGGTGCACCTCGCCGCCCGGGCCGAACGTCCAGGTGTCCACGTCCTCGCGCAGGTGGGCCTCCAGCAGCGGCTCGCTGGCGGGCACGACGCAGGCGGCGCCGGGGCGCAGGTCGCGGATCAGCTCGGCCTTGGCGGCGGCCACGCGCTCGACCGTCCCGAGCAGCTCGAGGTGCACAGGTCCGACGTTCACGATCACCCCGGCGTCCGGCTCGGCGACCGCCACCAGCTCGGCGATCTGCCCCTCGCCGCGCATTGCCATCTCCAGCACCAGCGCCTCGGTGCCGCGCGGAGCCTCCAGGATCGTCAGCGGCAGGCCGATCTCGGTGTTCCAGTTCTCGCGCGACGCGTGCGTGACCAGCCGCGGGCGCAGCAGCGCGGCGAGGATGTCCTTGGTGGAGGTCTTGCCGGTGGACCCCGTCACCGCGAACACCTTCGCGCCGAGCTCGCGCCGCCAGCCGCGGGCGAGGGAGTGCAGGGCGGCGAGCGGATCGTCCACGGCGATCACGGCGGCGCCGCTGCAGGCGGAGTGGCCGACGCTGTCGGCGGCCGCCGCCGAGGCGGCGGCGGCGTGCTCGCGAGCCACGAGCACACCCCAAGCGCCGGCGTCGAGCGCCGCGACAGCGAACTCGCCGCCGTGCGCGCCGGCTCCGGGAAGACCCACGAACAGGTCGCCGGACTCGACCTCACGCGAGTTGATCACGGCCCGCGCCGGACCGGCGCGCTCGGGATCGCCGGCGGCGAGCTGGCCCCCTGCGGCCTCCGCCACGCGCGACGCCGAGAGGTCGATCATCGGCGCACCTCGCCGTACGGGCGCGGCGAAGCGTGCGGCGGGCGCTGGTCGCGCGGCGGCGCCATCACGCGCGCACCCCGAGCCGTGCCCGCAATGCCTCGCGGGCCACCGTCACGTCGTCGAACGGCTGCTTGCGACCGTTCTCGAACTCCTGCCCCTGCTCGTGGCCCTTGCCGGCGATCACCACCACGTCGCCGGCCTGCGCCGACTCGATCGCCTGCGTGATCGCCTGGCGGCGGTCGGTGATGCGCGCGGCATCCGGGCCGGCGCCTTCCATGATCTCGTCGACGATCGCGTCGGGCGCTTCGCTGCGCGGGTTGTCGCTCGTCACCAGCACGCGGTCGGCGAGCCGGCGAGCCGCCTTGCCCATCAGCGGGCGCTTGCCGCGGTCGCGGTCGCCGCCGGCGCCGAACACCACGTGCAGGCGCCCCTCGGTCACCGGGCGCGCGGCGCGCAGCACGTTCTCGAGCGCCTCCGGGGTGTGCGCATAGTCCACCAGCACGCCGAAGTCCTGACCCTCGTCGACCGGCTCGAACCGGCCCGGCACGCGCCCGAAGCGCGGCAGCGCCTCGGCGATCGCATCCAGCGGCACCCCCAGCGCGTGCACGGCGGCCACGGCGGCCAGCACGTTCTGCACGTTGAACAGGCCGGGCAGCGGCGAGTGCAGTCGCAGCTCTCCGTCCGGCGTCCTGCAGCGGAAGCGCGACCCCATCAGGTCGAAGTGGACGTCGAGGCCCCGGTAGTCCGCGTCGCGGTCGATCGCGAACGTCGTGGCCTGCAGCTCCGCGGCAAGCCGGCGCCCGTACTCGTCGTCGACGTTCACCACCGCCCGCCCGCCATCCTCGAACAGCCGCCGCTTGGCGGCGAAGTAGGCGTCCATCGTCTCGTGGAAGTCGAGGTGGTCCTGCGTCAGGTTGGTGAACACGCGGCAGGCGAACCGGATGCCGGCCACCCGCCCCAGCTCGAGCGCGTGCGAGGACACCTCCATCGCGCAGGCGCGGTCGCCGCCGTCGAGCATCGCCCGGAACGTGGCCTGGAGGTCGATCGCCTCCGGCGTGGTGCGCTCGACCTCCTCCTCCCGCCCCGCCACCACGCGCTTGACGGTGCCGAGCAGGCCGCAGGCGCGCCCGTCGGCCTCGAGCAGGTGGCGAACCAGGAACGCGGTGGTCGTCTTGCCGTTGGTGCCGGTCACCCCGACCACCTCGAGCTCGGCGGTCGGCTGGCCGTAGAAGCGCGCCGCCGCGGGCCCCATCGCGGCGCGCACGTCGTCGACCAGCACCTCGGGCACGCCCAGGCCGAGCGGGCGCTGGCAGACCAGCGCGACCGCGCCGCGCTCGACGGCGTCGGAGGCGAAGTCGTGACCGTCGGACTTGAAGCCGCGAACGCAGAAAAAGAGCGTCCCGGGCGTGACGCTCTGGCTCGAGTAGGCGAGCCCCGAGATCTCCAGCTCCGGAGCTCCATTCCCCATCAGCTCGCGCAGGGTCATGGAGGCCCCCAGCCTACTCAGGCGGGATCTTCAGATACGGCAGGGCGAACTCCATGATGCGCTCGAAGGCCGGCGCCGCGACCGTGCCTCCGTAGATATCGCCGCGCGGCTCGTCGACCATCACGGAGACCAGTAGGCGCGGGTTGCGCGCCGGCGCGAAGCCGATGAACGAGGCCACGAAGTCGGTCTTGGAGTAGGTGCCGTTCTCCGGCTTCTCGGCGGTGCCGGTCTTGCCGGCGAGCGTGTAGCCCCGGACCGAGGCCTCCTGCGCGGTGCCGCCGGCGGCGAGCACGCCCTCGAGCATCTTGGACACCTCCTTCGCGGTCTTGCGCGACAACACGCGCCTGCCGGGCTTGCGGTCGCCGGCCACGATGTACGGCTGGCGCTTGACCCCGGCGTTCGCGATCGCGGTGAAGCCCGCGGCCATCTGGATCGGGGTGACCGAGAGGCCCTGGCCGATCGACATGTTGCCGAGCGACGAACCCGAGTAGCGATCCACGTCCAGGACGATGCCGCGCTGCTCGCCGGGGAGGTCGACGCCGGTGTGCTTCGAGAAGCCGAAGCGGCGCACCCAGCGATCGAACCGGGCGGGACCGAGCCTGAGTCCGATCATCGCGCTGCCCACGTTCGACGAGCGGGCCAGGATCTGCTCGACGGTGAGGTCGCCGTTGCCGTCCTCGTGCGCCTCGCCGATCGTGCGGTCGGCGACCTGCAGCTCGAAGGGGACCTGGAGCATCGTGTCGGGCCTGATCACGCCCTCCTCGAGCGCGCCGGCGACGGTGAACGCCTTGAACGTCGAGCCGGGCTCGTAGTTGAACTGGATGGCGCGATCCTGGCGGGCGTACTCGGGCGCGCCGCCGGGGTCGTTCGCGTCCACACGCGGCCAGTTCGCCAGTGCGAGGATCGCGCCGGTGCGGGGATCCATCACGACCGCCGTGGCGCCGGCCGGCTGATAGGTCATCCCCACCTCGCCGAGCACGGCCTCCACGCGCTCCTGGATCGCCGCGTCCAGTGTGAGCTTGATGTCCTCGCCCTCCTCGGCGCGCTCGGTCTCGATCAGGCTGACCGGCTGGCCGAGCGCGTCCTTCACGAGCCGGCGGTGGCCGTCGTCCCCGCCGAGCGTGTCCTCCTGGGAGTACTCGAGGCCGGCCATGCCGGTGTTCTCGGACCCGACCGTGCCGAGCACCTGCGACGCCAGATACCCCTGCGGATAGGTGCGCTTGGGTTCGACGACCGTGTCGATGCCCTCGATCCGAAGCTGCTCGATCTTGTGCCCCACCGTGGCGTTGATCTTGTGGCGCAGGTAGACGAATGTCGAGTCGCGGTTGCTGAGCTTCTTGAGCAGGTCGTCCTCGGAGACGCCCAGCAGCGGAGCGAGCCGGGCCGAGACGCGCGCGGGGTTGTCGATCAGGTACGGGTAGGCGAACACCGTCGCGGCGTCCTCCGAGACGGCCAGCTCCAGCCCGTTGCGGTCCATGATCGAGCCGCGCCGGGCGGGCACGACCATGTCCTCGACCTGCTGCTGGAGCGCGCGGTCGCCCAGCGAGCCGGCCTTGACGGTGCCGATCCAGGTGGCGCGTGCGGTGGCGGCGCCGAGCAGCAAGAGGAACAGGGCGAACAGCAGCCCGATCCTGCGCTCGACCAGGCGCACCCGCTAACCCGTGGGCGATGCCGCCGCCGTGGAGGTCGGCGACGTGGTGGTGGTGGACGGCGACGCGATGGTCGAGGACTCGGGCGTGATGGTGGACGCCTCCGGCGCGATGGTGGAGGACTCGGGCGCCACGGTGGCCGCGTCCGGCGCGATGATCCGCTTCGAGGCCGTCCGCGCGTCGATCGTCGGGTTCGACTTCAGGTAGCGCACCTGGTCCGGCGCCGGCCAGACCAGCCCGAGCTCGGCCGCGGTCCGCTGGATGCGCTCGCTGTTGGCCAGCCCGGCCACGTCCTGGCGCAGGCGCGAGTTCTCGCGCTTCAGCTGGGCGGCTTGGTCGGCCATCTGGGTGATCTCGCGGTTCATCCGCAGCAGGTCGACGTTGAAGAACACGATTCCGGCGAGCAGCACGCCGACCAGTCCGATCCAGATTCGACCGTTGAGGACCGCGTGGAGCATGCGGGCGCCGAGGGTGAGCGCAACGCCGCGCGGGGCGGCCCGAGGAGCGCGCCGAGGCGCACTCCGGCCCGCCCTGCGGGGGGCGCGGCTTGGTGCCGCCTGACCCGAGACGCGCCGCGCGGGGCGCTTGGCGGGTGCGGGCTTGCGATGGGCCGGCTGGCGGCGCGAGGGGGCGGCTGGAGCGGCGCGACCCGCGGTCGTCGCGGGCGCGGCAACGGCTGCGGCGGCGCGAGCCATCAGCTCTCCACCGGCGCGATCCGCCTGGCCGCGCGCAGGCGACCCGACTTCGCGCGCGGGTTCTGTGCGACCTCACCCGGCGTGGGCGCCACCGGGCGGCCGGTGAGCAGCTCCGCCTCGGCCTCGTGACCGCACACGCAAACCGGGAAGTCGGGCGGGCAGACACAGCCGCGCGCCCGCTCGGCCAGGAAGCGCTTCACGCGCCGGTCCTCCAGCGAATGGAACGAGATCGCCGCCAGGCGACCGCCCGGCCGCAGCAGCTCCCAGGCGAGCGGGAGCGCGCGATCGAGCGAGTCGAGCTCTCCGTTGACGGCGATCCGAACCGCCTGGAACACGCGCTTGGCCGGGTGTCCGCCGCCGAAGCGGCGCCGCACCGCGGCGGGTAGCGCGGCCTCGATCGCCTCCACCAGCTCGCCGGTGGTCTGCAGCGGCGCGCGGCGCCGGCGCCTGACGATCTCGCGTGCGATCCGGCGCGCGTTCGGATCCTCGCCATAGCGGCGGAAGATCTGCGCCAGCTGGCGCTCGTCCCAGTTGTTCAGCACCACGCGCGCGTCCAGCTCCTGGCTCGGGTCCATCCGCATGTCGAGCGGCGCGTCGTAGGAGTAGGAGAAGCCGCGCTCGCGCGCGTCGACCTGCATCGACGAGATGCCGAGGTCGAGGTAGACCACGTCCGCCCCCACCCCTTCCTCGATCAGCACCGCGAGGCCCTCGGTGTAGTCCATGCGCAGGAAGCGCGTCTCGCAGGCGACCTCGGCGGCCAGCTCCTCGAAGCGCGCCTCGGCGGCGGGGTCGCGGTCGATGCAGACGAGCGTTCCTGTCGAGCCGAGCCGGTCGGCCACCAGGCGCGCGTGCCCGCCGGCGCCGAAGGTGCAGTCGACGGCCGTCTCACCCCTCGCGGGGGCGGTCAGGTCGATCAGCTCGCCGGCGAGCACCGGGACGTGCACTGGGCTCATGTCAAGAAGGATTGCCAAGGCGCTCCGTCACCTCCCCGATCTCCGCGTCGAGGGCCTCCTGGACCGAGCGCCAGCGCTCCGCGCCCCATACCTCGAGGTGATCCCCGACCCCCACGACCACGACCTCCTTCTCGATGGCCGCGTGTGCGAGCAGCGGCGCCGGCAAGGTGACGCGGCCGCTCGCGTCCAATTCGATCTCGAAGGAGTTGCCCTGATAGAAGCGGCTCAGCTTGCGGTACTCGGAGCCCATCGGGTTCAACTCCCCGAGCGCGCGCTCGATGATCGCCTCGTGCGTGTCGGGCGTCCAGATCGCGACGCATGGCTCGGGGTCTTTGGCGAGCACGGTCCCGTTCGAGAAGGACGCGCGAAACCGGGCCGGGATGCTCAGCCGGTTCTTCGCGTCCAGCGAATGCTCGAAGTGACCTCGAAACGCCAATTTGCATGTCCCAGAAAGAGTTAGACCGGAGTGGCGGAGTGGGAGGAGCCCCGCCACTCCGGTCGATTGCTGGCGCCACAGTAGCCCACTTTCTCCCACTCTGCAACACCTAGTCCCACTTTTCCGTCCGATCTGGGCCGACCATTCGTCCAGATGGGTCGGATTTAGCTCTGTAGAGCGACGTGCGAGGTGGGAGACCGCGCGTCCTGAGGACCGCTCGCAGGGCGCCCGCTGCAAGACGCGTTGCGCTAGAAGGGCCGCGGCCGCAACCCTGGTGGGGCTAGCGCTGTTGCAGGGAGACACCCAATCGACCGCGGGAGGTCAACCATGAAGCGCTTTCTTCGCACGCCGTCGCCCTCGATGGTGGTGGCCTGCGCGGCCCTGTTCGTCTCGCTCGGCGGCGTCTCCTACGCCGTGGCGACGATCGACTCGGCCGACATCGTCAACGGCTCGATCCGCAACCGCGACTTCAAGGACGGCACGCTGCGCGGGCAGGAGGCCAAGCCGGACGGCTTCGGCCCGAACTCGATCAAGGAGCAGTCGCTCGACGCAAGCAAGCTGAAGCAGGTGCCGTCGGCGGCCCAGGCGGAGGGCGTCGTGCGCCAGGCGGTGGTCTCGGACGTCGGTGCGCTCGTACGCGGACGCGGGGTCGCCTCGAGCGCGCAGACCGGAACCGGCCAGTACCAGGTCGTCTTCGATCGCGACGTGCGCCAGTGCATCTACTCGGCCACACTGGGCGACGAATCGGCATCCGGACCAGGCACGGGGCAGATCGCCGTCACTTCCGAGGCGAGCAACGTGAACGGCGTGCGCGTGCTGACGCGCGACAGCACCGGAGCGCAGGCCAACCGCTCGTTCCACCTGGTGGTCAGCTGCTAGAGGGGCCGGCGAGTCGCCCGCGAGGTCGGCTCGGTCGCATCGCGACTCTCGGGGGTCGAGCTTGCGTCAACGTGGGTCGCTCACTGGATTGAGTCCAAGGCAACGCTCCCATCGCCGATCAGCGCCGACAGCAGCGCAGCCGCGACGAGCAGCAGCACGGAGGGCACCAGGAGCAGCGCGACGACCAGCTGGATCTTGGGGCCGGCCCTGGCGGCATCCTCGCGGGCGAGGCGCGCGAGGGCGAAGCGGGCGTCGCGGGCCTGGGCCGCGAGCGTCTCGCCGAGCGGGACGCCATGGCGGCGGGCCCGTTCGAGGGCCGCTCGCAGCGCCCGGACCTCCGGGAGCGCAGCCCGCGCCGCCATGCCGTCGAGCGCCAGCTCCAGCGGAACGCCGAGGTTGACCTGACGGCCGACCGCCCGCCATTCGGCGGCGAGCGGCCCGTGCGTGCGCGCGCCGACCTCGCGCAGAGCCTGGGCGAGGTCGCCGCCGGACTCCACCGCCACGCGCAGCAGATCGAGCAGCGCCGGCAGCTCGCGGCGAATCTGCCGGGTGCGCGCGCCGGCGCGGCGGCTGAGCCAGAGATCGGGAGCGAGGAACCCGGCGACGGGAGCGCCGGCGAGCAGCGCGATCGCCGAGCGGCCCGGCGCGGCTGCCGAGAGCGCCGAGCCGGCGACAGCGCCCAGGGCGGCGGCAGCAAGCTTGGCGGCCATCAGGTCACGCGCCCTTAGCCCCGCCGGCCTCCCGGCGGCGGCGATGCGGGCTTCGAGGTCGCGGGGAGGCGCGGCGGCGCGGAGGGCCGCGCCGGCTGTGATGAGCAGCCGGAGGACGGCCGGCGCGCGTTCGCGGCCTCGGGCGGACGCAGCGCGCCCCCCGCCAACCGAGGCAACCAGGAGGCCTGCACCGCCTCCGGCCAGGGCGGCCGCGAGTCCGGCCAGCAGTTGCGCCGCGCTCACCAGCGCACCCTGCCGAGCCTTCGGATCAGAACCGCGGCCGTCAGCTGGAGCACCAGGGCGATTCCCACCAGCCAGCCGGTCAGGAACGAGCTCCAGAGGCCCGCCACCCAACCTGGCCTGGCCAGCTCGGCGAGCAGTGCGCCGCCGAGCGGCAACCCCACCACGACCAGGCCGGTGAAGCGCGCCTGGGCGGTCGCGGCCCTCAGCTCGCCCTCGAGGCGCGACTGCTCCTCCATCGAGCGGGCGGTTTCGCGCAGCAGGCGGGCCAGGTCGCCGCCGGCGCGGCGCTGCAGCTGGCACGCGGCGACCACCGTGTCCAGCCGCGGCGAGCCCACCCGCCGGCGCATCGCCTCGAGCGCGTCGTCGGTGGGCGCCCCGACGGCAAGCTCGGCGCACGCCCTGCGCAGCTCGTGGCCGGCCGCCCCGCCGACCGAGCGGGTCCCCTGGCCCAGCGCGCCGCGTAGGGAGTGACCACCGGCGAGGGCGTCGGCGAGCGCCAGGGCGAGGACGGGCACGCCCGCGTCGACCGCCCGGCAAAAGCGCTCGCGGCGGGCGCGCAGGAGACGGGCAACCAGCCACGGTCCGCCGGCGCCGAACGCCACCCCGGCAAGCGCTCCCACCATCGCCCAGCCCACGAGGAAGGCCAGGCCGGCCCCGGCGAGCAGCAGCCGGCGGCGCTCGGCGGCGCCGGGGTCCCGCCCCTCCCGGCCGAGCGTGACGACGACGTCGACGAGGGCGGCCAGGCCACGCGCCACGCCGCTGCCGCGGGCGAGCAGGCCACGACCGAGCAGATCGCGAAGGGCGAGCGCGCCGGCGATCCCGGCGAAGGCGGACAAACAGACGGCCTCGCTCACGGGGCCCTTGCCGGCGACGCACCCACGACTCCGTCGCGACGAACCGAATCTCTTGCGGCTATGCCATGCATGACTCTCGGTTCGACGCGCCGCGAGCCCCCGAGGCAGGCTTGACGGCGGCCCCGCTCACGCCCGTCCCTCCCGCCGCAGCCGCCCGATTCGCTCCGCCAGCCGCCCAGCTCCGGG
>Ga0209574_10000057_pt1 | contig 36456 bp, 26 predicted proteins | sample AgamicMgMarz_FD_187168 | JGI IMG/M metagenome (GOLD analysis project Ga0209574, IMG submission 187168) | Agave microbial communities from Guanajuato, Mexico - Mg.Ma.rz (SPAdes) (version 2) | ecosystem: Host-associated > Plants > Phyllosphere > Phylloplane/Leaf | place: Guanajuato, Mexico... | reverse complement strand
GGCCCTCGCCACGGCCGCCGCGGTCGCGGTCGGCGGGCTGTGGTACGCGCGCAACGTCTGGCAGCACGGCTGGCCCCTGTGGCCGTTCACGGAGGCCCCGTGGGGCGATCCGCGCCCGCCCTTCCTGGCGCTGATCGAAACGACCTTCCTCGATCGCCCCATTGCGACCCTCGACGGGCAGCTCGACGACTACGCCTCGCGTATGGGCGGCGGCTGGTCGGTCCTGGTCGCGGCCGTGGCCGTGCTGATCGGCAGTGCGGTCGCCACCAGGCTGGAGCGTCCGCTGCGCCGCTCGCTGCTGATCTCGGCGGGGCTTGCCCTGTTGGCGCTGCTGATCTGGTCGCTGGCCTGGGGCACTGGCCTCCCGCGCAGCGACCTGTTGCCCGCTGCCAACGGCTGGCCGATCTCGACGATCCGGTACATGCTGCCCGCGATCGCGATGGCAAGCGTGGCGGTGGCGCTCGCAACGCGCGTCGGCGGCCTGACCAGCCGCCTGTCCCTGCTTGTGCTCGCCGTCGCGCTGGGTTGGAATCTGGTCGCCGACGCGCGTTTGGGGGCGCCCTATGCGCCGCGGGCCACGACGCTCCTGCTCGGAGCGGCGCTGGGCGCAGGTCTCGCCGTCGTCCAGCAGCTCGCCAGGCGCCGGCCCCCAGCCGACATCCCGCGACGGCAACGCTCGGGGCTGGTCGCGATTGCCGTCGCGATCGGGATCGGGGTGCTGATGGTCCCGGTTGCGAACGGTTTCATCGAGCGCCACAGCAAGGTCGAGAAGTCGACCTCCCCCGGCGGCGAGGTGGTGCGGTGGTTCCTCGACCAGCCCGGCTTCGAGGACGGCGACGAGACGATCGCCTTCGCCGCCAGGGCGGCCTTCGGCGCCCTGGCGGGCGACCGCTTCGAGCACCGGCTCGAGCTGATCCCCCAGCGGGAGGCGTGCCCGGACGTCCGCAGGCGGGCGCGCGAAGGACCCGTGCTGATGATCGATCCGTCCTGGTTCCAGGGGATTCTCGGCCTGATCCCGTACGAGACCGGTCGCTGTCTGCGGGATCGCTCGGTGGCGTTCCGCGCGGGGGCCTACGCCGTCTACCAGCCCCCCGGCAAGCGCCGGAGCCGGCTGACCGCCAGCCCGACGCCGTCTATGCCCCGATCACCTTGACCTCGGGCAGCGGGACGATGAACTTGCCGCCGCCTTCGAGGTAGGTGCGCTCCCGTTCCTTGAACTCTTCGAGGAAGTGCCAGGGGAGCACGAGGTAGTAGTCGGGGCTCATCGCCCGCGAGTCCTCCTCGCTGATGATCGGGATGCCCGTGCGGATCGTCTCCGAGCCCCACTTGTCCGGGTTGCGGTCCGCCGCATACGGGATCAGGCGCCGGTCGAGCCCGACGTACTGGAGGATCGTGTTGCCCTTCGTGGAGGCGCCGTAGACGTGGATCGTCTCACCGGCGGCGACCGTCGACTCGCAGAGCTCCTTGAGATCGCTGCGGACGCGCTCCACGCCGCGGGCGAAGCGCTCGTACGGCTCCGGCGAGTCGAGTGCCAGCTCGGACTCGCGCGCGCGCAGCGCCTCGAGCCGCTCGGCGTCCTCCGGGGCCGCGGTGCGCTTCCCCGCGTGCGCGATCAACAGCCGTACTGAGCCGCCGTTGACGTCGTTCAGCTCGCCGGCCAGGACCTCCAGCCCGGCTTGACCGACCAAGCGCTCCAGCACCGCCAGCGAGTAGTACTCGAGGTGCTCGTGGACGATCACGTCGAAGGCGTTCGACTCGAGCATCGACGGCAGGTAGTGCAGCTCCATCACCCACACACCGTCCTCGGCGAGGCTGTCCGCCACGTCGTGGACGAACGCCGCTGGGTCCTCGAGGTCGTAGAACATGGCGATGCTGGTGATCACGCGCGCCCGTGCGCCGGAGGAGCGCGAGCGCAGCAGCTCGGCGCTGAAGAAGTCGCGCTCGACGTCGTAGCCCTTCTCGACCGCGTAGCGAGTGACGTCGGACGGGTCGAACCCGAGGAAGCGCGCGTCGCGGACCGTGTAGCCGTCGAACAGGGTGCCGTCGTTGCAGCCGATGTCGACCACGAGATCACCGGAGCGCAGGTCCACGAGCCGCTCGGCAGCGCGGGCGATCCCGTGCAGATTGCGGGTCATCGTCTGGTTGACCCCGCTGCGATACCAGTACGACTCGTACAGCACCGGGCTGGGCACCGTATGGCGCAGCTGGATCAACCCGCAGGCGCCGGGGTCACGGGTCGCGTCGCACCGCACCAGGTCGAGCGGCAGGGCCTGCTCGAGCGCGCGCCCGCCGCCCGGTTCCGCAAAGGCGCCCGCGATGCACTGCTCGCCCAGGTCGAGCACCGGCGCGAGCTCGGCGGACCCGCAGACCCGACAGGTCGTCCGCGTACGCACGCTCGCCGAGGATGTGACCGGGCGGCTCACTCGACAGCTGGACCGATTTCCGCGATCACCACGGCGCGGGCCGAGTAGAGCAGGAAGTCGTAGGGGGTCCCCCAGACCGTCTCGGACGGCACCTGGCGCCAGTGCGGTCCGATGCGCTCGCGCCGCATGGCTGCCAGGCCGGTCACCGAGACGACCCCCGTCCGAAGCGCATCGTCCAGACCTGTGTGGTAGCCGATTGGCACGGTCAGCAGGAGCCGTCCGCCGGGCGTGAGCGAGGACCGCAGCCGGCGAACGGCGTCGATCGCCTTGCTGGGATCGCGAGGCTCCTCGTCGCGGCCGACGTGCTCGAGCGTGGACACCGCCACGATCAGGTCGAACAGGCCGAGGTCGGCGAGGTCCAGCACATCGCGATTCAGCACTCCCGGCATCTGCTCGTACTTGTCGACGATCTGGTGATTCTGGGGGCGGTAGTGCGAGAGCACGTTGCCGATTTCGAGGATGCGCGCCCCGTTCATCGCGTCGACGCGGGCCTGGGCGATTGGAACCTCGACCGCGCGCTCGGTGACCCAGGTGAACTTGTAGCGGTGGTAGAGGTACGGGTACTCCGCGCCCTCGAAGGTGAATCGTCCGCTGTTGCCGCGCAGCGAATGCGGCATGCCGGCCAGCACGCCCGTCCCCCAGCGGGCGTAGTCGCCGACCACGGAGCGCGCCCCGCGAAGCTCAAGGGCGCGGGCGGTTCGCGGCACGACCGCCTGCGGGATGTAGCCAGTCTCCGCCACGATCCGCGAGCATATCCTCGTCCTCGTACGAGGGAGCCGATCCCACCCGCCGAGCGGCGGCGAGCGTCCTCAGCAGCGCCGCCGCGAGCAGGACCAGGGCGGCCACCGTGACCCAGTGAGCCGGCATGCGCTCGGCCGGGTAGGTGACGTTGTTCGCGCGATCGGGGTCACCGGGCTCGATCAGGTACAGGGCCGGTACGACGACAGCCAGCAGGACGCCCGCGGCGAGCGTCAGGGGCCGCGCGCCCAGTCCATGGACGAGGCCGAACGCCACCAGCGGCGCGGCGACGAGCCCGGCGATGGGGCCGAACAGGAACGCCATCGCGGCGCCGCTCGCCAGCGCCGCCGCAACCACGCTCCGCACCGGCCAGCGCCCGGGCTGGTCGTCGGGCAGTTGCGCCCGCGAGGCATCGGCCGCGGCACGGCGCAGTCGCCTCGGGACGCGCACCACCAGCACGAGGCACAGCAGCGCAGCCAGCGCGGAGACGCCATAGCCGGCCACCGCGACGCGGTTCGGGGCGAACGCGAAGCGCGCCTGGCGGCAGTCGCGGCCGACCCGCCAGCCGTTCGCGTAGCCGTCGATGGCCACCGGCTCCCCCAGCGAGCGGTCTCCGCACCAGGCGCGCCAGCCGCGGTTGTAGCTCTGCCCGAGCACCAGCCACGACGGGCCGTCGACCGCCAGGCGCACGTCGTCCAGCCTGCCGCGACCGGAGTTGCCGGAGCTGAGCACCTGCCCGCCGCCGGAGACCGCGGGCAGGGCGCCCTCGGCCGGCGAGCGCAGGCGCAGCGTTTCTATCGCGAAGGCCTCCGAGCGCGTGGTCAGCAGCTGTCGGCCCGCGCGCAGGTGGATCGCCTGCCCGCAGCCCTGCGCCCGCAGCGGGCGGCCCGCCTCGAAGTCCGCTCTGCTCGCGACGACCCGCAGCGGGAGCGTCGAACCAGCGGCGCGCGCGGCCGCGGTGCCGCACGGCGCGTCGAGCTCGCGTGCCGGCGGACGCACCGGCGGCACTCCGCGAAGACCCTCGACCTCGGCGATCCCGACGGCCCTCACCCGCCGCCGCGCGGGCGGAACGCCGGGCGCGAACCGGGCGGCGAGCACCTCCAGGCGGACCTGCGCCGCCGCGATCGGACGCGGCGAGACGACCACACCGCCCGCGCCCACCCGCAGCGGCCCCGTCGCCCCGCCGGGCCAGTGGAGGCGCACGAGCGTGGGCCGGCGCACGTCCTCCCGCGGCGCGACCAGGCGCAGGCGCTCGATCGGCCTCGCGCCGGGAGCTCGCCACTCGACCCACGCGCGCCCGCCCGGGCCCCATCCCCCCAGCCAGCTCGTGTGCCGGTCGCCGTCGAGCGCCCGCGAGGCGCGCCACCCGGGCCGCGCTTGGAAGCGGCTCGAGGACGCGGCGCGAACCGGGCCTCCGTACCCCAGCAGCGCGTCCAGCGCGTAGTCCGGCGCGGCCGGTGCGACCGTGACCCAGGCGTCGGCTCGAAAGGCGCGGGCGACCGGCAAGCTGAAGCTTCGCCGCAGCTCACGCTCGCCGTCTCCGCGGTCGCGCACGTCGAGAGCCGACCACGGGCCGTGCACGAGCTGGCGGCGGTACGGGTCGTCGCCGCTCGTGCGCGTGAACAGGTACGTGAGCGAGGAGCGCCCAAGGTCGGCACCCGCCAGCGCGCTCTGGGTGATGGTGGGCAGGCGCAGCTGCTCGTCCACCGCCAGGCCCGGCACGCGCAGCTCCGCGATCCCGCCCGCTCCGCGCGCGCCGTGCCGGGGCCGCTCGACGTCGGCCAGTCGCACGCTCAGCCCGCTCACCCCTTGAAGCCCGAGCCGGATTCGGTTCACGCCCTGGCCGACCTCGACACGCCTGCCGCCAACCTCGACGGCCCGGACGGTTCCGCGCGCGTCGGAATAGGGCACCAGGTCGACGTAGGGGACGTCACGCGGCCGGTTGAAGGTCAGGTCGAGCCGCCAGCGGCCGGGGTCGAGCGTCGGATCCGCCAGCCACGCGGTGTGCGGGTCGCCGTCCAGAGCGGCGAACGGCCGGTGCTCCGGGAACTGGGGGCGCACCGGCGAGAAGGGCGCGTCGATCGAGCGGGCGCCGCGCAGGAGCGCGACCGTCTGTGCGGGGGACCCGCGTCCGAACGGGTCGAGCACGACCCCGTTCTCCGCCGGAGCCTGGTCGGGCGCAAGCGTCGCGCCGGTGTTCTGCACGAGGCTCGACGACACGAAGGCGCGCCGCCGGTTGGTGTCGCTGACGACGATGTCGGCTCCCCCGGCAGCGAGCTCGCGCAGCTCGGCGCGGGGCAGGTCGGCCGCGTAGCGCAGCGCTCGATCGGCCGGGAGCGCGCCCAGGCCCGCGAGCGCGACGAGCGCATCGGCCGAGCCGTCGACGATCAGCGGGCGAGCCCGCGGCTCGACGCGCACGAGCCCGCGGCCCCGGGGCAGGTCGTAACGGCGCAGCTGCGGCAGGGCAACCGGGGCGCCGAGCTCGTCCGGCGCGGCCGGCCGCCTCAGCGTCGCGCCGTAGACCCGGTCGGCCGCAGCGAAGCCGGCCTGGCCCGCGAGCACCGCCGCGGCGTCCGACGGGAACGCGCCGCCGCCACGGGCCGGATCCTCGTCGGCTGCCGTGAGCACCGCGCGCGCGCCGAGCAGGTCCAGGAGGGGAGGCAGCTGGCCGGGCAGAGCACGGCGCTGCTGGATCAGCGCGTCGACGGCCCACAGGAGGTCGGCGGCGCGCAGGTCCGAGTAGGGCGTCAAGGCTCGCTCGGCAACCGGGCGACGCGATAGCGCCGGGGCGAGCGGGTCCACCGTGCCCCCCCAGGTGTGGAAGTCGAACAGATCGCCCGGCAGGACGAGCGCCCGCGAGCTGCCGGGAAGCTCGCGATCGAGGTCTGCCGTCGCGGCGTCCCACGCGCGCGGGATCTCGCGCCAGGAGACCTGCGCGTCCTGGGCGCGTCCGGTCACGAGTGGCCATCCGGCCAGGACGATCAGGATCGTGGCCACGCCGGCCAGCGCGCTCCGCCACGCCTTTGCCGACCGCAGGGCGCCCAGCCGCTGCCACGCATAGCTCGCCGCGACACCACCCAGGCAGGCGATCCCGAGCGCGACGAGCGGACCCGCCTTGTAGGCGGTGCGCAGGACCCGCACGGACGGAAAGTGGTTGTAGGCGAAGGTGAGCCCGCGGCGCAACGGGGTGCCATCGGGGAAGCCGGCGATCATCACGAGCAGGCTCACCAGCACCAGGGCGAGGAAGAACGGCCCGTAGCGCCACCGTCGCGTCCAGACGAAGCCGGCGAGAGCGAGCGCGGGGACGACGAGCATCCCGCTCACGACCGCCGGCGCATAGAGCAGCGTCCGGGCATCGCTCCACGTCGCCAACGGCCGCGTGTAGTCGACTCCCAGATAGGACACCCAGAAGCCCATCAGGCGCACGCTCTCGCTCGCGCTCGTGGTCGCCCAGATCGTCCCCGACGACTCGGTGTAGGGAAGGAAGTCTGTTCCGTACGACGCCTGCACCCACGCGGGCACCAGCCACCACAGCGACACGAACAGCGTGAGCGGCGCGGCCTTGAGCGCGAACGCCCGAGTCGCGGGCCAAGCTGCACGCAGGTAGACCACCTCGTACAGAAGGAGCAGGGCGGGGCCGACCAGCAGCCACGCCGTGACTGCCGCGTTGACCCCCGGGCCGGAGGCGATGACGAGCAACGCGAAGGCGGCCGGCCAGCGCCACTCGCGCGAGCGAATGCCCCGGTGCACGACCAGGAGCAGCCACGGGAGCACCGCGACGGCCAGAAGGGTCACCGTCGTTCGATTCGCGTATACGACGACGAACGGGTTGACCATCACGAGCACTCCGGCCACCGCGTGCGCCACCCCGCGGGGGCGCCCGAGGAGAGCGTCGAGCAGCCTCACCGTGCCCCAGGCGGCGAGCGCGAGCAGGGTGCCGAGCCACAGTCGCTGGACGACCCACGGGTCGAGCCCGAGGGCGTGGCCGGCGCTGAAGAAGGGACCCATCGGGAACAGGTAGCCCGCCGTCTGGCCTCCCTGAACCTGACCGAGCCCGCCCGAGTCGCTCCACATCGAGGTGACGTCGGCGAGGAATCGGCCGGGCGCCACGTGAAGGTCGATCTTCGTATCCGACGTCGCCTCGCCGGGCCGCTGGACGAAGGCGAGCGCGTATCCGATCAGCGCCAGAACCGCCGCGATGACCGTGTCCCGGCGAGGTCTGGGCATAGGCGTCCGCAGCTTAACCCTGGCCTGCGCCGTCCGCTGCGGGTACCTTCCGCTCCCACCGGAGCTTCACGCTACGCTCGCCGGGTGCGCCGCCTCGCTCTGCTAGCCGCTGCGGCCATCCTCCTGATCGGCTCGACGGCCACGGCGTTCTTCACCGGCGCCTACTTCGAACAGGCACGGCTCGTCGCGGGTATAACGGCGTGGGCGCTGGTCCTCCTCGTCGCCGCGATCGGCCCTCGGCCGCTGCCGAGCCAGTGGCCCGGCTGGACGGTTGTGGGAGCCCTGGTCGTCCTCACGGCATGGACGGGCGCGTCCGTGAGCTGGGCGCCGATGGCCACCCCAGCCGTCGACGACGTCCAGCGGCTGCTGCTCTACGTGGCCGTCCTGCTGGCCGCGATCGGGCTGCTTCGAATGCGAGAGGTGGCCCGGGCGCTGGAGCCGGTCCTCGCCCTCGGGATCGTGGTCGTGATCGGCTACGGCCTCGCGGGTCGCCTGGTGCCCGGGATCGTCGAGCTGTCGCGTTCGGCCGGCGCCTTCGGACGGCTCGAACAGCCGATCACGTACTGGAACGCGGAGGGTGCGCTGGCGGCGATCGGGCTGGTCCTGTGCGCGCGCCTGATCGGTGATCGCAGTCGACCGCTGGCCATGCGAGCGCTGAGCGCCGCCGCCTGCGCGCCCCTGGGGATGGGCGTCTACCTGTCGTATTCGCGCGGAGCCATCGCCGCCGCCGTGGTCGGTCTCGTGGTCCTGCTCGCCGCCGCGCCCACCCGCGACCAGCTGCGCGCCATCGGCCTCGCCCTGGTTTCGGGGGTGGTGGCGGGCGCCTGCTCGTCGGCGTTCGCAGGCGTCGCGTCCCTCTCGGGCAGCGCGGCCGACCGGGAACGTGACGGGGCCATCATGCTCGCGATACTCCTGGTCCTCATGGCGGCCGTGAGTGTCGCCGCGGCATGGGATGCACGGCGTGCGCCGGCCCAAGCCCACCGGCTGAGCTTCGCCGGGAGCTTGCCGGCGCTCGCGGCCGTGGCCGTGGCGATCGCAGTCGCCGGCCTGTTCGCCGGCGGTCTCGGCGAGCGCGGGGAGCGCAGCTCGGAGCGGCTGGCCACCGCCTCCCCCTCGCGCTTGACGACCGTGAGCTCGCGCCGCTACGACTACTGGCGGATCGGGCTCGACGCCTTCGCGGCCCACCCGCTGAGGGGCGTAGGAGCGGGCGGGTTCCGTGCCGAGTGGCTGCGCGAACGTCCCGTGAAGGAGGCCGTGCGAGAGGCCCACTCGCTCGAGCTCGGGATTGCGGCGGAGCTCGGCCTACCGGGATTGCTCGCCCTGCTGGCTGCACTCGGCGGTGTGGGCGTGGCGGCGCGGCGGGCGCTCAGAGCCGAGCGGCCGCTTGCCGCCGGATGCGCCGCGGCCTCGACGGTGTGGATCCTGCACGCATCGATCGACTGGGACTGGGAGATCCCGGCCGTGACGCTCCCGGTGATTGTGATGGCGGGGGCGCTGATCGCGGCGAGCGAGGCCGATCCCTCACAGACCGACGAGGACGCTGAGGCGGCGAGCGCGCCCGCCGGCCACCGGCATGCGGTCGAGGCCTAGCCCGAGCCGCGCCGGTAGAGCGGGTTCAGGCGGCGCAGCTCGGCGACGGCGCGGCGCGCGCGGGGTGGATCGACCTGCTCGGCCGCCCTACCGACGATGAGCCACGCCTCGGCGTTGTCGGGCTCCGCGCCGGCGACCGCGTTGGCGGCGCGCAGCGCCTGATGCGGTCGATCGTGCAGGACCAGGAACGTCGCGCGCAGCGTGTCCCAACTCCGGCTCGGGTTGAGCAGCGTCGCGTCGTCGAGCCGGGACATCTGGCGGTCGAGCTCCGCGTCGCTGATCCGTGGAGCGCCCACGATGGTGTCGGCGGCGGCCTGCCCGACCTGGACGTCTCGGTAGAGCACACCGAGCCAGCCGATGGCGGCGAGCGCGACGGCAATCAGAATCGCCCGTGCCAGCACCGGCCTCATAGTGCCATGAAGCTCAGCGACGCCGCAGCACCCGGTAGTAGCCGAAGCGAGCCTCTGGGCGGTACGTCCGGGCCAGGTACGCGTCGAGGATCCTGGAGCCGCTCGGCCGCCCGCGCCGGTTCGGCTCGCGCTGGCTGGACAGCGGATGCGTCCAGCGCACGACGATCGGTGGGCGCGCCCGTTCGAGCGCGGCGATCGTTCGCCGCTGCTGCGCCGGCAGCGCCTGCAGGGTCGCCCCGGCGTCGAGCACGGTGTCGCGATCCGCGAGGATGTAGAACAGCAGGTTGTCGAACCGCACCAGGTCGGAGCGGCGCGGCGCGACGAAGATCGGCTCGCCCGGCGACACCCGCGCCTTCACGTACGGGACCACCTTGCGCAGCGTGCGCGCCTCCGCCGGCGGTGCCTGCACCGCGCTGGTAACCGACAGCCCGACCCGCTCGAGCCTTGGCGGCAGGAGCAGCGCCGACAGGCGGTTGGCGACCCCGCTGAGCGCGAGCATCGCGGCCACCGCGACCGTCGCCGCCAGCAGCGTCCCGGTCAGCACACCCTTGCGCTCGCGCGCCAGCCAGAACGCCGCAGCCGGCAACAGCACCGCGAGCGCCACGAGCAGCGGCTGGGTGTGGAACTCGTCGGGCCGGCTGCGCAGGTAGGTGGCCGTCCCGAGGCCGAACGCCAGCAGCCCGAGCCACTGCCACGGCATGCGCTCGCGGCGCCAGCGAACCAGGCAGGCGGCCGCGCCGGCGACCAGGCCCGCGAGCAGCGCGGCCGGAACGTAGAAGCCGAGCACGTCCTTGAGGTCCTCAGCAAACGCTCGCGGCGACGAGAAGCTCAGGCCGCCGTCGTACTCGAGCGGGAACGGGAGCGTCCAGTACGAGCTGTCCCGCAGCGCGTCCGCGACCATCTGGTCGTACAGCGCTTGCGGCCCGGCGGCGATCGCGAAGGGTGCGTAGAGGAGGGCGCCGGCGCCGATGCTCGCACCCGCGAAGACGGCCGCCGCGCGAATCCTGTCTCGCCGCGGCGCCGGGGCGAGTGCCAGCGCCGCCAGGACCCCCAGCGCGGCGAACGCCCCGAAGTCGATGCGCCAGAACGCCGCCAAGGCGACCAGCACCCCCGCGGCCGCCGGACGCGGCCAGCCGCGTCCCGCGCCGGGCGGGACCACGGTCGCCAGGGCAAGGGCGCCCAGCCCGAGAGCGAGCGCGACGGGGAACGGGTTCGGCCCCCCGGGCTGGGCCATCCCCGTCGCCGCGATCAGCCAAGCCACCAGCGCAACCGGCCGCGGCGCCATCCGGCGCGCCAGCACGTAGACGAGCAGCGCGACCGTCGCGTCCGCCGCCACCCGGATGATCCGCCACCACAGCAGCGACTGGCCGAGCAACTGCTCCAGCCCGCCCAGCAGCAGCGGGTGCCCGGGACCGTACGGGAAGACGAAGTCCGCGTAGGGCCACTCGCCCTGCGCCACCCGGCGTGCCGCCAGGAGGATCTGCCCCTCGTCGTAGGGGTCGAGCAGGCGCAGCATCGTGAAGCCGGAGATCGCGGCTCCGGCCGCCAGCAGGCCGATCAGCAGGAGCGGCCCGTCCGCCGGCGCGAGCTCTGGCCGGCGCAGGCCGGCCGGGCGCAGACTCACCAAGGGCGCCCCAGCGCACGTCGCGTCCCGCCGATCAGGCCGGCCAGCTTGGAGCCGGTCAGGCGCAGCCGGAGGCGCGAGCGCTCCTCAGCGGCGGTCTTCAGCTCGTGGAGCACGTCCACCACGCCGTACAGCCAGAGCCACACGCCTCCCAGCCGGTCGCCCGTGCGAAAGGTCTTGACCGCGAACCCGCTCCAAGCCGCCACGTAGCCGCGATAGAGCCCAGGCAGGTCCTCCGCGCGCCGCCACTGGTCGTGCTCCGCTCGCGGGGCGGGGGTGAGCCAGGCCCCGCCGCCGGCCCGCAGGAGCCTGTAGTTGAAGTCCATGTCGTCGGCCGCCGGGAAGTCGGGGACACCGGGCCCGAGGCGCTCGTCCCAGCCGCCGAGCCGGTCGACCACACGGCGCTGGACGGCGAAGCAGACGCCGAAGCTGAGCACCCCGGGACGCGTCCAGCGACCGCGCCGCCAGCCCGCGCTCTCGACGGGGAAGACCGTGACGTGGACGCTTTCGCCATCCAGTCCGCCGCGTGGGCCTACGTGGCCGGTGACCATCTCGGCGTCGGGATGGGCACGCAGCTCCGACTCGAACGCCGCCGCCCAGCCCGGCGAGACCAGGCAGTCGTCGTCGACGAAGACGAGCCAGTCCTCCGCCGTCGCGCGCCACGCGACGTTGCGCGCCCGCGACAGGCCCCGCCCGCGGTCGCCGATGACCCGCAGGCGGCCGCTGGCGCCGGCACGCGCCTCGAGTGCCGGGTCGCGCGCGTCGCTCTGGTCGACGACGACGATCGGGAAGCCCCCGGGCGACTGCTGCTCCAGTGCGTCGAGCGTCCGCGCCAGGCTCGCTGGGCGGTTGCGCGTGCACACGACAACCGCGAATGAGGTCTCGGGCGCCCGCATCGGGCGGATCATGCCACGTGCAGATCGAGCTCCCGCCGGGGTGCTAGCTTGGCGCCGCCGATGGCTGGGTCCGCCCCCAGGGCGCTGTTCGTGAGCTACTCCTCGCTGTTCGGGGGCGCCGAACGCATCTTGCTCGACTGCGCGACCGGGCTGGAGTCGGCAGCCGTGGCGTGCCCCGACGGGCCGTTGGCCGGCAAGGCCGGCGGCGCGGGGCTCGAGGTGGTGCGCCTCAGCCACCAGCGGCTGGAGCTGCGCGGCCGCATCCGCGACCGCGGCGCTGCCGCGACGAGGATCCTGCGGCAGGCGGCCGAGGTGCGCGCGGCCGTCCGCGAGCTGCGGCCGGACGTCGTATTCGGCTGGAACATGCGCGGGCTGCTGGTGGCGGCCGCGGCGCTGCGCGGCCTCGAGCCGCGGCCGCCACTCGTCTTCCAGCACAACGACCTGCTGCCCGGCCCCGCGATCGGCCGGGTGGTGCGCGGCGCCGCCCGGCGAGCGCGCCTGGTCGTCTGCCTGTCCCGCGCCATCGCCGAGGACCTCGATCCGCGTGGACAGCTCGGCCCGCCTATCCGCGTGGTGCATCCGGGGGTAGACCTGGACCTCTTTCGGCCACACGCCACCGCCGCCGCGGGCAGCCAGGAGGTGCTGGTGCTGGGGGCGATCGTCGGCTGGAAGCGGCCCGACCTGGCCATCGAGATCGCCCGCATCGCCGCTGCACGACTCTCGGGGCTCACCGTCACGCTGGCCGGCGAGCCCCTCGACGAGCCCGGGCGGCGCCTGTACGCCGACCTGGGCCGGCGCGCCGCGGCACCCGATCTGGCCGGTCGCGTCCGCGTGGCCGGGCGGATCCCCGACCCCGTCGGGGCCCTCCAGCGCGCCGGCTGTCTCCTGCATTGCGCCGAACGGGAGCCGTTCGGGCTCGCCCTTGTAGAGGCTCTGGCCTGCGGGGTGCCGGTCGTGGCCGCAGACGCAGCCGGCCCGGCGGAGATCGTGGATGAGAGCTGCGGGGCCCTCTACCCCCCTGGGGACGCGCAGGCCGCCGCCGATGCGCTGCAGCGGGTGCTCTCGTCACCCGAGCGCCGGGCGCGGCTGGGCCAGGGCGCGCGGGCGCGCGCGGAGCGCCTGTTCGACCGCGAGCGCTTCCGCCAGCACTACCGCGAGCTCGTGGACGCGCTCTCGGGCCGCTGACCCCGAACACCACGGTTGTCGGTGGCGCAGGAGCCGCGCGGCCCGTATCTTCAGGGCGATGGGCACCCCGATCTGGGTCTTTCTCCCGACCTACAACGAGGCGGAGAACCTCGAGGCGATCGTGCGTGCGACGGCGCAGCAGCTCGAGAGCATCGAGCCTTCGAACTGGCGCGTTCTGGTCGTCGACGACGCTTCGCCGGACGGGACCGGCGCGCTCGCCGATCGGCTCGCAGTGGAGATTCCCGGCGTCGAGGTGCTGCACCGGAAGGGCAAGGTGGGGCTCGGCAGCGCCTACCTGGCCGGATACCGGCACGCGGTCGCCGGAGGAGCTGAGCTGGTGATCGTGATGGACGCCGACTTCTCACACGATCCGGCTCACCTGCCGGCCATGATCGCCGCGGCCGCCGACAGCGACCTGGTGCTCGGGTCGCGCTACGTGGCCGGCGGCCAGATCGCCGACTGGCCGCCGCTGCGCCGGGTGCTCAGCCGCTGTGGATCCCTCTACGCCCGCATCCTGCTCGGGATCGAGGTTCACGACCTCACCACCGGCTTCCGCTGCGTGAGCCGCCGCGTCCTCGACGCCGTCGAGCCGGCCACGCTGCGTTCGCAGGGGTACGTCTTCAACATCGAGCTGACCTACCGAGCCCTGCTGGCCGGCTTCAAGGTGAAGGAGATCCCGATCTGCTTCCGCGACCGCGAGGCGGGCCAGAGCAAGATGTCCCTGCCGATCGCCTTCGAGGCGCTGCTGCTGGTCCCGCAGCTGCGCCTGCTGCGCCACGAGGACGCGCGCCGCCCTGCGGACGCGCGCACGCCGCGCCGCCGCACGCGGTGGCACCTCCCGCCGTGGCCGACACGGCTGGGCAAGCTGCTCGGGCTGCTCGGCATGGACCCGGCGGGCAATGGAAACGGCGGCGTGCGGCCGGCCGAGCCGCCGCGGCGCACGTCGCGCTTCCGCGCCTCCGCGACGCGGGAGTCCGACGCTCCGGACCACGCGGACGGGGCCGACGGCCCGCAGGCAGCGCACGGCGCGCGCCCCGTTCCGAGCTCCGATCAGCCCTAGCCGCCACCGGCGCCGGCCCTGAATTCGATCTGCTAGGAATCATCCGATGCGGATCACCTACCGGCTGCTCGCGCTCGTCCTGGTCCTGTCGCTCGGGATCCCCGCCGCTGCCCTGGCGCAGAGCGCAGGCGATGAGCAGTACAGCGACCCGTTCCAGGAGGAGTCCTCCAACCAGAACGGGCAGGCGGACCAGGGCACCGACACGCCGGCGCAGGAGGATCCACAGCCGACCGAGGTCGCGCCCGCGCAGGACTCGCAGCCATCGGACAGCGCGGCGCCGGGCGCGCAGGCGCTTCCGCACACGGGTCTCCCCGCACTGTGGATCGCCCTCTCCGGGGCCGCCCTGCTGGGCGCTGGGATCGGGCTCAGACGCACTGCGTGAGTCCGCGTCGGGCGCCCGTCGTCATCGACGCGCGCGTCGCGGCTCGCCGGGAGATCGGGGGCGTCGAGCGGGTCACCCTCGAGATGGCGAGGCGGCTCCCGCGGCTGAGTCCCGATCGCTACGCGGTGGCACGCCCGCCGCGGGCGCTCGCATACCGCGCCGGACACCTCTGGGAGCAGGCCCTGCTGCCGCTGATGGCGCGCTCGGCGCGGCTGATCTACTGCCCCGCCAACCTCGCTCCCGTGGCCTCTCGCCGCACCGTCCTGCTCATCCATGACCTCGCGCCGCTCCGCTATCCCGGTTGGTACTCGAGGGCGTTCGCTGCCTACCAGGCGCGACTGCTGCCGCTCCTGGCGGGCCGCGCGCGGCGAATCATCGTCCCGTCCGAGTTCTCGCGAGGCGAGCTGATCGAGGTCCTGGGCCTGCCCGGGGACCGCATCTCGGTCGTCCCGAACGGCGTGGACGAGTCCTTCTCGCCGTCCGCCGACACGGAGCCCGTCCGCCGCAGGTACGGCCTCTCCGGTCCGTACGTCCTGCTCGTGGGCACCCGGATCGCGCGCAAGAACCTGAGCGCGCTCGGCATGGCCGCGGAGCGCCTGCGACGCCTGGGGCTCGAGCTCGTCAGCGCCGGGTCCGACAGATACTGGGCGCGGTCCGAGCAGCCACCCCCGATGCGGATGCTCGGATACGTGGAGGAGAGCCATCTCCCGGGGCTGTACGCCGGCGCCACGGCTCTCGCGATGCCGTCCCTGTACGAGGGGTTCGGGCTGCCGGCACTCGAGGCGATGGCGAGCGCCGTACCGGTGGTGGCATCCAACCGCGGGGCGCTGCCGGAGGTATGCGGGGATGCGGCGGTGCTGGTGTCCCCGGACGACGAGGCTGGCCTCGCAGGCGCACTCGAGGCGGTGGTCACCGACGCGGGACTGCGCGCGCGCCTCGTCGCCGCCGGTCCGCAGCGGGCGGCGCCGTTTCGCTGGAGCCGCACGGCGGCCCTAACCGACGCGGTCATCGGCGCGGCGCTCGACACGTGACCGCGCTCGGCATGCGCACGGCGATCGTGCACGACTGGTTTCAGGGGTTCCACGGGTCCGAGCGGACCGTCGCGGCGATGCTGGACCTGTTCGAGACGGACCCGGACATTCACACCTTCCACGCGGCTCGCGAGCTGCTGCCGAAGCGGCTGGCCGACCGGATCGTCCAGGAGTCTCGCCTTGGGCGCCTGCCGGGCATTCGCCAGCGCGCGCACGACCCGGGGCGCTGGCGCTGGCTGCTGCCCTACATGCCACGCTACTTCGAGCGGCTCGACCTGCGTCCGTACGAGCTCGTGATCAGCTCATCGCATGCCTGCGCGGCCGGGGTCAAGGTCCAGCCAGGCACGCTGCACGTCTGCTACTGCTACACGCCGATGCGCTACGTCTGGCTCCCCGAGGCGGAGCGCGGGCGCGCGCGCGGCATCAAGGGCGTGGCCCTGACCACGCTGCGGGGCCGGCTGCGGGCCTGGGACCTGCGGGCTTCCGAGCGACCCGACATCTACGTCGCGATCTCCTCGGCCGTGGCGGAACGGATCGCCACGTTCTACCGCCGTGACGCCGTCGTCGTGCCCCCACCGGTAGCCGTCGACGACTTTGCGACCGACGTGGAACGCGATCCCAGACACTTCCTCTGGGTCCACCGGCTCGTGCCCTACAAGCGGCCGCTGGAGGTCGCTGCCGCCTTCCGAGGGCTGGACGACCTGCGGCTGACGATGGTCGGAGTCGGGCCGCTCGAAGGGGAGCTGCGCGCCGCCCTGCCCCCGAACGTCGAGCTGCTCGGCTGGGTGGATCGCGACCGGCTGGCGACCCTGTTCGCGCAGGTCGCCGGGTTCATTCACGTCGGCGAGGAGGACTTCGGCATCACCATGGTCGAGGCCCTCGCCGCGGGCACGCCGGTCTTGGCGGCGAATCGCGGTGGGGCGCGCGACATCGTCGCGGCGGGCCTCGACGGGGTACTCGTCGACAAGCCTGAAGATCCGGCGGCGATCCGCGCCGGAGTGCGCGAGCTGGCCCAGCGAACGTGGGACCCCGCGGAGCTGCGCCGTCGAGCCGCGCGCTTCTCCGAGAGCCGCTTCCGAGAGCGGCTGAACGAGATCCTGCGCGGTCGCGGAGCGCACTGAGCCCCAGCGTCGGTTCCCCATGGCGGGATCCGAAAGGGAGGGGTATGGTGGCGCGGTAGGTGTCCCCGCTCGAAACGACGCCCGCAACCGTTTCCTCGGCGCTCGCCCGCAAGCCCAGTCTCCCGCCGAGGCGATCCAGTGCGCGAAAGGACGCGTTGCGCCGCCGCCTGCTGTTTTCGGCCGACATGGTGTGCGCCCTGCTGGCGATCGGCGCGATGACGCTCGCCGAGGGAACCACGGATCCGCTCTGGGCCCTGGCGGCGCTTCCGCTCTGGGTCTTCGTCGCGAAGCTCGAGGGCCTGTACGACAACGATCACCCACGCATCTGGCACCTGACCAGCGACGAGGCACGCGCGATCTTCCACTGGGTGACGCTGTCCGCGGTCGGCACGCTGTTCTTCATCCGGGTCCTGCCCGACGTCACGATCATCGTCTCGAGCGCCGCCGTTCTCTGGGTTAGTGCGATGGCGACCGCAATCCCGCTGCGTGCCGGGGCGCGCGCGATCTGGCGCGGCACGGCTCCCGAGGAGCGTGCGCTCGTGCTGGGCAGCGACAAGCTGGCGGCAGCCGTGACCCGCAAGCTCGCCCTCGAGCCCGGGCACCATCTGATCCTGATCCAGTCTCCGGGCGGCGCCAACGGGGCGGGTCACACGAATGGAGACCCGATCGCGGAACGGGTTCGGATCGACCAGCTGAACAAGGAGGATCTCCACGCGTTGATCGACGAGTTGCGGGTCGAGCGCGTCGTGCTGGCCGTCCCCGAGCTCGATGAGAAGACCTTGGCGCGCGTGGTCTCGGTGTGCCGGTCGGCCGGTGTCAAGCTGAGCGTGGTGCCGCCCCTGCGGGCGATGCTCGGGACCGCCGTGCACCTGACCCACATCGCCGAGATGCCGGTGATCGAGTACGGAACCTGGGACACGCCCCCGTCGACGATGGCCTTCAAGCGGGCGGTCGACATCCTGATCTCCACGCTCGCGCTGATCGTCCTGACGCCGCTGCTGATCGCGATCGCCGTGATCGTGCGGCTGGAGTCGCGCGGCCCCGCGCTGTTCAAGCAGGTCCGCGCCGGCCGCCACGGCAAACCCTTCCGGATCCTCAAGTTCCGCACGATGTGCCACGACGCCGAGGAGCGAATCGGGGAGGTCATCTCCCCGGAGCAGCTGAAGGAGCCGATGTTCAAGCTCCGGCAGGACCCGCGGGTGACTCGCGTGGGGCGCTTCCTCCGGCGCACGAGCCTCGACGAGCTACCGCAGCTGTTCAACGTGCTCAAGGGAGACATGAGTCTGATTGGCCCGCGCCCGGAGGAGTTGTGGCTGGTCGAGCGCTACAGCGAGACGCAGCGGTTTCGGCTGGAGATGCGTCCCGGCGTGACGGGGCCGATGCAGGTGCATGGCCGGGGCGAGCTCACCTTCCAGGAGCGGCTCGCGGTGGAGCGCGAGTACGTGGAGAACTACACGTTCGACAAGGACATGCGCATCTCGCTTCGCACGATTTCGGCGATCTTCGGGGCCCGCGGCGCCTACTGACCCCCGGCTGACGGCTTCTTGCTACCGTCGCCGCGATGATTGGGAGACGCCCGCTGACGCTGGTCGCCGCGCTCGCGCTGCTGCTCGTGATGGCCAGCGCCGGTAGCGCTGAAGCGGCCAAGCGCAAGGTGCCGTTCGGGTTTTTCGGCGCCTCCGTGCCGCACCAGATCTACAACCCGGAGCTGGTCTCGGACGCCACGCTGGAGCAGCACGCGGCCCTGATGGCCCGCTCGGGTGTGGAGTCGGCTCGCGTCACCTTCGCCTGGGAGGACATCGAGTCGGCCCAGGGGCAGTACAACCTCGTCCGCCTCGACCGGCTGGTCTCGAGCGCGGCGCGCCACGGGATCAACGTCACGATCAACATGACGGCCACGCCGGTTTGGGCCTCCGACCAGCCCACCGGCAACTGGTGGCGGCTCCCGCCGAGGGATCCCAACCTCTACGCGGAGCTGATGCGCCAGCTCGTTCTGCGCTACGGCCCCAAGGGCACGTTGTGGTCCCAGAACCCGTCACTGCCACGCGTCCCGGTCCGCCGGTGGCAGATCTGGAACGAACAGACGGCACCATGGCACTGGGAGCTGCGCCCGTGGGGGCCGAGCTACACCCAGCTGCTGAAGGCCAGCTACCAGGCCATCCACGGACTGGACCGCGGCGCGAAGGTGATCGCCGGGTCGCTCGTCGCGTTCGGCGCGAACTACGCGCCCTGGGACGGCATCAAGGAGCTCTACCGCGCCGGCGCCAAGCGCTACTTCGACGTGGTCGCCATCCACCCGTTCACCATGGCGCCGTCGGTCACCCGGACGGTTGACCAGACGGTCGAGATCGTCCGTCGCGTGCGCGCTCAGATGCGCCGACGTGGCGACTCGCGCAAGCCGATCATCCTCACCGAGCTGACCTGGCCGGCCTCGGCGGGGAAGGTCCCGAAGAACGCCTTGCTGGGTCTGGAGACAACCGCCGGCGGCCAGAAGCGCCGACTCCAGGGCGCCTTCAGCCGGCTGGTCCAGCTGCGTCGCCAGCTCGGAGTGACGGAGGCGTACTGGTACTCGTGGGCCTCGGAGTACGACCGGGACGCCCCGCCCTCGGTCATGTCATTCCGTTACGTGGGCCTCGTGCGTTCCTCGGGAGGCTCGTTCTCGAGAATGCCGCTGCTCAAGACATACGCCACACTTGCCGCGAAGTACGAGGGCTGTCGCAAGGGTCCCGATGCGCGGCGCTGCAAGCGATAGTCGCATTGCGGCGCCCGCTTGGGTGCAGCGCGCGGGAGCACAGCATGTCGCGGCCTATCTGCTCTACCTCGTACTGTCCGTGCTGCTGTTCGGCCGGCATGCGATAGCCGACCCGAGCTCCGTCTGCGCCTGCGTCGGGACCGAGGACCCGGCCTCGTTCATGTGGTCGTTCGAGTGGTGGCCCCACGCGATCGCCGAGGGGCTCAACCCGTTCGTCCCGAACGTCGTCTGGGCGCCGGATGGGGCCAACCTCACCAACGGCGGCTTCGCGGTTCCGGCGTGGAGCATCGTGCTGACGCCGGTCACGCTCGCGGCGGGGCCCGTGGCCGCCTACAACGTCGCGGCGCTGCTCAGCCCCGTGCTCGCCGCGTCCTTCGCCTACCGGCTCTGCGGCCACCTCACGCGCTCCTTCGCTCCCGCGCTGCTGGGAGGGCTCTTGTTCGGATTCGGCACCTACACGGCAGCGCACCTGCTCGGCCATCTCAACCTGCTTGCCGTGTTCCTCGTTCCGGCTGCGGTCCACCTGGTGCTGCTCCGGCTCGACGAGGAGATCAGCACGAGGCGATTCGTCGTGCTGGGCGCGGTGCTGTTCGCCGCGCAGCTGCTGCTCTCGCCCGAGGTCCTGCTCACGGGGCTCGTGTTTGGAGGCCTGGCCCTGTTGCTCGCGTACGTCGCCGATCCGACCGCGCGCCGCCGCATCGCGCGGCTCGTGCCGGTGCTGCTGCTGGCGGGGGTGGTGGCGATGGTCGTCACCAGCCCGTACCTCTACTGGCTGCTCAAGGGGCTCGGCGATGCCGACACGGAGGCATGGCGAACCTTCACCGACCTCTACCGGGCCGACCTGCTCAACGTCGTCGTGCCGACGGAGGTGACCTGGCTGGGGCATCAATGGTTCGACGGGATGTCCGCCGACTTCACCTACGGCAACACCGCGGAGGCGGCCAACTACATCGGCCCGCTCCTGCTCCTGATCACTGTCGCCTTCGCCGTCACCAATTGGCGTCGACCCGTGACCTGGGTGCTGCTCGGGGTGATCGTCGTGAGCTACGTCCTCTCGCTCGGGTCCTACCTGGAGGTCGCCGGGGAAGCGACCGACGCCCCACTGCCCTGGAAGCTGCTGCATCCGCTGCCGGTCTTCGATCACGTCATCCCCGTTCGCCTGTTCCTCTTCGGGATGCTCGCCATCGCGGTGGCGACGGCGCTGTGGCTCGCTCAGGCCGGCGCTCGACGTCCGGTGAAGTGGGTCGTGGCGGGCCTCGCCGTGGCGATGCTGATCCCGAACCTGGCGGCTGACTTCTGGCAGGGGCGCCCGATCAATCCGGCCTTCTTCACCTCCGACGTCTACAAGGCTCACCTGAAGGAGGACGAGGTCGTGCTGGTCCTGCCGTACGCCCGCTCCGGCAACTCCATGCTCTGGCAGGCGGAGACCGGCATGTACTTCCGGATGCCGGAGGGGTATGTCTCGCCCGAGTATCCGGCCGCCTATCGATCCGACCCGTTCTTGAGCGAGCTGCTGTCCAGCCAGGTCGACGAGAGCTCCATTCCCGGGCTGCGCGACTTCATGGTTCGGCGAGGTGTCACGGCCGTGGTCGTCGAGCGCTCCAAAGCGGGGCCATGGCCGGTCCTGCTCGCGGCGCTCGGCCTGGAGCCGGTGGAGACGGGCGGGGTGCTCGCTTACCGGGTGCCGAAGGGCTTCGGCGGCTAGCGCAGGCTCACGAGCACGAGATCGCCCGCCAGGTTCAGCTCGAGCCGCTGCGCGCGGGCGCGGCGCGATACGGGCTCGGTGCTGACGCTCGGGCGCCAGACCGCGAGGTCGCGCGCGCCCGCACCCGGAAAGGACAGCTCGACGGACACGCGGCCGGGTCGGATCGCCTGCCGCTCGTCGCGGTCCCACACCGAGACCGGGCGCCACAGCAGAATCGCCAGTGACCCGTCGGCACGCTCGAGCATGAGCTGCTCGACCCGCTCATCGCCCTGGGCGTGCAGGCGCGCCCCCGGCGACGGCCCCGAACGCGGCCCGGGCGACGCGCGCACCGCGGCGATCAGCGTCTTGACCGCAGTGAAGGCAGGCTTGGGCGAGAGGTCGTTGCGCAGCAACCCGAAGTGCTGCTCGGGGTCGGCCAGGCCCGGATCGGGCTTCTCGTCGACCAGCTCGTACAGGAAGGTTCGCGCGACGCCCGCCCCGAAGGCGGTGGCCAGCAACCGCGGCAGGTAGACGGCAGCGGCCCGCTCGGACGCCGGCGGCTGACCGGTGCTCGCCTCGAGCGCGTTGTGGTAGCCGGTTTCCGTGAACACCGCGCCACGCCCGGGCGCCCTGGCGTGCCACTCGTCCACCGCGAGGTCCAGCGTCGGCTCGGGTAGCTCGGCGCCCGAGTAGGGATGCGCGTTGAAGAGGCCGGGCAGGTCCGTGGGGAGCTGGGCGCGGCTGCTCGGGTCGATGAAGCTCGGGCCGATCACAGCGGCGCCCGGAGCCTCGCTGCGCGCGGCGGCCGCCAGCGCCGGCATGTAGCTGCCCAGCTTGGAGGGCCAGCTGGGGTCGTCGCGGTCGTCGAGCTCGTTCGGGGCCTCCACCGCGGCGATCCCGTCGCCCATCACGGCGGCCGCGTCGGCCAGCCACCGTGCCGGGTCGCTCTCGGGGTCGCCGCTCGCGACCGTCGCCTGGATGCCGGCGGTGTGCGCAGCCCGCAGCGCGTCTGCCAGCGGCCCCGTCTTCGACGGGGCGGCCTCGCGGATGTTGCGCACGCCCAGCTCGCTCAGCCGCTCGATCACGTCGGCGGCCCGTCCGTATGCCGTGTCGGTGTAGCCGAAGTGCGTGACGACGCCAATCGAGTCCGCGAACGCCTCCGCCGACAGCGCCCCAGAGCGCAGAGCGGGGGGCCTTGGGTCGCGTTGGAGCAGCGCCACCGTCAGCCCGGCAGCCGCCGCCGCGATGACGGCGACGGCCAGAACCAGCACGACCCGGCGCTCAGCGCGCAATCGCGCGCAGGCGGGCCGGGGTCGGCACGAACTCGCGCCACGGGACCTGCGCCACGCGCTGGTAGGCGAACAGCGACGCTGCGAACACGACCGAGTAAGAGGCCGTCGAGACCAGTGCCGCGGCGGTGATGCCGCCGGTGCGCAGGAAGATGAACAGGCCTGCGATCGTGACCAGCATTCCGAGCCCCTGCGTGACCGTGGCGGTGAAGGGACGCCCGGCGGCGTAGATGCCGGCGCCGAGGATCGAGGAGCCGGCGAACAACACCGCGCCCGGGAGAATCAGCAGCAGCGGATCGGCTGCGTCGCGGAAGTCGTCGCCGTAGACGAGCCCGAGCAGCGGGCGGGCGAGCAGCGCCAGCCCGATCGCCAGCACAGCCGCGACGGCCAGCGACGCCCAGAGCGAGCCGAGCACCTTGAACGGGCCGCGCTCCGGATCGCGGGCGGCAGCGGGCAGGACCAGCCCTGCGAAGGTGTTCGCCAGCTGGTAGACGATCAGCGACACGTTCGTGGCCACCGAGTAGAGACCCACGTTGGCGGCGCTCACGAACGCCGGCAGCATCGCAACGTCCAGCCGCGCCGTGACGTTCGCGGCGACCGTGGAGCCCTGACCGCGCACGCCGTACCAGAGGGTCTCGAGCCCGAGTCGGGCGTCGGGCCGAGCGACGCCGATGCGCCGGACGGCCCGGGCGAGGGCGAACGCCAGAACCGCCCCGGTGACGATCGTCGCCGCGATCATCGCGACCTCCAGGGTCAGCTCGTTACTTGTCCACAGCACGACGTAGGCGACGGCGAGCAGCGCCGGCTGAGCGAAGCGCAACAGGTTGTAGACGAGGTAGTCGTGTGTGCCCAGCAGCAGGCCGTAGGCCAGCTCCAAGCCGACCACGAGGATGATCGTGAACATGAACCAGCGCCCGATCTCGATCGCCTGGCCGCCGTCCTGAGCGAAGATCGTCGGGAGCAGCAGCTCGGTGATGCCGACCGCGACCGCGATCGGCGCAATCAGCATCAGCGTCCAGGTCGACAGCAGCGTGGGTCCGTCCTGCGGTCGCCGTGCGATGAAGTAGCTCAGGCTCTGAGCGACGCCGGCTGCGAACAGGAAGCCCGCCAGCTGGGTGATCGTGACCAAGGCGACCGAGATCCCACGACCGTCGGGGCCGAGCGCGCGGGCAGTGACGACGCCGGTGACCAGGTTGGCCACCAGCGTGGCCCCCGACAGGACGTAGGTGAGCACCCCGGCGCGCACGAGCTCGCGCGACAGCAGCCGGCGCAGCGAACCGTCCTGCGCCGGTGCCTCGGTGACTTCGTCGGCGGGCATTCGGGAACACCGTAGGCCGAGCCGGGGCAGAATGTCGCCGCATGGGCACGGTGCGCAAGGCGATCGAGCACGCCAAGTGGGTTGGCCGCACCGCGAGCCTGCTGCTGCGGCGCTCACCCGACCGCTGGAGGACCGCATGTCTGATGGCGCGCCTCTACTGGCGCGAGCGGCGCGGGAAGCGCCAGGACCGGCTCCACCTCCTGCGCCTGGCCGACGGCGAGGACGTCCTCGAGCTCTGGGTCGGCGACTTCAGCGACCTCCACGTGGCCCGCGAGACGTTCGGCGACGAGGTCTACGGGCTGCCCGTCGGCTTCCGACCGCGGACGATCGTCGACCTCGGAGCGAACATCGGCGCCTCGGTGCTGTGGTTCCACCGCCGCTTTCCCGACGCGCAGATCCACGCCGTCGAGCCCGACCGCCGCTCGCTCGAGAAGCTGCGTCGCAACATCGCGACCCTGCCCGGCGTCACGATTCACCACGCGGCCGTCGCGGGTGAGAGCGGAGAGCGCACCTTCTACGAGGCACGGCGCGGCTGGGAATCCTCGTTGCTCGCCGCGACGGCGCGCGGCGGGCAAGCGTCGACGGTGTCGGCGCTGACGCTGCCGGGGTTGATCCAGAGGTGCGTGGGCGGCGAGCGCGTCGACCTGCTCAAGCTCGACGTCGAGGGTGCGGAGTGGGAGATCCTTCCCAAGGTCCGCCTGGCGGCGCACGCCGACGTCGTCGCCGGCGAGCTGCACTGCGGCGTACTGGGCGACGAGCAGGCCGAACACGCGGCTCTGCGACACGGTCTGGCGGACCTCACCGTGCGCTATGACGGACACAGCGAGTCCGGCCACTTCGTGGCGTGGACGGGTGTTGGAGGGTAGGGCGCACGGATGCCCGGTATACCCCGCTGTTCGTGCAACGCGGTTTCCTACGGCCTGGTTTCACGATTCTCGTTGCGGTGGCGGCCCTGCTGGTCGGACAAGCGCCCTCTGCCTCCGGTGAGCCGTTCGTCCCTGCCCAGTCGGCCCGGGCGTTCGGCGACTCGGTGGGCGTCAACGTCCGGCTGACCCACATCGACACGCCGGCCTACCAGGACTTCGGCCCGATCGCGTACCGACTGCGGGAGCTGGGTGTGCGCTACGTGAACGACTCGCTCTGCCCGACGTGCGAGTACCAGGTTCAGCGCCTGCAGCAGCTCGCCGCGTTGGGCATCCGCGCGAACCTCGCCGTCGGCTGGCTGTCGGGCGGCCCGGCCTCGATCGCGGCTGGCCTCGAAGCCGTGCGAACCCGCCTGCGGAACTCGATCGCATCCTTCTCGACCATCAACGAGCCGGACATCTCCGGTGACCCCGACTGGATCGCCCACACGCGCGACTTCCAGATGGAGCTGCATCGTCAGATCAAGGCCGACCCCTTCCTCTCCCAGTTCCCGCTGATCGGTCCGTCCCTGGTGATCAGAGAATCACGCGCGGCCCTCGGCGATCTGTCCCCCTACCTGGACCGCGGCAACCTGCATCCCTACCCCGGGGGCACGCCGCCATTGCGCAACCTTCCCGACGAGCAGCAGCTGATGGCGGCCGTCTCGGGGTCAAAGCCGCTCCAGATCACCGAGGTCGGCTACCACAACGACCTCGCGTCGGCGGACCCCCACCGGCCCGCCTCCGAGCAGGCCACCGCGATCTACATGCCGCGGATCGCGCTGGAGGCATTCCGGTTCGGCATCGAGCGAACCTACATCTACACGTTTGCCGACCTCTTCTCGCCTGCACAGGCCGCGCAGCACGGGATCTCTGCGTCGGAGAACTCCTTCGGGCTGCTGCGCTGGGACCTCTCCCCCAAGCCGTCGTTCTACGCGCTGCGCAACGTCTTGCGCGCGGTCAACGGCGACTCGGCGCCCGTCGCCAATCCCGGCGGGATGCGCCTCGCGGTCGAGGGCGCCCCTCCGGATCTGCGCCAGCTGCTGCTGCGGTCCGCCGACGGGTCCTATGCGCTCGTGCTCTGGCGCGACATCAGCGTGTGGGACTGGACCGCCGTGCGAGACCTGGCCCCGGCGCCGGATCGCGTGGAGGTGACCATGGGCGAGCCGGTGACCCTGGCACGCCGCTTCGACCCGGTCAGCTCTGACACCGAGACTCGGCGCTGGACCGACCCTCAGCGAATCCCGCTCGACCTCACCGGCACGCCAATCGTGCTTCGCCTGCGCCCAGCCATCGCAGGGTCCGGACCGGGACGGAGGGGACTGCACACCGGCGGCCGGCGCCGCGGCTGCGCGTCAACGCTGGTCGCCGCCGGACCGTCGCAGCCGCGCCGTCGCAAGGCGCGGCCGCGGTGCTGCCGCACAGCCAAGCACAGGCAAGCGCGCAAGGAGCGGCGGCGGCGTTCCGAACGGGCGGGCGGCCGCAGGACGAAGGCGAGCTGGACCGGGCGCTGCGTCAGCGCAGGTCGCCCCCGCAGGTAGCGGCCACGATCTCGCGCATCCGGGCGCCAAACACCGCCGTCGAGAAGCGCTGCGCGTGGGCGCGGATGTCGTACGGGTCGAACGCCGTCAGGTCCTGGCGAAGCGCGCCCGCCAGCGCCGCGACATCGTCACCCGGCACGAGCAACCCGGTCCGGCCCGGCACGACCGTCTCCCGCGCACCGCCGGCGTCCACGGCAATCACGGGACGACCGGAGGCCTGGGCTTCCACGGCCGCCATGCCGAACTCCTCGACGTTCGGTATCACCAGCGCGGCCGCCTCCGCGTACAGCACCGCCAGCTCGTGGTCTCCGACTCGGCCGACGAACTCGGCGGCGGTGCCGTAGCGCGCGCGCAGGCGCTCCAGCTCCGGCCCCGCTCCCACGACCTTGATGTGGCGACCCGCCGCCACGGCGGCCTCGATTGCAAGCTCGGCCCGCTTGTGCCGCACCAACTCACCGACGAACAGAACGTGGTCGCCCGGCTCGCCGATCCAGAAGCGCTCGACCTCGACCGGCGGGTGCACGATCGCCGCGTCACGGCCCCAGAAGCGCCGGATCCGCTCACGCGTGACCTCTCCGTTCGCCACGTAGACGTCGACCGCCCGGGCCGCGCGACGATCGAAGGCCCGGTGGCGGCGCAGCGCCAGCGCCAGAGCCGGGCGCAGCGGAGCGGGCAGCTCGGAGAGCGCGCGTGCCTGCTCGTGCCAGGCGTACCGGAACGGCGAGTGGCAGTAGCACACGTGGCGTGCCCCGGGCGCAGGCCGTACGCCGTGCGCGAAGGCGCTGCTGCTCGAGACCACGCAGTCGAACCCGCTTAGGTCGAGCCGCCTGGTGGCGCTGGGGAAAGCCCATAGCAAGGCGCGAAAGTTGCTCTGGTCGACCGGCAGGCGCTGCAGCGCGGACGTGGTCAGGTCGCGGCCGGCAAAGCGCCCCTCGGTGCCCGCCGAGTCGTACAGCAGGGTCACGATCGACGCGTCGGGCCAAGCCTCGGTCATCGACGCGAACGTGCGTTCGGCACCGCGCATCACGAGCAGGTAGTCGTGGACGAGCGCGAGCCGTGGCATCGGCGCACCGTACATCCGTCCGCTGTCGGGACTGCCGCCCAAAGGGCGGACCTGCGCCGGCCGATGACAACGCCATGCGTGCCGCCCTCCTCGGGTTGCTCGCGGCAGGGGCGTGCTCCGTGGGGGTCTGCCCCGCGGCGAGCGCCGACATGATCACGCCCAAGAGTGCCCCCGCATTCCGCGACTCGGTCGGCGTGGTCACGCACATCGTCTACTACGACACCGCCTACGCCGACTGGGACCGCGTCGTCGCCCGGCTCAACGAGCTGGGCGTCCGCCACGTGCGCGAGGGGGTTTACGCGAACCCGGCGCCGCAGTGGCGCGATTGGAACGAGGCCTACTACCGGGCAGTCGAGCTCGCCGCGGCCCGCGGCATCCGCTTCACCTTCGGCCTCAATCCGCCGGGACGCGGGACCGGCAGCGTCGACCAGATCCTCCAGGTCGTCGCCGGCCGGTTGCGCCATGCGGCCGAGGCGCTCGAGGCCCCAAACGAGATGGACAAGTACGTCGGCGGCCCGAGGTGGCCGTCCGTGCTCTCGGCCTACGGGCGCGCCTTGCACCGCAAGGCGAAGGCCACCCGCTCGCTGCGCGCGCTGCCGATTCTCGGACCGTCGTTCGCGACCCCCGACGGACCGAGTCGCGTCGGCAACCAGCGCGCCTGGCTGGACGTCGGCAACATCCACCCCTACACCGGCGGGCTCTCGCCCAACCCGAGGTACGTGAAGGCCGAACTGGCGCGCGCCGGGGTCACCGCCCCGAACAGGCCCGTGTGGGCTACCGAGGCCGGCTTCCACAATGCGCTGAAGTCGCCAAGGGCGGACCATGCTCCCGTCTCCGAGGCCGCGGGCGCCGTCTACATCCTGCGTACGTTCCTCGAGCACTTCCGCGGAGGCATCCGCCGCACGTTCGCGTACGAGCTGCTCGACGAGCAGCCGGATCCGAGCGGGCGCCTCGCGGAGCAGCACTTCGGCCTGCTGCGCAACGACTTCAGCCGCAAGCCCGCATTCGTCGCGCTGAGGAACATGCTCACGGTCGTCGGCCGCGAGGGCGGGCGCCCGCGTCTGCGTCCACTCGGCATCGAGGTGCTCGGGCGCAAGGGCGACGTCCGCAAGCTCGTCCTGCAGAAGGCCGACGGGAGCTACGTCGTCGCCCTGTGGCGCCTGGCGAGCGTGTGGGATCGCGACCGCCGCCGTCCGCTCTCCGTGGCGCCGCGGCGAATCGCCGTGCGCCTCCCGGGAGCGCGGCGGGTGATGGTCGCCGATCCGGTCCGATCCGCGCGCGAGCGCAGGCTGCGCCTGCGGCACGGCGCCGTGCGCACCCAGCTGGGCGCGCGGCCGCTGCTCCTGCGGGTCCTCCCCCGCTAGCGCCTTACGCCCGCAGGACCGAGCGCGGTGGGGCCGAAGGATTAGGCAGACACGCCCACGGGCAGCACCGAAGGACGTCCCCCGGCTCTCCAGGACGCAAATGCGCATCCTTCTTGTGAACCACACGAGCGCGGCGAGCGGCGCCGAGTTCGCCCTCATGCGACTGGTCAGCGGCGTTCGCCACCAGCACCACGTGGCCGTCGCCTGCCCCGCCGGCGGACCGCTGGCGGACATGCTCGACGACGCGGCGGTAGAGCACGTGCCGATACCCGCGTTCGAGGCCAGCCTCAAGCTCGATCCGATCCACACGCCGCTCAATCTCGGCCGCCTCGCGGTCGGGGGAGTGGCACTGGCGCGTGCGGCTCGGCGCTTCGACGCCGACCTGATGCACGCCAATACCCCTCGAGCGGGGTTGATCGGGGCGCTGGCCGCCCGCCTGGGCGGGCCACCGCTCGTGGTGCGCGCTCACGAGCACGTTCCGCTCACCGCGGTCGGCCGCGGCGTCGTCGCCGTGCTCGAGCGGTCGGCGGGTGCGATCGTGACCGTCTCCCAGGAAGTGGAGCGCAGGTTCAACCAAGGGTTCAAGCGGCCGCTGGCAACGCACGTCTACAACAGCTTCGACCGCGAGCGATTCGACCCCGACCGCGTCGAGGCGTCCCAGGTGCGGGAGGAGCTCGGGATCGAGCCGGGCGTCCCGCTGCTCGGCCAGGTCGCGCAGATCACACCCTGGAAGGCGCAGGACACGTCGATTCGGGCGCTGGCGCGGCTGCACCAGGACGGCGTCAACGCCCACCTGCTGATCGTCGGCAAGATCGCCTTCTCCGGAAGGGGTGTGCGCTACGACAACGAGAGCTACCTGAGCCAGCTGCACCAGCTGGTCCGCGAGCTGTCCCTCCAGGACCGGGTGCACTTCCTCGGCCAGCGTGGCGACGTGCCGGGCATCCTGCGGGAGCTCGACCTTTCCCTGCTGCCCTCCTGGGACGAGCCGTTCGCCACTGTGATGCTCGAGAGCATGGCGATGGGAACCCCGCTGCTGGTGACCAGCGTCGGCGGCGGGCCGGAGCTCGTCGAGGACGGCGTGACCGGCCGCGTGCTGCCGCCCAAGCGGCCGGAGCTGTGGGCGTCGGCTGCCGGGGAGCTGCTGCGGGACCCGCAGCAGCTGGCCCACATGGGGGCCCGCGCACGCGCGGTGACCGCCAGGTTCAGCGACGACCTGCACGCTCGTGACATGCTGGACGTCTATGAATACGTGCTGGCGCAGCCGAAGCCGGCTCCGGCGGCGGTCCTGGCGGTCCCAGCGCGCAGGGGCGCGCGTGCCGGCCACGACCGCCAACCGCTCGCGGGTGTGCGTCGCCCGTCACGCTGAGCTATCCAGGGGAGTTCGCCAAGGCGCCCTCCACCGGGGAGCGGCGTGAGGATTCTGCTCGCCAACCACACCGGCGCGTGGAGCGGCGCCGAGGTGTCGCTGATGAGGGTGGTCGCCGGGCTGCGTGAGCAGCACGACGTGGCGATCGCCTGCCCCGACGAGGGCAGGCTGGCCACCGAAGTGGACCACGCCGCAATCGAGCGCCTGTCGATTCCGGCGGTCGACGCGAGCCTGCGGCTGCATCCGCTCCAGACCCCTGCGGGGGTGCGACAGCTCGTCTGGGGGGGCGCCGCGCTCGCTCGGGCCGCGCGCCGCTTCGGCGCCGATGTGGTGCACGCCAACACTCCCCGCGTGGGGATCATGGCCGGTGTGGGCCTGCGCGGCGGCGACCCGCCGTTCGTCGTGCGCGCCCACGAGCACCTGCCCCTGACGCAGGTCGGGCGCGCCGTGCGCTCCCTGATCGTGCGTGCCTCCAAGGGCATCGCGGCGGTCTCCGACTTCACCGCCGGCCGCTTCAACGAGGGTCTCGAGCACCCAGTCGCGACGCGCGTCTACAACAGCATCGACCACGGGCGCTTCGACGCCGAGCGCGTGGATCCGGCCCCGGTCCGCGAGCAACTCGACCTGGGCCCGGACGTGCGGCTGATCGGCCAGGTGGCGCAGATCACACCCTGGAAGGCACAGGACGTCTCGATCCGCGCGCTGGCCGAGCTGCGCTCCGGCGGGCACGACGTACACCTCCTGCTGATCGGGGGGGTCGCCTTCGGGGGCAAGCGGGTCCGCTTCGACAACCACGCCTTCCTCGACTCGCTCGAGCGCCTCGTCGACGAGCTGGGCGTGCGCCACGCGGTCCACTTCCTGGGCCAGCGCGACGACGTCCCCGAGCTGATGCGGGCACTCGACCTGACCCTGCTGCCGTCCTGGGAGGAGCCGTTCGGCCTCGTGACCGTGGAGAGCATGGCCCTCGGGACCCCGCCGCTGGTCAGCGCGGCCGGCGCGGGGCCGGAGCTGGTGGACGACGGGGTCACCGGGCGCGTCGTGGCGCCCAACCGCCCCGACCTGTGGGCGCAGGCAGCCGACCAGCTGCTCAGTGACCCCGCGCGGCTGCGGCTGGTGGGCGAGCGCAGCCGGCCGGCCGCCAGCCGCTTCAGCGACGACGTGCACGCTGCCGAGATGCTGGCTATCTACGAGCGCGCGCTGGCCGGGACGGCTCCGGCACACAATCCGGGGCCGCCGCTGGCGGCCGCCCGACCCTCCGACGACCGCGTGAAGACACCGTGGCTGAGCTGATCTGGCGCCTGCGCGCGGCTCCGCGGGCGTATCGCAACGACATGCTCTGGGTGCTGCTTGTCGGCGGCGCCGCGGCGGTGATCCTGGGCTGGGCGATGACGGTGTCGGTTCAGTCGGCGTGCGCGTTCGCGCTCGTCGTGACGATCGTCGCCCTCTACCAGCAGGACGAGCGCTGGGGCCTGACCGGACTGCTCACGCTGTGGCTTGTGGCGCCGTTGATCCGGCGCCTCTTGGCGCTGATCAGCGGGCCGGTCGCGAACGACCCGCTGTCGCTGGCGCCCTTCCTGGCGACCGCCGCCCTTGCCGGGCTCGCGCTCGTGCAGGTGCACGTGCCGACCAGGATCCGCGTCGTCCTGCTGCTGGCCGCCGGCGGGTTCGCGTTGGGCCTGCCGATCGGGTTCGCCCACGGCCCGCGCTCGGCGCTCTACGCGTTCATCGCCTACACGGCGGCGGTGGCGGCGGGCGTGCTCGGCTACCGCGAGGCGCAGACGTCGCGCGGGGACAGCACGCTGCGCCGCGTCCTCGTGGTCGGGATGCCGCTGATCGCGGCCTACGCGATCGCCCAGCGCTACCTGCCGATGAGCCCGTGGGACCAGCACTGGCTCGACACCACCCACTTCGACAGCATCGGGACCGGGCGCAACGACCACAGCGTGCGGGCATTCGGCTCGCTCAACAGCCCCGGCACCCTCGCCGCGCTCACGGCACTCGCGCTGCTCGGCTACCTGTGGCACTTCCAGCACCGCATGCTCGCGTTCCTGGGAGCGACGCTGATCCTCGTCGCCCTGTCGCTGACCTACGTGCGCGCCGCCTGGTGGGCCCTGATCATCGCCGCGCTCGCGCACGTCGTGGTTTCACGCGGGCAGAGCGCGCGCCTGGTGCTGGGCACGATGGCCGTGACCCTGGCCGCCTCGTTGGCCCTCTCCCCCGTCAGCGGCGCCGCGCGCGATGTCGTAGACCGCTTCGAGTCGATCACCAAGCTCGGCGGCGACCGATCCGCGACCGACCGCTCCACGAGCTTCTCGCAGCTGGCGCCCGACGCTGCCGCGACGCCGCAGGGCCACGGGCTCGGGACCGCCGGCGAATCGACCAAGCTGACCGGCGAGTCCGAGCTGCGCTTCCCGGACAACGGCTACCTGAGCTTGCTCTACCAGGTCGGCCCACTCGGGTTCCTGCTGGTGATCGCCGCGCTCGCGGCGATCCTCCACGCCGCCTGGACGGTCGCGCGCGCTCGCGGGCCCGGCCAGCAGATCGCGCAGGTGTACTTCGCGATGCTGATCTTCATCGTGTTCCTGCTGCCCTCCGGCGACGCCTTCTACAGCCTCAGCGGCGTGATCCTCTGGTTCATCGGCGGCCAGGTGCTGGCCTACGAGTTCAACCAGCGGCCGAAGGAGCTCCCGGCGCCCGACCTGCCGGGTGATACCGCCGCGCCGGGCCGCGCCCCAGCGCCGGTCTAGAGCGCCCCGGTGCCGGGCACACGGTTCGTCAACTGCCTGGACCGCGGGCGCCCACCGCGTGAGTGGACCCCGCCGGTCCCCGTGCGGGAGCACATCGACACCTGGTACTTCGGCCGGGCGCTGGCGGCAATGGACCGCGAGCTGCGCATCGACGGCCTGACGGTCTACCTCACCTTCGATCCCGAGCGCCTGCCCAGCTACGGCGACGACGTGGTCGCGGTGCTGATCGGCGACGAGTGGGCCCGCGTCCCGCCCTACCTGACCCGGGTGCGGGCCGTGTTCCGCAACCTCTGTGCACGGCCGAACCTGGGGTGCAACCCGCTCGCCTGGCCGTCGGCCGCGACGTTCTCCACCCTGATCCCGGCGATGCGCGCGGCGCTGCGCGGAGCCCCGGACCGGATCGCGCGGATGCGTGACCGCGGGCCGGCGCAGATCGAGCTGCCGATCGGCACCTACAACGTCGAGGACCTGCCGGTGGTGCCTTTCGGCGAGCGCGGCTCCGACCTGTTCTTCGCCGGCAGCGTGATCCAGACACCCGGTCGCTCGGCGCGGCTCAAGGCCCGCGTGATGCCGAAGGGGCTGTCGCGCGACGCGATGCTGCGCAACGTCGAGAGGCTGCGCCGCCACCCCGAGCTCAAGCCGGACGTGCGCGTCACGGCGGGCTTTCAGGAATCGGCCGCCGCGGACGCGAGCGAGTACTCCAGAGCGATGATGAACTCGCGGCTGGCGCTGGTGCCGCGCGGCGCGACCACGGAGACGCACCGCTTCTTCCAGGCGCTCAAGTACGGATGCATCGTGGTCACGGACTCAGTGCCGCCGATCTGGTTCTACGAGGGTGCGCCGATGGTGCGCCTGCGCCACTGGGACGAGCTCGAGGAGGCGGTCCTGCCGCTGCTGCGCGACGAAGTCCGGCTCGAGCGCCTGCATCGCGAGTCGCTGCGCTGGTGGGAGACGTCCTGCTCGGAAGAGGCCGTCGGCAGTCTGATGGCCCGGGAGCTCAACGCGCGGCGTTGAGCGTCTCGTCGTAGATCTGCTCGAGCCGGTCGCCCACGCGCGACCAGGCGAAGCGCTGCTCGATCGCGGCGCGGTTGCGCCGCCCCATCTCGCGTCGCAGCCCCGGGTCGAGCAGCAGCTCGCGCAGGGCGCCGGCCAGCGCGCCAGGATCGCCGGGCGCCACCTTGCGCCCGCCGCCGTCGGGCACGAGGTGCTGGAGTCCTCCGGCGGCGGTTGCGACCACCGGCCGCGCGCAGGCCATCGCCTCCAGCGCGGTCATGCCGTAGGGCTCCCCGTAGGAGGGCAGGCAGTAGACGTCGCAGGACTGCATGGCCGCGATCACGCGGTCGCGGTCGAGGTGCCCGAGCAGCTGGACGCGCGGCAGCTCGCTGGCCCGCCGGCGTACGACGCCGGCCTCCGGCCCCTCGCCGGCGATCAGCAGGCGGGCGTCAGGGAGGTCGGGTGCGAGCCGCGCAAAGGCGTCGAGCAGGACGTGGATGCCCTTGCGCACCTCGAGGTTGGCCAGGAAGAGCACGTCCTGGGCGCCGCCGCCGGCGGTGGGGTGCCAGGCCGTCGGGTCGATCCCGCCTCCGAGCTCGTACACGCGCAGGCCGCCGGCATCGCTGAGCTTCGACCGGGCCGCGGCCGTCGAGAGCAGCACGGTCGTGGCGCGCCGCTGCTGGAGTGCGCGCACCACCCGCTTGGCCTGGCGAACCGCCCGGCTCTGGGGCGCGTCGGCGCCGGCGCCCGAGGGCGCCCAATCGGGCACGTAGGGACCCAGCACGAGCGACGCCCGCGCGCCGGTCACAGCGAGGCTGACGCCGACGTCGACCGGGTTCAGCTGGTGGACGAGGTCAAACTCCCCCAGCTGCCGGTACAGGCGCCGGACCTGGCGCATGTACCGCATCCGGCTGGTGGGCTTTCCCAGGCGGTGCAGGTGGACGTTCTGGGGCAGCTCAGAGCGCAGATCCAGGCCCCCGGTGGCGACGTGGAGCTCATGCCCGCGGCGGGCGATCTGCTCGATGAATCCCAGGGCGACCAAGCCGTCCCCATGGGGCAGGTGATCGGTCAGCATGGCCGAAGGAGGGATGACGAAAATGCGCCGGCTCACGATGTTCAATCATCGTGCACGCGGGGCATGTTCAACCTTCGCCGGATCCAAGGCCCTCATGTAGCCTGATTCATTCGTGGCGCCAGCTGAGAACTCCAGCACGTATGGCCTAGACACGCCTTCCAGGGACCACGTGACGCTGCTCTCGATCCTGAGGCGGCGAGCGCTGATCGTGATCGCCGTGACGGTGCTCGCGGGAACGGCCGCGGCCGCCTTCGCGTACGCGACCCGCGACAGCTACGAATCGACCTCGAAGCTGCTGTTCAGCCAGACGATCGGCACGGAGCAGCAGGCGCTCGGCCTGATCCCCGGCACGCCCGACGCCGACAACCTGGCCGCGAACAACGTGCAGTCGGTCGGCTCGCGCGCGGTTGCGGTGGAGACCGCTCGCGACCTCGGCGGGCAGGGCATCGACATGTCGGTCGATGACGTCCAGGACGACGTCACCGTGGCCGGCGCGCGCGACACGGACGTCGTCACCGTCACCGCCAAGGCCAAGTCAGCGAAACGCGCCGCGACGGTCGCGACCGTCTACGCCGAGAACGCCGCTCGGATCACCGACCAAGCCCAGCGCGAGCGCGCCCAAACCACGCTCGCGAACGTCCGGCAGCAACTCGCCGAGCTGCCGCCCGAGCAGCAGGACAGCAAGAACGCCATCGACCTGCGCGACGACGCTCAGCGCCTGCGCACGCTGGCCGACGTCGGGCTCGGCAGCCCGCGCATCATCCAGCGCGGCTACATCCCGACCGCCGAGAGCGGCAACCCGATCCAGACCGTGGTGCTCGGGACGTTGTTCGGCCTGCTGCTCGGGGTCGGCCTGGCCCTCGTGCGCGAGCAATCCGACCGCAAGCTGCGTCGCACCGAGCAGGTCACGGCCGCGTTCGACGCCCCGGTGCTCACGACGGTGCCACGCAGCCGCGCGCTCAAGCGCCACAAGCCGTTCGCCGACCTGCCCCCGCAGGTCGCCGAGGCATTCCGAATGCTCCAGATGAACCTGCGTTTCGCGCGCGACGAGCCGGTGCGCAGCGTGCTGGTCACGTCGGCGAGGACCGGTGATGGCAAGACGACGGTCGCGTGGAACCTGTCCGCCGCGGCCGCCTCCGGCGGGCTCTCCGTGGCGCTGGTGGAGGCCGACCTGCGCCGGCCCAGCCTCGCCCACAACTACGACCTCGAGCACGCGCCGGGCCTCTCCGAGGCGCTCCAGGGCGAGGTGTCCATCTCGGCCGCGATGCAGACGATCCTGCCGATCCCTGGCACGGCCAACCCGATCGGGCATCCGCGGTCGCTGCACGTGATCGTGGCGGGACAGCCGGCGCCCAACCCCTGGGCGCTGGTGCAGTCGTCGGTGATGGCACGCGTGCTCGACGTGCTCCGCAAGGACCACGACCTGGTCGTCATCGACACGCCACCGATCCCCCACGTGGCGGACGCGATCTCGCTGCTGCGCCACGTGGACGGGGTGCTGATCACCGCCTCGGTCAACTCCACGAGCGGCCCGGACGCGAGCCGGCTGCGCGACCAGCTGCTGGGCCTCGACGCGCACGTGTTGGGCGTCGTCGCCAACGGCGGCTCCGCGCTGAGCGGCTACGCCGCTTACGCGCGCGCAACGGCCGCCACGACGGCCATGTCGTCGGGCAAC
>Ga0209574_10000055_pt1 | contig 36619 bp, 27 predicted proteins | sample AgamicMgMarz_FD_187168 | JGI IMG/M metagenome (GOLD analysis project Ga0209574, IMG submission 187168) | Agave microbial communities from Guanajuato, Mexico - Mg.Ma.rz (SPAdes) (version 2) | ecosystem: Host-associated > Plants > Phyllosphere > Phylloplane/Leaf | place: Guanajuato, Mexico... | reverse complement strand
CCCGGCGCTCCACGGTGGTGGCGTTCTCGACCGCGGCGACCTGCCGGGCGGCCGCCTGGCGGACCTGCGCCGCGGGGCGCCCGCCCTGATAGATCGGAAACGACGCCTGGGAATTAGGCACGAAGGCGGGACCGCCCCCCCGCCCCAGACCCGGCGTTGATCGCGCAGCGGCGGCAGGCGCATTGCCATAGCTGGAATTGGCGCCGAGGCTGAACCTCGGAAGGCGGCCCGCCTTCGCCACACCGATATCGAACCGCGCCGCGTCCTCGTCGCTGCGGGCAGCCTGCAGCTCCGGGTTGCGCACGAGCGCGACCTGCTGCGCCGAGCCCACATCACCAGGGAGGCCCGGCAATTCCGGCGGCCAAACGAGAGTACCGGGCGGCATGCCGACGACCTGGGCATAGCCTTGCCTGCTGCCGGCGAGCCGGGCCTCGGCGGTGGCGAGCCGGCCGCGCGCCAGGGCGAGCCGCGCCTCGGACTGGGCGACATCGGTACGGGTGAGATCGCCGACCTCAAAGCGATCACGTGTCCCGCGCAGGTTGGTCTCCAGCGCCCTGGCGTTGTTCCGGTTGAGATCGACCACGGCCTCGTCGCGGAGCACGTCGACATAGGCAGTCGCCGCCCTGGCAAGAACCGCCGCTTCGATACGACGGAGATCGGCGTTCCCCGCCTCGGTCCGCTTTGCCGCTGCGCCGACGGCATTGCGCACCGCGCCGCCTGAATAGATCGGCACCGACAGCGTCAGACCGGCATTCCGGCGCAAGGGACCGCTCGCGCGACCGGTATTGTACAAAGCCTGGTTGAGCGATCCGCTCGAGAGGATTCCGGGAAGCCCCGCCGCCTCGGCGATCGGCACATTCTCGATCACAGCGTGCTGTGCCGCGCGGGCGGCCGCAAGCTCCGGATTGCTCTCATAGACGGCAAGGAGCGCCTCCCGCAGCAATGTGGGAGCGCCGGACTCGTTCGCGCTCGCGGCCGCCCGGGGCAAGGGCGGATCCGCGCGGCCGGGGGATTGCGCCATCGCCGGGATCGCCAAGAGGGAGAGGCTCGGACAGACGATGGCGCGAAACCATCCGGTCCGCGCCCGATATCCCGTCGCTGCATGCGGAAGCGATTCCTGCGGGGCGCCGAAAGTCGCGACCAGCACGTGATATAGTCCCACTTCCGCTACGATCCCGACGAACGCGAGCATATGCCCTCATTGATTCAATCGATTCCGGCGATCGTATCGGCGAGAAGAGTATTGACTTCTACCAGGGCTCACGGACTTTCCACGCAATCTCCATATAGGCGCAACGTTATCGGGTCACGGTCGAACGTTGACTTCGGCGCCGTCAAAATCTCCGACGGATGTCGCTCAAAAACCGGATACGGCTGTAATGGTCGTTGAACCTCACTTGGTCGAACGCGGCGCGCAGTGCCGTGAGGGCATTCCGTACCACCGCCCCGGAGGAAGCCGCGCGCGGCAGCGCCTTTTCAGCAGCGTGGAAAACGGGTGGAACGCCCATGCCGATTGGGTGGGCGGCCATCCGCACCGACGCGCAAGAATGGCGTCGCAGCGCATGGCGCGCTTCCGGTTCGGACCGATCGAACCGCCCCTGGCGCCGACACGCTCACGAAAAGCCGCCGCCTCCAGCGAGTGGAGGCGGCGGCCCCGGATTGCGAAGGAGGGCTGCCGTTGCTCCTCCGCAGCGGTCAAAACCTGAAGCTGACACCGCCCAGGATGCGACTGCGGCTGTAGTGCTCGTTGAACTTGACCCGGTCGAAATCGGCGCGCAGCGAGGTGCGCGGCGTGAGCGCATATTCGGCGCCGGCGCCCCAGAGGAAGCCGTGCTCGGTGCCCTTGGTGGTGACGGTAGCGGTCGCTGCTCCGCTGCGGCTGGTCCGATCCGTGGTCACGCGCTGCATTGCCCAGCCCGCTTTGCCGAACAGCAGCAACTGCTCCGACGGCTTGACGCCCAGGCGCCCGCTCGCATCGAGCGTAAAGCCGGGATCGGTCCGATAACCCGATGTGCCATTCTTCGTGACGATGTCGCGCCCGCCGGTGGCGGCTCCGATCTCGGCACCGACGATCAGCTTCTCACTGAGTGGGACGTCATAGCCGACGGTGCCGCGCACAATCACGCCCTTCTTGCGCGATCCGGTCTCGCCCGGACCTGGAAGCACATTCTTGTCGGCGCCCTTGTTGAGGCCGATCGAGGCACCCACGCGCGGCCCGGTGAAGGTCGGGCTCTCCGTCTGCGCCGATGCCGTGCCGGCCGCGAGGAGGCCAATACTGATTCCCAGGAACGCTCGTTTCATCACTTGTCTCCAATGCCGCGATGTCCGCATCGCGTGCCGAGCCTCTGCTCCGGTCCGGTTGGCATTCCGCCGAGGCGATGTTTGGGATTGGTGGAGGTCGGGCCCGTCAGTGGTCTCCGGGCGAGCCGGTGACGGGCGCGTCTCGCGTCTGCGCATTCGTCAGGCCGAAGCCGCCGCCCAGCGCCTGATGGAGCGTGACGTGGTTCTGGAGGCGCGCGAGCAGGTTCCCTGACAGCGCGAGATCGGCGTTGCGCCGCCGGTCCTGCGCATCGAGCCACAGGCGAAGCGGGACGGCGCCGGCGCGGTATCGCACCTCGTAGAGTCGTTCAGCGTCACGGGCGGTGTCGCGGGCGCGCAGAAGCGCCCTGCCCTGCTGTTCGAGTTCGCCGCGCGCGGACAGGGCGGTCTCGACCTCGGCCAGCGCGGTATGGAGCGATTTGCGGAAAAGGATCACCGCTTCCTCATACCGGGTGCGGGCGATCGCGGTGTCGAGCCGCATCGCGCGCGCATTGAGGAACGGCAGGCTCAAGCCGGCGCCCAGCACAGCGACCGGGTTCGCGAGCAGGTTGAGGAGCCCGGTGCTGGATGTGCCGAGTGAACCGGTGAGCGAGAGCGCCGGATAGTAGGAGGCGCGGGTCGCGTCGCTGCCGGCCAGGCTGGCGCGAAGACGCAGCTCGGCCGCGCGCAGATCCGGCCGCCGCCCCAGGAGCTCCGCCGGAAGCCCGGCACTGACCGATGGCAAAGGCGCACGATCGAGCGCCTCCCGCTCGGACGCGGGCGCGGCGCCGTCGAGCAGCACCATCAGCGCCTCGCGTGCCTCGGTGCGGACCTGGCGGAGCTGGCTGAGACTCGCTTCCTGTGCCGTGACGCTCTGTTCCGCTTCGCGTCGCTCGAGCAGCGATACCGCACCAGCGCGATACTGGACATCGACCAGCGCCTGGGTGCGCCTGGTATAGTCGAGACTTTCCCCGGCCGCCGCGATACGCTCGTTCGCGGTTGCGATCTGCCAGTAGAGCGAAGCAGCCGTTCCGACCAGCGACAGGAACGCGGCGTCGCGGTCCTCAGCGGTGGCGAGGGCCTCGAAGCGCGCGGCATCGTTCTGCGCCCCCAGACGCCCGAACAGATCCACTTCCCAGCCCAGGCCGACATTGCCGCCGGCATTCCCGGTGGCGCCGGCGGTGCCCGAGAGCGGACGATTGACACCGGTGGAGAGATTGCCGCCTGGAACCGGCAACAAGGCGTTGCCCGTGAGGCGCGCCTGCAGCGTCGCACGTCGCACCCGGACCGCCGCCGCTGCGAGGTCGGGATTGCGGGCGATCGCCAGGTCGATCAGCGCGTCGAGCTGAGGGTCGCCAAATTCGCGCCACCAGGGATCCTCGCGCACCGGCGACGTCGCGTCGCGACCGGTGCCTGCCTGCTGGAAGGCAGACGGCAGCTGCACCGACGGCATGACATAGGGCGTGCGCGTCGGCAGCGCGCAGCCCGATGCGAGCAGTCCGGCGAGAAGGGCGGCGGAGAGAGGCCGACGCATCAGTCGCGCGCCAATGCGACGACCGGATCGAGCCGGGCTGCGCTCCGTGCCGGCAGGAAGCCGAACAGGACGCCGATCGCCGTCGAACAGGCGAAAGCGAGGACGATCGAGGGAAGGCTGAAGATCATCTGGAACCCGCTTCCGGAAGAGGCGATGACGAGACCGAGGCCAAGCGCCAGGACAACACCGATCGCACCTCCGATCAGGCAGACCAGCACCGCCTCGATCAGGAACTGCTGGAGAATGTCGCTCTGGCGCGCGCCCACCGCCATGCGGATACCGATCTCGCGGGTGCGCTCGGTCACTGACACCAGCATGATGTTCATGACCCCGATGCCGCCCACCACGAGCGCGATCACCGCGATCGCCGAGACCAGCAGCGTCAGCGTCGCGCTGGTCCGGGCGATCGCCCGCCGGACCTGGTCCGAATTGAATACGAAGAAGTCCCTGGTGCGATGGCGCCGGGTGAGGAGGCGGGTCACCGCCTGTTCGGCCGCCGCGCTCGACACGCCATTGGCGACGCGGATCGTGATGCTCTCGAGGCGAGACTTGCCGAGCAGGCGCGCGGCAGTGGTTTGATAGGGCAGATAGACCGTCGGGCTGGAACCGAAGCCTCCGCCCTGGGTCGGCCGCAATATGCCGACAACGCGCACCGGCGTTGTGCCGAGCAGGATGGTGGCACCAACCGGATTGTCCCCGGCAAGGAAAAGCGCCTTGCGCGCCTTGTCGTCGAGCACCGCCACCTGGCGGGACTCGGCCGCGGCTGCCTCGTCGAACAGGCCTCCGGCCGCCGTGCGCAGGCCGCGCACCCGGAAATGCCGGGCGCCGACGCCATTGACCTGGGCCGTGACCGCACGATTGCGGTGGCGCGCGGTGACGCTGGTCGAGAGATTGGGCGATACGCTGTCGACATAGGGCTGACGGGCGAGCGCAAGCGCATCGGCCTCGACGAGCGTCTGGATCTCGGCGGCGCGCATGTCGCCGAAATCGCGTCCGGGATAGATGTCGATCGTGTTGGTGCCAAGCTCGCTGATCTGGGCCATCACCTGGGCCTCGGCGCCCTTGCCGAGCGCCACGACCGACACCACGGAGGCGATCCCGATGATGATCCCCAGCATGGTCAGGAAGGTCCGCAACCGGTGGGCCGCCATCGCCAGCAGCGCCATGCGGAACGCCTCTCCGAACCGGTCGGCCAGAGCGCGCAGCCGGGAAGCGGCAGGCTGCGCGGCGGTACGGCCAGATGCGCCCCACCCATCCGGCCCGGCTTCTCCCGTGCGGCGGTCGGCGATGATGACGCCGTCGCTGATCTCGATGATTCGCCGCGCATGCGCGGCAACCCCCATGTCGTGGGTCACGATGATGACGGTATGGCCTTCGGCGTTGAGCTCCTGGAGGATACGCATCACCTCCTCGCCGCTGGCCGCGTCGAGCGCGCCGGTCGGTTCGTCCGCGAGGATGACGTCGCCGCCGTTCATCAACGCGCGGGCGATCGAGACGCGCTGCTGCTGGCCGCCGGAAAGCTGGCCGGGGCGATGTCGCAGGCGGTCGCCGAGGCCGAGCCGTTCGAGCAGCGCGCGGGCACGTGCCTGCCGCGCGGCCGATGCCCGCCCCGCATAGATGGCGGGCACAGCGACATTGCCGACCGCGTTCAGATCGGCGAGCAAATGGTAGCGTTGGAAGATGAACCCGAAATGCTCGCGGCGCAGCGCGGCGAGTTCGTCGGCCTCGAGCGTGCCCACGTCGCGTCCCGCGAACCGATAATATCCTTTGGTGGGGCGATCGAGGCAGCCGAGAATGTTCATCAGCGTCGACTTTCCCGATCCGGACGCACCGACGATCGCGACCAGTTCGCCGGCCTGGATTTCGAGGTCGACGTCCTTGAGAACGGCGATCGCCCCCTCCCCGGCCGGGAATTCGCGGCCGAGGCCGATCAGTTGCAGCAGCGGCGGAGCGGTCATGGTCAAAGGCCCAGACCCATGTCGGCTGTATTGCCCGGGCCCGGCGCGGCTTCGCCGATCACTACCTTCTCGCCGGGGCGCAGTCCGGCGAGGACGACGACATTGTTGTCGTCGGAGAGTCCCGTCCGGATCTTGCGCTCGACCGGCTGGCCGCGCCCATCGAGCACACGCACGATGAAGCGGCCGTCCGCGTCGCGCCGTTGCAGCGCCGTGGCGGGGATGATCACTGCATGGCGCGCCCGTGCCAGCAGCACCGAGACCTGGGCAGTCATCGAAGGGCGCAGGCGATGGCCGGGGTTGGGAATGTCGAACAGGGCCTGGTAATAGATTGCGGTCGGCGTGCTCGCGCTTCCCGGCGATGCCGACTGCCCGCCGCCCTGATCCGATGCGATCGATTCCGGCGCGGGCTCGACGCGCTCGATCCGCGCATAGTGGCGCCGGTCGGGCGCGCCGAGAGTCGTGAACCATACGGTCTGGCCGGGCCTGACCTTGTCGACATCCGCCTCGGAGATTTCGGCACGCACGGTCATCATGTCGAGCTGGGCCAGCATGACGATCGTCGGCGCGGTCTGGAATGAATTGACCGTCTGTCCCTGCCTGGTCACGACGGCGACCACGACTCCGTCCATTGGCGCGACGATGCGCGTGTAGCCGAGATTGATGCGCGCGGTGTCGACCTGGGTGCGGGCCTGGACGACTTGCGCCGCCAATGCCCGCATCTCCCCGCGCGCGGTTTCGAGCGCGGCCCGTGCCGCCTCATAGTCCGCGCGCGCCGTCGCATCCTGCGCCAGCATTGTCTGCTGGCGTCGCCAGGCGAGCTCGGCCTGAACGAGCGCGGCCCGGCGCGTCGCCTGCTGGGCGCGCAGGGTGTCGACGGCAGCTTCGGCGCTGCGCAGGGCGAACTGCTGCTGGCGCGGGTCTATATCTGCAATCGGATCTCCCGCACGGACGCGCTGGCCGAGCGACACGTAGAGCCGCTGCACCTGGCCGGAGACCTGGGCGCCGACGCTGACCAGTTGCTTTGGGCGAAGCTTGCCGGTCGCGAGCACGGTCTGCTCGACGTCGCCGATTCGCACAGGCGCCGTCGCCAGATCGGGCTTCGGCGGTGCACGCAAAAGGAGGAAGAGAACAACGCCCAACGCCAGCGCCACCGCGACAATTGCGGCCAGGGGCAATTTTCGCCACTTCACGATTATTGCTGCTCCCGTTCAGAGCGTCGTCGGTCGACGCGGCAGCGAGCGCCTAGCTGGCGGGTGTTGCGGGTTCGTCGGTCGAGAATGGAGATGCGGTGGAGGAAGGGTCGGACTATCGCCTGACGATTCGACGATGACAGCCGTGCGAAACCTCGGGATGGACGGCTCGGTTCCAGGGCGATGGTCTTCGAACTGGCAAGGGTCTCCGGCAATGTCGCATAGGCCCGTCTCCCTGGCTCACCGGTCGGCGCGGACGCGGGGCGCTTCCCTCGACCGCGGGTCCGTCAGTGCCGAGGGCATTCCGCGCCGTCGCAACGCCGGCGAGCCGGCGAAACGGCGATCTCAAAGGGCGAGGGAGTGAAGCGACAGCCGATTCGCCCGATGCGCAATCAGCGAAACCGCGTTCCCTGGCGAACCAGTTGCGAGCACAAGGGTTCCAGAGACCGGTACCGGAGAGCTTGCGCAGACGAGATCGCGATGGTGCAAATGACCGAACGGCGACCGTCGGGAGTTTGCGCGGCATGTCCGCATGAGAGGGCGTGGGCCACAAGCCGCCTGAGCGCCTGGGCGCTCCCGTTGCGGACGCTGTTGAAGTTGTCCGAAACCAGCGCGACGGGGTGCGCCCGTGACCATTTTTGCGGATCAGGCGCACCGGGATTACCCGGGAGATCGCTGGAAAAAGCACCCGGTACACCAACGACACCGTCGTGAGCCGCCCGGCGGCGCCCCGGCGAGACGCGGGCGCAACCAGCCACCCCGGCGGGATCGTTCAAGTTGCGCCTCGGTTGATGAAGACCATCCGGACACGTCTGGAACGAAGCGTCGCTTCGGCCATTCGGAAGCGGCGCTTCGCTCACATCGTCAGCAGCGTTCGCCGCCGCGATCGATCGCGCGACCTGCCAGCGCACCGACGCCGCCTCCGATTATGGCGCCCGCCGTGCGGTCGCGCGCTACCTCGCGTCCAAACAGGCCGCCTGCGAGGGCACCGATGACGAGACCGCCAGTACCGCTGCTGCGCTGGCAGCGCCGGTGATAGTGCCGGACCTCCTGTTCGTAGACCCGATCATAGTCGGAAGCATCTTCCCAGCCACGATCATAGCCATTCGAATGACCGCGGCGATACCCGTCGTAACGGCCATCGCCATAGCCTTCGTCATAGCCCTCATACTGGCCCTGGCCATAGCCATCGTACCAGCCATAGGTCTGCGCGGAGGCGGTCGTGGGCACCATGGTCGCAACTATCGCTGCGCCCAGCGCCATGCCCGAGATACGCTTGAACAACATCATATCCTCCAATGTTCTCGCCGGACCGGCCTCCAAGGCCGGCTGGCTGCGCATATCCCTAAGCGACGATGGTTGGGGGCTGATCGAATGGGCGTGGAGAGCAGGTGGAGCTGCGGACACCCATCCGGCCGTCGGCGGGAAAATATCGGGCGATGGCGGCAACCGCCACGCGCGCGAATAGCGGCTCGGGCAATATCGGGGTGCCCCTTCAAGCTTTCCCGCAGTTGAAGCTGACGGGCCTGCCCTGATCAGGGAGCGCGCGGCTCCGATCCGTGGGGGACGTCGCGCGCGGCGTTTGGAACGCCCACGAATGAAACGTCCTGCTGGCGAAAGCCTGCCGAGGCAGGCAAATGCTCGACGTCGCGACTGGACGCTGCAAATCCGCCAACCGCGCGAGCGACAACCGGCGCATTGAACAGCTTTCTCCTGCCGCTCCGGATGTGGTCCTAGCATCGTCTCGTCGCACCGGCGTTCAGGTCGCGTCGAAGCGAGGTTCACGCCCTGCGCAGAAGAGCTCGGCGTGACCTGTCGGCGCCGCAGCCGCGCCGCCGCGCAAGGCGTAGGCAGCACCGAAGGTCATCGCCTCGCGCGCGACCTCACTCGCCGCCTTCTGCGCCTGATCTGTCCCGGAAATGGTCTGCGCCGCGCCCGGGGGGCGCGGCGCAGTTTCGTGTTCGGCCGAAAGCGACCTGTGCCTCCGCCGAAAGTGCGGTACTATCCCCAGGATCACCGAGCCGCACATGATCGCGGCCGCGGGCCCGAGACCGGAACCCCTTCGGCGAGGCCTGCTTCAATGCTGGACCTCTGACAAGCGTCCAGACGCCCCGGAATAGCCCGACGAATTCCACCTTGGGCCTTCCGTCCAAAAAAACCGGAGACGAGGGGGTACTCGCCTCCGGAAGGAACCGCAGCCCCTTTCAACTGCGGCTGAGCCCGGAGCGCGGCTGGCGGTCGCGCGCCGCCACGCATCGGGTTGTCGGGCGGCCTGGACCACTGGCTGCCCTGACACCGTTTCGCCTTTCAAGTTGGCGCCGCTCGCAGTCCTTTGCCTTCCCTACCTTTGAAACAGGAGGACGGCCTGTCAGGCCGTCCCCAGGTTGCGAGGTCCGTTGAGAAGTCAGAATTTGATGGCCGCGCCCGCGTACAGCATGCGCCCGTATAGATCGTAGGTGTTGGCCACGGTCTGCGTACCCGGCCAGGTGACCGGATTGGTGTCGCCGAACTGCGGAGGCTTCTTGTCGAACAGATTGTTGACGCCGACATAGAGCTCCATTTTCCGGCCCTCGTCTATGGCGACTTTGCCCTGGAGATTATGGTACCAGTAAGCGGGTATGCGCGTGGGTGGCGTGCTCCCGTCCAGATTGTCGCGCAATGGTCCGAGATAATCGACGCGGTAGTTCAGCTGGAACTGCGGTGTGCCCAGCGTGAAATTGCCGACGAGGCGGTCCTTGAAGCCCGATCCGAGACGGCCGCAGCTATAGCAATCGGCCTGTCCGAGCTCGTTCTGCACCGGTCCGCCGGGGAATGGCGTCTGCTGCTGGGTGAAGCGATGGTTGTAGAGGAGATCGATGTCGAGCTTCGCACCGCCGAGCGGCAGCGAGTAGCGGCCCTGCACGTCAAGGCCCGACACCAGATAGGAGCCGGTGTTGAGGTTGAGCGCATTGACGCGTGTGATGAAGCCATTCCCGTCGCGGACGACATTGTTGCAAAAAAGGGCCTGGCCGCCACTGAAGCATTGGGACACCGATACCTGCTGCCCGATGATGCCGATCGCGTCGCGCACCTTGATCCGGTAATAGTCAGCCGTCAGGCTGAAATTCCGGATCGCCCGGGGCGTGAAGACCACTCCGGCCGTGAGAGTGTCGGCCTTCTCCGCCTTCAGATTGGGGTTCCCGCCGAGCAAGCCGTCGGTCGACTGGATCTGGGCCGTTGTATATTTGAAGCTGCCGCGCGAAGCGACCGTGGCGGCGATCCCGGGAATCGCGGCACAACCGGCGGGCAAGGGCGCCGTTGCCGCGCCATCGCCCTCTCCCCGTCCTTGATCGCAGGGATCCCTGACGGCGGGAAAGGTCTGGCTGATGGACGAGAAGAGTTCACCGATATTGGGCGCGCGGGTGGCGCGGGCATAGACGGCACGGAACCGGATGTCGGGACTGGGCGCATAGGTCGCGCCGCCCTTGAAGCTCCAGATGCCGCCTACCGTTGAATAGTCGGCATAACGCGCAGCGCCTTCGAGACCGAGATAATGGAGGCCGGCACGGTTCTCGACGATCGGCGCCACGACCTCGACGAAGCCCTCCTTCACATTGAACTTGCCTTGCGTGTTGGTGATCTGGTTGCCGGAGGCAAGGCCGGCCTGGGTGAAGGGATCGAATACCTCCGAGCTCTTCTCGCGGCGATACTCACCACCGGCCGCGAGTGCAATCGGCCCGCCCCACAGACTGAACAGGTCACCCTTGACGCTGCCGGAAAGGACGTCCTGCCGGACCTTGGCGAGATAGTCGTACGCCACCTTTTGACCGTTGGATATCTGGACGGTCCTCCCATCGACCAGCCGCACCGCCCGGGTCGGGCCCGTATAGGTTTGCAGGAAGGCAGCTGCGGCGGGGGTGGCGGTATTGTATCCGAAGATGTTGAGCGGCACGCATCCGGCCGCGCGCGCGGCCGGATCAGAGCAGCGCACAATTCCGCCGGGCCCGACTTCGTTGCTGAGCGCTGCGCCATAGTTCGGCATGTAGATCGCCTGAGCCGACGTATGGTCGCGGCTCTCGGAATGCTCGTAATAGAGATCGTACGACCAGTCGCCGGCGCCGCCCAGGTCGCCCCGCACGCCAACGACGCCCCGATAGAAATCGCGTTCGTTCCGGTTGCTGCGACTGAAGATATCGTTCGAACGGCGGCGGAACTGGATGACGTCCACGCCATTGGCGATGGCGCTCGCGCGGATCGCAGCCGGCACATAGGGGCTGGTGATCGGGATGCCGGCATAAGGAGAACCGTCCCAGTTCCGCGCGGCGCCGGCGCCGGTATTCGCGATTGCCGACGGCTCCAGCGAGGCGTTCGACCTGGTGCGGACATATTGCCCTTCGGCGTAGAGCCCGAATGCATCGGAGAATTGATAGCGGCCGAGGAGCGTGCCTTGAAGGCGCTCGACCGGAAGGGATAGCAGCCGGTCGGCATTGCGGTTGTAGCCGTCGATATTCGCGCCTTGATAGCCTTTGAGGCTATTGTCGGGAGCGAAGGTGAAGGTTCGCCCGGTCCCCGGCGAGAACTGGACCTGGTCGGGCGTGCTGGTATCGAACAGGCCCTGGGCTGCATAGGAGCTTCGATTGGGAATATCGGTGGCAGAGAATCCGCGATCGCGCGACTGCAGGCCGTGATCATTGTCATAGCTGATATTGCCGACGACATGGCCGCGGCCGTCGGCGAAGCTGTGCCCGGCGGTGACCGAGACATATTGACGCGCGGCATCTCCCTTGTCGGAAATGGTGGCCTGGCCGCGGACGCGCAGTCCCTCGAAATGATCCTTGAGGACGAAGTTGACTACGCCTGCGACCGCTTCGGAACCATATACTGCAGAAGCACCCCCGGTCACGACCTCGACGCGTTCGATCAGGTCCGTGGGGATGTTGTTGACGTCGACGGCCGATGAGCCGGCGATACCCAGCGTACGGCGGCCATTGATCAGCACGAGGGTTCGTGACGAACCGAGATTGCGCAGGTTGACCGTGGCGACGCCATTGCCGGTGTTGGAGAAGTTGGAGCTTGTCCGACTGACGTTCTGGCCAACCGAGGGCAGAGTCGCCAGAACATCCTGGATGTTCGACGCGCCGGTCTCCTGAATGCGCGACGCTGTCACGGTCGTGACCGGGACGGATGCCTCGATATCCGCGCGTGCGATGCGCGAGCCGGTTACGACGATCTCTTCGCCGCGGTCCGCCGACTGCGGCTCGTCCTGACCGGACTGGCTGACGGGTGCCTGTCGCCGTTCCCCCGATGGCGCCTCTTGCGCATATGCCGCGCCACCGGAGAGCGTCAGCATGATCGCGGAAAGCGCGGTCGTACCGCGCAGCCAGTCATTCAGATTCACCAAGATACCCCTTCCCTGCCGGCCCGTTCTGGCCTGGACAGGAACCCTATTCCTCGACTGTTGGCCGGGTGTTGGGGCCAGGTGTAGATATGATGGACGGCACTGGCGCTGAAGGTCCGGAAGTCAATAAGGGGGACGGGCCAGGATCTGGATACAGAAATCATGAACGCATTGGTGTTGGTGGCGGAGGACGAGGCGGAAATCGCGGAGATCGAGGTCGCGTACCTCGAACGCGAGGGCTTCCGCTGCGTCCATGGTGCGGACGGCAAGACCGTCCTCGAGCTGCATCGCGCGCTCAAGCCTGATCTGATCCTGCTCGACGTCGGGCTTCCGCGCGTCGATGGCTGGGAAGTGCTTGCCGAAGTTCGGCGACGCGGCCAGACCCCGGTCATCATGGTCACTGCCCTTGACCAGGATATCGACAAGCTGCAGGCGCTCCGGGTTGGCGCGGACGACTATATCGTCAAGCCGTTCAACGCGGTCGAGGTGGTGGCTCGCGTCAAGGCGGTTCTGCGTCGCGCCACCACCAACGCTCAGGCGAGCATGGTGCGCGTCGGCGCGCTGCAGATCGATATCGAGAGCCATCTCGCCAGCATCATTTCGAACGACGCGGTCACCCATCTGAACCTGACCCTCACCGAGTACCGGCTGCTCGCCCATATGGCGAACGCGCCGATGCGCGTGTTCTCACGCAGCGAGCTGGTGGACGCCTGTCTGCCCGGAAGCGATGCGCTCGACCGCACGGTCGACAGCCATATGAGCAAGATCCGGCGCAAGCTCGCCGATGCCGGCGCGGCCGACATGCTGGCGGGGGTGCGCGGTGTCGGATACAGGCTTATGCCGGTCCCATGACCTCACCCCGAACACTCGGCCGCCAGGTCGCCCTGCCGATGGCGCTGGGGGCGGTCGGCGGCGTCCTAGCCTCCTATATCGGCTTCTACATTTTCTACACGGTGGCCAGCGAGTTGTGGCCGAACATGGATTTCGGTCAGGATTCCTGGCTGCCGTCCGGCCCGGATATGTTGACGCTCGCACTGATCAGCCTGGTCGTGCTGACCGGGGTGACTTTCTTCGCCGTGCGCCTGGGTCGGCGGATCGCCACGCCTTTCGTCTCGGTCGCGCACGCTGCGCGAAAGATCGCGGAAGGAGATCTTTCGGTCCGGGCCAGGCCCAACGCGCATATCTCGCGCGAGGCTGCGCTTCTGGTTGACGATTTCAATGCGATGGCCGCGCGCCTCGAAACGGCGTCCAGGGAAATCGTGACATGGAATGCGCAGATCGCGCACGAGCTGCGAACGCCGCTCACCGTGTTGCAGGGCCGGCTCCAGGGGCTGGTGGACGGCGTATTCGAACCGGATCCGGCGCTCTTCCGCGGCTTGCTGCGTCAGGTCGACGGGCTGTCACGACTGGTTGAGGACCTCCGGGTCGTCAGCCTGGTCGACAGCGGCCGGTTCGAACTGCGTCCGGTTGAGGTCGATCTCGCTGCCGAGATCGATGACCTGGGCGAGATGATCAGGCCCGCGCTCGAGCAGGACGGCTTCACCCTGACCATGTCGCTCCAGCCCGGCTACGCCAGAATCGACATGACGCGTCTGCGCCAGGCAGTGATGGCGCTGGTCGACAATGCGCGCCGTCACGCGGATCCTTGCGAGCTATGTATCGAACTCACGCTGGAGGACGATCGCGCCGACATCAGCATAGTCGATCGGGGTCCGGGGCTGCCCCGGGGATTTGCCGAGGACGCGTTCAAGCTCTTCACCCGCGCGGACGGCACGCGAGAAGCAGGAAAACAGGGCTCGGGACTTGGGCTCTCGGTGGTCAAGGCGATTGCCAAGGCGCATCGGGGGGATGTGCGCTACAGCCTGGAGAACAGGCGTTCTGCCTTCACGATAAGCCTGCCGCGTTACGCCCGGTCCGGCTGAGCGTCCGGCTATCGCCGGGTTCATCCTGGACAGGGAAATGCGGGAGAGATGCGCGGCGACCGACAGCTTGGCCGGGAAAACGGAAACGTCAAAATCTGCCGGCCAGCGAGCTGTCAACGGTTCGCATCCGTTTCTGCTTCCAGCATCGCCACGACCGCGCGCCAAAGCCATTTGCGACGGACTGGCTGGTGATGCCTTCCTGCCTTGCGCCGGGCATGATCGAGAGCGCCATCGCCCCATTCGCGACGGACCTCTTCGCACTTGCGTCGCACCATCCTGTCGAACTGGATTGAGCGCCGCCAGCGCCAGCGAGCGATCAATCTGCTCAGCATGACAATACCGGTCGTGGGGCGATTCGGAAAATCCACGCCCGCTCTCCTGATGCGGCATCGCGACGATTGCGAGGCCCGTCTCCGTCATGGGGGAATCGCGCGCGCATCAGCAGGTCACCCACTTCCGGTCCGGAATCCGGCACGTCTCGAGACGCGAGATCGCCATGGGCGCGCGCACCGTCTCTGCGGATCCGATCGACCCGCTAGGGCTCCCGGCGCGTTTGTCAGCTGTCGCCATCGTTCAGACCGCCGCCGAGAGCCCGGTAGAGCCCGATAGCGTTGGAAAGGCTCTCGCGCTCGAGCTCGAGCAGTGCCTGGTGTGCAGCATAGGCGCTGCGCTGGGCGTCGAGCAGCTCAAGGCGGCTCTCCACCCCGGCGCGATACCGGAGACGCGAAAGCCGGAGACGATCGTCGATGCGGCGTGCCGCAGATCGCTGGGCCTCGATCTGCCGCCGATAGGTGGCGCTTCCCGCGAGCCCATCGGCGACTTCGCGGAATGCCGTCTGGATCGTCCGTTCATAGTTGGCGATCGCAATCGACTTGCGAACCCTGGCGAGATCGAGGCTCCCCCGAAGCTGCCCGCCCTGGAAGATCGGTGCCGCGATCTGGGGAGCGAAGGACCAGCTGCGGCTTTCCCCCTTGAACAGATTGTCCAGTGCCCCGCTCGCAAAGCCAAAGGCCGCCGTCAGCGAGAGGCGTGGGAAGAATGCGGCGCGCGCGGCACCGATCTCGGCATTGGCGGCGATCAGCTCGTGTTCGGCCTGCCGGATATCCGGGCGTCGGGAGAGCAAATCGGACGGCAGGCCGGCGGGGAGCTCGGTCCGGATCGGCTGGCTGATGAGCGACAACGGGACCGGCAAGTCCGCGGGAAGCGGCGTTCCGACCAGCAGCACCAGCGCGTTGGTCGCGCGCGCGAGCGCGCGCTTGCGGCCCTCGAGATCGGCCTCGGCCTGACGCACCTGGCCTTCGGCCTGTGCGACCTCCAGCCCGCTGCTCTGCGAGGCGGCATGCAGACGATGTGTGATATCCAGCGACGCACGCCAGTCGACAAGCGTCGCTTCGGTGAGCCGCACTTGCTCCTCCGCGAGCCGTTCGTTCAGATAGGCGTCGGCAACCGCGCCGACCAGGGTGATCTGCGTCGCCCGTCTCCCCTGATCGGTGGCGAGATAGCGCTCGAACGCGGCCTGGGAGAGTGACCGCAGCCTTCCGAACAGGTCGATTTCGAAATCGGTGAGTGCCGCCTGGGCGGTGAACTGCTCAAATTCGGTTCCGTTTACCGGCCCCGGCTGCTGCGCGCCGGCGCTCTGCACCGGCGCCCGCTGCCGCGTATAGCCGCCGCTTGCCGCTCCCGAAGGAAGGAGCACACCGCGTTGCACGCGGGACTGCGCCCGCGCAGCTTCGACATTGAGAGCGGCAACACGCAGGTCGCGGTTCTCGACGAGCGCCAGTTCGATCAGTCGCTGCAGACGGGGGTCGCCGAACATCGTTCGCCATCCGAGACCGGCCGCATTGGACCGTTCATCGGAGACGCCCCCCGGATAGATGGCTGCGACGGGCGCCGCCGGCACCTCCAGTTTCGGATTCATCGAGCATCCCGCAAGCAGCAGGGCCGTGGCGATCGTCATTCTCTGCCGGGTCATGCCAGCGCCTCCGGCGATGCGCCGCGGGTATTCCGCGCACGCCACGCCGCCAGGCGCCCCATCAGGCCGAGTACGACCACGAAGAATACCGGCACGAGGAAGATGGCCAGGGCCGTGCCGGTGATCATCCCGCCAAACACGCCGGTTCCGATCGCATGCTGCGTCTCCGCGCTGGCGCCGCCCGCAATCATGAGCGGCACGACGCCGAGCGCGAATGCGAGGCTGGTCATCAGGATCGGCCGCAAGCGAACTTTTGCCGCGGTCAAGGCAGCCTCAATCAGACCCATGCCCTGATCACGATATTGTTTGGCGAATTCAACGATGAGGATCGCGTTCTTCGCGGAAAGTCCGATGATGGTGATCATTCCAACCTTGAAGAAGATGTCGTTGGGCAGCCCGCGCAGGAGAACGGCGGCAACTGCACCGATCAGCCCGAGCGGCACGACCAGCATGACCGAGACGGGGATCGACCAGCTCTCGTAAAGGGCGGCCAGCACCAGGAACACGACCAGCATCGAAAGCGCGAGCAGCATCGGCGCCTGTGCCCCGGCCTGCTGCTCCTGCAGCGATTGTCCGGTCCACTCGATGGCGAACCCCTTGGGCAAGGCAGCCGCCAGGCGCTCCATCTCGGCCATCGCGTCGCCGCTCGACACGCCCGGCGCCGCCTGACCCGAAATCCGCGTCGAAGGATAGCCATTATAGCGCGTGAGCTGCAGCGGGGTCTCGTCCCAGACGGGCGTCACGACCTCCGCAAGCGCCACCATGCCGCCGCTCATGTTGCGGACATAGAGCTTCAGCAGGTCGGAAAGCTGCATGCGATTGGCTGCATCCGCCTGGACGATCACCTGCTGCATTCTCCCCCGCTCCGGAAAATCATTCACATAGAAGGACCCCATCGCGGTCGAGATCGTCTCACTGATCGACGGGAAGGGGACGCCAAGCGCCTGCGCCTTCTGCCGGTCGATCTCGAGCCGCACGCTGGTGCTCGCGGGCAGGTTCTCGGGATAAACACCTTTCACCAGCTTGCTTTGGGCGGCTGCCGCTATCAGTTGATATTGCGCGGCCAGCAGCGCTTCATGCCCCTGGTTCGCGCGATCCTCCAGTCGCAGGGCAAAGCCGGACGAGCTTCCAAGCTCGTCGATGGCAGGCGGCATCAGCACCATGATCTGTCCCTCAGGCGCTTTGGTCATTGCCTGGGAGGCGCTCGCCACCTCACCGGCAGCGGTCGCGCCATCGCGCTCGCCCCAATCCTTCAGCATCGAGAACGCCATCGCGACGTTGGATCCGGAGCCGGCGAAGCCAAAGCCGAGAACGCTCTCCACATCCCGGACGCCAGGCCGCGCCGCGGCATGCGCCTCGTAGCGCTTGACGATGTCCAGGGTGCGCTCGGTCGTGGCGTCCGCCGGAAGCTGGAACATCGTCAGGAAATAGCCCTGATCCTCCTCGGGAAGGAATGCAGAGGGAAGATTGGTGAAGCTCACTATCAACAGAGCGACAACGAGCGCGAATCCGGCCATGCCGCGGCGCGTGTGGCGGAGAAGAACCGCCAGCCAATCGCCGTAGCGGTTCGTCAATCGCTCGAACCTGCGGTCGAACCAGACGAAGAAGCGATTCTTCTTCCGGTGCTCATGGACCGGTTTCAGAATAGTGGCGCACAAGGCGGGGGTCAGCGACAGGGCGAGAAAAGCGGAGAAGAGGATCGAGACGGCCATCGACAAGGCGAACTGGCGGTAAATCGCGCCCACCGAGCCGCTCGCGAGCGCCATTGGAATGAATACGGCCGACAGCACGAGCGTGATGCCAATCACCGCCCCGGTGATTTCGCGCATCGCCTTGCGGGTGGCTTCCTTGGGAGAAAGCCTTTCCTCGGCCATGATCCGCTCGACATTCTCGACCACGACGATCGCGTCGTCGACGATGATGCCGATCGCGAGCACCATGCCAAACATGGTGAGCACATTGATCGAGAAGCCCGCGATCAGCATCACCGTGAACGTGCCGAGAAGCGCAACCGGCGCAACGATCGCAGGAATGACAGTATAGCGGATGTTCTGCAGGAACAGGAACATCACCAGGAACACCAGCACCATCGCCTCGGCGAGCGTGGCGACTACTTTCTCGATCGAGATCTTGACGAACGGCGCCGTGTTGAAAGTCACCTTGTGGACGATGTCAGCCGGCATTGCCGCCTTGAGCTCCTCCATTCGAGCAAGCACCGCGCTCTCGACCTGAACTGCGTTCGCCCCCGGCGACAGGCTGACCGCGATGCCGGCGCTCGGCTTGCCGTTGGCGCGCACCGAGAAGGCGCTCGACTGCGCGCCGAGTTCCACGCGCGCGACGTCGCCGATCGTCACCTTCGATCCGTCGGAACTGGCCTTGAGGATGATCGCCGCAAATTGCTCCGGCGTTTGCAATTGTCCGTCGGCCGTGAGCGGCACCGTCACGCGCTGTCCAGCCGTTGCGGGCGCGGCGCCGAGCGCGCCCGGAGCGATGGCGACATTCTGGCTTGAGATCGCCGTCGTCACCTCTCCCATCGACAGGCCATAGGAGACGAGTTTCGCCGGATCGATCCAGATGCGCATGGCCCGTTCCGACCCGAAGAGCTGCACCCGGCCGACTCCCTTGATGCGCTTCAGCTCAGGGACGATGTTGCGCGCGGCATAATCCCCGAGCGCGATGGGGTCATAAGCGCCGCCGGGCGAGGTCAGGTCGAGTATCATCAGGAAGTTCGACGAAGCGGACTCCACGGTGACGCCGGACTGCCGGACGACCTGGGGTAGCCGCGGCTCGACCGCCTTCAGGCGGTTCTGGACGTCGACCTGCGCCATGTCGGGATCGGTGCCTGGGCGGAATGTTGCCGTGATCGAGGCAGAGCCTGACGAGTCGGCCGAGGATTCGAAATAGAGCAGGTTCTTTACGCTCGACAGTTCGCGCTCGATCAGGCTCACGACGTTGTCGTTCAGCGTCCTGGGCGTCGCGCCCGGATAGCTGGCGTCGATACTGACTGTTGGTGGCGCGACCGATGGGTATCGGGCAATGGGAAGCTGGGGAATGGCTATCAGGCCCAGCAGCGTGATCGCGATGGCGATCACCCAGGCAAAAACCGGCCGGTCGATGAAGAATTGCGGCATGGCTCTGCGTCCTCGGGTCTAGCGGGGCTGTCCGCGAGCGGCGCGCCAGGCGATTGGTTTCACCGGAGTGTTGGGCAGCACGCGATCCTGACCTTCGACGATCACGCTCTCGCCACCGCGCAGGCCGCCCAGGACGATATAGCGCCCGTCCACGACGTCGCCGACAACGACTTGGCGTGCATGGACCCGCCCCTTGCTATCAACGACATGGACTTGCGGCTTGCCGCCAACGCGGCGAACTGCCTGTTGCGGGACCGTGATCGCGCGGGCCTGGAAGGTTCGCGGCAATCGCGCGCGCACGAACATACCGGGCAAGAGTCGCCGGCCCGGATTGGCCACAAGGACCCGGACGACGGCATCGCCCGTACCAGCATCCACCGTAATGCCGGAAAACAGCATCCGCCCCTTCATCGGGTGCAGTGCGCCATTCGCGGAGAGGATGTCGACCGGAGCGTTGGGGTCCGCGGTGCCGGAGGCGACAGCTTCACGAAGCGCTTCCAGCCGCGCGACCGGCTGGCGCACATCGACATAGACCCGGTCAATCTGCTGAACCGTCGCCATCGCGTTCGGATCCGACGCAGACACCAACGCGCCTTCGGTGACCAGGGTCTGGCCGATCACGCCCGAGATCGGCGACGTCACCCGCGCGAAGCCGAGGTCGAGGCGGCGACGTGCGAGCGTCGCACGCGCCTGGGCGACATCGGCTACCGCCTGGTCGCGGGCAACAACGGCATCATCATAGCTTTGCCGACTGACCGCGTCGGCCTCGACGAGCGGCCGAAGCCTTTCCGCCTGAACCTGCGCCCGGGAATAGCTTGCCTCGGCGCGCTGCAAGGTTGCCGCGGCATTGCTCGCCTCGGCATGGAACGGGGCGGGGTTGATCTGGAACAGGGGCTGGCCTGCGCGAACCTGCCCGCCCTGTTCAAACATCCGACGTTGCACGATTCCGCCCACCTGCGGGCGGATCTCGGCGGTGCGATAGGCAACAACCCGCCCCGGCAGCTCGTCGGATATGGCGACCGGACCGGACGATGCCCTTGCGACGACCACTTCCACCGGCTGGGGCGCCGGAGCCTGTTCTCTGGCGGCGCAGCCGCCAAGGGCCAAAAGGGCTGCGCCAACGGCGAGGATTTCGCGCCGCCGCCCGCTGATAAGCATATTGATCTCCGATCTGCCCGGGGCCGCAGCGAAAACGCCGGGTCCGTCCATCCTCTCGGCCATTGCACCGTCGGGTAGCGGTCGCGTGAAGATCGTGTGGATGTCCGATGAAGATCAGCGGTCGGGACGATGATCGGGACCGATGCTGCGTGGTCGGCCGTGCACCTGATCGGCACGCACGCTCCACGGATCCTCTGCACGGGTGACCTATGCGCTTGGGGGCGCCGTCCCGCACCGGGGCCCGCGCACGAAACGGCGACCTCCATTGGTCGCCACGACAAAGACGGTCGGCCGATGCCGAACCGGAGGAGACAGAACCATGAAGCATTTCGCAGTGATACTCGCCGCGACCACACTCGCGGCTTCGCCGGCACTCGCCCAGACCGGCGCCTCGGTGCCCGGCGCCCCCAAGAGTAGAAGCACGTCTCCCGGGTCGCCGGCGACGACGCAGGCGGCAAAGAACAAGCGCCCGGGTGCCAAATCCGCGGGGGGTCCGGTTCTGCGCCAGGCTGCCCATTCGCCGCGCAAGGACAAGCGCAAGCACCGATAAATCGGCGCCGCGCCAGGGCTGTCCGGCCCTGGCGCGGTTCGCTATCGCAGCCTTGTCGGAACGCTCATCCGACGGGCTGAAGCCGCCCGGGCGCCTGCCACAAATAGCACCACCAGCGCATGCCATATGCCTGCATGTCCTCGAGGCGAGTCCAGCCCGGTCCTTCAAGGTGGCGGGATAGTCGACGCGCGCGCTTCTCGTAGCTGGTCACCAGAATCCGCGGCGCCAGCGACTGGAGCGTCGTGAGCACATGCTCCACGTCGGGCGCGTAGTAGAGCACCTCGCAGGCCGTCACGAGATCGAAGCGGCGCGTGCCGAGCAGCGTTTGCGCGTCTTCTGCACGGCCGGTGATGAACTCCGCCGCGGGGACGGCTCGATGCGCGCGTTCCACAGCCGCCATGCTCACCTCGATTCCCGTGACGGCGCGCGAGACTTTCAGCAGGGCCTCGGTCTGCATGCCCTCGCCCGACCCGACCTCCAGCAGCGTGCTGCACTCCGGCACGACCGCGGCAATGACGGCGTTGGTGAGCGCGAAGCGCGCGGCCTCGCGCGGCGAAGCCAGCTTCCATGGATCCTTGAGGAGGTACATCCGCTCCATGCGGCTATAGTTCCCCGAATATTGTCCCGCCTCCAGCCAGCGCGCCGAACGCAATACCGTCCAGGCTCTGCGGAGGCGATCCGAAGGCATCCGGCCCGTCACCGGGTAGCGCCATCGACGAGGAGATCGGCATAGCGGCGAACCTCGTGCGTTCTGTTCAGCGTCCGCAGCGTTGTGCCGATGCTTTTGAGCAGCGCGGGAGAGCCGGTGTCGCCGGGATGAACGCCCACGCGCGCGACCGGCCTCGTGCGCAGAATGCGGCGCAGGGCCGCCGCGGCGGCAAGGGAGCTGAGCCGGCGTGACCGTGACCTGCTTGCCCAGGTGATAACCGGGTCGCCGGCGAGCTTTCGATCTCCCTCCACCGGAGACCAGACACGCATGTGATCCTCGGCCAGTCGAAATCCTGCTTCGCCGAGCGCTTGCCGGGCGCCTGGAGAATAGAGCCAGGCCGGTGCGACAAAGCCGTCGACAGGCAGGCCGACGATTCCCTCGAGAAGCCCCTTTCCGCGCAACATGCGGTCAAGCGCCTCGTCGCGTGACAGGCCGAGAAACTCTCCCTCACTCGCGGTCATGTAGCGCGCCTTCAGGGCGGCCAGACCATGATGCGCGGAGTCGTCGCGGTGAGACCATCCGTGGAGGAACATGTCCACGCCCTGCTCGGCCCAGGATCGCAGCTGCGTGGCGAACGGCGTACCCGGGCGTATCGCCCTGCTCTTCCAATGGTCCGGCACGACCAGCATCGCCAGTGCGTACGCCTGGACCGAACTGGCGATCAGTTCGAGCAACTGGTCGATTTCGCGTTCGAAGCCTGGCGCGACATCGTGGATCGATATGAGAAGCCGGCGGGTCATGCGGCCACCCGGATCGGCTGAAGATAGGCGCGGAAGAGATCCGCAAAATGATCTTCCATGGTTCGAATCCCCTGTGCTGTGGCATTGCGGGCTGAGGCGGCCAGCGCGTTTCGTGCCGCCGCCAGCCTTGCGATCGCTTCGGCCGCGCTGGCGGCACTCCCTGCCTCGTAGCGACAAGCGGCTGCGCCCGCGGCCTCGGCCGCAGCGCCCCGCGAGGGCACGATGACCGGCACCCCCGAGGCGGCGGCCTCAGCCGCGACAAAACAGAAGGTCTCGGCCTCGCAGCCATGGATCAACCCATCGACGCTCGCCAGTGTCCGCGCCAGCGTCGCGCGATCCTGGATCGGCGCGAGCAGCTGCATATGCGGATCGCCCCCGATAGCCCTCGCCACCCGGGCGGTGTCCCGCCCCTCTCCGATCAGCAGCAACGCCGTTTCGTGGCGCCGGGCCGCGGCGCCAACCGCGGACACCACCAGCGGCCAGTTCTTCTCCGCGGTGTGCCGGCCGACGCCGGCGAGGAGGAGCCCGTCCGGCGATCGTCCGCACCGTTGCAGCAGGATTTGTCGCAGCGCCTCGTCGCGCAGGTGCGGCGAGAAAGTGCCGGGTTCGACGCCGAAGCGGATCGTCCGGGCATTCACCAGGCCGCCCTGAACGAGCCGGGCAGTCAACGCGTCGTTCGCGCAGATGATCGTCTGGAACGAGGGCGCGAGCCGGCCCATGTGCCGCCAGTACCATCCGAACCACTGGTCGATCGTTTCCTGCTCGGCCATGCGACCGAACCAGCGATAGGCATAGGCGGCAAGCGGATCGGCATGCATGATCCAATGCCGCGGTGCGCTGCCGCGCCATTCCGCAACGATCGTCGCGGTCCGCCATGGCGAGGACGCCTCGACGACATCGGGCCGCAGCGCGTGGAGCAGCCGGTGTACGGGGGCGGCGTCGACGAACATGCGATAGCGCGGATCGAGCGGGAATGGTGGCGCCGCGACCCACTGGATGGCGCCGCCCTCACGGCGCTCCAGCCGGTCTTCCGGCCCGGGCGCGATGATGATCACCTCATGGCCGGCCCGGGAAGCATAGGCGAGCTTCCAGTCGACATAAGTGCGCACGCCGCCGCCGCGTGGCGAATAGAAGCCGTTGACGTCTACGACACGCATCGTCAGCGCTCCGCGAGCGGGCGCGTTGGCAGACCGCAGCGATAGTTGAAAACGACCAGGGTAGGTGTGGGGGCTGCCGCAAAGGGCCCCGCCTGCGCGCAGCGGACCGGGGAACCGGCCGGTAGCCACGCCGCGCCGGAGACCAGGACCGCAGAAAGGGACAAATGCTCATTTTCCATGGCGGTGCCGCCTGCCGCGTCCGATGAGGTCGCCGAGGAGAAGGAGAACGAACGTCGTCAGGTGCAATCCGATCAACGCCATCGCCGTGAGCGACGCGACAGCCGAAACCGCCGAATCCTGCCCGACCACCAGGATCGTGAGCGACGCGAAGAGGAGCTCGTCATTGGGAATTAGCGGAAGGCGCGACACCAGCAGGCGCAGAGCCTGCAGCCCGAGCAGATAGAGAAACGGGATCTCCGGGAGCAGGCAAGCCCAGAGCGCGGCGGTAAGCAGGATCGTCGAGGCGATGCGCCCGGCGTGAACGGCGCAGACGAAATAGACGTCGCCGCGGGTCAGGCTGAAGAGCCGGTTGCGGAAGATCCCCACGAGCACAGAAATGCAGAGCAGCAGAAGCGCGGAGGACAGCAACGGCGCGACATAGGAGACCGGCAACATCTCCGCGAGCCACGGGGCGGTGATCAGGAGCATTCCCACTGTCGCGATGTTGCCGACCATCGCCGACAGGATGCAGACATCCTTGATTGCCTGAAACGGCGCCAGACCATCGCCCAGGCGCGACCGCGCCCAATCGTACAGGTACAGTTCGCCGCCATAGCTGAAGACCAGGTCGTTGATCACAGCCTTGCGGAAGAGCGGCGCGATCCCACCGACCGGTAGCGACCAGAGGCGCCGGTAGATGAACCATTCCGAGAGCGGCAGCGCGAAATGGAGCGCCAGGAAGATCAGCAATATCGCCGGCGCGGAGGGCAGAAGTTCGAACAGCCGGCCAAATCCGAAGTGGAGCAGCTGGAAGCCCACCAGCACAAACACGACGACCGATGCGGAAGCAGACAAATAGCGCGCGCTGCCGTTCCCGACCTCGAGGGAAGGAAGGATCGGTCGGACGCCCTCTGCCAAAGTGGAAGACTGCCTCATCGGAGCATGCCGATCTCGAGGCCGTAGTGAGCGGCCATTTCTGCGACAGGGGCATCTCGCAGGAACTCGAATTCATCGAGGCGCGCCGGGCCGATCGGATCGTCCGGCCGGGCGGCCGTGGCGGGATGAACGGCAACAAGATGATTGCCGGGCCCGGGACGGCGCAGGAAGGATGGAAAACGATTTCGGTAGCGCCCCGGCGATCGCAGGTCGTACAGGCCGGCGAAGCCGTCGTTGGTGCGAAGCCCGCGCGCAAGCGCTTCACGTCTCAGGCCCCGCGAGAGCCAGGCCGAGCGCCAGGAGCGCAGGCGGTCGCCGCCGCGCGCGGCAATTGCCAGAAAATCATCCTCACAGCTGCGCACCCATGGCGTGGATCTGCGCCGTGCCGCGACGTCGAGGACGACGCCGCGGATGCCCGGCAGCAAATGGGCGTGCTGATGGGCGTCGACAAAATCCGGCGGGCGGCCGAACAGGCGCTCGAACGCATCGAATTGCCTGGTCACCTCCGCCTCGATCGCCGCGAGCGGAACACGGCCGCGAAATGCCTCCAGCGTCAGCCGATCGATGGTCGGCGCCACGCCGCTTCCGGCAAGCGTCTCCCGCACCTCTGCCGCTGTGGAATCGACGAGTGCGAGGTGAAGGCCGATCTGGAAGTCCGGCAGTCCCATGAGGGCGTACGCCCCCTGCTCGGCATGGGGCTCGTCGACCATCACCGAGGCCGCAGACAGCTTGCCCTGGCGCGCAAGCACCAGCACCGCTTCGTTGATTACCGCGCTGCGGCCGAAATCATCGGCGCAGAGCACCAACCGGCCGCTCATGCTCCCTGATTCTCCCAATCCCGGATGCGCAGCCGGGAACTGGTCATTCCGCGTTGCTCGAAGCGGCGTGCAAGCCAGCGGAAGTAGCGGTCCTTCAGGCCAAATGGGGTGAGATGATAGCCGATCCTCTCGAGAAGCGACCACCGCACGGGATTCGTCCGACGGTCCGCCGGCCTGCACCAATGACCAGGCGACAAATATTGAGAGCCATGCTTCATCACGCGATGCATGACCTCGTGATCCGCCAGCAGATAGGGCCACCGCCGGTGACTATAGCCGCCGGCAAGCTTCAGGGCTGCGGTGCGGAAGCAATGGCCAGCCCCGCCGACATGGGTCTGGCGGGGAAGCAGCCACGCCGCGGTCAACTGATGCGCGGCCATCAGCATCGAGCGCAGGGATTCCTCGTCGGGCACGAAATAGGCAGAGACCGCCACCGCATCGTCCCGGTGCGCCTCGAAGATCGCTTCCGCGGTTTCCAGATACGTGAATGGATAATGGGTGTCGGCATCGCAGGTGGCGACGAATTCGGTATCGACGAGCGCCAGCCCCTTTTCGATCGCGGCGACCTGCCCGACAATCTCACCTTCTTCGACTACGACATAGTCAATGCCGCGCCCGGACAATATGCCGTGGCAGAGCGCCACGCTGCAATCGGTTGAACCGTTGTCGACCAGGATCAGCCTGAAGGGCCGCGTCTGACGCTGCAATTGTCGCAGCGTGTCAACGATGATGTCGGCCTCGTTGTAAAAGGCAAGCACGATCGTCCAGCGTAAAGACGGTCCTTCCGGGCCATCCCGACGCGCACTCTCGGATCGGAACGAAGATGGTGCTACGCCACGATTGTCGGCGCCAATGCGGTCGCGCGCGCGGCCAGGAAGGCCGCTCGTCTCAAAATGACTGCGCTCTGGATCCAGCCCGCCGGGGCCCGGAGGGATTTCTCGGTGCATGATCGCCATCCCTCGTTCAGCAGAAGCGTGGAGGCGCCCGTCTGGCGCAACCATGTTGGGGTTGCGCGGAGAGCGGGTTCAGGTTCGATGGACCAGAGACAGGTTCGAGCGGTCGATGCCGGACCGGCCCGGCTGGCGGGTCGCTCAGCGCTCCGGGCTACGGGTCACCGCAACCTGCAACGAGCGCGGCTCGATCGGCGATCGCTTTGCCGGCGGCCTCCGTCGGGATCCGCACGATCCCGCGATTGCAATCTGGTCCGTTACGCGTGCGCTGCGTTCGCCCGATTGCAGTCTGTGTCGCTTCGCCCGGGCATCAAACCACCCCGGGCGAACGCGCCGTCCAAATGCGTCAGGCCGGAGCTAGTTGCAGGCGACCTCCGACAACATCGCCTCGCGCACGGCCGGCCGCTCCGCCACACGCGCCTGGAACGCACGCAGATGCGGATAAGGGGCCAGATCGATCCCCACATGGTTCGACCAGTCGACGACGGTGAATGCATAGGCGTCAACCACCGTGAACCGATCGCCGGCGATATAGGGCTGCTCCTGAAGAAGGCTGTCGAGTTCGGCGAAACGATCGACGAGCCTGGCGACAATAATCCCCCGGGTCTCTTCGGGAGTGTCGTCTCGCCAGAGAAGGCCGAACGTCTTGTGGATCTCGGTCGCGATGAAGACGAGCCAGCTCTGGATTCGAACGCGCTCGCGCGTACCGGGATAGGGAATCAGGTCGCGATTGGCCCCCGCATCGGCGATCACCTCGACAAGGATGGCGGTTTCCGTCAGCCGCTCGCCATCGTCCAGCTCAAGCAACGGGACATAACCGCGCGGATTGATCTGACGAAAGTCCCTGCCGTCTTCCAGCCGGCCATGCTCCAGGTCGACCTTCAGCAGTTCCAGCGGAACCTCGGCTTCAATGGCAACGATGTGCACCGCCAGGGAGCAGGCATAGGGCGCATAATAGAGCTTCATATAGTCTCCTGCATGATAGGGATATGAAAGCGGCTTGTGGCCGCGCACTCACAAATATCCGCGGTGCGCCTCCGCAGCCTTGCCCGCCAATGAAGCGCTCTTCAGTGTGCGAGCGCCGCAAAGAGGCTGCGCTTCCACCCGCCCCGGCCGGGCCGTCAGCCGGTGGCCCAGCGCGAGAAATGGATCAGCTCACTGGCCCAACCGCTCCTGATTGCGCCCGGCCGCCCTCAACGAAATCCGCTAGTCACCGCATCCGGCCGGGCCGCCCGGGCTATAGCGCCCAGGCTCGCCGGCAGTCCGCGATACCGCCCTTTCCCAGGCGCCGCGCGCGGAGCCACTGGCTTTCGGATACCAATAGCAACAGGATCACGCAATTCCAATTCATTGTTGCTCAAAGTGAACTGAATGACGTTTCCCGCACAGCAGGCGCAGCCCTGAGGCGGCCTGCCCAGGGGGCATGGGCTCAACCGAGACGCTCTTGCGCAACTGCGAGCCTGGAAAGGTGAACGACGGGGCTTCGACGAGAACATTGCCCGGAAGCACCGCTCCCCCGCCGTTCGCAGCCGCGATAGCAACAGGTTCTGCGCTTCACCATGCCCAAGCTGGCACCGTAACCGTAATCAACAAGGCCGTTACCGCAATTAACTAGCCCGGCTGATCCCTTCTCAATAGCGGCAGCTCGCTCACAAGATCACGTGCGCCCGGCGGCGATGCCGGCGGCGATGGCGACCGCAACCAGGGGGGACAGTTGAAGGCAATCGGAATTTCGCGGATGGCGCTCGCCTGTGTCTTGGCGGCGGGACCGGCCCGGGCATGGGCGCAGTCGACACCGTCCAACGATCAGGCCGTCGCCGCGGACGAGGAAATCCTGGTCACCGGCAAGAGCCTGGAAGCCACGCTGCCGCAGGAGCTTTCTGACCAGGGCAATGACCTGGCGGTGGTGACCGATCGGCAGGTCCGGGACAGTGGGGCCGCCGATGTCGCGACCGCACTGCGCGGCGTTCCGGGCATCTACCTGCAGCCAGGCAGCGGGCCCTTCAGCTATGTCGACGTCTCGATCCAGGGATCGCGCACACAGGACGTGCTATGGACGGTCGACGGCATCCGTATCAACAACCGCCTGTACGGCGCCACCTCACCCAATGATACGCTGCCTGCGAGCATGATCGAACGGGTCGAAGTGCTGAAGGGGGGCGAGAGCCTGTTCTATGGCACCCAGGCCGCCGCCGGCGTCATCAATATCGTCACCCGCTCCTTCACCGACGATTTCGGCGGGCAGGTAGACGCCAATGTCGATACGTTCGGGGGCACCAATCTGGGCGGTTACGTTCGCGATGGTTTCGGCAAGCATCGCTTCGTCGCCTGGGGATCGCATAATCGCTCAGAAGGATACCGCGCCTACAGCGCCTACCAGCCGAGCGCGACCGACCGCTTGCGCGGCTACGACCTCTGGTCGATCGGTGGCAAGTATCAGTATGATTTTGGCGCTGGCTGGCTGCTCAATGCGCAGTGGCAGCATACCGAGGCGAAGCTCGACAACATCAGCCCGACGCTGGTGCGCGAGAGCCGCAACGACCGCAATGAGGAGATCGGCAGCGTCCGCCTCGATTATGTCGGCAGCGACGTGGCCCAGTTGTTCCTGAAGGGCTACTATCACGACTGGAGCACCGCCTATGTCCAGATCCGCAACCATCCGGCCACCGGAGTGCCTGTCGTCATCTATCCCCCCGGCACCTTCTGGGGCTATAAGGATTATGGCGCCAGCGCGCTGGTGAAGCTGCATCCGCACCGCGGGCTCGAATATCTCCTCGGTTATGATTTCCAGAAGTTCAGCGGCCGCGACGACGTGCTGCGGATCGCCGGGACCGATGAGCGCGTCCATGCCGCCATCCTGCAGGTGCGCACGACCGACGAGCTGACCGGGCGGCTGCGCCTCGCCGCCGGGCTGCGCTACAATGACGGCAGCGGCGCGAAGAAGACGATCTGGAACGCATCAGGCCGTCTCGAGATCAGCCAGGCGCTGTACCTCCAGGCAAGCGGCGGAACCTCCTTCCTGCTGCCCAGTGCGTCGCAGCTCTATCAGATCGATCCATGCTGCGAGCAGGGCAACCCCAACCTCCGCCCGGAGGAAAGCCTGAACGGCAATATCAGCCTTGGCGGGAATTTCGGCGATGGCCGGTTCACCTTTCAGGCGACCTATTTCGCGAGGCGGATCGACAACCTGATCACCGTTGATCTCACCAATCCAGCATTTCCCGAGGGGGTCTTCGCCAACACCGCCGGTCGCGTGCAGGTACGAGGCGCGGAGGCGCAGATCGGCGTGGCCCTGACCGCGGGGCTGCGCGCGGACGCGAGCTATACCTACACTCGCGCACGTACCGCGGCTTCCACGCTTCAGATCAACCGCATCCCCGAACAGACCGGGAGCGCGACCTTGTCCTACGCGCCGGAGATGGGCCGCTTCGGTGGCAACCTGACCGTAAATTGGGCAGGAAACGTCTATTCCAGCGCGCCCGGGATCGGGCGGTTGAACTATGGCGATTATGCGTTGATCGATGCCGGCGTCCACCTTTTCCTCGACGCGGACCGTCGCCATCGTTTCGGCCTGAACGTCGAGAATCTGCTGAACAAGGATTATGCGACGCGTGGCTTCCAGACCGGGCTACAGGACAACAGCACGACCCGCTTCACCTACTTCACCCGAGGTGTGCCGCAGACCTTGCGTGTCAGCTATGGCGTGACATTTTGAGGAAAGACGTCCCCGTGATGCGCGCCATCCTCGTGAGCCATCGTTGGCTGGGGGTGATCGTCGGGGCCATCATGACGCTGTGGTGCCTGTCCGGGTTCGTTATGATGTATTCGGATTACCCCCGGCTCACTCCGCAGGAGCAGGTGCGCGGGCTCGCTCCTTTGCGTCTTCCCGATACCCGAGTGTGGGGTCGGGTCCCGCTGGCGGCCGAGGCCGAATTGTCCTCGCTGCGGGTGGAGATGATGGCCGGTCGGCCGGTGTTGCGGATCGCTCGAGCAGATCGACCGCTGCTGCCACGCATCAGTGCGCGGACGCAGGCCAGCCCCGACAATCTCGATCTGGTCTCGGGCCGCGTCCTAGCGCCCGTGAGCGCGGCGCAGGCGCTCCGGATCGGCGCAGACTTCGGTCGACACCTGGGCGTCGCCGGCGCGCCTGTCGCGGTCGTGCCGACCGCAATCGACCAGTGGAATGTGCAGACCTATCGTCGGCACAAGCCGATGCACCGCATCGATTATCCGGGCGGAGAAACCGCCTATGTCGCCGCATCCGGGGAGGTGGTGCAGCAGACGACGCGCGGCGAACGTATCCTGGGATGGCTCGGTGCCGTGCCGCACTGGCTCTATCCCACGCTGATCCGCCAGGACGGCGCGCTATGGGCGCAGGTGGTCATCTGGACCTCGGTCGCGGGCTGCTTCCTCACCGCGACGGGATTGTGGATCGGCGTCGCGCGACTGCGTCGCGGGCGTGACGGAAAGCTGGGCTCGCCGTTTCGCGGACTATGGTGGTGGCATCATATGGCGGGATTGTTTTTCGGGGTGCTGACACTCACCTGGGTGGCGAGCGGGCTCTTCACGATGAATCCCTGGGGCTTCCTGGACAGCGATGCGGGCCCTGCCGCGCGCGAGCGGCTGGCAGGCCCCCCGGTCCGCTGGGAAGTTGCCGCTGCCGCCCTCGCGGCACTTCCGCCCTTGCCGGCCGGCACCGTGCGCCTGGAGGCCATTCCGCTAAAGGGAAGCCTGTTTCTGAGGACCATCGCGGGAGACGGCACGCAGATGCGGTTTGACGCATCAGGCCGTCGCGCGCCCCTTGAACGGGTCGACCTGACGCAGGCACTTGCGGGCAGTGCGCCACTCGCATCGCTGGAGCTGCTGCGCGAGGAAGACACATATTACTACAGTCACCGCGATCCGGTATCGTTGCCGGTATGGCGGGCGATCCTGGACGATCCTCAGAAAACGCGCCTCTACCTCGATCCGCACAGCGGCCAACTGCTGCGGACGACCGACGCGACGGGCCGCGCCTCGCGCTGGCTGCGCAACGGCTTGCACAGTCTGGATCTACCAGTTCTGCGAACCCGGCCGCTCCGGGACCTGGTGGTCGTGCCCCTGCTTCTGCTCGTCACGGCTGTGTGCTTCACCGGAACCTGGATGGGCTTCAAAAAGATCCAGCGCGACCTCAGGCGGGCGTTCAACCGCCGCCGATGGCACGCCGCAAAGCCTCGCAGGCCATATGGGGCAGCTTCTGAACCGCACCTATGAGCGGACAAAGGCTCCCCGCCTGCGCCGGGATTTGCTGCCGGATCAGGTTACGCGCCACAGCACACGGGGGCAGACGAAAGGGGGTTCGTTCCTCGCGCCGCCAAACCGGTTATGGCGCTGACTGCGCGCGCAGCCCCCCGGTACATTCCCGGCGAGCAGGGCAGAATGGTGTCCGGCTGCATTAGTCCGGCTGCTCCGACAGGGCTGCAGGGCTGATCCGCGCGAGCGCCGTGTCGTCCACTTTCTCCAGATCATCGCCAGCGAGCAGGGCGTAGATCAGCCCATCCGGGCCCTGGCGCACGGCGTGCACCCGCCTGTGAAGCGATCCCAGCAGTGATTCGCGCCGGATCTCGCCAAGCGAGTCGTTGAACACGATACGCTCAAGACCGCCGCTCCGGTCGATCTGGCCGCGGCGCGCGCTCGCCACGAACAGGTTTCCCTTCCATGCGGGGAACCGGTCAGCCGTGTAAATGGCCATGTCCATGGGCGCCACCGAAGGGTTCCACAGCACGATCGGCGGCTCGATCGCCGGGCCGACCGGCCCCGCCCCCCATGCCGATCCATCATAATTGCGTCCAAAGCTGAAATACGGCCAGCCATAGTTACGGCCGGGCAGGATGTGGTTCACCTTGTCTCCGCCGTTGGGACCATGTTCAACGGTCAGGACGTTTCCGCCTTCGCCGATGATCGCGATACCAAGCTGGTCGCGATGACCATAAGAGAAGATTTCGCCGCGGGCGCCCTTTGTGCGGACAAAGGGGTTGTCGGAAGGAATGCCGCCATCCTCGTCGACGCGGAGTACCTTGCCATAGATATTGTCGAGATTCTTCGCGAGATCGGTGTGCGCTGCGCCCGTCGTCACGAATATATGGCCATGACCGTCGAAAATGATGCGCGATCCGCTGGACTCCGCGATCGGCTCGCCCACCACCAGCTCCTTGAGCCCCGATAGCGTGTTCCCCTGATAGCGCGCCTGCGCAAGGACGAAGGAAAGGCGTGGTCGTCCAGCCTTCGTCTCGACGTCCGCAGGGCGGTTATAGGTGAAATAAACGAGGCGATTGCGCGCGAAATCCGGATGGAGGGCGACATCCTGCAGCCCCGCGCCCTCGACTTCGGGGAAGTGCGGCAGACCCGCAACGGGCGCGGCCGCGAGCTGAGGCCTGGCCGAGGTGGCGCTACGGACAAGCCGAAGCGCACGTCGACGCTCCACCACCAGGGCATCGCCATCGGGCAGGAACACGAGGCTGAACGGGTTGCGAAGTCCGCGTACCAGGATTTCCACCTGGATGCCGTGCTGCTCCGCAGTGTCGAACAGATAGGGCTGCGCGGTAAAGGGGGCCGGGCGTACGCCGATGACGGGCTCGGGAGCGGTCCTGGTGTCCACATCCGTGGAGGACGTCTGTGCTGCAGCAAGAGGCGCGGCGGACAGCAGCAGCACCGGGAGAAGCAGTGGGCGCAAACAGGAACAGCGACGGCTCAAAAAACAAGAGATTGCGCTCTTTTTGGGCATGGCTCGTACTCGCGCGAGAGGGAAGGCGCCGATCAATCGACCTCGTTCATCTCGAGGACCCGGGTCTTTGCGAGTGAACGCGCCGGCACCGCCCGCCGGACTTGATTGCGGTTGATCGCTGTCCATTAGCAAGCGAGATGACATGGAGGTGGGCTTCCTGATCGGTCCTGGACGTTCAATCGGTTCTCGCGCGAAGCGTAGGCGATCCGTCCGGCGATGCGGTGATGTCGACCGGGAAGATTTCCGTTATTTGCTGCGCGAACCCTTCCGGATCGTTCGTTTTGAAGACACCGCTGATCCGGTACCCACTTATCGAGGGATCGGCGATCGCGATGGTCCTCGTTGTGTAGCGATTGACTTCCGCGACTGCCACGCTGAGGGGTGTATCGTTGAACACGAGGCGCCCGTCCTTCCAGCTCGCGATCCGCGCTGTATCTGCTGCAGTCACCGTGAGCGGTCTGTCAGGCTCCGCCACCAGGGCCTCGCCCGCGCTCAGGATGACTTCCCTGATGGGCTGACCGGTTGCCATTGCCTGTGATTGAATCGGACGCACGCGGACGATCCCCTCTACCATCGCGACCCGAACTTCCCGATTCTCGAGCCGTACGTTGAGGGTCGTGCCGACCGCGGTAATCCGCTGCCCCCCGGCATAGACCTGGAACGGAAGCGGTTTCCCGTGCGCCACCTCGAAGAGCGCCTGGCCCTTGGTCAGATAGACCGCCCGCGCGGCTCCGGTATAGGCAACCTCGAGCTGGCTATCGGTATCGAGCACTGCGACCGATCCGTCGGGCAGATCGATCGCCGACCGCTCGCCGATGCCGGTCCGATAGACGGCGCTGCGCGGATCGCTTGCCGGGACGGCCGCCTGATTGTTCGCGACGAGCCCCTCCCCGACCTGTGGCAAGGCCAGCCATGCCCCGCATGCGGCCGCCAGTCCGGCGGCGACGCCAAGCCCCCCGACCCAGCCTGGCCGCCGGCGTGGCCGCTCGCTCCGCGCCGCGAGGGCGGCGCTGCGCAATTCCAGCATCTCGGGCGAACCTGCGTGGCGCGTGACGGCGCCGAGCGACCACAGCACGGACTCGTAAGCCGCAAGATGCGCCTCATCTGCGGCAAGCCAATCGGACAGGCGGCGCTGGTCGATATCGCTGAGATCTCCGGCTTCCTGCCGCAACGCCCATTTCGCTGCCGTCTCGCTTACCGACACCGGCCGGCCGATGAGTCTCATGCGGATGTTTCTCACGCGAACCGCCTCCGCCGCTCTGCGAGACAGGCAGCCGCCAACGTAATTTGTTGTTCGACCAGGCTTTTCGAAATGCCGAGCCGGGTCGCAATCTCGCCGCGGGGCATATTCTCGATCCTTGCCAGAATGAAAATGTTGCGCATTCGCTCGGGCATCTCATTCAGGGCGGCAACGATGCATGCAAGCTCCTCCCGCCCTTCCGCCACACGTTCCGGGGTGAACGGATCGCAGGCACCGAGGGCATGGCGCCGTGTCTCTGTCAGAAAGTCCGTACGGACCTTGCGCCGGCGAAAATGGTCCGTCGCGATATTGGCGGCAGTCGTGAAAAGATAACCTTCCGCGGAGGCGATGCCAGCGAATGTCTCACGCTCCGACAACCGCGTGAAAACCTCCTGCACGAGGTCCGGCGCTACGTTCGGATCGCAGCCGCGGCTGATAAAGTAGCGCGACAGCGCAGACCGGTAGCGGCGCGACAGGATCTCGATGCCGTTCTCGCCGTCCGGGCTTCCGATCAAGGCCTCTCTCCCGCCCATGGAAGCAATGTCCCCCTTCTCGCCGCCATCTGCCCGGTCGCGGGGCAAGCCCGGACCAGGCAATACCGTGTCCCATGGCAAGAGGCGCATTCGCGGCCGGTGCCTCCCACCATCACAACGGAAACACTCCCGGGGCAACCATGCCGGCGGCAGAGGATGATGATGGGGCCGCCCGCTTTCGCCTGGAGTGACGCGCGCGCCGCTTCTTCAGCCAGATATAGACGCCGGTCACAGACAGGGCCGCCACGAAGATGCCGAGCAGGGAGACGAGCACACGACCGGCAGTTCCGATGATGCGTCCGGAGTGCAGCGGGTATTGGGCCTGGATGAACGTATCGCCGGCGGAGCCGCGACCGGGCAGTGTGTCGGTAATCACCGCGCCTGTGCGCGCGTCAAGGAACAGCGAGGGATTACCCAGCCCCACCCCGTAATGGTTGCCTGCCTCGAAAAATCCGACGCCGTATACACCGATGTCCGAGAGCCGATAATAGGAGCCGGGGGGCAGATCGATATGCCGTTCCGCCGCTTCGCGCTGCGCCCGCTCGAAAATCTGGGAGGGATCGAGCTGCCGGGACGGCGTTGTCGCCGGCTGGTGCGCCATATGGGGATCGGCCGGGAGAGGCGAAAGCTTCGAAAAAACCGACACCACCGGCCGCACCACCTCCGTGGTGAGGTTCATATAGACCGAGGTGATCGCCAGCATGAGCAGCAGGGCCCACAACCAGACGCCGCCAGAACGGTGAAGATCAAAGTTGAGCTGATAGCCACCCCGCTTGAACCGGAAGGCGAGCGACTTGCGCCACGAGCGCCGGTCGGGAAATGCCAGATACAGGGCGATGAGACAGTCGACCATCCAGACGAGGCTGAGAAAGCCGACCAGCCAGATGCCCCATGCGATACCGCCCTCGCTCGGTATCAACATGGTATAATGCAACCGGTTCAGGAACGGGATGAGCGTTTTGGGCGCAAGCGAGGTGGCGCCGGTGTCGCGCCGGTCCAGAATGGTCCCGTTCACCGGATCCACGGCGATCTGATTGAAGCCGATTTCCGCCGGTTGGCCGGTCACCGGATCGAGCCGGGGCGCGACCTCGGCCTGGATCGCCCGGCCTGGCTTCACGTTAAAGACCATATAGGCAACTTCGACGCGAGGATCCGCGGCCTCGATGCGGCGGATCAGTTCCGGCGCGGGCAATGGTGTTCCCGGTGTCGAGCTCAGAAAGAAGCCGGGATTGAGCCAGGAATCGATTTCCTCTTCCCAGGCGATGACCGCACCGGTGATTCCGGCGACGAACAGGACCAGTGCCAGCGCGAGCCCGGCCCAGCGGTGAACGGAAACCAGCAACGGCCTGACCTTCCAGGCAACCCTTTGGGTCGTCCCCGTTTTCGTGGCCGCGTTCATTTAATGTCCAGGCCGACTTTTCCGTCTGCGTCGATCCGGCTGCGATTGTTATCGCAATAATATTCTATGATCTTGTAGTCAGGCTTGCGCTTGTACCCGAAGGTGAAGACATAGGGTTTGGCCAG
>Ga0209574_10000054_pt1 | contig 36807 bp, 34 predicted proteins | sample AgamicMgMarz_FD_187168 | JGI IMG/M metagenome (GOLD analysis project Ga0209574, IMG submission 187168) | Agave microbial communities from Guanajuato, Mexico - Mg.Ma.rz (SPAdes) (version 2) | ecosystem: Host-associated > Plants > Phyllosphere > Phylloplane/Leaf | place: Guanajuato, Mexico... | reverse complement strand
ATAAGTAGATAGTACAGCTCTTTGTTTACTTCCAAAATAGGAGCTGCTTCTAAGCTTAACTGTAATTGATATCTGGCTTTTCGATCATTAATACTTTGCTGTCTTTCTTTCTCTTTTCTTTCTTCTTCTTTTTCGGCGAATTCAGCTCTTGCTTCTCCGTATAGTGATAGCCACTCTGCTTTATTGCCCTTTCCGTATTGCTCTTCTAGCCAAGAAAAAGAATCAAACTCTATACCTTTTCTCGTTTCTTTAGCAAATAACTTATCTATAGCTTGAGGTTTATACCCTTTCACCTCAAAGCCTTTCTCTGTTAAATATGACTTTCTGCTTTTTTTAGATACAGAAGAAACAACTGCTTTTCTCCACGTAGTCCCCCAGGCCTTTTTAATAAAAGAGTGCCTGTCTGTTAAATAAGTCTCAAAATCTGGACATTCGTCTTGTTCACCTATTACGCTTTTTATATCCTGTAGTAATGTATGTTTAGTTTTTTCAATGGCCCTGCTTTGAATAGCCTCTAATTCGAGCATAAAATTCTCCTTTGGAAAGTTTTCCTACATTTATTATAGGAAAGACCCCTGACAGAATCAAATACATGTTATTACTTTATTTTTAGCTAGATCAAGAACCTCTCTTCTTCCTGCTTTTGCTTATTTCTTAGCTATTTTTAACACAAAAAGCTCCTCTAAATAGGAGCTTTTTGGTTATTTTTAATAATTCAGTCTATTTTAAATATATATCAAGCATTTTTGTCGATTCCCTTTGAGTAAGGAATTGAAAGCTGTGAAAGTTTGGTTAACAATACATGTAAAACACCTGTAAATAAAAAAGCTAAGATCGTTGCGCCTGTGGCTAGCGGGTGAACGTAGGTAAAATAGTAGGCAAATACAGCCCCCACTATGTAAGATACATACACATGAAGGTTAAAGCCTTTTGTATACCAGTACAGTTTATTTTGTTTTTCTAAAATAGCTGAAACGTCATAGTGTTTTCGGCGAATGATATAATAATCAACAAGAACAATCGCAATAATGGGAATAAATAATACGCCGATCATAAGCAAAAAGCTTTGAAAATTTGTCATCAACCACTCTTTTAATAAAGAACCTAGGACTGTGACAACTCCCATGGTTAGTGCCGGTATCCAGAACCTCTGCTTTGGAAAAATAGATAAATAAGACATCGTCGCGCTATACAATACCATTACGTTGGTTGACAGCACCGATAAAAAAATTACGATGGCAGCTACTAACCCTAACAGCGGACTATATGCGCCAATTAAATTTACCGGGTCATACGTTTGCGTCATATTTCCGAGAATTGAAAAACCAGAAACCGTTGCGCCTAACCCCATCGCAATTAAAGTTGCGACGTTATATCCTAAATAAGTTCCCGCAATGCCCGTTTTTTCAGATTTACAGTTTCGGTTATAATCGCAAACAATGGGAATCCACGTAAAAGCTGTAGCTACTACAATATCAAAAGCTAACATTCCTGTAATACCAGGATTTTCGCTTGCTTTCATTTGAATTAATTTTGCTGCATCAAATTCGATAAACAAATAGCTAAACACAACGGTTGCTAAAATGACCATAAGCGTAGCTACTAATTTTTCCGTTGCTTCAATGCCTTTATGTCCGTATATAGAAATAGCTACTACCGACACTTGAGTAAGAATTGTAAATAGATTGATATTGCTGTAACCGGTCAAAAAAGTAATGGCATGATTTAAACTTAGCCCTGCCATGTAGGCTTGAATCCACGCCCAGCCGATCAGTGTAATAAGATTAACAGCAGCAGGAAGCATAGCTCCTCTTTGTCCAAAAGCTGGTCTCATCAAAACCATGGTTGGAAGACCGGTTCGAGTTCCGATATTTCCCATCAACACGAGCGGTATGGCACCAACTAAAGAGCCAAGCACAATAATAAATAATGCCTTTAAAAATGTCATATCGGGTACAAACAGCATTCCGGTAAAAACGGTCGTTACCACCACATTGGCTCCTATCCACATGGAAAATGTAGAGAAGAAGCCCATACTTCTTTTATTCATTGCAATCGGCTGCACATCATCATGGGCGAGACCACTTTTTGTTGTCATTCCTATTCCACCTTTCACTTTTATTGATACCAATTGGCTCGAGCTAGCTTGGAATTTGTATTCACATGTTTTGTTTCAGTAAAAGCAGCTAATCCTGATGGACCTAACTCCCGGCCAATGCCGCTTTCTTTAAAACCGCCCCACGCCGTTTCAATATGAGGCGTATGGTAGCCGTTGATCCAAATCGTTCCCGCTTGAAGATGTTCAGCAACTCGCTCTGCTTTCATTAAATCATTCGTTAAAATTCCTGCAGCTAAACCAAATCTCGTGCCGTTGGCAAGTTCTATGGCTTCTTCTTCACTTGAAAAAGATTGAACGGTAATAACGGGACCAAATATTTCTTCTTGTACGACTTTCATATGCTGCTCCACATCGACGAGCACAGCCGGCTTTATATAGTTTCCACCTTCGCAGTCAATTAACGTTCCTCCTGTTAATAAATTCGCGCCTTCTTCTTGACCTAACTTGATAAAATGCTGTATTTTGTTCAGATGCTCCTTGCTAATAACCGGACCCATCTCCGTTTCTTCTCTTAAGGGATGACCAATTTTTATAGCAGCAACAGCCTCCGTAAGAGCAGATAGAAACGGCTTATAAATAGATTCATGTACGAGTATACGCGATGAAGCTACACACACTTGTCCTTGGTTAAAAAATGAGCCAAACATTGTCCAGTCTACTGCAATATCAATTTCACTGTCTTCAAAAATAAGAAGCGGAGATTTCCCTCCCAGTTCAAGCGAAACTCTTTTCATCTCTTTTGCGCACTGCTGATAAATACGTTTGCCTGTTTCTAATCCTCCTGTAAAAGAGACTTTGGCTACGTCTTTGTGTTCAACCAGTGCACTTCCCACTTCACCGTCTCCTGTAAGTAAATTAAACACGCCTTCTGGTATACCAGCTTTTTCACATAATGAAGCTAACTTTAAAAAAGAAAGTGGCGTTAATTCTGACGGCTTAAACACTACCGTATTTCCAGCTGCTAAGGCAGGAGCCAGCTTCCACATACCAAGCAGCAAAGGGAAATTCCAAGGAACGATTAGCGCGCATACGCCGATAGGTTCTTGAATGATTTTACTGTTTGTATCGTCGAACATGTCTTTTGTCCACGGCTGATTTTCTTCTATTAAATTTGCGTAATATCTTAAACAATTAATCGTATCTTCAATATCTAACTGCGCTTCTTTTATCGGTTTGCCAGTATTTAATGTTTCTGTTTCAGCGAATATACTCGCTTCATTTTCTAATAAATTTGCTAGTTTCTTAAGCACCTCTACACGCAGTGATTTATTTTTCTTCCATTCACTCTGCTCAAAAGCCTGCTTTGCTTTACCTACCGCTTCCTCTACTTGTTGAAGCGACGAATCAAATACTTTCGCTATGATCTTATTGGTTGCTGGGTTGAGTATTTCTCTTTTACATGGTTTTGCTCGTTTTTTATCTACTGTTACATTTACTTGCTCGTTCATAGTCCAACACTCCCCATAGAGAACTCTTATATAAAAGTGGGAAGATAATAGTACCTTCCCACTTTTACGGTCTTGCTTATATTCAGTCGCGTGCTTTCACTAACAGCGCTTCTTCTTCTTTTGCTTTTTTTCTTAATGCAATAAGCGTGATAAATTCATAGACAATGTTAGCAGCCGCTGCTGCTGTAATTTGGCCATGGTCATAAGCTGGCAGTACTTCTACTAAATCAAAACCGACAAAATCAATATTTGTTAAGCCTCGAACGAATTGAAGCGCATCGTCAATACTTGCACCCGATACTTCAGGCGTTCCTGTTCCCGGTGCGTAAACCGGATCTAAAAAGTCAATGTCAAACGATAAAAATACAGGTCCTTCTCCTACACGCTCATGAATAATTTCTAGCATTCTTTCAACGCCCAGTTTTTTATATTCATTTGTCGTATACAGAGCTAGACCTAAGTTCTTTGCATCTTCTAAATCTTCAATGCCGTATAGACCGCCTCGCATACCAATTTGAATGGAGCGCGACACTTCAATTAGCCCTTCTTCAATTGCTCGTCTAAATACCGTACCGTGATTGTATTTTTGTTCAAAATAGCTATCCCACGTATCAGAATGAGCATCAAACTGTAAAAGCGCTACGGGTCCGTGCTTTTTCGCGATGGCACGAAGTTCACCAAGCGTCATTGAATGATCACCGCCTAGTGAAATAGGAATAATTCCTTCATTCACAACCGGCGTTAACCCTTCTTCAATTTTTTTATATGTTTCTAAAATATATCCCGGAACAACTGACAAATCGCCGTAGTCCACGCCTGAAATGTAATCAAAAATATTAATCTTTTGTTCTGGGTTATACGGACGAAGCAAAATGGAGAAATCTCGAATAGCTTCCGGTCCAAAACGTGCTCCTGTGCGAAAAGACTGCCCTGAATCAAATGGAATACCCGTGACAATAAAATCCATATCTGCATTTACTTGTTCTACATACGGAAGTCTCATAAACGTTCGAGGTCCGCAAAAACGCGGAGATTCAAATGAATTTTTCGGCTGATATTTTGGCATGATTTATTCCTCCTAGTGGGTTTCATTCATTAGCGCCGTGTCAACATGTTAGATACTGACGCTTTTTATTTAGATACTTTTTATTAATGCAAAATGCATGCCAAATTTTATCACCCTTTTTCGTGTAATTATGGACGATTTTTAATTCATAATAGAATCAAAACAAAAAAACCGATTCAAAATTGAATCAGTTAATTCATTTTGAATTAAATTTTCCTTATTTAATATTGTACTTTCGTAAACGTCTTACAACCGTAGGCTGACTAATTCCTAGTGCATTTGCCATTTCATACGTTGTTTGACACTGACGATAAGCGCGAATCAGCCAGTTTTTCTCCACTTCTGCAAGTGCTTGCTGAAGCGTCATTCCCTGAGAGGTTAACGTATCAAGAGTCTCCCATTCTTCTTTTCCTCTTCTGATATTTTCTGAGTAAAACGGGAGGTCTTGAGGCGAGATGCTGTTTTCATCTGTTGTTAACACGAGGCGTTCAATTGTATTTTCAAGCTCGCGCACATTTCCGGGCCACGGATATTCAACCAATTGATTTAATGCTTCTGCATGAAAAAATTTCTTCATTTTATATTTTTCATTTTGTTTATGTAACACGTGATAAAGCAGTGCCGCGATGTCTTCTTTTCGCTCGCGAAGCGGAGGAATTGTAATCGGAATAACGTGTAGCCGATAAAATAAATCTTCGCGAAAGGTTCCTTTTTTAACCATTTCCTCAAGCGGCTGATTTGTTGCTACAATCAGCCTGAAGTTTACGTGCTTGGCTCGTTCACTTCCAATTTTGGTGACTGTTTTTTCTTGCAGCACTTTTAACAGCTTCACTTGCATATCAAGAGGCAGCTCTCCTATTTCATCTAAAAAAAGCGTGCCGTTATGAGCTAATTCAAACTTTCCTATTTTTCCTTTTGTACTTGCACCTGTAAAAGAGCCTGCTTCGTATCCAAACATTTCAGATTCAAACAAACTAGCTGGAATGGCTCCGCAGTTGATTTCAATAAACGGCTCTTCTTTTCGTTCACTTCCATAGTGTAAAGCACGAGCAAAAGCCGTTTTACCAACACCCGATTCACCTAGCAACACAACCGTTGCATCGCTGTCTGCCACGCGATTAATAATCGACCATACTTTTTTCATCGATTCACTTCGTATGACCATATCATTTGACTGCTGTTCCCGAAGCTCTTCCACTTCTAGCTGATATGTTTTCATTTTCACTTCAAGCTGCTGATAATCTTCTTTTAAGCGCTGAATCTCTGTTAAATCATGTGAAAAGCTGATTACTCTTTTCATACACTGATATTCATCATACACGGGAATACCGGTTGCCATTACAACTTTACCCGTTTCTGTTTTTTGCATCAGCTGTACTTCTTTCTTTTTCTTTAATACTTCAATCGTAACGGAAGGTGAAAATATCCCGCGTTCTTGCAATTCGTATACGGTTTGTCCCACTAACTCTGACACGTCATACCCGTATATATCACGGCAGTTTTGACTCGCTCGTAAAATACACCCTTTTTCATCAGTGATGACGATATTGTCGTTAGAGGCATGCAAAATAGCTTCAAGCTCTCGTTCAATCATCTCAGTGCAGTACTCCTTTTCATTCAATCTGACTTTTCAAATATTTCTTTCTTCTATTTTATCAATAAACTCCCTTATTCAACACAAAAAGCTCCTTTAATAGGAGCTTTTTGTTTAAGATAGCTGCTTCATTTTTTGTTTAAATAACGCTACTTTAATCATAAAATAAGTAATGTTTTCAGGTAATTCTTCTTTGATTGGCTTTAACTTTTCATCGCCTACTGACGAAGCAGCTTGCAAAATAAGCTGTTCGCCTTCATCCGAAAGAAAAGATGACCAGTCAATTTCTTTTTCTTCTTCAGCGCATTTAAACAAGTGATTTTCAATGGTAATGCGGCTTAATTCACGTTCTTCAGCAATTTCATCTAACGATTTTCCTTGTTGAAATAGCTCATACGTTATTAAATGAGACCCTTCTTTTGATGACGCTCTTGCTTTTTTCGGAGAAGGCGCAGATACTTCTCGCTTTCGATCTGGATTTTCTTCACAAAACTGTTTGATTTCAGCTGTGAATCGTTCTCCGTATCGCTCTTGTTTTTGCTCTCCGACTCCTTTTACAGTGGCGAACTGTTCAAGCGTTACCGGAAGTTTTGCACACATATCATGAAGAGTATCGTCTGAAAAAATAACAAAAGGAGGTACGCCGGCTTCGTCTGCCAGCTGCTTTCGAACGGAACGCAAATGAGCAAACAGCTCGTCATCTTGGACAATTTGCTTCACTTCCATTTGTTCTTTTCTCATCACTTTTTCCGTCCCAAGAAGCACGCCTTTTCCTTTGGCCGCTACGGATAAGGTAGGAAATGACCCTTGTCCTACTAAAATAAACTGCTCGGAAATCAAATACTCAATAAAATCGCTCACTTCTTTAGCCGACCGGTCGCTCATGACGCCGTACGTTTTTAGTTTGTCAAAACCAAAATCAACTACTTTTTTATTTCGTGAACCCGTTAATACTTGAGCAATCATCATTTTACCGAAGCGTTCGCCCATACGAATCATACAAGATAATACTTTTTGCGTATCGACCGTTACGTCTATTTCCACACGATCATCCGTACAGTTGCTGCAGCGGCCGCACTCATGCGCTTCACTTTCTCCAAAATAATGAAGAATATACGCTTGCAAGCAGCCTTCTGTATGACAGTAGTTCACCATACTTTGCAACTTTTCAAGATCTTGAAGCTGCTTTTTAGGATTCGACGTTGACTGTTCAATCAAAAAGCGCTGCACGCGAATATCCTGAGGTGAATAAAGCACGATACACTCACTTGGCAGCCCGTCACGACCGGCACGTCCTGCTTCTTGATAATAGCTTTCCATATTTTTCGGAAGCTGATAGTGAAGAACAAAGCGAATATTGGATTTATCGATCCCCATTCCAAAGGCAGAGGTAGCCACCATCACCTGCACATCATCTTGCAGAAAGCGGTTTTGCTCTTCATCACGGCTGTTCGCATTCATACCAGCATGATATTTTGATACGTTAACTCCTGACTTTTGCAATCTAGCATGAAGCTCTTCAACATCTTTACGCGTAGCGGCATAGATGATTCCTGCTTCTTGGTCATTTTTACGAATATACTGCTCGATATAGCTGATTCGATCCTGGCCTTTTACCACAGCGAACGATAAATTTTCACGTTCAAACCCAGTCATCACCGTGTACTCTTCGTTAATATGAAGAGCTCGGCAAATATCTTCACGCACTTGAGGCGTCGCAGTAGCCGTCAGCCCCATCACAATCGGAGCGTTAGACAGCTTGCCGATCAGTTCATTGATGCGCAAATAACTCGGTCTGAAATCATGGCCCCACTGTGAAATACAGTGCGCTTCATCTACCGCCACAAGCGGAATAGGAAGCATTTGAAGCTGTTCCAAAAATTGCGGAGACTCCAGGCGTTCCGGCGCTACATAAAGTAACTTATACTCCCCAAGCGCCACTTCTTCTAAGCGCTGCTGTACTTCCGTATGTGTCAGCGAGCTGTTAATATATGTGGCTGGAATACCAGCTGCGTTCAGCGTGTCCACTTGGTCTTTCATCAAGGAAATCAACGGAGAAATAACCAGGGTTGTTCCTTCTAAAAGCAACGAAGGAATTTGATAACAAAGCGATTTCCCTCCCCCTGTTGGCATAATACAAGCGGTATTGTGCCCTTCTAAAACATAACGAATCGACTCTTCCTGTCCTTTTCGAAACGAATCATAGCCAAAATAGGACTGTAAATGTGTTAAAGCTTGTTCAAAATACAAAATAGCGTCCTCCTTTAAAATAAGTAGAAATAGTAGTTGAGGGATCCATTGGAAGGAATTGAGACGTAGGGTTTTATTTTATCAAACATTAAGGGATGTTGCACAGAATTCGTTGATTTAAGGATATAACAAAAATGATAAGCGAAAAGCCCTCAATTTATAACTCTCTTTCCTATCACAAACAGTCTTTTTATGTATGTCAGGACTCCTTTCCTAAAAATCTTTCCCCATTCCATTCTTTTTTCCTGTATACTTAAGAATAGGAAAGAGGTGCTTACCACGAGACATCCTGTAGAAACGATTTATTATTTAGAAAATCCACAGCGTAATATTTCAACATATGCTTCCACAACTCAGTTAACGGTTGAGTCTGTTGTGAAAGATGTGTTTGGTGTTGCTTGCGTAGCAGATATTAAAATTATGCTTCAATATAATAAAGAATTCCGCAAAAGTATTAGTCAATTACACAATGCAATGGACGATGATCTTACGTTAGAAATGGTTTTTCGAGTTGCTTCAAAAGAAGATTTGCTTCGATTTAAAAAAAGTTTACTTGAAAGTAGTTTAGATGACGCAGAAACGTCAATAGACTGTCCATTCAGCGCAACCATTCAATTACAAGATGGTCGATATACATGGAACGAGTCTACTTCTGTTTATGAAAAACAAAAAGAACGTCTTTCATCTTAAATTTCTCTATTTTTATGTATGCAAAAAGCCTAGATCTTAGCTGTTTAAGATCTAGGCTTTTTGCAGTTTGTACTGTACCTTAAAAGATCAAAAAAAAACCGATGCAGGAAAAAGGCTGGCTAAAGCTTCTTCCCGCTTATTCTTCACCAGTTTCTCCTTAAAAATAACAGCGCTGCTTCCCCTTCTTCTATGTTAGGCTTTTTAACTCAATTTCATGAAATAGGTTTTATCACTTCCAATAACGTGTATACACAAAACAAGGAGATAAGTTGATTAAACTTCTCTTCATTACTCAACGTATTCAAAAAAGTTGTCTATCATACAAGGAGGTTTTTTGAAATGGTAAATGTAAAAGTAGTTGAAAATGGCGTACAGGCAAAAGATACAATTGAACAATTTTTGCGTGAAGGATTTACAAAAGACGAAGTTTATTTACTTGCACACCATCAAGATCGCTCCGAGGATTTAACAGCTGCAACAAATACAAACAATATAGGTCTTTCTGAACAAGGTGTTTTTGATGCGATTGCGAATGTATTTCGTTCTCGAGGAGACGAGCTTCGTGCCAAAATGCGTTCATTAGGATTATCACAGCCGGAAGCTGAACGCTATGAAGAAGAATTAGATCACGGTAAAGTAATCGTCGTTGCATCAAAAGTTGCTTAATCTAAAAGCCCTACAGCAGGGCTTTTTTATTTTTGTCTTACTCCCTTACTACCCTTTCATTAAAGAAGTCATTCATACATATGATTATGAAGATAAGAGTTACTGCGAGGAGTGATATATTTGATTATAGGAATTGAATACACAAAACGTGTAAAAGATGGATTAGTCGTTAAAAATATTCCTTACAAGATACACGATAGACCTTGTGATGAAGGCTGCTGTAAAAATGATAAAACGATAGGCCCAAGAGATAGATTGAGGGTTAATTGGCTGTTAAATGTTTTTATGCCTAGCAAAAATATAACGGTATTTGATTATAAATATTGGTCAGAAGAACTAACTTCGTTATGGAGAGAGCACCGAAGAAAAACTATATAATACATCTGATAACAAAATCTCCTTAAGAAATAAGGAGATTTTGTTATTTACTTTATCTTCGCACCAATCTATTTACCAAGCATTTCAACGATTTTATACCTTTAGATGGGGGTACCATCACCATTATAAATTGCTGCGTGAGATGCTTTTTCTTCCACTCATCATAATCAATTTTATATGTAACATTTCTTAGCTGTGTTTATCCTTTTCTGCTGAAGGTAATAATGAAGATGCATAAACTATATAAAGGATGAAAAGTTATGATTAACGTCATTGAGACACTACTTGATTATATAAAGAACTCTTCTACAGATGATTCGCCCCCTCGCCCACATATCGGTGAGACTATGGGATGCTGGCTGTATTTTACTGCTTTAGCGGAAGAGATACCTGCCTTAGAGACCTGCCTTAATACAACAACCAACAGTGAACTACTTAAGCTTACTCAAGACTCAAAAACCCTGGCTGAATCTCAAATTGATACACTAAAAAAATTAATGATTAAAGAAGGAATTCCACTTCCTGAAATACCGGCTACCAAGCCGAAATCCGACCCTAACAGTATTCCATTAGGAGCAAAAGCCACGGATTCTGAAATCGCTAACTTAATATCTGTAAAAATCGCCTCTAATATCGTCATGTGCAGCACGAATATGGGACAGTCTATCAGAACCGATATTGGATTAATGTGGCTAAAATTCCATACTGAAAAAGTCATATTGGGATCAAAAGTGAAAATTCTAATGCAGCAAAAAGGATGGCTTAAAATTCCTCCTTATTATTATCCACCTGGAGCCCCTCATAACTAATTGAGGTGTTCTAAGGTAAGAAACCTAGATAACCTTACATCTAACACATTTAACGAGGTGCTTGACCATGGATTTCCCTACAATTCATACAAATTTTTGGGACGCGGTTATTGGTGTTCCTGTCGTATTAATCGTTACGCAGCTGGTAAAATTGCTTTTTCATCCTAAAAAGCAATATGTGCCGACTATTGCTTTAGCTGTCGGCGTGCTCTTTTCAGTATTTATTAGTCATCCCCATCATATTATTGCCGGATTGTTTATGGGCTACTTTTATGGATACGCGGCTATTGGCAGCTATGCCGGTCTTAAAACAACATGGAGAACGATTAGAAAAGATACGTCTCCTTATTCGTCAGACTAAAAAACCAGCGCAATATTCGCTGGTTTTTAGTTTTCACTACTTATTTCTTCTGCTCCTAGCTCTTTGGCTAAGTGAACAACCGATTGATTAATTTTCCATACGTAATAAATGTTATGCAGCAGCTGCAGATGCTGTAAGTTTCTTGATTGAACGGACGTATCAAAATAATCTAAAGATTGTTCAATCTTTTGTCTTACATCTTCAAGTGTGTATACATACGTCCCTCGCTCTCCTCGTAAAGCTTTTTCAAGCTGAGTGAAGTTGCTTGCCACTTTCTCTTCCACTTCCTTTATTACGCCATGAAATTCCACTTCTTTATAAAAAGCCTCGTTTCTAGTAGAAGATGCTACCAAATGCTTGGCGTAATAATTAATGGCGGTAAAAACGGTCAAAAATTGCTGAAGACGTGAACGGCCAACGAAACCTTTGATAATAGGATCTGAGTCGACCTGAAGCTGTTTTAGCTTTTTTTCTAGTTCCATTCCTTTATCAGCTAAATTGGCAAACAAATACTGATTCGTAAAACGATACAAATAAGTGTGAACAAATTCTTTTAAGGCCGCTACGTATTCTACTGAAGTGTCGGTTATTTTATCTCTTGTTCGTTTAGGAAACACAAGAGCAGATACGGCTAAGCCAATTCCAACTCCTACGACTGTATCTAACACGCGAGATAGCAATAAGCTCTCTGAAATTCCGCCAAGAAGCATGTCATACATAAAGGCTAGCATCATCGTAATCCAAAAGCTCATAAACGAATACGTAATAGGAAAGAAATAAAAAGCCATGAACACACAGATAAAAAGCAGCGTTACTTCTAGTATTCCGGGGGAAACATAGCTTGCGACAACAAAGCCAACCGCTGCTCCTAAAAGCGTTCCTACACTTCTCTGGACTGCTTTTACAAACGTACTCCCTATTGTTTCTGTGCCAAGAAGCACTAAATAGCCTGCTAACAGCGCCCAATATTGATGCGATGGAGATAAAAAAGAGCCAAATATTAATGTCGCAACAGCAGTGATGACCGCTTGAATAGACTTTTTCGTAGATGGTTTTAATCCTTTTTCTTCATCATTGTCCTCTTCGTCTTCTTTTTCTTCCGCTTCTTTTTGGGGCTGTTTTTCTTGTTTCACAATTGCTTGCTGCAGCTCATAGGCTTCATCAATCACGTGATTTGATATCGTTTCGATACGGCGGATTAAGTAAAGCCAATCTTTATACCTTTTATCCTGAGGTTCGAGTTCACTTAATTTTTGGCGCAGCTCTTGCAGATGCTGAGCTGCATCCGTTAAGGAATGAGTAGGATTTTCATTTAATACTTCTGCTTCGCGAATCGATTCCACTAGCTTTAACAGCAGCTGCTGAATATCAAAATGATTAAATGCTTTTAATTCACTGAGCTTTCGAATCGCCGGGGAATATGTCTGAAGCAGCATAACTGTATCAAATACATAAAGGTGCATCTGTTCAGCTGTTACGCCTGGCCATATGTCGTGGGGATCTGTATTTCCAAGCTCTTCTGATGCTACACGGGCATACTCCGCTAGTTTTTTAATATTGCGGTTATATTGTTTGATTTGAGCCGGTTCAATTTGTTTCTTTTGAATTAACTCAATAATTAAATCAAGCACCAAATTCACTTGAATATGAAATGATTTCATTGAAGACCTCAGCACGTTGGCAGGTCGGTCTTTAAAGATGACAAAATTATAGATAAATGCACAGCAGGCTCCTACTACAACTCCAGCTAACAGCCACGGCAGCTGAGAAAACGTAACGTGTAAAATAGAAGCAAAATAAAAAGACATAAATGCTACCATCGATAAAGAGAAATAGCGAATACCAAATTTTTGTAAATAAAAAGACATAAACACCAACAGAACGAGAAAAATATTTTCTGCTTGTCCATATCGTGATAGAAACGAGCCAATGCCGAGAGAAACGGTGCTAGAAAGTGCTACTAAGCCTGTGGTAACTTTTTTTGCTTTCGTTGTTTCATCATTTACAACCAATATACCCATCAGGCCGATTACGCCTGCTAAAATAGCAGCGGTAATTTGTGAGCTTCCCGCTGCTTTTAATACAATCAGCATAATAACGACCGCTGTAATGACGCTGATCGTAGCTTTAGAAGCCGTTTTGAGCCTTTTTCGTCCAGGGTCTGCAGCAACTAAGCGGCTAAACCAATATGAAAAAATAAATACCCTCTCCTTTCGTGCTGTAGAGTTCTTTGTAGAAAGAGTAATATTATTACTTATACCCTTTTTTATTCTTTTCTATCGTATGTAAGCACGTTTTTACACTATAACATTGCGAAGGACTAAAGAGCTAAACAAATGCTTAAAAACACATCTGTTTTCGGTCAGATGTGTTTTTAAGCATTAATCAGTACTTTACAGTGCAAGAGAAGAAATTTCCCACCCGTTTGTTAATGGATTTCTCTTTAAAGTAAAAACCATCGTGGTCTTTTGAGCCCCTTTATCTTCGTAATAAATAAGGCAATCTACGGCGATTTTCTCTTTTGTTTTATACTTTTTTGCATGAAATAAGTCTGTTTTATAATAAATAGTGGAGATACTATGCAGTTTTGTCCATAGCTTATGCTCTTGCTTCACGCGCAAAACCGGCTGCATCAAAGCATCGTCATCTTGCTTTAATCCTGTTAAAAACATATTTACGACTTCTGCCGGCTCAGCTTTTAATGCATATTCATCAAGCTTTCCTCCTGCTTTTAATACCATTAACTGATGACCTGGATCCACATTTTGAGACTTGTGAGTCGTACTTCCTGCAAAATGAATGCAAAAATGACCGGGGAACCCATTGTCAAGCGCACCGGCTCCGTGAGGCATTCCGTTCATGGAAGCTGCAAGCATTTGACCTTTAAACGGAATGAGAACAGCTCTTCGATTCCAGCTCCATTTCCCATTATATAAGTGCTTCATTATTTTCGTATCTTGACGTGTAAGCGGCTGAACATCTGCATGGTGTGAGCCTGCTCTTCGCTGCACATAAAAGTAAAAACCGGTTTCTACATCGATAACTTTAAATTTTTTCCCCTTCGGCAGTAAGCTTTCTACACGTTTCCACTTTAATACTTTTCCTGTGTCACCTACCGGAAAGTACGTAAGGTTTTCTTCTGCTTTCATCTTTTGGGGATGCACAAAAAAACTAATAAGCATAAAGACTAAAATCATTAATTTTGTCATTGTCTACCCTCATTACCTTGTAGTTTCTCTATGTAATATGCGAAAGTACACATACAATTATAAATAGAAATTTTTACACGCTAAGCTCATGGAAAATAATACAAAAAAGAGCTTGTGAATCCTATACATTAAACGGTTCATTTTATTCATACTAACAGGTGAAAGCGAGGTATATGATATGAATTTCACTTGGATGATTGGACTTTTAATGCTCATTCAACCTCTTTCTACACAAGACCACCTATCTATTACTCATGACGGTAAACCAATTGAACGGATTGAACGGGACAAAGTGGCCGTGCCTCTTCTTCCTGTACCTATGGTTGATCATGATCGATACAATCTTCTTCTAAAAGAATTGGATAAAAAAACATATAGAGAGCCCATAAATGCCCGCATTGATAAAAGCGGACAAATTGTTCCTGAGCAAGCGGGTGTCAAACTATATCATAAAGATTTTGCGGAGAAATTTTATACTTATTTTTTTAACGGCGGTACGTCAACATTAGAAATCCCGACGCTTCCTGTTCCGCCTCGCGTGGATAAGGAGCTGCTTGCAACGATTCGAATTAAGCAAATCGGTCATTATCATACGGTATTTAACCCTCATAATAAAAATCGTTCTCACAATATTTCTCTTGCGGCTGAATCACTAGACAGCAGCGTCATATTTCCTGGGGAAGTTTTCTCTTTTAATCAAACCGTCGGAAAAAGAACGGCAGCAAAAGGGTATATGCGTGCGCCAATCATTGTAAAAGGAGAGTATTCTGAAGGAGTTGGAGGAGGAATTTGCCAAGTTTCTTCTACCTTATTTAACGCCGTCGATAACGCTGGCGTAACGATTACGCAGCGTTACTCACACAGTCGCAGTGTTTCCTACGTACCTCCTGGGCGAGACGCTACCGTCAGCTGGTATGGACCTGACTTTCATTTTAAAAATACGTATAGTGATCCTTTGCTGATTCGAGCGCAGGTACACGGAGGAGTCGTAAGCGTGGCCGTTTACTCTACTGATGCGATTGAATATAAGCCTCGGCGCGTGCCTTGGGCTTCTATTGATCAATTGCCGAAAGGGAAAAAAATTGAATCGCATGTTGATACTGAGCCTGCCGATTAATCATCTCTTCCAGCTTTTTATAATGAACATAAAAAAGCCTAAAGGGTATCCTTTAGGCTATTCAGTGATATAATCAGCAGCCGTAGCCGCCACCGTAACCACCGCTATAACAACTACATCCGATAATTACTAATAGAATAAATAATACAACTAATAAAGCGAAACCAGAACCGAATCCACATCCAGCATTAGACATACAAGCACTCCCTTTCAACGTAATTTTCTGTTGCTAAAACAAAGAAGGTTCAAACATGGGGTGTTTCTCATGGATAGGTTATTGTATGTCTGCCTAGACGTTTTGGTTTGTTATTCTGCTCATTTTTTTAAAATTGGGCTTGTTTTCGTCTTTACAACTCGGAAAATGCAATTCCGTAAAAATAAAGCTCATTTCCACTCTTCCTTTAAAATCGCGTAATAATATTCATCCCACCATTCTTTTTCAGTTGGAATACATTTTTTAAAATACCCTTCTCTTCTCATCCCGATCTTCTCCATAACACGATAAGAAGACGTATTCTCAGGTTGACAAGTAGCAATAATCCGATGCAGTTTCATTGTGTTAAAACCATAGTCCACTATTGCTTTTGCCGCTTCTGAAGCATATCCTTTCTGATGATAGAGAGAATTAAATACCCAGCCAATTTCATAAGTATGGTCCCCAAAATAGTTAAAAAAGACGATATGACCAATTAGAATTTTTTCGTCTTTTAATACAACTGGAAAATTCCTAACATTTCCTTTCATATTTTCATTTACAAATTTCTTCGCATCATCCTTACTAAAAAGACCTTCTGGTATGTACTTCATGACATTAGCATCAGATGTATATGCGTAGACATCTTGCCAATCTTCATATTTAAATTTGCGTATTAGTAATCTGTTAGTCTTAATGTTCATGTGGTTCTCCCCTATCTCAAAGCTATCTTTCTATACGCTTGTTTCGATAGTGAAGATATAAAAACCTCTTTGCCCTAAGTTACTATTGCTTTTGTTGCCGCTTCTTTAAAACAAGATAAAGTGACTCTGCGAAAAAGAAAAACAAAAGAGAAAAAAGGACAAATAATTCGGCCACTTCCATTACACGGAACGGGCTTAAAGCATTGTATAGTGCCTGCAGTACCTTCGTTCCTTGAAAAAGATCAATTCCTACAGAAAGAGCGATCACAGATCCAAATAGCAGCAGGCTAACTCCAATAATTTTCATCATTTTCCCTCCTCACCTAATCATTACTTACCTCATAGGGTCGTCATTTTCATTTACCGTCATGCAAAAGATATTTTGTTAAAAATTACATAATTATACGGTTTTTGTTCAAATTAATAAAAACTATAGTAAGGGTGTTTTCATTTATGCCTTCGTTCTTTAAAAATCAAAAATCTAAAAATAACCTTCCACCTCAGGCAGATCAAACAAGCAGCGAACAAACAGCTTCTTCTCTTAAGAATCTGCTGTCTGAGAACCTTACCCTCATTAAAGAGAAAACTGGAAACAGCTCAGATATTGTGATTCGTCATTTTAAAATAGGCGTCAATAACAGCTTGGCTGCTGCTATCGTCTACATAAAAGGGATTGTAGATAACCAATCCATTCAAGATTACTTGCTGCAGTCTCTTATGAAAGATAATCAAAAAACCGAACTAAACGATCAAAATGCATTGGAGTTAATTTCCGAAGACATCGTAACAATCGGCAACGTATCGTTTGCAGACAACTGGAATGATTTACTTTCTTCTTTAATGTCAGGAGACAGCCTTCTTATTGTCGACGGCATAAGCCGCGTACTCAGCGTAAGTACACAAGGGGGTGAAAAGCGTTCCATTTCAGAATCTACTACCCAAATGGTAGTGCGGGGACCAAAAGGTGCCTTTACTGAGTCAATTGGCACAAACTTAGCCATGGTGCGCCGAATTATTAAAACACCTGACTTATGGCTAGAGTCTATGAAGATTGGCCGGGTAACTAAAACGGATGTCACTCTTATGTATATTCATGGCATCGCAAACGATAAAGTTGTAAAAGAAGTTCGAAAGCGATTAAAAAACATTGATATTGATAGTATTTTGGAATCAGGTTATGTTGAGCAGCTAATTGAAGATCAAACGGTCACTCCATTTCCAACTATTTATAATACAGAAAGACCCGATGTGGTGGCGGGTAACCTTTTGGAAGGAAGAATTGCTATTTTTGTGGATGGAACTCCTTTTGTACTTATTGCTCCAGCGTTGTTCATTCAATTTTTCCAATCGGCTGAAGATTACTACGCACGCTTTGATATTGCGACGTCCATTCGTCTTTTGCGGGTGTTTATGTTTATGATTTCACTTATCGCTCCTGCTACGTATGTGGCGGTTACGACATTTCATTAAGAGATGGTACCCACCACGCTTATTGTAGCTCTTGCGGCACAGCGAGAATCCGTTCCATTTCCCGCGTTCGTGGAAGCTTTTTTTATGGAAGTCACATTTGAAATTTTGCGTGAAGCAGGGATTCGATTACCAAAAGCTATCGGCTCGGCTGTATCGATTGTGGGAGCTCTTGTTATTGGGCAAGCAGCGGTTCAAGCAGGTATTGTCTCACCAGGTATGGTTATTATCGTATCGATTACAGCCATTGCTAGCTTTGCCACACCATCTTTCGATATGGCTATTTCAGCGCGTTTAATTCGTTTTTTATTTATACTAGGAGCGGCTACATTCGGTTTCTATGGTATTATCCTTATTCTGCTAATGGGGGTTGGACACCTGTGCAGCTTACGTTCATTTGATGTTCCTTACATGACGCCATTAGCCCCCTTTATTCCTGCAAGCAATGAAGATACATTACTGCGGTTACCTTGGTGGACGATGAGAAGAAGACCTAAATTAATTAGTGATAACAAAGTTCGTCAAAGCAAACATCAAAAGCCTGAGCCTCCTTCTTCACGAGGCATGATTAATCAGGAAGTTGAAGAAGGTGATCAAAATGAAACGTAAAAGTTTATTTTTACTGTTAATGACCATAATGATGGTATTGCTTACGAGCTGCTGAAGTAAAAAAGAGTTAACGGATCTTGCATTTGTATCAGCAATGGGTATTGATAAAACGAAAGAGGGGCGGTATGAGCTCACCTTTCAAATTATTAATCCTGGAAACGTAGCTGGCTTACAAGGAGGCGGCGGTACCCAAAGTCCGCCTGTTACTATCTATTCTGCTTCTGGCGATAATTTAGTTGAAGCAAGCAGACGCGCTTCAGCTAGAATTTCTCGAAGACTTTATTTTGCCCATACAAACTTAGTCGTGATTGGCGAAAAACTAGCACGTGAAGAAGGAATTAATATCCTTATTGATTCTATTGATCGCGACCCTGAGTTTCGAATTACGACTTCCTTAGTCATCGCAAACCAGTCAAGCGCTGCTGATTTGGTAAAAGCACTAACGCCTGTCGATAAAATTCCAGCTAACAAAATTATGAAAACGCTGGAGTTCACTCAAAGAAAATGGGGAGAAAACTTAAAGGTTTCCTTTCAAGAAGTGATGAGATCTCTTGAATCTCCTGGAGGGGAGGCACTAGTTTCAGGTTTTCGTTTAGTTGGAAACCCTCAACAAGCAGAAAAATTAGATAATCTCCAGCAAAGCGCACCAGAAGCTACCCTTCGTGCTTCTGGCATTGCTGTTTTTAAAAATGGAAAGTTAATCGACTGGTTTTACAATAGTCCAGCCAGAGGCAGCGTTTGGATCCTTGATAAAATACAAGGAACCGATATTAATGTAGATTGGAAAGGAAAAAAAGAAGCGCTTGCCTATCAAACAGTTCGTCAAAAAAACGGAGGTATCTGTAAAAGTGATAAAAGGAAAACCTTATGCGTCCGTTCATACTCGCGTAGAAGGCGATCTTGGAGAAGTGGAGGTCCCTGTTAATACACGTCAATCTGCTGTAATCAAAAAAATGGAAAAAGCTGCAGGTAAAGAAATAAAAAAAGAATTACAAACAGCTATTAAACAAGCTCAGACAGACAAAGTTGACATTTTTGGGTTTGGAGAAGCGCTGGAACGCAAGCGCCCCAATCAGTGGGAAAAACTCAAATCAGAATGGGATGACGTTTACTTTCCAAAATTAGATGTAGACGTTACGGTAGAAGCTTATATTCGCCGAACAGGTCTGCGCAATAAATCATTTCTTTCTAGCGTAAAAGAAAAACAACACTAAGATAAGGAGGTACTGGGTATATGGAAAAAGCAAAAATTAGCGCCACTCAATTATTTATTCTCATGGTTTTATTTGAACTGGGAAGCGCTCTATTAGTCCCTCTTGCAATGGGAGCGAAACAAGATGCGTGGCTAGCTATTTTAATTGGAATGCTGTGCAGCTTTCTTTTCTTTTTAGTCTATCATAAGCTCTATTCCTACTATCCGAACCTCCTGCCTACAGAGTATATGCAGAAAATTTTAGGGAAGGTATTGGGAACCCTTCTTGCATTTGTATACATTGTCTATTTTTTATACGATGCATCACGAGTTCTAAGAGATTTCGGAGAGATGCTTCTTACTTTTGCTTACCCCGATACCCCTTTATTTATTGCCAATGCGTTATTAATGCTGGTCATTATCTATATTACCCGAAAAGGAATTGAAGCCATAGCGAGATCAGGAGAGCTTCTGTTTATTTTTATGTACTTTCTGGCTGTGCAGGCTTCATTTTAATTATTAGCTCAGGGTTAATTGATTTCAAGAACTTACAGCCGGTATTAAAAGAAAGAGTACTCCCTGTTGCTAAAGTTGCTTTAACCGAAACGCTGTATTTTCCTTTCACAGAGGCTATTGTATTTACCATGCTTCTTCCTTACTTAAGTAATCCTAAAAAAGCAAGTGTTACCATGATATGTGCAACGGGATTAAGCGGAATTAATTTAATTATTACGATGATTATTAATATTAGCGTGCTTGGAGTTGATTTGACAACAAGATCACAGTTCCCTCTTCTTAGTACTGTACAAACGATCCAAGTAGCTGATTTTTTAGAGCGTCTAGACGTATTTTTTATGTTCGCGATGGTTATTGAAATTTATTTTAAAGTTAGCATCTTGTTTTATGCCTCTATAGTAGGTACAGCTACTTTATTTAAAATTAAATCTCCTTCACGGCTAGCTTATCCTTTAGGCATCATTGTGTTATTTTTGTCGATTACAATCGCTAGTAATTTTCAAGAACACCTTTATGAAGGATTACACGTTGCGAGATTTCTTTTACATATGCCACTATTTTCTATCATACCTGTACTGCTTCTGATTATCGCATTTTTAAGGAATAGGAAGAAGCAGCACGGATAGTTGTATCTCTAATAAATAGAAAAAATAGCGTTAAAATGATCGAGGTGATGTTCGTGTATATATGGTTTTATGATCATTTTGTTAATACCATCTTATTTCCGCTTACTTGTATCATGCTAGTGTGCGTATCATTAGGACTGTATGCATACTTTAAGCTAAAAAAAATGAAAAATTGATACTAGATGGCTATTTCCCTCATTCAAAACAAGAAAGATACAACAAGATAAAAAGCAACTGTTATTCCCGCTGCAATTAAAGCTGGCTTTAATTTATACTTGGCATATTCAATAACAGATAAATCTAATATTTTGGCGATGGTATTCGTATCGTCGCTTAAAGGTGAAGAAAATGCTCCAAATGAACCGCTTGCAAATACTGCACCGATAATCAACGGCAAAGAAAGATCTGCAGAACTTGCAAGCGATACGCCAAGCGGCATTAGAATCCCCCACGTCCCCCAAGCAGATCCGATAAAATAAGAAATAGCAGCTCCAAAGATAAACATGAACGGGGTGATGAACATATGAGGAATCCACTTGGAATGTGCGGTCACAAAGTTGGAAAACCCCAAGTCTTCTGTAACAGCAGATAATCCCCATACTACCGATAACAACAGAATAACGGACATTAAGTCATTGCCTCCTGTGATAAAACCATTAAGCAAATTCTGTAAGGTAAAGCGCTGAAATAAGAAAAAAATAAGGGTAATTAATATAGTTATAATTAAAGCTACTACCATCGCTTCTAGCACGTCTGCTTTAATAAATGCTTCAAAAAAAGTGTGACTCTTATGATGTCCACTCCACCATGTTAAAAATAAAGTGAGCGAAATCACAACAAGTAAAGGCACTAACAGATTCCAAGGCTTAGAAGGCAAATCCTTCGATACGCAAGGATGACAATCATGCCAATCTTTTTCGTCTTCTTCCTCAAGCTTCATAGGAGCCGTAGATGTTGAATGATGAAAAAAGCTGAAATAAATCCCTACTAAAATAATCACAATTGAAAAGAAATTATAAGGAATGCTTTGAATGAATAAAGAATAAGCGTCTTGCTTTATGCCTTGATGATCAATCGCCATTTGAATGATTGATACCATATATCCGACAAATGCGGTTGCCACGGGAATTAAGACGATAACAGGAGTAGCAGTTGTTTCAATAACAAACCCTAGCTCTGCTGTCGTCATTTTCACTTTTTTCAGCAGCGCTCTCATGATGGGCGCGATCGTAACAAAACGAAATGTCGGAGCACTGAATGTCCCAATGGTTGAAACATAGGTTAAAATAAGGGCTTTTTTTCTTGTATCAATTCTTTCAGCAGCTGTTTCCACAAAACCTTTAACTCCTCCAGCCATCTTAATCATTCCGATAAGCCCTGAAAACGCGTATAAAAAGACGACGATTTCTATATTACTTTTATTTCTAAGAGCTTGTACAACGTAGTGAAGTAATTTTTCAACACCTCCGATAATCGAATGATCAATCAAATAAGCGCCTATCAATAAGCCTAAAAACAACCCTGGCAGCACTTGTTTGGTGAAAATAGCTATTGGAATAACAATTAAAAACGGTATAATTGAAAACCAACCAGATTCCATAGGACTCTCCCCTATCTTAAAAACCATATTAGATGTCTTCACGTATCGTTCATTAGCTTTTAATGTAACCCCAATATTATGTGTATATTCACGAAAACAACACGTATAAGCAGTACTGCTTGAATAAGATATTTCTGATTAAAAACAGCATAATAAAACTCTTTATTTCTACAACAAAAAAAGCAGTTTGCACATGCAAACTGCTTTTGAAAAGAAGCGGAAGACGAGGTTCGAACTCGCGACCCCCACCTTGGCAAGGTGGTGTTCTACCACTGAACTACTTCCGCGCGTATATGAAAGTAAAGATGCGGGTGAAGGGACTTGAACCCCCACGTCATAAGACACTAGATCCTAAGTCTAGCGCGTCTGCCAATTCCGCCACACCCGCGTGTGAATTAAAAGATAACTCCAAAATGGCAGGGGCAGTAGGAATCGAACCCACACTGACGGTTTTGGAGACCGTAGTTCTACCTTTAAACTATGCCCCTAGAAATGATTTCTTCAAAAGAACCTCGTTTATTAACGACGCTATATCATAATAAAACATATATGGAATTTCGTCAATAGGTCTTTTGATGAATCATAACTAGTACTAGCGGTTTCAAAAAAACTGTGAGGCATATCACAGCTTTTTACACATTCCCTTCACCAGCTGCAGTCCTCTTTAATCTCCGCTATTTGTTTTTAGAGACTCTGCTGTAACAAAGTACTATACAAAATGTCTCCAAAATCGTGTAAAGACCGAAAGAATATGTAGCAGTGCAGATTTTATAGGAGGCACGTTTTTTTGAGAATCCGTATTAAAATCCACAGGTTCTCCCTCATTTCCCACAAGCGTACTGTGAGAAATTTTAGTTTCAATAGCTCCTGTTAACTCGGCTGCAAATTCTTCACTATCTATCATAACCATGGATTCAGTATTTAAAAATGCAGAACGTGAATCTAAGTTAAAAGAACCAACTGCACTTAAACGCTGATCATAAACAACAGATTTCCCGTGAATTGAATAGGGCTTTTGATATTCATAAAGCTTTGAACCAGCTTTTATGACGCGATTCTTCACTCCCAAGTATGCAGAAAAAGCCATAGCATTTGGAGTGGATGTAATAGAATTAGTTAAAATAATTCTTTGCACTTTTGGTTTTACTTGCTTATCTATATACTGTTCCATCTCTTTTGTTGGTACGATATAAGGACTTTGAACAACAATGGATTTTTCAGCTTGTTGCGAAAGCTTAATAAATGTTTTCCATATAAAAGGACTTTTATTAATTCTTTGAATAGGATTTGTAATAAAAGAAACTTTTCTTGTAGGCATCGTTGATTCTCTCCATACAATATAAGGATGGACAAAAGGTTCGTTTGCTTTTTTGGCCTCTTCGTATTGATCTATCAACAATTTTTTTCCTGAAAGACCACGAAATTGTTTAGTTTTCTTGAGCTTTGGAAAAGCTTGGCGTGTATACGGATGATTCCATAATTTCTCTATATACTTCTCCATTGAGAGAATGACACTATGACTTTCTTGCTTTGTGTTATAAATCAGCACATCACGGTCATAGACAAAATTTTTATCTGGTTGACTGGCCAAGTATTTATCTCCAATGTTTCGTCCTCCACTAATACCTAATTGGCCATCGACTACTATTATTTTATCGTGAAGACGATTATGCCATGTCCAAGGTTTAAAAATAGTAAAGGGCTCATAGTACTTTAATTCAATATTATTGTGGAAAGCTAGAGCATAAAGAACATTTTTTCTCTTACCTTTTAACCCATGAGAGATCCCGTCTAACAGCACGCGAATACGTATACCTCGATCCGCAGCTTCGAATAAAGCGCCCATAAGTAAATCCGAAGAACGACCTTTACCGATGGAAAAATACGCAATATCGATTGTATGCCTCGCTTCTTGAATCATCTGCATCCGAACAAGCCCTGAAAAATAACCATTTTCCAAAAGCATAACTCGGTCTGTGGATTCTTTCTTCCCGTAAAAATTCTCAGTATTCATTACTTTTAAGTCTTTTCCCTTGTGCAAAGGGACATAAAACAGTACCACTGCAGTTACGAATACATATATGAAGTACAATACGACAATCATTATTAGTATGTTTATTAGCATGTTTCCTGTCACAATCCCTTTCCATTCTTATCGTTCTGTTTTTATTAGGATTCTTACTTTTTTAACTTCTATACCTTTTAAAATAAGAATGGAATGATGGATTATTTGTTACATCACTGTTGATTTCCGTGCAAGTCTTCGTCTTGCCCTCAAAACAACAGCTAGAAGCAATTATATACATGAAACCTACGTTCACACTACCAATAAAAAAAGCAGAAGTTCATTATCTTCTGCTTTTACAATTTATACTCTCTATTGTGAACCTGCTCTAAGTAAAACAGCGGCTCTTTTATTGATTAAGGTCGTTTTCCATATCTTTTATATCTTGCTGAAACTCTGTTAAACGCTGACGCTGTGTTTCAGAAGCATTTTCAAGCGCATTTTCAATTTGCTGAGAAGCTTCATTCACTTCACCTATCGCTTGCTTCGCTTCATGGCCGTACGATGCATCATTTTTAGCTTCATTTGCCTGTTCATATGCATCTACTGCCTCTTTATGCCCCTGCTGTGCTGCTTGAAACGATTGTTGTTTATCTTTATTGTATGGGTATTTTTTCATCATAGTGCTCCTTTCCATTTGTTCACTCTTTAGTGTGGCATTTTTCTACTTATTCATACGACGCTTCAATAGGTTAAAGCTAATTGAATATTCCCCATAACAAATCCTTCAATCATTTAAGAGCCCTAGAAAATATCTTCTATCTCCTGAAATACTTTCTATATTTTACAAAAATGTATAATCACTTTCTTTGGCGGACATCATACGAATAGCTTATCTGAACGAAAAAATGTATTGGGGTTGACTGCATGCACTTGTTTCTTTCCTTCTTGATCATTTGTGCAGGGATTATATGGATGGAAATAAAAAGATTACCTCAACACTCTCATAAAAAGGAACGGAACATTTTTATTGTGTTCATGACAATCAGTATCATAATCGCTCTTGCAAAAATCTTTCGGCTGCCTCTACCGAATCCTTCTGATTGGGTAGAAGTAATGTTTCAGCCTTTAAGTCACTTATTATTCCGTTGGATCACTTAATTAGTGTATATGGCAAAAGGATGTGCTCATTTTGCTTAATGAAATCAATATTTCAGCTGCGCAGTTTCGCAAATTAGTAACTTTGTATAGCATCGGAAGCACAATTATTGTTGTACCTGCCGCTATTACAGCTGATGCTCATCAAGATGCCTGGATTGCCGCACTTTTCGGTGTAGCATCAGGCATTGGCTTAGTTTTTCTTTTTACCTCACTAGGAAAAATGTTTCCAACGCTTACGCTAATGGAAATGAACGAAAAAATTTTAGGCAAACTATTTGGAAAGATTGTTTCTGCTGTTTTTGTGTTATCCAATTTATTTATCAGCAGTCAAGTTCTTTACTATGTAGGAAATTTTCTCACTACACAAATTCTTCCCTACACGCCGCTTACAGCCATCCACATTGCATTTATGGGTGTGGTCATCGTAGGAGTACGCCTAGGAATAGAAGTTATTGCACGAAGTGCCGAGATTTTATTTCCTTGGTTTGTCGGATTATTCGGACTTCTCATTTTGCCTATGATCCCTCAAATTAAAATAGAGCATATTCAGCCTGTGTTCGAAATCCATCCAAAAGCTTTTATTCGTGCTGTTTTAACGTTTTTAAGCATGAGTTCTTTGACTTATACCATTCTGCTTATGATCTTTTCTTCCCATACACCAGACACAAAAAAGGCAACTCAATCCTTTTATATAGGTAATATAGCCGGCGGACTAGTGATGGTTACGTTAATCTTACTCGGAATTTTAGTACTTGGTCCTTATTACTCCCAAATCACCATGTTTCCAAGCTATGAATTAGGAAGAAGAATTGATGTAGGAAACTTTCTTCAAGGAATTGAAGTAGTCATTGCTATTTTGTGGTTCATTACTCTCTTTTTTAAGCTTTGCATTTACTTTTACGCTACTCTTTTGGGGTTTGCCAATGTATTTCATATAAAGGACTACAAGCTATTTTCTTTTCCAGTCGCACTCATCATGATTACCCTTCCCTTATTGTGTATTCAAGCGTTTCTTATCAAAAGGATTGGGATACAAAAACGTGGATTCCCTACAGCTTACTTGTAGGCATCTTATATCCACTTTTTCTTTTAATTGCAGGGTTTATTCAAAACAAAAAGCGGCGTTCTAGCAATGGATAGAAACTCACAAACCTTTAATAAAGAATGCACCTTCAGTATAAGTAATTATTTTTCAGGAAAATATAACACTAATTATTCATGTATAGGAGCTAGTGTATGCTAGGGGTATTGGGGTTACTTATTGTTTACACGCTCGTCATTTGGTTTGAAGTACCTAGACTACGGCAAAAAAAAGCGAAGAAAGAACTGTGGCTATTCTATACAGTTCTTGCAATCGGAATGGTCGTAAGCATCTGTAAAGCACTTGGTTTAAATGTTCCAAATCCTTCTGATTTATCAGCCGCTATCTTCAAGCCAATCAGCATATTTTTACTTTATTAGTTTTTTCGTAGGGGCTTTTTATCCTTTTATTCTCCTTATTATAGGCTGGGTCCGCTTTAGACCTGCTAAAATAAAAAAGATAATAAAATCCACATAAAAAAAAGCAGGTAGTCACCTGCTTTTTTATCCTTGAAGCGCTTGAAGACCTGCCTGATTTAAGAAGTGCCAAGGCTTATTAAAATGCGGCTGAAAGAAAAAGTCCATAAATCCAAGCTCATCGATGGTCATTTCCTGTTGTACGCATACAGACAATGTATTGATTGCTTGAGTAGCATCAATTTTAGAAATAACCTGTGCGCCTACAATTCGTCTTGTTTCTTCTTCATATACTACTTTTAACGTAATATTTTCGTACGTTGGCATGAATTCTGGTCGGTTATTCTCTGATATTGTGATACTTTTCACATTCATATCAAAAAGAGAAGCTGCTGTTTCTGTTATGCCGGTAGATGCAACATTGTAATCATAAATATGCAAGCCTGATGTTCCTTGTGTTCCCATATACTTAATCGTCGGCTTAACAAGGTTTTGAGCTACTAATGTTCCCATTCTAACCGCATTGGTAGCAAGCGGAATATAAGCATGTTTCTTAATCGGATTGTAGTAAATAGCACAGCTGTCTCCGGCAGCAAATATATCTTTTTTGCTTGTTTGCATATATTCATCAACCACAATTGCGCCGTTTGGAAGCATGTCTACTTGTCCTTTTACTAAGTCTGTATTTGGACGGAAACCAACACACAGAATAACAAGATCCGCTTCGTATTCGCCTTCAGTTGTCACTACTTTTTCAACAGATCCCTCGCTGCCTACAAATTTAGTAACTGCTCGGTTTAATGCTAATTTAACTCCTCGATTTTCAAACTCAGTTTCCATTAGATTCGTAAATTCTGGATCAAGATATTTATTTAAAATGCGATCAGCACTATCAATAAATGTGACTTCTTTTCCATACACTTCGAATGCTTCTACTAATTCTGCACCAATATAGCCCGCACCGATTACGGCTATTTTCTTCGCTTGCTTCGCTTTTTCAATAATGTGATTAGCATGCTGATAGTTTTTACAAAGCACAACATTATTTAAATCGATGCCTTCAAGGTTTGGAATAATCGGCCATGATCCAGTTGTCATCACTAATTTATCAAATGTATCTTCAAATTCTTCGTTGGTTTCTAAATTTCGTACAGCTATTTTTTTACCATCTGTGTCAATATTCGTAACTTCATGTTTCATTTTCATATTTACACCCATCTCTTGCAATTCAGACGGTGAAGAGTAAAATAAACCATTTGCATCTTTTACGACCCCGCCTACATAGAGCGCAATTCCACAAGACAAAAATGAAACATTATCATTTCGCTCATAAACTGTAATTTTAGCTTCTGGATAAAGTTCTGCCATATTTTTTACTGCTGCCGTTCCTGCATGTGTACACCCTACTACTGCAATTTTCATAGATGATATCCCCCTTAGGATTATAGAAAATATGATATTGTGAAGTTTTTCACATATATTGTGAAATATTTCACATATCTTTTACAATTCTTATTATACAAACATGTTTGTCCTTTTTCAATAGATATGTGAAAAAAATCACATACTTTTTGTAAAAAAATATGTTACAGGGTTCTTTAAATAGCTTTGAAGCTTGATATGATGCGCTTTTCTTGCTGATGCGCTGCGGATGTTACAAATAGTACTCTATTCAGTCTGGCACTCTTCATTAAAAAAATGAGTGTCTTTGAAAAAAGCTCTGTGATAGAGCCAAATACAAAAATTAAAAATAGAAATAAACATATGGCCCAGTAGGACTCATATTCCACTCCACCTTACTTACTTACTCATCACTTAATCCATATTATACGAAAAAAGTGCGATACCGTGGTATCGCACTTTTTTACGTTACTTATCTTTTTTATCTTGAAGGGCTTGTTTCAAAGCATCACCCAAGCTTGAACCAAATGCTCCGTCATCGTTATATTTGTTAAGGAGCTTTCGTTCTTCTCGTTTTGAAATCTTTTTCTTTTTGTCCTCAGCTTTTTCCACTACTTGACATGAACGGCATTGGAAGTACGTGCCTGCTTTTCCTGAGTGAATTTCCATTCGCTTGTGACACTGCGGACAGCGTCGATTCGATAGTTTAGGGTCTTTTGCCCGTCTATAGCTGCACTCCAGGCTTGAACAAACAAGCACTCTTCCTTGCTTTGTTTTCTTTTCTTTTAAGAAAGAACCGCATTCCGGGCACTTAGAGCCCGTTAAATTATGAGGTTTGTACGTTTGATTACTCGTTTTCACTTGCTTAACTAGCTTTTCTGTTTGTTCGCGAATATTTGTTAAGAACTCTTTTGCATTTCCTTTTCCTTTAGCAATTGCTTCTAAGTCACGTTCCCACTTAGCCGTAAGCTCAGGCGACTTTAACTCATCTGCTACTAGGTCAATCAGCTGCTTCCCTTTTGTGGTTGCGTGCAGACGATTGTTTTGGCGATCAATGGATTCATTTTGCAGAAGTTTTTCAATAATATCTGCACGTGTTGCCGGCGTACCTAAATTATGTTTTTCCATTTGTCCAAGAAGATCCGCTTCTGTATAGCGCTGCGGCGGCTCTGTAAATGCACTTTTCATCGTTACATCTTTAATGAGCAGCTTGCTGCCTTCTTCCATATCAGGCAGCTTCACCGTTGCTTCTGAGTCTCCACCAGAAACTTTTTTGAAGCCTGCATTCACGACTTGCTTTCCGCTTGCTACTAACTGTTCCCCATTTACTTCAAGCTCTGCTTTAACCACTTCATACTCATATGCAGGATAAAATAATGAAATAAATCGCTTTGCAATTAAGTCATACAGTTTTCGTTCATCAGCTGATAAATCCTGTAGAAACACAGGCTGATCCGTTACGATAATAGCATGATGATCACTTACTTTTTCGTTATTAACCACTCGCTTTGGCAACTGTGCATTTCTTAAAATTGGACGAACCTCTTCTTTATATACAGCAGAGATGCTTTCCAAACGCTCTTTCATAGTAGAAACCATATCTGTTGTTAAATAACGAGAATCTGTACGTGGATACGTGACTAACTTATGCTGTTCATATAACTTTTGAAGTACATTCAATGTCTTCTTAGCAGAGAAGTTAAAGCGTTTGTTAGCATCGCGCTGCAGTTCGTTTAAGTCATAAGGAAGCGGCTGCGCTTCTTTATGCATCTTGCGCTTAATTGTTTTTACAACTGCCTCACCTGATAATTTTGAGTGCAGCTCTTTTGCACGTTTTTCATCAAAAATGCGCTTTTCATTGCCCTTTTGCCAAGCCGCTTCAAAAGATGAAAACTGAGCTGTAAGCGTCCAATATTCACTAGGTTTAAATGTATTGATTACCTGTTCACGCTCAATTATCATCGCCAGCGTCGGTGTTTGTACCCTTCCTGCCGATAATGGTTCTTCGTATTTAGTCGTTAACGCTCTCGTCACGTTTAAACCGATAAGCCAATCGGCTTCTGAACGGCAAACCGCTGAATCATACAAGCGATTAAACTCTTTTCCAGGTTTTAACTGTTTAAACCCGTCACGAATTGCTTTATCCGTTTGAGACGAAATCCAAAGGCGTTTAAACGGCTTGTTCCAGCGTACCTTTTCCATAATCCAGCGTGCTACAAGTTCTCCTTCACGCCCTGCATCAGTCGCAATAATTAACTCTCCAATATCCTTTCTTTTTGCTAGATCGGATACTGTGCGAAACTGAGAGCTCACTTTACGAATTACTTTTAATTTCATTTTCTCAGGCATGATTGGCAGATCTTCTAATCGCCACGTTTTATATTGGTTATCATAATCCTCTGGTGTTTGTAATTCAACTAAATGACCGAGTGCCCATGTTACGACATACTTTGGTCCTTCAATATACCCTTTTTTTGTTTGGGTGCTGCCAAGTACGCGCGCAAGATCACGTGCTACACTTGGCTTTTCTGCTAATACAAGTGATTTCATTTTATGTATACCTCCAATTCACTTGTTCCATTATACATGATTGTATACTTTTTGTACGACTTCAAGATTAAGTTTACATAATAATATTATAATAAATAAAGCTGAAGAATTTCTCTTCAGCTTCTAGCTACTTCTTTTTATAAAATAGTCGCGAGATAATTAAACCGATAGCTCCTAAGACGATAAATAACAAGGCCCGTATAGCCATTGGGATAAAAGGTAAATCGTATAAAACAAGTTTAAAAAGTGTTAAGAACAAAATTCCCACGCCGATATACGTTGCTGTTTTAAACGTTTTAAGTGATCCTATTACAAATGCTGCAATGGAAAGCCCTAACCAAACGGCCGTCATAATAAGCGTTTGCGGATTAGCGGAAAGATGATTGGTGCCAGCGGCCGTAACTTCCGTAGCAAAAATTAAAGAAAGAATAGAAAAAACAATACTTCCTCCAACTTTGAACGTATCGTGCTCATCCTGTTCTGTTTTTTGAATGCTGATCCATATAAATACTAGAATAGAAGCTAACACAACAACCCAATTTAATGTCGGAAGAGACAGCACTTGTTCGATTGGTGTAACTAAGATATACGTTGCGCTCAGTATATAAATCGTATAAGAAAATAGTTGATGAAGTAGATTTTTATACGTCATGGCGATATAGTAAACAGCAATTCCTTGAATCACATATAAAATGACTCCTTCTCTTAAATCGACGAGCTGATGAATAAAAAACGCTACTGCAACAATTAAATAGGTAATAAAAAATTCAAATTTCTCTTTAGAACTTCTTACTGCGTAAACACCTAATGCGTAAATAATAACTAGCGCAAGCATCACCATTGTGGTCGTGCCATCGTCAAAAACGGCGAGCAGCCACCCGTACGTAACTGCTAAACTCGATAGAAGGGTAAACGCATATACTTGGAGTACGGACTGTGATAGAAAAAAACTAGAAATTAAGCATAAATGCTGAATAAGAATCGCCATACCTAATAACTCTTTTACACCATTATCACCAACAAACGAGTAATAAATTAGTAGCGTAAGATTTAATAATACCGCGGAAAGAACATATAAAATTGAATATTTTTGTTTGATTGCCACATATAAAAAGGCAATATACAGAAGCGTTTCATAGCCAATGAAAACGAGCGCATTAGGCGAATTACTTTCAATAAGAAAAGGAACTAGTACGCCTCCAACCGCGCTAATAATACCTAATGCCTGTGAACGATAAAAGACTGTCGCGATAATCCCTAGGATAATCCAGCTCGCATTTAGTATAAAAGCAAGCGTTGGTCCCGCTAAATGATACAGGCTATGCATCGCAAACGTCGTTAATATGAGAATAGGAATAGCTCCTCCTACAAGTACTTGCCCGAGCACCAACCTGTCCTTTTTAATTTGGAAATGACCTGTCACAGCAAAACCTATTGAAACAACGAAACCGAGAACAACTTTTGCTTTTTCATTCATTAACCCATAGTCAGAGGCTGCTTTAAATCCCCATAGTACGCCAATAATAAATACAAAAATAAAAATTCTCGGCAGCCATGTTTGAAAAAGGACTTTTTCCCAATCAACAGGTTCTTCTATTGCCTGTGAGCTTTTAGCTGCTGTTTGAGCAGGACGTTTAGTGGTCTCCTCGCGCTGCTCGGGAGGAGCGTGAACTGTTTTTGATCTTGGAGAATTTGTTTTATATACGAGCGACTTTAGCCTGGCTACGTCTTCTTCTAAACTGCTTATTTTTCGTTCAAGTTCTTCTATTCTTTCTTTTTCCATATTTCCTCACCCTTTCTCTTTAAAGTATTTGTGATGTTTATATGTATATCTTACAGCGCTTAACTATTATACCATTAAAAGGAATATCTCTTAGAAACATTCTATTTTTAGCAAAAAAAAATACAGCGCCCTTTTCAAAAGAAAAGTTCGTTGTATAGGATGTGCTGCATTTTTTATGTCACTTTCTCGCTGTATGTACTATGAAATCCCGCTTCGATGTGGGCTACTTGAAAGCTATGGTGACCAATTAAATATTTAACAATATCCACACGGTCAATTTTACCGGGCTTATTGTTCATTGCTTCTCGCACCATAGATTGAAATGTTTCTTTGCAAAACTTCTTTTCATGAAGCAGAATCGTTTCACAATACTCTTCATGGTCTCCCTCTGAAATACGATAATAATGCATTTCTTTCACCCCTTTTTAATGTTATACCTATTACATACCCCAAATATTGCTATTTTAACAAATTAATTTTATTATTCTTTATTTTTCCATATATATGGTTTATAGGGCAACGTTTCGAAACTCGTCGTTATAAATGCTAATTTGAAGCCGCTGAGAAAAACGTTCTTGTTCGATATATGTTTCAGGCATTAATCCAACAGGATATACCTTAGGGTTTTCGCCACTGCCTAATATGTATACATACATCTTTCCTTCGCTTGTATATCGAACTTTCGTCGAAATACCCCCTTGCTCTTGAAGAGGCGCATAAACAGCTCTTACATTATCTCTTATTTCTTGTACAAACCCATGTAGTTCAATATCAGAATCATAATAATGGTTTGCTTCATACAAGCCGTAAATACGAGACTTATCGATATCACATAATATGTTCCAAAATTCAGATAAATCTTCTTGAAACAACACTTGAATAAAATTTCGTGCAGCTTCTTGCTGTTCGTTTGTTAATTCTTTTGTTAGCGCAAACTCTTCATTTTTTAACATCTCAGTCACCTCCCTTTTGTATGTAATACGACAAGAGATAAAAATAACCTCTTTTTTTCAACTTATTAGCAAGCAATTTATTTTTTTACATTAAAAATTGAAAAGTTATTTTGACTAAGGCGTCAGAATAACTTTTCAATTACTGTAGAATAATTACGTAAAATATTCGATTTTTGCATTCGGAAAATACTGATCAATGTAATATTCTAATGTTTCTCTTAATTCTTGTTCTTCATCTTTTGCGTATACATATTTTCCAATTCCGTAACGTCCCCATTTGTAGCGGCGCTCCTCTTCATTCATCTCAAGCTTTGTTTTCGGATAATTTTTCTCGATTACCCGCTTGGCCGGCTTGGTAAAGCGATGCTGAATCATTTCAAACGTAATATCATCTCTTGACTCCTCAGGTATAGAGGCGTCAAGCTTTTCAAACAACTGACGGTATCCCTCTTGCCAACCTTCATGAATGTAAATAGGCGCCACAATAAAGCCAAGTGGATATCCGGCTTTTGCAACTTTATTAGCAGCTTCAATCCGGTAATCAAGAGGAGATGTACCAGGTTCAAAGTTTTTTATAACATAATCTGCATTTATGCTAAAGCGGAAGCGCGTGCGACCATTATGTTTAGCATCCAATAAATGATCCACGTGATGAAATTTAGTCACAAAGCGCAGTTGACCTAGTTCACTTTCCCCAAAATATTCAATCGCGCGCTTTAATGAATGTGTTAAATGGTCAATTCCTACGATATCAGATGTACAAGCCGCTTCAAATCGCGTTATTTGAGGGGCTCTTTCCTGCATATATTGCTCTGCTTGACCTAGTATTTCTTCAACATTCACGTATGTGCGAATATATGGTTTGCTTCCCATTGTGGTCTGCAAATAACAATAGTGACAGTGCCCCATACACCCTGTTGCAAACGGTATTGCATATTCAGCTGACGGTTTAGATGTATCAAATTTCAATGTTTTACGCACGCCAACTACTAAAGTCGACTTGGCATTGCGGTATTTTTGCAAATCATTTTTCCCCGGTATATTACGCACTTGATTATGAGAAGTTGTTTGACGAATCTCAATTCCCATCTTCTCAAATTTTTCTTTTAATTGAACACCAAGCGGGTACTCCATCGCCCCTGGCTCAATATATACTAATTGAGGTACAAAAGGTTTTATCATCATCTACACTTCCTTTTTTCTAATACTAATAGCGTTTGAAAAATAAAAAGACTCTATCCTTGGTAATTATTTTTCAAACAAAAAAGACTCTCCGTTTAAGAGAGCCTTGCGTCAGTCATATTGTTCATAATCAAATATCTTATTATACATTTTTTCAGCTTCTTCATACGTTGAATACACGGCATCATCTTCAGCTAACAAATGATAAGACTCATGTAAAAACAGCGCCTTTTCACCTTTGTTTTCAGGATGTTCAACAATTTCAGCTTGATTAATATTCGCAACGTTTGCCGTATGAGGATTTCGGTAAATAACAAATACTTGATCTCCCACTTGATATTCTTTTTTCTCCACGATCATCATCCTTTTCTTCTTTCTTTACTCGTATGATGTCCGCTTTTGCTCATTTTATCCGGTAAAAACACTTCATGGCATCATCAAGAATTCATACGCTTTTACGCTCAATAAACCGAAAAGGGAGCTCAATTTTCTGAGGAGCCTTGCTTCCCACTAATGTAAAAAGCGTTTCTCCCATTTCCCTAAGAGGAAGTTCGATCGTTGTTATTTGTAAATAAGAAGAAAGCGGATGATTATCAAAACCAATGATAGCTAATTCACCAGGAACTGAAATACCCGCTTGTTCGCACTGAGCTTTTATTCCGATAGCTACTTGATCGTTTGTTACTAAAAGCGCCTGAGGCCGATTTTTCATCTGCACTAGTTTTTCCACCACTTTTTCACCATCTGTCACGTTCAAACAGCCTTGAAAAACCCATTCCGGATGATAAGGCTGATTTATTCTTTCTACATATTCTTTGTATGCTTGTTGCCGCTGCAGGCTATTTGTACCCGTCATTCTTCCAATGCAGTAGCCAATATCCGTATATCCTTTTTCGTTTAAATAAATAAGGGCTTGCTTAAAAGCTTCATAATGATCAACGTATACGGAGCGAATAGAACGATTCTGTACGTTTTCGCACACGGCTATCGGCCCGTACTGCTGATAATATTCAATCGTGCTCCAGCTGCTTGCTCTAGAACAAATAATCACTCCATCAACTTGCTTTGTTTTCAGCATATGAAGCGCTTCTTCTTCTTTTTTTACATCATAGTTCGTCTGACAAATAACAAGCTGATACTGCTTTTCTAACGCGTGAGATGCCACTCCTTCTAAAAGCAGACTGAAATACGGATGATTAATAAATGGCAAGACGACGGCAATCATATTTGTTTTCCCTTTTGATAAGTGAACGGCATTAATGTTTTGTTCATAATTAAGTTCGTGAATAACCTGCTCTACCAGCCGGCGTTTTTCTTCTTTTACATACGGATGATGATTTAGCACCCGGGATACAGTCGAAACAGATACACCAGCTTTTTTTGCGATATCTCGGATATTTGTCATGTTTTCACCTTTTTCTCTTGCGCTGAAACGCGTTTCATACTTTATTCTCATTATAAAGTGAAACAGCAAGAAGCTAAACCCGTTACCATCGTGTTTTTATTCATTTATGTAAGGAGGTCATTTCATGGGTATTTTATTATTCATTTTATTATGCGGAATTGAAATTGGAGGAGCGGCTTATGCACTTAAACAAAATGAGACGCTTTGGAAGGAGTTAGATGAAGAAAAGCCGACTGATTTTTTCAAACAGTAAAAA
>Ga0209574_10000050_pt1:7500-37496 | contig 37496 bp, 17 predicted proteins | sample AgamicMgMarz_FD_187168 | JGI IMG/M metagenome (GOLD analysis project Ga0209574, IMG submission 187168) | Agave microbial communities from Guanajuato, Mexico - Mg.Ma.rz (SPAdes) (version 2) | ecosystem: Host-associated > Plants > Phyllosphere > Phylloplane/Leaf | place: Guanajuato... | reverse complement strand
CCCCATTAACTCTGGTGCATGTCTCCCGGGTAGTCTTTTCCCGTTAAGTTTCCGTTTTCGTCTTTACGTCGTCTTTTGATAAGGCAAGATTCTAAGATAGATAAGAGGTTGCCTATCTACCTTGTATTCTATAACCTGGGAGGAATAGACTGCGGCGTATCGGTTCTAGTGACTGATTCCCAAGAATAACTAGGTATAAATATTAAAAAGTTCTGTCTTTCTAGTGAGAGTGTATTCGAATAGTGTATTCCTAGATAGTTCTTAAGGCCAATCAATAACCTTAGAATAGCTCTTCATTTAATACAAAGAAAGGATATAGTCAAACTCTCTATCTTTATTCCTTATGGACCTAAGCTTCTAACTAGTAAGAGCCTTCTTTACCTATCTTTCACAACCTTTAACTAGTAAAGATCCAACCTTATGAGCTGCACGCTCTCTCCAACATTTTTAGTAGCTTCTACTACTGTATGCGATTCCTTCTCACATGTTAACTATAGACATGAGTCTCTAAACCGGACAGACCCGCTAGTTACAAGGAAACTACCTATTTTCTTTTTTAGGCTTTAGCTGATAGTGGGCCACTTGACTTCAAATCTTATCTTATAATCCTATCTATGTTCACTGTGTTATTTAGAAGCTATTATAAAAAGTAACTCATGCTAAACAGGTAGCCACAATACTTCTACCTTTAGTCTTCCAAGGCTTTTCCAGTAAGGGCTCTATAGAGATAGAACAAGTGTTCTCTAGCTCTAGGTGGGTTCTTTCACAGGAATGGTAATAAATAAGGGAATTCAGACTACACTACTATTTCCTATGCGTTGTTAAAACTCCTGTCTTGAAGCATCCTCTCCTACTGCACTTCCTTACCCGCTGAAAAGGTAAGAATGAGCTTCACAACCTTAAGAGAAGGACTTAGTCAACTATCTTCCAGTAGCAGTAAAGCAATAAAAGGAGAACACAAATGAAAAGGCCTTAGACTCTCGGATTATAAACTAGTTCAGTTAAAGATCAAAGATCAAAAGACAGGGAAGCCAGCCTTACATGGTCGATCATTCCATATTGGATAGAAGACGTCAGAGCTTTAGATATTAAAGAGAAAGTCCTATCTAAAATTCTTAAAAGCTATTTCAGAGTCGCAAGTAGCTAGATAGGATCTTCTATAACGTGAGCCTTAGTAGTCAAAAGCCCAGGATTAGAGAACTCATTTCTATTACACACTGGATAATGCTGCTTCTCTTCTACTGACATCTCTGTATCTACTGAGTCCTTTGGCTATTTCTTTCTTTGTCTGCTTCGAATACTATTGATAGAAAGGAAGTAGGCTAAAGAGATTGGTAAAGTCTCTAGGGCAAGCATAGTCAAAGAGTCCTAGAATAGGTATAAGAGATGAATGATCTGGTTCACTAAGATTGACTTCGAAAAGAGATCCTTATAAATTTGAAAGCTATGCCATACGAATGACTTCTCTCTTTCTTATTATTCAGGTTTAGGTAGTGGATTCCATCCTTCTCCTTTACTATTCTGTAGTGTCAGAATATTCCCTGCCATCGTCTTTGAATCTAGTGTTGGGTGCTTCCTTACTTGTAAAAAGTCAGAGAGATTAGACAACATCTGCTAAAACTCTTCATTTCAACCTATAAAGCAAAAGTCAAAGCATTTCCCTTATCTATTAACATTATAGCTATCTACAAGAAGGGAGTGTAAAGGCTTAGTGACTCATAATAGAAAGTCCTACACTCAAACTCGCTAAGTGATTGGGGACACATCCTAGTAGAAGGAATTACTTGACTTAGATAGCTTACATGTGAACTATAACTGTGCAAATCTCTCTCTTAACACACAAACGAACTCATAGTAGGCTAGGTAGAATATATAACCGTGAGTCATTACCTTAAGAAGGAAGGTCTGTGAAAGAAGATCTCTTAGTCAATTGATTCTTATCTCGTAGTATGGATTCCCTGGCAGAATGCAAGAATTAAAGGTAAGAAGGACAGTCTTACATGGAAAAAAGATCAAGCTTTTACTCCTTGTGTAAGCATTTTCATTTTATAATAATAATAATAGAAGGAAAGGATTAGCAGACATGATGAAATGAAATCAATTAGGACCTCTAGTCCATGGTTAAGGGCTTTCTGCTTAGATTGGGAAGGAATGGATTTCTTATAGATGTTTCAACTTTCTTTCTATTGAGCCTAAAGGCAGATCTAGGTTGTAATTGTAAGCTCTAAGCCTTCTCTGTTATCCATATATACGTCATTTGATTCTTCTTTCACAGACAATACCTTAAAAGCATGGGTAAAAAACAATACATAAGAGAAAGTTTATGCGATAGGAGTAGAGAAGATAGGGCTTCACTTTCTTGCTTTATTGATCATTCAACCAATTAATCTATTCTTTTCGGTAAATGTTGGAGAAGTTGGTTAGAAATGTAGTAGATGATATAACAAGATGCTTTCCATCTCTGCGCTAACAGGATACTCCTTATCTACTCCTACGTAACTATTGGATCACTAAATCATAGAAGTGTTTCTTTTGATTCCTGTAATCACTTTGGCTGGACTCGATATGACTGGTCTAAGACAGAATCAAGAAAGAGGGATGAAATGACTCTTGCGACTAGCTACTCGCCTAACCTTTCAGTGGGACTGGTACTGAAAGAGAAGGGATAGCATGGATGGAGAGTTGTTTAGGCTAAGAGGGAAGACATGGTATCAGCTTGATCGGAGAATCACACATAGCCTCTGACTTCTCATATCATTCGAATAGACCTTGGAGTCTTGGTCAGTAGAATCCATGAACAACTTCTCATCTTACCAGGCCTATACATTCTGATCAGTGAGAGTGGTCAAGTCAAGTCAAAGATTCCGGGCTCTTCTCTCAGACTTCACCATTTGATCTCGCAGATTCTATTTTCCAAGTCGAATGGATCCGAAAGATAGCCCTTTGAAAGAGCCTAAGTACGATAAGCTCTTTCTCAAGTCTTATCTTCCTAACCCTCCACCTTTGCTTTGAAGCCTATGTCTTTCTTCTTTTTTCTTCTTTGATGTGATAGATAAGTCTCCTTACTCACTACTTTCTAGCAACCTCATGGGATTCCTGGAGCTGTATAGGATCAACAGGTTCTTCTTTCTTCATCTTATTTCTTTTAAGAGAGGTTGAGATATACTTACTAAGTGAAGTTATCTTTCTAGGAGATTTGAGCTCTTGTCAAAACCCTTCTCCGAACTGTCTATTGTACTTCCATAACACTTTGGTATTTCTCTCTTTCGGTCTATAATAGAAAGCCTAAGTCAATCAAGTGAATGGAAAGGAAGGAAAGTAAAGATAGTAAGTTGACAAACCAAGACTCAAGTGTAAGAGTAGGGTCGATAAAAGTCCTTATACTTCTTATACTTATAGTAGTAGCGGGTCTCATATCTCATATAAGAAAGGAAGAAGGTCTTAGCGGGAGCTTGGCTTTGAAGTCAGATCAGATGGGAGGTCTTCTTATGAGAGCATGAGTCCTTAGAAAAGTGCTTAGCTTGGTTTTCTAGTTCAAGTATAGGCTTTCGAAGCTGGGGTTAGGCTGTCCTAGATTGATCTGCTTGATGACCTCTCTGATTTCATAACCTTTTGACTCAAGCTACTAGATAACTACTCTCGCTGGTTTGAATAGATGGTGTGGAAATTTTATGGAATCTTTCTAAGAAAAAGTTGGTAGAGAAGGGCTTTGATGATCTTGAGACTTGTTAAGAAATAGAGACTCGTGGGGTGGGAATTTGCTTGTCTACCTCATTGGATATAGCTCACCTAGGAAATGGGGAAATTAAGAAAGCCTTGCTTTAATCTCTAAGAAGGCCTTTGACCCGGTCCTCTTCCAGCGCTCTATCCCACTAGCTCTTATATTAGTCCTAGGATAATAAGTGAGAATGTATCAAAGTATCTTAACAAGCATAGTTCCATTTCTTTTTCTTTCAAAAAATCTTATTGAGAGAGAGGATAGTCTTGATAGAGTACTCGCTTGAAAGAACTCGACGATTTGATTAAGAATATCCATTCCATTCCCATATAGAAAATAGAAAGCTGCTGTAGAAAGCCCTACCTATTGTTTTAAGATAGCAAAGTATATAAGGAGAGAAATCTACCTACCTAAGATCCTATAGCCGTATAACTCTTATGCGCGGAAAAACTTTACTAGGACTTCTTAGCTTAACCTTTTTTTTTGACAGGTGAGGCGAGGGAATCGAGAAGGTCTCTAAGGTCTCGCGGGATCCATACGAGACAATAAAAAGAAAAAGACGAGACAATAAAAAGGGTTCCTGCCATTCGTATATAGAAGTGTAGCGTATTGCCAGTCCCAGCCTGCCCTTTTTTCTACCTATGCCTTTTTCCAGTTTCAGTTGAAGTTTAAATTGAAGGTAGGGAAGGCTATAATATCTTTCTTTCCACGCTAAGAGATTAGATTGGACCTCTTGATTTTATTGTATTCTCTTTCCGGTTTAGTCTCTATTATAGGGCAAGAGATAGAGCAAAGTGGAAGAGGCGTAACCTTCTAAGGCAGGGTGGTAAGATAAGTCATTCTTTCTTTTCTTCCAGCAAGGTTTGTTATATCCAGTCCCAGCGATTTCGCCATCCCGATCAGAGCAGAACAAGAAGAAAGAAGGAGTCGCCATCAGATCAAACAAGGGAAAGCCAGCCAGCAGTGTCAACAAAGGCTAGGGCTATGGATGGAATTACACTAAAGTAGAGGGACTAGAGCTCTGCCATTACACTCCAAAGTAGTCTTGCTTATTGTTCATAATAATAGTGCGATTGAATCTCTCTTTATCTCTGCGATGATAGTAAAAAGGCTCTTTCTTGGAATGAAATAATTCGGGGTAGGGTTTTCCTGTTGAAGTGGGATGTGGAATGTGATGGATGGTGGTTATGAAATCAGTTCTGCATCAGATGATGAGCCCATGCGAAAACTTTTTCTTTTATTGTCACCCGTCTATTTTGGTTTTCAAAAAGAGACAGGAGATCCGTCAATTTCTATTTTTTCCATTAAATGGTAGTTATTTCCGGTTGTTGTTATATATTTTGTTATATGTTTATATGTAGTACCTTTCAACGGCTTACGGGCTCTGGTCCTTGTGCTAATCCCATTATCTCGAACTCCCGATCGGGGCCTCCAGAGGCTATTCTAAGGCGGCTGCATTTCCTACAAGATCATAAGCTGGGGAGATCTTGACTGCTGCAAGGTCGGACTTGAGAACTTCTTTCAAACAACCTTTCCTACCTTTTCTGATGAAGCAGGGACGGGAAAGAGAAAACAAGACGAATAAGGCGGGCTTTTATTCTAATAAAAATCTAACTCATTCACCAAAAGCTCTAATTCTTCTCTCTTTCCTCAAGAGGAGTGAAGTGGGGAAGACACGAAGGCAGTCGCTCCAGCAGCTTTAGTACTTAGTTAAGGCCCCAGCTCTTAGCCCAGTTCTTCTCCGGCTCCACCAGCAGCCTTTATCAGCTGCTATGGTTCCCTTCCCGAATGCGAATCTCTATCTCTTTGCGGCTACAGCCTATTCTAATAGGACCCAAGAGATTGAGATGATTAGCCAGCACCAGATGAAAGTTCTTTTTTTTTCGGATTGGACTCGGCTGGAGTGAGATCGATAGTCGGAAATAGATGGACTGACTTGACTGAAGGACTTGACTTGCGGTTTCAGGCTTAGATTTCCCAGTTAACTACTAATGGATGGGGAACGCACAAGGCATTGCTGGGCGGGTGCCTAGCCACTGGGAAGAAGATGGATGACTCGGGTCCTGTAGTTAGGGAATCTCCTGCTACTGGTAACGGCGGGACCCTGGAAGTACATCCTGGAAGCATTTGTTCCCGGGCAAGGATGAGCCCGGCCACTAATCGGTGATCAGGTTATTTGAGTGAATAGGTTTCTAAGGCACTTCGAGAAGGTGACTGGTATAACATATTTGAGGAAGAATCAAAAGCACTTCAACTCCTTGGGTTGGGCTTTCAGTCGTTCAGCGGCCCCCTTTTGGGACAAACTGCGGCGGAAACCTTCGTAAGCTATACCTTAAGTTCCCTACGTCTGAAGCAAGTGGATTGGAGAGAAAGCTCGTTACGATCCTATGATTCCGGACCCTTTCATGCTCTAAACGGGAAGTAGAGTGGTGATAGTATTATAATTATAGTATTAAGTTAAGTATTATAATAAAGAGTGGTTTCTTCTCCTGGACGATGAGCTTCTCTAAGTCATAGTAGGGGTGCTACTCACTAGTGGCATTTCTTTAAGAGCGCATTCCTCCACTGCTTTCTCAAGCAGCTTTTTTCTTTCACAACTCCTTCCTGGAAGACTATTTGCCGGTTTGGCGCTTCGGAAGCCAGAAGCCAAACGAGTCGGGTCGACAAGAGGTTGAATCACTGGCCGTTTTGATCCTTTGGAACAACTCTTTAAATTGAAAGGAAGAAGGCAAGCTAAGGCTGGAAGTAGTGTTCTCACTGTTGGCTCTTTAATCAGTCATTTTTTGTCTTTTATTCTCCTCTCTTGAGGAGAAGAAGCAAAAGTGATTAACTATACCAACCTTCAAAAATTATATACCAGCACAAAGAGTGAACTTACCCAGCTAGGGCGTTCCGAGACCAATGCTATCAAGAAGAGGGAATGGTCTTAGGTATAACCTATAAGCTTACAATCGACGTTTGTCGTCCAGCAAAATCCCTTCTGCTAAGCAATCCTGGGCGCTTGCTAAGGCGTTATTATTAATCACTGGCTAGACAGAAATCGCGTGCGATTTGGCTCAAGGAGGGTGATCTGAACTCTTCATGCTGTGAACCATTTCTAGTACTTGCTTGGCTCAGCTAACCTGGTCACTACTTCATCTCCTATTCGAGTTGGCAATCGGCTCAACAGATCTCCTTGAATTCGAATATCACTGCAGAGGCAGCTGGGAAGACGGATGGTACTTTTTTCAGGCACATTTTTTGGAGCAGATGTTACCCAAGCATGCCTTAAGTTATTCAGGAGTAAGAAGATGTTTAACTCAACTTTCTTATGCCTTATTCCCGGAATTGAGAATTACAGGCCTATTTATATAAGATTTTTGAATAATTGAATAAATCCCTGCTAACTGACTGAGAGCTGAGAGGGATCTTTGACTCTCTTGTTGGAACCTCATCAGACAGCATTTGTTAAGGGCAGGAGCGTCGATTGATAATGTTCTTTTGTGCATTTGCACATGAACTGGTTCTTTATTTCCATAGAGACAGAAATTTTTAAAGCCTATGACTCACTGTCTTGGGATATGGTGATGGGGGTTTTGAGAGATGAATTTTCATGAGAGGTGGTTGGCTGCTTGCATCTTCTTTGAGATCTTGATTAATTACCTTAGATTTTTCAAAGTCTGAGGAAGGCTCCCATACCTTTTTACTTTGCTGAGGCCCAGAGCTACAACCTTGGGTGTGCTGGCAGCATTGAAAAACCAGAAAAGCATCCTCCTCCGATATCTTTCACACTTTTGTTAGACTGATGTCTTGTTATTTGCGAGAAGCTCAGAGGCTAGTGCACTAAAAAAAAGTAATGGGGGAGGGGCTAGAGCTAGCAGGTAAAAAGCGGTTAGCGCCAGTCGTAAAGGGAATTTGGTCCCGATAGGTTGTGACAATGACCTTAATCCTATGGATTATTTTGCCTATCATAGAGGCCAAGCATACAGCATACGAGTCGTTGTGTACGAATGCCCAGAAAATGTTGTCTGTGGAATATTCGGAAAAGAAGAGAGAACTTCTTTCTCGCTCACCGCAAGCTCTATAAAAAAATGTCTCTCTGCGTCCTACCAGTTCGCTAAGTGGACTTGCAACAAAAAAGCCGGCCATTAGCACCTCACTTATTGTTGTCTTCCAGAAAAGAAAATGATGGATTCTTATGAAAAACTTAGTGGGAACCTTGATCCTTGATCTTTGCTACGGAGGAATCAGTGTGCCAAGCTTTTAGGCAAAGGCGAAAAAAAGCGGTAATAACCTCTCTAAAGTCTATTAGCATAAGGAGCGGCCGAAGCTATATCATCATATATCATCAGTGGTCAATATATTCTAATACAACCGGACTCAAGGAATGGTCTTCATTCGGAATTCGGAGATCCATTCTATAGTCATCCGCCAGCCTAATCTCTTTTTTTTTTTTTAAGCTTCAGGCCATTTCAAAACCATCGGTCCAGCCAGGCTTTAGTCTGTAACTAAGATTAAAATGATTAAAATCGTGGACTTTTCTTAATAGTTGAGTAGTAGTAAATAATTATACTAGTTCCTGGTGTATAACCAGTCCCTATCCTTGTTGAGGAGCCTTTGCTTGCATTTATCTATCTGCTATCATTCCCCATACCTAACAGTTTTCGAAGGCTTAGAACAAGACTTCAATCAGAATATAATACTTCTATTTAATTGGATTAGCCCGCAAGCAGCCTATTGATATTTAGTTACCTGAGAGTAGGATTTACTACCATGCGGGTTGATGGAGTTCGTGCCCCATGCCCATGGCTCACTGAACTCCCTTTCGAGAACTGAGAAGAGTTAATGCTGAAGGTGAATGTTAGGAGTTATTTTATGTATTGAGATTATGTAAAGCTGCCCATAAGGGTGGTCTTACATGGTGCTAATTCTTCCTAGTATGACTTACTTACTGACCTGACGTATTGATTAGACTTCCTCACTCCTTGAAATCCCTGTAAGCATCTAAAAAGAGAAGCAAGGAAATTGAGAGAATTAAATAAAGACTTGCAAATATCGGACATCGATCTCACTAATATCAAACTCATTTTTCAAGCATCCGATGGGTGATTAGACCTCATGGGTGCCATAATTGGCATTTTTCTTTCCTATAGCTTACAAAAGAAAGAAAGTTAGCTATTTTGAGCTATTCCAGTCTATGAATCCTAACTCCCAAGAAATCCAATAAGCCTAGCCTGCTAAGTTCCTAATACCATTGATTCTCTGCCCGTATTCTCACCGTGGTAACTGACTATTGAATCTTATCCGCGTCAGTTAGTTGCAGTGGAATTACCATTGGAAGTCTTTTACGGGAGGTAGTTGGAAGAAATGCCACTAACAAGGCTGCTGACGCTAATTCCTCTAAGTAACTCTTTGCACGCCGGTAAGAAAGACTATAAATTACGTAGAAAGAAAGCCGCCTAAAAAGGAAGTTTTAAGCATTGGAAAAACCTTACGCCTAACAGCAACAAGGAAAGCAAGAGCTCTGACTGGAGATTCTCCTACTTCTACAACTAGGAAGGAGCCCACATAGATCTCATTACGGGAAAGCAACGTCAAATGGAGAATCACCCGCAGCAGGACCAGAAAGGGCAATAGAATGGCCTAACGCGCTCAAGAAAGATCACTAAGATGGCTATTTCACTCTTCCAGCCTGACGCGCTCCTGGTGAAGATACGGAGGAAAGCTAAGCCATATCCCCATGGGAATCCCTTCCTTTGCCCAAAAGCAAGTACTGGATAAGCAACTAGGCTTAGTTGAATAAAAGCCCTATTAGCTACAGAAAAGCAAGACAGTGACGTAAGTTAGAATCTGTCTATTGTTGTACAATCCCGTCCGACTAAGATAACTGAAAGTAGAGTCTAAAGCATTGGCATAAAGTCAGGATAGTTTCAAGTCAGCGGAAAGATCAATCCTTTACCTGGGCTAGAGTCGAAGCCATATATCCCTATATGAAGTATGGGATAGACTTCGTCTCTTTATTGACTTCGTCATGTCCTCTTTCTGTTCCCACTTCCTCTAACTAGTGCAAGCCCTGAGGCTAGGAAGTAGTAGTGTTACTACACCGCCCGAGTTTGAAGCATCAACTCTTAACTGATCCCGTGGGAACATAGGAAGGAAAAGTTTAGAAAGCCAAATCACTTCCCCATTGGATTCAATGCCAAATCCTTACCCGGTCTTTACCTCTGGTTAATCTATTCCAAAACCGGGGATTCCATATCTCTGACTTCCCTAGGCTTCATTTCCTACACCCAAATGGGAGACAAAGGCAGAGTTCCCCATCTCTCCAGCATCATCTAAGGCAGGCCTGGAAGCAGCTGTTGAATTAACTGAAGTGGGATCCTGTAAGGTCTGGAAGGAAGTTAGTTAGTCTAATTGACACAAGCCTATTTTTAGTCTTCGTGACCGGCTTCAGTCCTCTATCAGACAGTTAAGAGGCAATGGTTGAGGTGACTGTTCTATTGTATGATTTATGGCCTTGACTTTGAATGAGAAGGGAGGAATGAATCTCTTTCAAATAGCAGGCCTACTGGATTCGTCTTGTTTTCTATTCTTTCTATTCTCCCGTCCTTTCCCCTGGGCTATCTCCTGAGTTCAGCTTTAAAGTCTAGTAAGGTTAGAAGTTGAAGGGCATTATCTCAGCCATAAACTATCTATGACGCTTATTAGGGCTTAGCCACTTTAGAAGCTAATAGATCTTTAGGGTCTTCCCCTGGAGTTCCAGAAGTAGGGATTTATTAACCCTAGTCCTAAGCCTTAAACAACTACGAAGTCAGAATGAGCTGCAAGCTAGTGACGTATGGTAGTTTCAAGCCTGGGATGAAATGCCAATAGCCAAGGAAGATCTTCCGGATCAGAATAAAACCAACGATTGAGAAGAAGGAAAGGCGGAGTAAAGTCCCCTCGATAGGACATAGAAATCTTAGTTACTTCCGAGTGAAGACAGAAAGGCACATCAGTCCTATAGAAGAAAGATAAGAATTATAGCTTGAGGGGGCCTGCAAGCATCCTTTTTTCTTTGCGGAGATTCTTTAGGTCTTCCGTGAGAGGGCTGGATGGAATAGGAATATTTGGCTTCGATTCCCCCTAGCCCTCAAGATCATTTGATAGAGTTTAGACTCAGTCCGCTGCATCCTCTTTGAAGGTAGGAATTGAAGTCTAAAATTACATATAATAGAGCGAGCAGCACGCTACTTCACTCCTCTTTAAGACGTAGAAAGACCTAACGGGCCAAAGATAAGGCAGCAAGTAGTATTTTCTAATACAATCCTTCCTGGGTAATATCTTACTAAAGCAAGGGGAATCCGATAGCAGCGAACATCTCAATAGTATCTTCCAGTAGAATATCTTACCCGTCAGCCTTAGGAAGAAAGTCCTTTTTCTGCCTAACTGAAATCAGTTCGAAATGAAGAAAAGAATAGTTCCTTCGTGCCCACTCGTCTAGAAGTAAGATCCGGCAATTCCACTTCCGGGGGAAGTAAGTGAAGTCATAAGATGAGACTTTCCCCTGTATCCGGGAACATACTAGAGATTATGATCTTTTACCCGCTAACTGGTACCTAATTGAGGAAATAGATGCTTTTTTCCAAGAGTGCTTAAAAAGCCGACCTCGATCTCACTAATATCAAACTCATTTTTCGAAGTTTTTTTCCTCATTTTGTGCAACTTTTTAAGATTCTAGCTTACAAGATCACTTTATATTGCTATTTTGCTCCGGCTCCGGGCTAACTTATTCTTCCTCATCAGTAGCAGCCTAACAGCAAGTAGAAAGCTAGGGATTCAATGCAAGCCAGTAGTAGGTTAGCTTGCTTCAAGCTTTAGATGAGAATAGTTGGATTATTTAGTCTCTGGGCATTCTATTCCAATCATCTTTCCCGTCCCTGATCTGATCTGTAAGGCAAGGAAGTTGAAATCAAATAACCTTGGATCCCCTTTTCCCGGGTAAGCAAGTCTATCGGTTTACGCAAAGGCTGTACTAAAGTTTCCTAGTTCTCTTTATACTTAGACGTCTGGGGAGTGATGTCTTGAGATTGACTTACCAAGACCGGACTAAGACACTGATTTACAAGGCCTGCCCTTACAAGGGAAGAGAGTTAGACTATTGACTGATAAACCCGGTAGGCTAGGATCTTTCCTACTTCTATTTCGATTGAAAAAATTCCCAAACCCGGGGAATAAATGCAAGTCTTAAGGCGTCAACTGGTCTAAGCATCAAATTCTAGGTTTTTTGATTCCTCAGTCAGCTCTTGGACTATCCCGGAACGAAGAATCTAAGCCATTGAAGGCCACCATCCCCTGCTTACTCAGATCAGACTATTCAAAAACCCTGTAATTCAATTCCTCTAAGGCAACCTCTGCCGCAATCTCATATGAAGAGATTGCTCTTTCTTCCGGAAGAAGCCTAAGCAGAAAGATCAAATTCTAGCTTTCTACTCCTATTTGCAGGATTGAGTTAGATTTAGCAGCGTCGATCTCTATTTGATCAGAATGCCTATGAGATTCCAATGCCTCTGATCCGAGTAAAAGAAGTCTTGATTTAGTTAGACCAGATAGAAAGCACTTCTTAGTCCAGCCCAATTCCCTGAACTGAGGTCAGCTCTTACCATCTCTAGCTCCAGAACGTAAGGATTAGGTAGACCTATTGGAAGATGTTAGGGAGAGGATTGCCAGGTCTTTACTTCTCTCTGCCCCTCCGGACTAAGTTCTTTCGGAAATAGCAGCCTTTATTAGCCTATGGGATAAGCCAACGAATGTAAGATGAAACTGGATCCGCTACTCTATACTGACGAAACAAGATCAGCCTATTCACCGCTCTTCTCTGGGCTTCATCCTATTTCCTTAGAGGTTTTCCATTCCTCTGATCTATTGATAAACAGGAGATAACAAGTCAGTCTATTGTGTTAGGAAAGGCCCTATGAGGTAACGGACTCTCCTCTAGTTGCAGTCTTTACTGCCTATTTTTCAAACTCAGTCTCCAGTCACAAGAAGGGCTAAGTCAGACAGAAATGCCAATTATCCCGTCTGCCATATTCCCTCTTTTGCTTCGGAACGATCAGACTGAGACTTGATGTCCTGGAGTTCCTGATTCTCTTTCTTACCGTTCACTCTTTGGAACAAGCCTAACTCTCAAAACAAAGAAGAAAGTTACCTCGGGCCCAAAGCAAGAGCAAGATAGTACAAATCTCTTCAATTAACCTTTTAATCACTTCTCAAAACCAGGGAAATTATGTAGGAAAGAAATGTCATATATGAAGTTAGGTATGCGCTTGTAGTCAGTATTTCAGTCAACCTTTAATCAGTCTTAGAAGGAACTCCCATACTTCATTCCTCTCTATCGAGAGTTCAAGCAGATCATCAACTACTTTAGCAGCGAACTGATCTGAAGGATATGACAGCCTAGGAACGGACTCTTCCAAGGGAAGAAATTCATTAAGAAGTCAGTCTGAAGTTGGAGATGACGACTAAGAAGTCTTAGCCCAGACTAAGAGACTAAATGAAGTACGATCTGAAAGCCTACTATTCCAAAATGGGATCAAAAGAAGAACGAACCAATGGGCGTGGCTCACTGAATTCGTCTTTAGGACTGAGAAGACTGACAGTTTCTGGAGTCAAGTCAGTCAGAATTGATCTTTCCAGAGTTGACTGATTCTAGTGTTATTGACTTAGGAAAACAGTAACTAACACCCTCAAAGAGGAGGAAACCCAAAGCCTTAGATGATATTACCCAAGACCCTGGGCTTCTATGCAACTATGACGCTCCGGAACTCTTACTGAGTGCTACAAGTCTTGATTTGAATGTTAGTCTTTTGTAGTCTGTTTCTTTCTAAGTTGCAGGAGAGAAAAGAGTGACTGCTTTCGGTGACAGCAAGTACTTCTATTTAGTAATCTTTATCTTGTTGTGCACGTGGAGATTGAGAAGTTAGAAATCAGTCTTGTTCCCCGTTGGGATGGCTCACTGAACGTCACTATCGGAAAGCCAGAGTTCACTCAGAAGCGGGACTTAAGTCATAGAAGTCAGAAACACGAGCAAGTTGTTATGACTTAGACGGGCGCACAAGAGTTCAATCAGATAGGAGCTTCCCCACTCCGTGGTAACATGGTGAGGTAGCAGCAGTCTATCTTTGCCTTGTTAGACGTCTGCCCTTAGAAAGAGCAGGATTAGCACTACGAACTCGGAGAGATCAGACAGGTCCGAAGTTGGAAAGAAAGACCATCACTCGCAAGCTATTCAGGAGCCTTCCACTCTTGCTCTTCTAGAACAGTGAAAGCCTATTCTTCTTCACGTGAAAATTCCCTATCTCCTATTCTGTTTCTGTGCTCGTGGATATCTGAACTATTGGCATTTGCCCATCAAAGAGCTTTCAAGTCCGAGGCTAAGGCAGTAAGAGCAGTAAAAGAGTAAGGGGACGTATCGGGATTCTAAACCTAAAAGCCTATTCAGATTTACTTTGTAACCTCGGGATTCTTTTTGATTGAAACGGAAACAAGAATGTTCGTTCTTTCTCTAACGGGATCGGGCACAAGGAAAGCATTTCGAGGATGATTCTCCTCTTTTTAGTAGAAAGAATTTCTTTTGGGGAGCTACTTTTCTTCCTTAAAGATAAGGTATCGGCTTAATTGTGATTGAGATCAAACTGCGATACGGAGAGACCGCTACAGCTCGGGTGGGAACGAGTAAAATGAAGACTGTTCCCATATCAGGCTCACTGCGAGTCATACTATCAATCTCTTTCTTTTTATCATTTGACTTACTCTTTAAAGTTTCAAGTGAATTATGCGAAAACGAAGAAAGTTAATAGCTGTGTCCGATCTTTATCGTCGTATCCCTAAAGTGCTATCTGCCGCTGCCGGTTCAGCCGCTCCCCCAGCCCAAAGTCTCAGTATTTCGGCGGCTCCAGCCGGTACAGGTACAGAAGTGGCTACAAGGGAGCAGCTTTCTAGTGTCGTCCAAGACAAATTTTGTCCCACCCTATTCCCACAAGCGGATTTCACCGTTCCACCGGTTTTTGCGATGGAGGAAGAATGCAGTCTTTTTGATCCTTTTAACCTTCTTTTTGAAGGGATATGTGATCAACTGTTATCCATTCACTCCACAGCACCCATACCACAATTAACTCCATTTTCGAACGTTGAAGAGGTTTTGGAGTTGTCCGTTCAATCCATGTTAGATAATTACGATCCTTCCCTTGAAGCCTTTCAAAGATTCCACTTGGATTTAAGCACATGGGGGGTCAATTCGGAGTCTTTCCACTTCTTCATTCAAAATATTCTGTGATAGGGGTGACGGAGCTGCTACAATTGCTTCAGCGGGAACTGCTGTCTTAGAAGCTGTTCAAAACCGTGACCTCTTTCTGTAGTGGGGAAATAGCATAAGTGGTCAAAGGATCTGACAGGAAAGATAGAAACAGGGGAGCTGATCTGATAAATTCACTTCAAAGGGAAAGGGATGGACGGGATTTCAGTATCAACGCACCATTTCGCGGTCCTATAGGTTTAGTATTTCTTATTTTTTCTCTTAGCAGGATACATCTCTTCCACTTTCCTACCGTACGTACTACACGAGGGGATCCCATGCCCTGGAAGAATTACGACCGACAAAGAAACTCGAGCCTAGGAGTCTAAAGGGGAACCCCTAACGCCCGAGAAGAGGGGGTTTAATAAATGTTGGGCCACAAAAGGAAAAAAGGGGACAGGCCATAAAAACTCCGTGTGCGAGGTTAGTATGAAACTCTTCTCCGAATGCCTTTCTTTCGAGAAGATGCTTAGAAGGAGAAGGCAAGCAACTGGCATAGTTAATGTACTAGGTTAGGTACTAAATGAAGCAGGAATCATCAAAAGCAGAAAGCCCCTACGTCAGAGCCTAAGAACTTGAGATGCGTCAGGTGCCCCCCATGACAGGTGTGACATCCTGTCATTTAGGCGAGGTCTGGTGTTCTGTTCTCCAGACGTCAACTTGTCAAGTTGAGCCTTGGAAAGGTTCAAGTGGACTCTTCGTGAGTCCAGCGAAACGCGCTGACCCAAGTAGTCCAGCAGGAAGCTCGACCAACTGGGCTGCGCCCACTTCGTGAGGAGTGAGCCGGAAGCTACCTCAACGATCGGGTTTAATGTGCTGTGCACAACCGCGACTGTGTGTGGACATGAAGACCTACGTGCGTGGACTCGGAGTCCTGGGTAGGGTCTCGTGAACCATACTTGGAAGGATAAAGAGTCATTATCGTGAACTTCTCTACGACTCTGTTTGACAAGTTGTTGTGTCTGAAAACTATGTTACTCACTTATTTCACACCATTATTCTGGTTCTGCCTTTTCCTCTTTATTTTCAATCTTATTCTTAGGTTCTTTCTCCCTTTGGATTTTGAAGTCTTTTGCTACTATCTAACAAGGCCCAAGTTACAGCGGGCTCTTTCTATTATGAAATGGTTCCTATGTATTTATTGCTTGGTAAGTTGTGGATATAGGATATATTCTAACTTCTTTTCTTTGATTTGACTTCATTCCCCCTGTACTATGCTTCCGCTCGATCCGAGCAGCTCTGGAGTCAGCTCAGGACGGACAGAAAAAAGTCATTTCTGGAAGAATTGGACTTGTTGTTTCACCCCAACCCAAGACGAAAGCCATTCTGTTTCGCCTCCTGAACCAACAAAAATACCCAAGTGGGTATTGGACGTTGATCTTCCATGCTATTCGTTTCATTTCATTTCACTCATTCCGTCCGATACAATTGACACTAGGCGGAGAAAGTGTGCGATTATTATTCAATCATTCTCTCAAAATAATGAGAGAGACGACTTAACCTTTGATGATATCGCACAACGCCTGGTTTTGGAAAGAAAGGGTACGACCACTGAAATAGGTGCTACAAGAGAGGACTTCCAACGTCTGCTTGGCGAATTACAAAATCCAGCAGAGAGCGACGTCTATCTTCGGGTTTTCAAAGCCCTGGAGAAGCATCCCCGCTAATGGGGCAACCGTTACTCTTGGACAAATTCGCCAGCCACGAGGGTCAAATAGTTTTTTATCTAAATGTTAATGCGTCTGCAGCTAAAGAAAGGGAGGAAGGAGGAGGACAAGACCAGACAGAAAATGGAAAAGAAGTGTCAAAGAAAGTACGAATTAATTGGCGCCGGAGCTGCTACAATTGCTTTAGCGGGAGCTGCTGTCGGTATTGGAAACGTTTTGAGTTCCCTGATTCATTCCGTGGCGCGAAATCCATCATTATTATTTTCGTCTTTGGTTACGCGGCTTTGCTCTAACCGAAGCTATTGCATTGTTTGCCCTTTTGATCTTATTCGTATTCTGATCGTTTCATAAAGCAAGCACCTCTTTCTTTCCAGCCAGAGCGATTCGTTTCACTTCGAACGACGATACGTATTAAAAGACTATACGTATCTTTTCCTTCCGTTCGTTCCGAAAGGTGTGCGTTAGTCAAGCTATGTTAGTGAAGCTTGAAGCTAATAGTTAGGACGCGCATCCGTTTTCTTGCTCTGATCCGACAAAGAAAAAAGGCTGACGGGGGCTCTTCAATCGGTACGTCTTTCTCACCTAAATAAGTATGGATGTATTGGAGTACTGAGCAGCTTGAGACACTTCAGTAGCATAACGAACATCAGCAATTGAACTTGCAGCCCCTTTCGCAACTCGAGGAGATGCCCCGCTTGTTCAAGAGTTTGAGTAGCCCACTTACTTTAGTTTGACTGAAACAACTTCCTTTCCTGAATCTTAGCTCTTCTCTTTCTTATTAATTCTTACTACTATAACTTTATAAACCGGTCCGGAAGAAAGAAACCTTCACGTATCCGGGTCGTACGCCTTCGTACAATTTCGGCGATTCTAAAAAGGAGTATATCCCTCTCCCTTAGTGTTCCCTCGTTCAGGAACAAACACTTCGCCTAATTCTTTTCAATTTCCCAACTAACTAATTAGCTTACGACCACTGAACAAAAAAGGTTGACGAACATAGTTTATGCGCCGCTAATTCCGCGGCTTGTCGAGCATTTGACAAAGTAACACCATCCATTTCAAATGGGATTTGTCCCGTGGACACACGAGCAATCCAACCCGTAGGAAGACTAGCTTTTATCTTTTCATATGTGAAGGGAAAAGAGATGAGGTCGGTAAAGCGGTTAAGACAGGTTGCTTGCCTAGGAAAGAGAGCTAGCCGTGCCAGGTTCTTACCCCGAGATCGAAGATCGAAGGTCTCGTTCCACAGCTACTACTACTTCTGAAGCTTCAGCCTCTGGTTCAGGGCCTTGTTCTGAAGCTACCCGATCACTAACGCCCAGTTCTTGTCCTCTCGCTACTACTTCCTTTTCCATTCCTTCCTCAGGTTCAGCAACTAGCCAGTCACTCAATCCCTGTTCTTATTCTTATGGTCGAGCAAGAAATCCCTCTTCTTTCATTTCAGTAGTGCCAACTCTTTACCAGTCGACTTCCTTATACCTAGTTCATTTATCCACGGGAACTCATTACCCAGTTCCAGGCCTAACCCCTAAGAATAGTGTACGTTTGAACGAACTCCCCTTGCCTCGATTTCCCTGTAACTAAACTCCAGATCAGCTGAGTTCATTCCGACCTTGTAATGAGATCGAGAGGGCTGCTTCACTTCTTTTATTTGCCCAGGTTTTCTATACGATCTATCTTAATCTCCCTCGGGTCACTGGTCTGTCGAGATCAAAAGGAACTTAACCTGCCGGAGAAGGGGTTGCGTTACTTGTTAAGTAATTATAGACAAGGGCAGTCAGCTCTTCGCCTAAAGGAAGAATGAACGAGACTTAGGGAGTTGTGTCTACTTTAGATGTGTGGGTCTTTCTTACTTCTCTCGCTCTCGGAACTACTGGGAATGTGACGAAGTAGTTGTCTGAGAAGGGCCGGGGTGCCTCAACTCTCTCGTAAGTGCAAGCAGGATGGAGAGCTGTGGATCTTATGGAACCGGGTTTGGGAAAGTATAGCGGATTCGGCCCTAAGTTTACTCCTCCAATGCCACAAGGTCTGACTCTGACAAAGCAAAAAGTGGACTCAGCCAAAGCCGAAACTGCTTTTAGCCCTTCGCCAGAGGTTAGGATGAGCTCTACCGAGGTCAGGATGAACACGACTGGTTAAAGGAGAGGGAGTTTACTTTCCTGGTAAGGAGAGCTGGGAGCTGCCCCTTTTACAAGCTCTTTCTTCATGCTCATCATTCTTTTCTGGCGGGTGACCCATCTTTCCTGGCAAGCATTCTTAACTGGGCACTCAATCAGAGCGACTTCAACTTCATGCTTTCTCTTTCCCTTGTATCACTGGAGTGCTTTGCCCAAAGCAACTATCCCAACCGGAGTGGGATCAAGCCAATGAATACTTATGATCACTGGTCCGCCCTATCTGTTCTAAGGCTGGTAAGAAAATAGCTCAAAGTTCTCTCTGAGCAACCTAAATTTCCTTTGCTTTATCACTCACTGGAAATCGTTCTTGGTTCGCTTCGCCCTTAGGATGAAGTAAAGGTTTGCTTAGCCCTTAGGATTAGGTTTGATTAGCAGCCGAGGGGAAAACAAGCACTAGCTGCACTCGCAATCTCAGCCTTTGAAAGGAATATCTCTTCCCGACCTCGATCGATCTTCTACTACGAAGTCTTTTGACGGCTTCGATTTGATTAGCTGCTGAGGGTACAACAAGCCTTGCACAATGATAGATCCCTCCTTTCCATCCGAAAGGACAGTTGCAAGCAAAAGGAATTATAATGCTCTCCAACAAGCCCTAATTCAATTGACTGAGTGAGGCAAGATGCTAACATTCCAGCACCAGGTCCGCCCTCTGCGTCATAGTCTGAGAAAGGCCAGTCTTTTTGAAAAATTAGGCTGACCAGGAGAGGTTAAAGCTGCATAGATTATTTGTATCGTGCCTATTATTATCAAGGAGGGAGAAAATATAGAATGAGCATGGGGTAATAATTCCATATTGATGCGTCCATACGCTCCCATTTTGAATAAGATTCCGGCTATAAGCATACAAGTACTGTAATGTGCTTCTCCGTGGGTATCTGGTAACCATGTATGTAAGGGTACAATCGGTGATTTGACAGCAAAAGCAATAAGAAATCAAATATAGAATATTATTTACAGTGTCACAGGATACGATTTATTAGCTAATATTTCTACATTGAATGTCGGTTCATCGGACCCGTATAAACCGAGACCTAGAACTCCTAGTAATAGAAAAACGGAACCTCCGGCAGTGTACAAAATTCACTTTGTAGCTGAATACAGACGTTTCTTTCCCCCCCACATGGATAGAAGTGGATAAACAGGAATTAATTCTAATTCCCACATGATGAAGTAAAATATCTCGAGAAGAAAACAGTCCTATTTGACCGCTGTACATTGCTAACATTAGGAAATGGAATAATCGAGAATAAAGAGTAATTGGCCAACCCGCAACTCTCTTTGCTAGGTTCATCGATATTGAATCAATTGAGCGCACTTCTAACACTTTTTCTACTTTTGGAAGACCCTGCGTTATAGGGAACACGCAAAGAAAGCAAAGATACCTCCCGCTAAGCTCGAAAACCTGGTTCCCAAAAACCTATTCGTGGAGGTCTCGAAAGGCCTTTTTTTTTGACATCGAGCTGATGCAGTGACCAAGATCTCTTAGCTGCAACTGACAGAATGGTTAATATTAAATTGAGTTTGGCCACAGGAGTTTTATAATACCAAATAATCGATGCCTGCGGTTTGTGTGAAACCTTTTCGCCACAATACGATCCCTATGAGAGCTCCTCTTTTGGCTGTCGAAAGATGGTCATAAAAACGAGATCTTTCATCAGTCAGGCCAGACCAGACCAAGCAAGGGATGAGTGATTCCCCGTCGGAAAGGAAATTCACTCATGAGAGACCAAGGCAATAGCAGCGTCCCGTCGACAACTCTGACCGGAGCTCGACCCTCTTGCGACCCCATACGTATCCATATGTTATGAAATCACTTATATAGACGCATGTTGGATGACGGAACGATGACTTAATGCAACAATTATGGATTTTGAACCTTGAGAAATAACGTAAGTGATAGATGGAATCGTTCAGTAGGCTAATCTTGACAGTTTCATTTTTCGATGACGAAAGCTAAGGCCCAAAGAGCTCTCCAATAAGTGCACCGAAAGGGGGCCGGAGGTCAACCTGTCATCGGCTAAAATGGAATGGAACTGTCTTTGATTGAGACTGAAAACAGATATATAGACAGTGTGCAGTGTAGTCAGTCTTTACTTCAAAATGTCCCAGTAATGCCTTTCTTTTCCCATGTCTTTGAAGGTTGGTAAACCCAACTGGCGATTTACAATCAGTCTTCAATAATTGGGAGAGCAAGCAATAAAAAGAAAGTCTCATCCCGCGCTTTCGGGCTTAGTTCAAATAGGATTCAAAGTTCAAAGAGAACCCTTTCACGACAACAACGATCACTCACGGAACACTATCTATATCTGGTTTTTCGCAAAGGGTCGTCTTTCCGGCTTAGCTACGATTAGCTTTGTAGTAAAGGAGGGCTTTTTTTCTATAAAGAAGGATCAGAGTTGCTTGGTTTACTCGCCCATAGATGAAACAATTCTTTGTTGACCGGGGGGCGAAAGAAAGTGGAACGGCGAGCCAGTCGAGAAGGGCATAATGCTGACAGAGGAATTCCACCTCATATTCTTCCGGCCAGCCATGCTGCTCAAGGTAGGCGCGAAGCCTTTCCCACACTTCGGAAATGGAAGTGCGTTAGGAACCCTTCATGGGCTTCGATTCAGCGATCTCAGGTCTATCTGCAACCCAAGCCCCCTTAGCTACTTGTACTAAAAAACGTTTACGCTATAGGGAAGTTTGTGCCTGCCGCTACAATAACTATCGAACAGCGATCTATCTGAAGAATGGCGCTCGTATATCCGGTCTTTACTTTTCCCTATTAGAGAAGGGCTTCGATTTGTTTAGGAAAGTGAAGATCTTCCACAGCAAAATCAACTTTTGGGAAGGAATGAGAAGAGAACCTATTGATAGGCTGAGAAAAAGGTTCTCTTCTTCCCCTCCGTTAAAGAAAGATCTGTCTCGCCTGCGAATCCTTATTGGACTTGCTTGCTTGACCGATAAGATAGCAGATCTCAGAAGGGAAAAAGATGAAAGACAGAAGTGAAGCCTGCAGGGGATGGCATAGAGAGAGGTGAGAGTGACGATTATTGATGACGGAGTGAAAGAACCTCCAACCTATGGAGATCTAGTAACGGCTAGGTCTATGATTCCTTTTATCCCTTTCGGAGGGCAAAGAAAGGGTGTGTGAAGCATGTGGCTATGGAGTGACTGAGCACAAATACGAGAGAGCAGTAGGTATAAAATTCCATATTGGTGAAGAATCAATCATTAAGCAGCCAGAACTACATGGCTTATTAAGACCATGCAATGGCATTTACGGCTGATAGATCCAATGCAAAGTCTTTCAAAAGCCTGTGTAAAAAAAGATCGACTATCGGAGGAGCGAATCGGGCAGACTCTCAGATAAGCTAACAGTAAAGGTAGGCTCTTATCCCACCCCTATGAGGAAGACCTCTCTTTTCTTTCTGCCAGAGCGTCTTTAATGGGTTCTGGTATGGCATATATGGCATACCCATGAGCTATCAATATAGCACAATTTCTAGTTTTGGAACCCATTCTTCACATTCTCTTGATAGGTGTACTAAGGGACAAATCAATAGGAAATGCTATTTGCTTTGTAAGAATAAGAATTCATTTCTATGAAACCCGTAAACGAGTGAAAAATTCCTTGTACAGTTTCCCTTTTCCCTGGCTGAAAGGGAAAGAGTTCAGTTCACTCGAAAGCGGGTAGCCATTAAGGAAAGCGGCTGTTGGATAGACGGTTTGAACCAGGTTCCGCCCCACTCCTTTTAGTTATAGTAAGTACTGTTTGGGTTTTAGGCATAGGCTAAAATCAGATCGTACTTTGGAAGAATAGAATCTGTAAACGAGTCTGGATTGAGTTAAAGGCACTAAAACGCCGCATAGAGAAAGCGAATTAAAGTGAGTGCCGTTAGTGATTGCATCCGTTTCCCATGCTTTCCGCTGGTCAACAACCAACCCATTTATTCTTTTCTTATGGGGGAGATCCCCCCCTTCTTTTCTCTCCTCAACAATGGAGAAGAGCAGAGCGAGTAGAATAGAATCAACCTTAATGCTTGCATTTCGTCGCTTAATAATAACGTACCTTACCCCCGTGAAAAAGTGTGCTTCTTTCTGTGAAGGTGGTTGACTCTGAACTTAATAGTTTTCTTTATGCCGGGTTAATATCCGAAGCTATTTCATCCGGTCTTTAGCCAATTCCAGTTCAATCGGGACAAGGCAGTTCTTTGTTTTTCCAGGTGATACGAAAGTGAATAGATCGAATAGCAGTCTTCCCGCTTAGCCTACGGGCGGTGCCACGCGAAATACAAAAATTCTCCAGGTCAGTGAATAAGTATTCCCATTCAAAGGTAAGGAATACTTTGTCTTTTCTTCTTTCCTTTACTACGACGAATGAATTGAGTCAGATGAATGTACAATATTCACTCATCAGCCCTTCTTCAAAGTGGTTTATCCTTGGTCCAATGGGAATGAAAGCTCGTCAGCGTTTGGTGTTAATGGCTTTCAAAGAGAGAGACTATCACTGGATTGCTTGCTCAGTTCCTCAATCAAATTTCCCATTTGACTTCAATACTCACTTGCTCAAACGATAGTTGTTGTTCCGGAACTAGTGCCTGCTCATGGAATCGCTGCTTTTGCCGCTTGAAAGCTTGTCGTCTCAATCTTTCGACAGTGTTTAAGGCAGAGCAAGTGCATGTGAAAGTTCGCCTAATACTCAAATTAGGTTCTCTTTCCACTTTGACTTCGACTATTGCTACTTCCTCGACTCGACCCCGAGATCTCGAATTCTTAACTTAAAGAGACTGCCTCCACTTCCCTTAAGACGCTTGTTGAGGGGCGGGCTTGACTATATGGGGAAGCCCCTCTGTTCAAGTATTGAGGGAAGCACATGGCATGGGAAGCATGGTAAGTAAGCCAATCCTTCATAAAGCTATCTCACCGGGGTCCGGTTAGTCGACCTAAGCTAAGCACTGTGAAAAATGAGGGGAAATTTCTTTTTTGAAACGACAAATGATAAAGCGGCAGATCGGGAAGAAGAAAATTATTCCGGGAAAGCTTGAAAAGAAAGAGATATTCTATATGATATTCGCGTCACCTATCTGAAACAGAAAAGAAAATAAGAAAAAAAAGGGCTGGCTTTTCGCTCGGTTGATTACTGAAGTGAAGAAAAGAAGGCTGAAGTCTTGGTCAGTCTGTTCTGGGCAGTCTGTCTTTCCCCCATATACCAACAAATTAATCTAAAATCTTTGGTATCATACTCTCGATCGAATGCGACTGCACCTATCCCTGCTTTCTTCGGTGCTGATACTGCCTCTTACTCTCGTGGTCCGTCAAGATTAGTCAATTCTTCTCTGTCTTAACTCGTGGACCTATCTATCCTCTTCTTTTTCAGAGATAGGGGCGGAATTATCTATTCCCGCCGCTTGCTTATGTGTAAATAAAATCAATGTCAAAGCTTGAAAACTAAAAAAGTCCTAGTTTGCTACGTAAGGCACCGGCACTTGATAACATATCTCGCAAAGAGGTGCTTTCGGTCGATCAAGTCTAAGTATATTATAGCTTCAGTTTGATAACTGTCCTTTATACAATACATCTCGTCTTTGATTTCTCACAGGCGGCACTCCCACTTCTACTGAATCTCAAACCGCTGTAAGGAAAGAATTTATTCACCTGCAAACTTGTATCTCAGCCGGCTGGAACAGAAGTCCCAGACACTACAACTGTAATTAAGCCATCTTCCACTCTTTCTATCAATGGATGGCAGGGAACTTCCAAGAGATGGAATGTTACTGTCTTTCTCACTGGATGGCCTAAAGGAACTGCGCTCGGGATATACTATCAAGTACTGGAAACAAGGGAATAGCACTTTCAATCTTTTATGCGGAAATATTCAATATTAATTACTGCTCAATCAAGGGCGACAACAAAGCCTATTACTGGAATAGCGGGGCGGCTTCTTAAAGCCTTCGTGTCCCCACAAACGATAGGAAGAGTGTATTCTCCTTGCTTCCTTCTCTTATTGTCTTTTATGGCGGGGCTGGTTCTTCGTGGAACTTCTCTCGACGCTTTGAAGACTGAGAAAGCGTCAGGAATATATCTGATTTAGGAATTGCGCGTCACCTTCACTTCATTAACGCAATACAGGACAAGATTGATGGAGGCTTGCTGAAGTTTCCCGATAAGGGAAAAGAGATGTTGATTGACAAGCACCCATTTGCCAAGACCGCGCAGGCAGGGCCGGTGTATATTCATGACCACTACTTTGATTTGTCGATATAGTCAGTGTGCCGCGAGTGCTTTCTCTCTTTTGTCCAAAAAGACTTCTTTCTTCCACATAGGCCTCGCTTGCATGCCTTGTGGCTTTTACGACTGAAGTTGAAAAAAAAGTTTGTCCTTCTTCTTTGAGACTCTTGAAACGCCCTTCAAGAAAGAGGCTTAAGTCATCGACCGATAAGCATATATAAAGGAATTATGGTACCCCATACCTGCTTCACTGGTCGGTTAGACTCAAATTCCCACCAGTTAAGAAGTACACTGGGGGTATCAGAGCTCCATAACATAACGTATGTTGCAATTTTTTATCGATTTCATTTGCCTATTCGCATCAGAAGCTCAAACCAATGCCATGGGTCATCTTCCTACGCATCGATCAATCAGGTCTCACTACTAGTCTTGAGCTTCACGGAGACGAAGCGAGCGATCGTCCATGAGGCAATTCAATTGTTTGATTCTCATATCATATATATGCTTTTTGAAAGCAATGGAATCTCCCCGTCTGTGAAAGACGCTTTACTAGTGGAGTTTTGGAGAGTCGGTGAAAGATTCGGTTTCGAAGGTGGCTACAGTGAGTGCTGTCCTCGAACGCTAAGCTAACTCCCTATGTTGATTCCTTCTGTTGTGCCTGCCGATTACTCCTAAAAAAGTGGCATTGGTCCTTGATAAATTGCACATTTATGAGCCGAGTTTACACGATATTATGATAAACCGGTATTATACGAACTGTCCGAGCTCCTGCAAGAGGGTTAGCTCAAGGGAAAGCACTTGAAGTAAGGGATGAGCGCCAACGCGCATAAGTACGTCACTTCTTGCAAGTTGAATTCAAGTAGAGAAGTCCTACACCTTAAAAGAAAGCCTTTTTTCGATTGTTGTTAGAGGTGAATGAAATCAATCCACTCTTTCTGATAGCTGTAACAGGCCTTCTTCTGACAGACAAATGCTCCTATAGTGAATCTCTCTCATTCAAAAGAAGAGAGCTAGCATAAGCGGACAGCTAGACTACCAGAAGAGCAGCTACTATCAGTCCGTCAGACCAGTCTCCGTCCTTCACTCTTTTTGAAAGGATATCAACGGACGCGCCTCCTCTTGATCACAGTAATTCAGTCAGTCTGGCTAAATCCATAGAATGACGTGACAGAGATGAGAAAGGGGACAAAGAAGGCTGAACTGAAGCGGGGGACCTATGGCAAAGGAAGACGAAGATTGCTTTCACAGGGAGGGCTTCTTCTAAAGAGAACGAGACTCAACGACAGGAGGTTGTGAGGCGGACAGTCAATCCGATTACTTCTAAGCCAAAGAAGGCTGGTACAGTTGAGTTACTTCGTTCCTTCGGACCCTGACGTAAAGAGACGCCATTGCTTTATTTGGTTTGGGCTCCAGTCAGTGAAGACGGCTAGAAACAAAGAATGAAATTCAAAGCCTACTCTTGCATATGTAATTTGTTGGTGCATCTGCTCTTTCCTTGAGAGAACTTTAGCCTTTCCCAGCGCTTACTCTGAGTAGACATAAGACGGGCTCTCACACGATAACCTGCACCTGCTAATCTTTGAAGTACATTCTGACTACAGTTGTACTTCATCGATAACTGGCACAAGCCAATCGTGCTCCTACAACATAACTTTGATTGTTGGGATACAGGAGAGAAATCTACCTGCATTTCCTTAACCCAAAACTTATTGGCAAATTCGATGGCTCCTGTTTTAGATAATATAGATGACGAATAGGAGATGGAAACATCGAGTTTGTTAAGAAGCTGCACGTATTCGGAGGATAAGAGGCGATGACAACATCATCACCTAAGATAGCATAGTCCTGAAAGGGGGTAACCCTGTCTGGCTCTGCGATTTGCGCTGCCAACCATACCAGATAATGGTGTGACAGAGAGAAAAGTGACCAGGAGCCGTAGTAACCTAACGGCTGTCCAGCAAGAAAGGCAACTTCATACATCGAAGAGACATGCGGTTTGTCAACTTTGAAAGTATTAAGCCCTTCAGTTCCATTCACGATAGCTGACGCCGTCAAAAAGCCAAACAAAAGCTCAACATACGTGTAGATAACGCTCAGGGGCTGTTGCTTCTTTTCGTTGTATTCTGCGGACGAGATTTCTTTAACCTATAGAGTGGCTTCTGAAGGTCGAATGTACCATCCATTGGTATTGTGGATAATACATTCATAGCCCAATCGTGGACAGGACGTAGTAATCTTTGCTTTACGTAATTACATATTGCTTTGATTCTACGCTTACCGGCTCAATAGAGTGTCTGAGCCAACCTACCTGTTGCTAATGGAATATTTTGATAGGCTGGGATAAGGGAGGACATTACCGGTCCAACCGCTTTCTCAAACCATTCAAGATTCACATTAGCTTTCATGGTATTATTACGGTCAAGAGGATATTTAGTCCACTTTTCCCATAATATACCAGGTGAAAACACACCATGAAGTAATGAGTGTATTTTACACACATTAGTAATGAATGAAGCCATTTCATGTTTTCAATTCACTTTGATAATTCGATATGAAATTCACTTCATCCTTACATCATCGTCTATCCTATAACGGGATAGAAAACGATCAGTGATGGGCCTTTTAGGTTCCCATACTTAGAAAGGATTAAGAGGGATAGTATGGACGGTCGGTAGATAAATGGATATGAGCCTGAAGGAATAATGTTTCATTAATCCTTTTACCTCAAAGACAGAATATATATCTTTATCTATTACAAAACCCTGTTACTACCTCTTCCCCGCTTCTCTTCTCCGTAGGAAGATAAAGACTAAGTAGCAGCCATTGAAGCTAATCATATCCCGGCAGCCGAAAGATCATAAAGATCATATGGATCGCTTTCGACTTAGAAAGATCAAGCCAATAGTGATAGGGAATTAGGGTACCTACGGAGAAACTTAATCAATTTACTTCCGGGCGAGGTTTTCCCCTTCGGCGAGGGGTTACACATTCCGCTGCCCGATTCTCCCTGACGCAAGTTCAGTGACTTATTGCTTGACTTTACAGTCAAAGTAGGTTTGCCTATGTCAAAGGAGGCCGAGCTTTGGACTGAGAGTCAAAGACTAAGCCCACCGTGACGCCGCTTATCCTCTTAAAGTAATCCACCGACCTGACGCTTTCTCTTTCATCTTCTTCTGCTTATCTATCGTCTTTTCTTGCTCTTCCTTCTTTCTTGAGGGACCGTGTAATAGGTAAGGACAAAGAGGGAGGAATTCCTCTGCTTGCCCTTCATGCATGGCTTACTACAGTAGGGAGTCAAAGAGATGTACAGATAGCAACTAGGCGTCACGCATGGCAGCAAGAAGGGACTAAGACCCACTCAAGATGGGGACGGGAAGGCGGTGACCAAGGTTGCTTCTTCCCACGAGGGCTTGTGGTCGGAAAAGACAAACGTCGATATAGTTCCGAGCTATGGTCAAAGCATGACCTTCATATAGACTGACAATTCTTGATCCTTTAAGTGAAAATCCGGGCGCATGATTAACTAATGTTAATTAACTCCCTTTCTTCTGAAAGGGAGGAGAAAGGTGAAAATAGGCTAAGACAGCCAATATCCATTCTCTCGACTCCTTTACCCGTAGTAGACCTAGGTGCAATAGAGTGAAGTGCTACGCCATCTCTTACTGATGGTGAAGTTAGAGGTATAGAAAAAGCCAACGAAGGCCTCTTCTTAAGCAGGAAAAGAGGACTTTCGGTCAATTCAAGTACAAAGCAAACTAGGCGGGCATTGGCAAGGTGGTAGAAAATCGAACTAGCTAGAACAGCGCTTATTATTCTAAGCCCTTTCTTCCTCAAAGGCCCTATCCTTATCAATAATCGTCCTCTATCGACATCCTTTGGTAAAGTCCCGCGAGATCCCGGGCGATGGAATAGTTGTAGGGCAAAACCTAAGACGCGAATCAATCAACCACCCTCAGACGCGACATCTAGCTAGCAAGATCGTTATAGCGACATCTGACAGACCAGAGTCAATACCCACGCTTATTCCTTCAACAGCGGACTCTTTCATACTAAAGACATTAACCAAGAACTTGCATGAAAACTTATCAATGCTACCGGGCTTCGTCTTACCCTTTCGGAAAGAGCTCTAATAGCAGCCTCCACTCTGAAGAAAGCTAGCTGGCAAGCCTTTTTATTGTTGGTTTTGGTAAAAGGCTTACTCACTCAACGAAGAAATTGAAATAAAGGGTTAGCTAAAGCTTTCTTTTAGTCGTTCGAACGATACCCTCACGAAAATGAGCTATTGGTTTGCCGCGCTGGCGATTAATCAACAATGAAAAGTGCTTTTCTTGCTCTTGATAAACCAGCGTTTATATATATTAGTAGGAGGATCCATTTTGGAAGTAAGAAGCCCAAAGACATCTGCAAAGAATTCTCGATGTGAAAACACAGAGACAAAGGGCTGATCTTTGAATAGGAAAAAGAGTGGATCTGCAGGGTCCCAAATGAATTGGCTTATTCGAAAAAAGCCCTGTTCTTTGGAAGATCTATCTCGTGTCTGGTACTGCACGGTTCCACTCTGCAAGAACTCCGAATCATTCTCTTGCATCATAAATGATCCGCTTGCCCCGAAATGACCTGGCCCAATAGGGAAATCCCAATTCAGTGGGCCTTTCGATACAATCAAATATCAAGCCCCGGGGGTTCCATATTCGTTGAGCCCAAACTATGTGATTGAATAAATCCTCCTCTATCTGTTGCGGGTCGAGGGCTCCTTCCCCTTCTTCCAATTCCGATTCATCTTTTTCATAGAGAAATCGGATAGAACAAGATCCATTTTTCATCATATCGTTTGGATTCCTTAGTTCGGGCCGAAGAAGCAATGTCACTCGATCATTATCAAACTGACTGCAATCTTTTTCTGTCCGTGA
>Ga0209574_10000048_pt1 | contig 38108 bp, 38 predicted proteins | sample AgamicMgMarz_FD_187168 | JGI IMG/M metagenome (GOLD analysis project Ga0209574, IMG submission 187168) | Agave microbial communities from Guanajuato, Mexico - Mg.Ma.rz (SPAdes) (version 2) | ecosystem: Host-associated > Plants > Phyllosphere > Phylloplane/Leaf | place: Guanajuato, Mexico... | reverse complement strand
TTGAAATATATGTAACATTCATGCTGTTAATATTACAATTGTTACATTTATATTACAATACTTCTTTAAAGAAATAAAGAGTATTTCTTATATATGTTTGAATTATTCCCGTATTTTCTTAAATAAAACGTAGAATTAAAAGAAAACATATAAACAGTATGTCAATTATGTGTCACATATTTCGTCGCTTTACAAGTTCGTATATAATAGGAATAAACCGACCAATATGCTGATGTAGATAAATAGGTCAGGCACAAAAGGAGAACGTAAACTAATGGGTGTTTCAGAAGTAACATCAGGAATTATTATTACCACTGCTGTAATTGCTATTGTGATTATTACAGTTGGTGTTTTGGCTACAATGATTGCGATTGCGAAGAAAGCAAATAAAAAGTAAGTATGTAGAGGAGAGTTAGTATAGTAACTAATTCTCTTTTTTTTGAAAAAAACCTATCGCTATTTTTATAATAAAAATGCATAAATAACGCGTGCATTATTCATAGAAAAAAGCAGGAAATTTACGTTTTGAAGCTAATAGATACATAAGGCAAACTGCGCACTTTCATTATAAAAATAATGGAAGGGGTTCTAACAGACTTCAAGTGATATCGCCTATTTTATGTCATAATGAATGATATTCATTAACACAGCATCTTAGACGCACTTTATAACCAAATAATGAGGAGAGTGGTTGAGTTGCAACGACAAAAAGTAGCAGTGAATGGAGAAAGGTTAAAAAATACGCTTGAACGATTTGCCGATTATGGACGAACACCTAATAACGGTGTAACCCGCCTAGCGCTGTCAGAAGAAGATCGTCTAGCACGAGATTATTTTTGTTCATGCTGCCGGGACCTTGGAATGGATATTAAAATCGATGACCTTGGATGTATTTACGCCACGCTTGAAGGATTAGAAGATAAGCCGCCTGTTGTAATTGGTTCACACATGGACAGCGTGAAAAAAGGCGGAAGGTTTGACGGAATACTTGGTGTAGTTGCAGGGTTAGAGTTAGTAAGAACGCTGGTTGAACATAATATTAAGCCGAAGGTGCCGATTATGATTGTTAACTTTACGAATGAAGAAGGAGCGCGTTTTGAGCCTTCTATGATGGCTTCAGGTATTTTATCGGGCAAATTTCAAAAAGACGTTATGATGAAGAAGACAGATGTTGACGGCGTGACGTTTGAGAAAGCCCTTCAATCATGCGGATATGAAGGCGATACGAGTAACCGTCTCACTGAAGCATCGGCATTTGTGGAATTACATATTGAGCAAGGGCCTATTCTAGAACGAGAAGCTAAATCAATCGGTGTAGTCGAGTGCGTGCTCGGAATGGTATGCTATGAAATTGAAGTTACCGGAGAATCAGATCACGCCGGGACGACGCCGATGGACATGCGAAAAGACGCGCTTTTTGCAGCCAATAATTTAATAGCTGAAGCTCGTCATGAGCTCGACAGATTAGATTCAAATTTAGTCTATACAATGGGTCGTATGAACGTACTGCCTAATATTCATACCGTTATTCCAAATAAAGTTATTTTTTCGCTTGAAGCGAGACATACGGATGAAGACGTCATTGCGTCCGTGGAAAAGATCATTCAGTCACTGCCGGATCAAGCGGAGCTGTTAGAAGGCTGCGAAGTGCGGGTGACCAAGCTTTGGGGACGCGATACCGTATGGTTTGATAAAACCGTTTGCGATGAAGTGGAAGAATCGGTTCGTTCGCTTGGGTATTCCTACAGGCGAATGGTCAGCGGAGCTGGACATGACGCACAGTTTTTAGCTAGCTATATTCCGACGGCTATGATCTTTATTCCGAGCGTAAACGGAAAAAGTCATTGTGAAGAAGAGTTCACTCCTTGGGAAGAATGTGAAAAAGGTGTAAATGTACTTTTAGAAACGGTGATCAAGTTAGCTCAGAAGTAACGGGACAAAAGAGTAAACCTTGAGGTTTGCTCTTTTTTAGTGCTTAGAAAGACTGCGAACTATCGCATTGAACTTTTGGTTTATTATGGCTACAATAAATGAGAAGCATGCGGGTGGATGTTAAAAAAGGATGTGAAAAAAAGTGAGGTATTCTCACTTACAGAAATGAAAATCCATATTATTATTGCAGATGATAATTCGTTTATTCGAGAAGGAATGAAAATTATATTAAATACATACGAGGAATTCGACGTCGTGGCTACTTTAAAAGATGGTCAGGAAGCCGTTCAATATTGCAAGAATCATTCCGTCGATATTGCATTGTTAGATGTAAGAATGCCTGTTATGGACGGCGTAGAGGCTACAAAGCTTATTTCAGAGTCTACCAAAGCAAAGCCGCTTATTTTAACTACGTTTGATGACGATGAATATATTATTGATGCCGTAAAAAACGGAGCTAAAGGCTACTTGTTAAAAAATACAGAACCAGAGCGCATTCGAGACGCAATCAAAAGTGTGTTCAACGGGCATACGGTTCTTCAAGATGTTGTGCTTGATAAGATTAAATCAAGTTTAAACGCTGCAACTGAGCGCGAGTCAAAAGCGGATATGACACAGTTTACAGAGCGTGAAACGAGCATTATGACGCTGATTGCCAAGGGGCTTTCAAATAAAGAAATTTCTAAAACGCTTTTTATTTCAGAAGGTACCGTAGCAAACTATATTAGTTCGATTTTAAGTAAAACGGGACTTGAGCATCGTACTCAAATTGCTATTTACTACTTAACCGGTAAAGGGAAGTAGGGCTATGGAAGTCGGATTAATGATGACTAAGCTCATCCTTATACTGTTTTTGGCTATTACGTACATTCAGTTTAATTATGTACACTCGATTTCAGCTATTGTGTTAGCACTGCTTCTTTACAGCTGTGTTAATATTGCAGCGTCCATTGTGAAAAAGAGCGTGTTCAAGCGCATGTTTATTGTTATTTCAATTGTCCTTATTCTATATTGTGCGTATAAACTTCATCCTTTGTTCTTTCTTCTTTTGCCGCTAAACCTTTGTGAGCTTATTGGAGAATCAGTCGTAAAAAAATGGATGGTGCTGCTGATTGTTTTGCTTCCAATGCTGCTTGTTCCCTCTGATATTAGCGCGCTTTATGTGTTAGTCGCTGCGTTTACTTTCTTTATTTATACAGTATTGGATAATCAGTCGTAAAAAAATGGATGGTGCTGCTGATTGTTTTGCTTCCAATACTGCTTGTTCCCTCTGATATTAGCGCGCTTTATGTGTTAGTCGCTGCGTTTACTTTCTTTATTTATACAGGAGCAGCTCTCTATCAAAAGCGGACAATCAATTATGAACAAAAGCTTGATGAAATGAGAGTAAGTATGCAAAAGCTGCAAAAGCACGTGAATGAAAATAAAGAGTATGTGAGACAGTCTCAATATGCTTCAAAATTAGAAGAGCGAAATCGATTATCGCAGGAAATTCATGATAAGATTGGTCATTCAATGACAGGAGCGCTTATTCAAATGGAGGCAGCAAAGCATGTAATGAAGCAAGATGAAGAAAAAGCGCTGTCTCTTCTTCAAAATGCGATTACGATTTCGAAAGAAGGCATTGAAGAAATTAGATTAACGTTAAAAAGTATAAAGCCTCCCGCTGAGCAAATAGGAATCAGCAGGCTTAAATTATTTATTGGGGAATTTGAGGCCAAACATAGTATCGCAATGCCTCTTGTATACAAAGGGAATTTGGATCTTATCACCCCTCTTCAGTGGAAAATTATCCATGAAAATATAACGGAAGCTATTACGAATGCCTTGAAATATGCAGAAGCAACGATGATTGCCATTGAGCTTCATGTACTAAATAAAATGGTTAAAGTAGAAGTCAAAGACAATGGAAAAGGGGCTCACTTGTTTCAAAAAGGTCTTGGCATAGCAGGAATGGAAGAGCGAGCTGCTTCCATTAACGGAACGGTCATTGTTGACGGGGCAAACGGATTTTCTGTTACCACACTGCTGCCGATAGGTGAGAAACTTCATACATAAATAATGAGATTTCTCATGGGGAAAAGGTGAACTTATGCACTGACGTAAGTTTGCCTTTTTTTCATAAAATAAGGATATACCAACACACTAGAGGTGAAATGATGAACGTATTATCAATTCAAAAATTAACAAAGAAATTTGGAGATTTTATTGCGGTAGATAATTTGTCTTTACAAGTAGAAGAAGGAGATATATTCGGTTTTTTAGGAACAAACGGAGCAGGAAAAAGCACAACGATTCATATGATGGCTAGTCTGCTTCAAAGCAACAGCGGCGATATTGAAGTACTTGGGAAAAATATAAAGAAACACCGAAATTTTGCAAAGATGAACATTGGAATTGTTCCGCAGGACTTAGCGATTTATGAAGATTTGACAGCCTATGAAAATGTGAAGTTTTTTGCAGGTCTCTACGGATTAAGAGGATCACTTCTTAACGAACGAGTCGAAGAAGCTTTAGCGTTTGTAGGGCTTTTAGATAAACAAAAGGCGTATCCGAAAAGCTTTTCAGGAGGAATGAAAAGAAGGTTAAATATCGCATGCGCAATTGCTCATCGCCCAAAGCTTATCATTATGGATGAACCGACGGTTGGCATTGATCCTCAGTCGCGAAATTATATTTTAACATCTGTAAAAAAACTAAATGAAATGGGAAGCACAATCATTTATACGAGTCACTATATGGAAGAAGTAGAAGAGGTATGTACAAAGATTGCGATTATTGATCACGGCAAAATTATTGCTGAAGGAACAAAAGAGCAGCTGAAAGCTATTATCACCGATACAAAAGATATTTGGATTGAAGTAAAGGCAGCGGATGATATAGATTGCAGCGGCCTAAAAGAAATTCCAGGCGTAACAGCCGTTACGTATGAAGATGGAATCATTAAAATTAATTCAAGCGCCGAAGTGAATAACTTGAACAAAGTCATTCATTATTTAATGACGCATCATATCGAGATTAAAGCAGTTAAGGAACAAGCCCCTAATTTAGAGACGGTCTTTCTCACGCTGACAGGGCGCAGTCTGAGAGATTTATAAAAGAAAGGAGGAATGAGAAATGAATATTATTGCAATTGCTTTGAAAGAAATGAAAAGTGATCTGCGAGATAAGCGTGCATTTATCTTTATGATTCTCTTTCCGCTGGCTCTTGTCCTTATTTTAGGAACAGCTTTGTCTCAAGCTTTTAATAACGACATGAAGATAGACGACAGTTACGTTCTCTATAAAATCGACACAAGTAATGAAGAATCTGCTGCTTTTAAGCAGTTTGCTGTAAATGCAGAAAAATCGGGCATTCATTTTAAAGTGCTGAAAAAAAATCAGGATGGAAAAAAAGAAGTAAAAGAGCAGCGCTATACAGCTTATGTAGAAGTGAAAGACCAAGGCATTCATCTCTACGGAAATGAAGAAAACAGCATTGAATTCAACATGGTCCAAGGTATGTTAAGCACCTTTGTTGATAAGTACAATGTGGCTATGGAAGTGGCCAAAGTAAACCCTCAGCAAGTGGATAATCTGCTCCGTGCGTCTAAGCATGACTATATTCAAGAAAAATCTCTTCATTCTCAAAAACAGCCAAATTCAATAGACTACTACGCTATTTCAATGACAACTATGATTGTTTTGTACGGATCTATCTCAGCGAGTTATTTAATTAGAGGAGAGCGTATGCGAAATACAGCTAGTCGATTAGTAGCCGCGCCGATTAAAACTGCTGAAATTTTTGTCGGGAAAATTTTAGGCACTGTTTTGGTTCACGCCATATGTGTATTAGTCGTGATTATGTCGACTAAATACTTTTTTCACGCGAATTGGGGAAATCATTTATTTTTAGTGCTTCTGATGTTATTATCTCAAATTCTTTTTGCTATTAGCTTTGGACTAGGAGTTAGCTACCTTACGAAGACAGAAGCAGCGTCAAGAGCAATTATTATGGTTGTTATTCAAGTGTCGTGTATTGTGGGAGGAACCTATTTTCAAAATGGATCTGGAGAGGGCTTCGTCAATGTATCACCTTTAACCTGGATGAATAATGGACTTATTAAATTGATTTATACAAATGATATCGGCGCTTCTCTTTCAGTTATCGGGTTGAATGTAGGCTTCTCTATTTTATTCTTGGGCATAGCAATTGTGCTTTTGAGAAAAAGAGAGGGGTTATAACATGAAAAATATCATGTGGCTTGTAACAAATATGCTAAGAAATATGCTGCTTAGAAACAAAAGGACGCTTGTGCTTGTTATTGGTTTGCCTATTGCAGGGGTTTTAATGTCCGTTCTTATTTATGGAAATGCAGGAGGGACTTCGGTGAATATCGGAGTTGTCAATCACGACTCAACGGATATTACAAAAGATACCGTTCAGTTTTTAAAAGGGCTGCATAAAACAAATGTTAAAATGCTCACTGACAAAGAAGTGGATCATGAGATTACGTCAAAGAAAGTTGATGCTGTTATTACCTTTGAAAAAGGGTTTTCTGACAGCGTCAAAGCGAACAAACCAGATTATATTACGATCACTTCAATAAAAGGAGCAGAAGTAACGAGCTTTATTAAGTCTTATTTGTATCAATATATTGATAATGTTTCTGCGCTTAATCAAGCAGCAGGAGGCAATGACGCTGCGTTTAACCAAATGTATGAGAGTTATCAAAAAGCGCCATTCCACGTCTCTACGCATGCCCTTGAAGACAAAGGAACCGACCAAAACATTGTCAAGCAGACAATTGGGTATTTGATTATGTTTATGCTTTTTTCTGCCGTGAATCTATCGTCTCTTATCACAAAAGAAAAAGAGCAGCGCACGTATTTTAGACTGCTAGCTTCGCCAGTTAGCGCAAGGCAATACGTGATATCCAATGTTATTACAAATATGATTTTATTAACTCTGCAAGTAATGATTACGCTTGGTTGTATTACGACTCTTTTTCACGTAGATATGAACATTCCCGTATGGCAGCTGTTTTTCATTTTAGTTTTGTTTGGTCTCGTAGCCATCGGATTGTCTCTTGTAATTATCGCTTTTACAGAAAGTTCAAAAGCAGCGAATGGTCTTCAGACGCTTATCATCACGCCAACTTGTTTACTGTCCGGCTGCTTTTTCCCGCCTGAATTTATGCCGGATGTGATGCAGAAAATAGCCGATTTTCTTCCTCAAACGTGGGTGCTAAGCACGTTAAAAAGCGTTCAACAAGGAGCTGCTTTAAGCAGCCTATGGTTAAACATCAGCATTTTACTAGCTTTTGCGCTCGTTTTTTTCCTGCTGTCTATTTATAAATTAAATCGAAATAATACTGTTCAAAAGTTTATTTAAATGGTAAAGTCAGAGAATACCTCTGGCTTTTTTTGTAATTTTTAAAAAGTTACAAAAAAAGATTGAAAAATATAAGATGAAATTTTAGAATGAAAGAGGAAAGGGGTATACAAAAAGAGAATAAATAGGGGAGAAAAACGAAGTTCATGTTGGTTTTTTGCACAAATAAATGAAATCGCTTACATAAGTCAGCATGAAAATACGGAAGGAGAGATTGTCAGCGAGATAACAAAGGGGGAAAAACAGTGGGAATTTATGAACTACTTGTACCACGCACGGTTTTATATGGAGAAGGATCATTTTCTAAAATTGGAGAACAGGCTGCACTGCTTGGGACAAAGGCATTGCTTATAAGTGATGACGTTATGGTGAAAGCAGGCAATGTAGAAACTTGCCGTCGTTACTTAGCAGAGGCTGGCATGGACTGTGTCGTGTATACAGGCGTAAATTCAGAGCCGACAGATATTCATCTAGATGAAGCACTTGTTATATGTAAAACGCAGCAGTGCGATGTGGTTATTGCCTTAGGGGGAGGCAGCTGTATCGATACTGGAAAAGCGGTTGCCATTATGATGACAAATGAAGGGCATCTACGAACGTATTTTCAAAATCAACAAGATTTTCAAGATAGTCCTCTTCCTTTGGTTGCCGTGCCTACGACTGCTGGAACAGGCTCAGAAGTGACTAAAGCGACGGTTATTACAGACACGGCGTACGATGTAAAAATGATGCTCGCAAGGCCTCAATTATTGCCTGATACAGCCATTGTTGATCCGTTATTAACTCTATCATGTCCGAAACACGTAACGGCAGCTACAGGAATTGATGCACTCAGTCATGCAGTGGAAGCGTATTTGTCTAAAAAAGCACATCCTTTTACAGATTCACTTGCGCTTCAAGCAATTGAGTTAATCATGAAAAATATTCGTCTTGTGTACAGAAATGGAGAAAATGTTCAAGCAAGAAACGAAATGGCCTATGCTTCTATGCTGGCGGGAATGGCGTTTTCAAATTCATCTGTTGCTCTAGTGCACGGTATGTCAAGACCTATTGGCGCGTTATTCCATGTGCCCCACGGTATTTCTAATGCGATGCTCCTGCCTGCGGTTTTGGACTATACAAAAGAGGCTTCAATCGATCGTTTAGGTGAAATAGGACAAGCTCTTTTTCCGAACGTATCATATACAAAAAAAGAAGGAGCAGATGTGTTAATTGAAGCCATCAAGCAGCTTTGTATCGACTTAGAGATTCCTAATCTTCAATCGTGGGGCATTGATCGTCAGCTATTTTACGCGGCGGTTGAGAAAATGGCAGCGGATGCGATTCAAAGTGGAAGCCCTGCTAACCATCCGGTTGTACCGACGGCAGAAGAAATTATCCAGCTGTATTACACGTGCTATGAATATGAGTTTGAGTCTGCACTTTATAAAAAATAAGATAAATTCAAGACAAATTGAATGAGGGATGAAAGGGGAAACGTTATGGATTTGCTGATTATTTTGCTGTCTCTGGGGCTTTTGATGCTGGTTGCTTACCGCGGATTTTCAGTTATTTTGTTTGCTCCACTTTGTGCGCTGCTAGCCGTTATTTTAACGGAACCAAGCTATGCACTCCCGTTTTTCTCAAACGTTTTTATGGAGAAAATGGTTGGGTTTATTAAAAACTACTTCCCAGTCTTTCTATTAGGAGCTGTCTTCGGGAAGATGGTAGAAATGTCTGGAGTCGCTGAATCGATTGCGAAAACAATTGTTAAAGTAGTAGGGGCTAAACGCGCCATCTTGGCTATTGTTTTAATGGGAGCAATCTTAACCTACAGCGGCGTAAGTTTATTCGTTGTTGCGTTTGCAGTTTATCCGTTTGCGGCTAACTTATTCCGTGAAGCAAATATTCCAAAACGATTAGTACCGGGAACGATTGCATTAGGAGCTATTTCGTTTACCATGGATGCACTTCCGGGTACACCGCAAATTCAAAACGTTATTCCAACGACTTTTTTTAAAACAGACATCTATGCTGCTCCGACACTGGGGATTATCGGATCGGTTATTGTCTTTAGCTTAGGTCTTTGGTATTTAGAAAGCCGAAGCAAAAAAGCAAGAAAAGCTGGAGAAGGCTACTACGGGTTTAATAATGAACTAGCGGCTGCTGCAGAACTAGAAAAAGAGTCTGTACCTTCTACAGAACCTAAATATGAACCTAGCGTAGCAAGACAGATTCTTGCATTTGTTCCGCTCGTGCTTGTAGGGGTTGCAAACAAATTTTTTACTGTTTCTATTCCAAAGTGGTACCCAGATGGTTTTGATTTTGCCAAAATTGGCCTTGAAGCGTTCGGAAAAGTAGATTTAACCGCAGTGGTCGGTATTTGGTCAGTGGAATTGGCACTTGTTATTGGAATTATTACAACGATTGCTTACGACTGGAAGAGAGTGACCACCGGTTTCCAAGCAGGTCTGAACGCAAGTATTGGCGGAGCGCTTCTCGCTGCGATGAACACGGGAGCTGAGTATGGCTTTGGAGGCGTTATATCATCTCTTCCTGGCTTTGCAACCGTTCGTGATGGTATTTCACATACCTTTACAAACCCGCTTGTTAATGGAGCCGTTACGACAAATATTTTAGCAGGTATTACAGGCTCTGCTTCTGGAGGTATGGGAATTGCGCTTAGTGCGATGGGAGATAAGTATGTAGAAGCTATTAATCAGTACAACATTCCTCCTGAAGTTATGCACAGAGTTGTAGCGATGGCATCAGGCGGTATGGATACGCTTCCTCATAACGGAGCCGTTATTACCCTGCTTGCTATTACTGGGTTAACCCACAAGCAGTCTTACCGAGATATTTTTGCCATCACTGTTATAAAAACGCTTGCATGTTTCTTAATCATTGGAATCTACAGCTTAACTGGACTCGTATAACAAATAAAGAGGCTGAGTTTAGTTGAAGAAAGATCCGAACGATGAATCGTTCGGATTTTTTTTATTGTTGTGGTGATTTAGTTGTACATGAAGCTTTTGGCTCTAAAACAGATTCTTTGACTTTCTAAACTGTAAGTATTATGATTACACTACTTTCTGCAATACTATATGCCGTTACATTAATTCTTAGCATGTTTATGAAGAAAGGAGAATGACTGTGAAGCTATTTGAAGGAAATTTAAAAGTAGGCGACTGGGTCAAAGGAAAGTCTCGCGACGGTGAACTTATATACGGATATATTAAAACGATTAATCCATCTAAAAAAGCAGCACTAATCAACGTTGTAAAAAGTGATGATGAAAAAATGGTCGGCACAACCATTGGCATGATGGATGAAAAAATAGAGAAGCTGCCCCTTCAAAAAACGGCGCACGAAGAGCAGATTCTTTCATTGATTGATCTTGCGCTGCTAACGAAAGACAAAGCTTGGTTTATTGAATTAACAGCTGAATTAAAAAGATTACAAGATAAAAAGCAAGGCTGACATTCCTGATAAGGAATGAAGGCCCTGCTTTTTTTATTATTCATAGGGAAAAAGCAGGAATGGAAAGCCGCTTGAGAGAAGAAGTAAATGACGACATTAAGAAAGAAAAGGTGATAAAAGATGAGTAAACGTGTCTTGATTTTAACAGGAGATGCCGTGGAGGCTTTAGAAGTTTTTTATCCGTATTATCGCTGTTTAGAAGAAGATATTCAGTGTACCATTGCTTCTCCCGTGAAAAAGAAGCTCCAAACGGTTGTTCATGATTTTCTTCCAGAGATGGAAACATTCACAGAGAAAACGGGATATAAAATTGATTCTCATGCTTCTGTCGATGAAGTTGATCCCGCCGATTATGATGGTCTTATTATTCCTGGAGGACGGGCGCCTGAATACATTCGAATGAACACAAAAGTTCAGGAAATTGCCGCGCATTTTTTAAAAGAAAATAAACCTTTAGGCGTTATTTGTCATGGTCAGCTCGTGTTAACGACGGTTAGAGAGTATCTGCAAGACAGAGAAGTGACAGCCTATCCTGCCTGCCGACCGGAAGTAGAAGCGGCGGGTGCTGTATTTGTTGAACAAACGCTTCACGTAGACAGAAACCTAGTAACCGGACAAGCTTGGCCGGATTTACCTAAATTTATGAAAGAGTTTTTTAAAGTGCTAAAAAAAGCTGAAAAAGTGAACGCATAATAAAAAAGCGGGCTGGGAGAAAACAATTCTTTCAGCTCTTTTAATTGATGATAGGTGAGGTGTAAACAACGTGCAGCTAGTGTCTGAACTGTCGAAGAAAATTATAAAAGAAGTGCAGCTGGTGATGAAAGAACATGTAATTGTAACGGATATACGGGGAATTATTATTGCGTCTACAGAAGAAAAGCGGGTTGGTTTTTTTCATGAAGGCGCGTGGAACGTGATGCAAAAAAAGCAAAAACTATATATCTCCAAAAAAGAAGCAGCAGATTTAAAAGGAGTTAAGCCAGGAATTAATTTGCCTATTAGTTATCAAGGAGACATTATTGGCGTTATTGGCATTACAGGTACTCCAGAAGCTGTTGAGCCTTTTGCAGACATTATTCGAAGATTAACAGAGTTAATTATTCGCGAAGCATACTATATAGAAACGAAGGAATGGGAAAATAAAGGAGTAGAAGCTTTTTTTCGTGAATGGATTTATAGCCAGCAGGTAGATGCAGAATTTATTGAACGAGGCCATATCTTAGGAGTACAAGTAGACAGTGCTTATTGCTGCACGCTGTTTCAAATTGACTCATCTCTTTCGAAAAATAAGCAGCAGCAGGTACAAGAAATGATTCGCTACTGGTTTGAAAGTCATAAAGGTGAAGGAGATTATATCGCAAATTGGGGATACGATCGCTTGCTTTTACTTAAAGAGGCTGTAGATGAAAAGGCAAGACAGGGATTTAAAGAAGAATTAATAAAATGTCAGCAGTACATTCAAGCAAACAACCAAGTTATGATCACTATTGGTGTAGGAAAGCCGGCGGAGCAATTTAATTTGCATGCTTCATATGAAGAAGCGAAAAAAGCGCTTAAAGTGGCTTCAAAACGCCAAACCGTTGTTTTTTATGAGGAGCTGCTGATGGACATGATTTTAGAAGACGTTTCTGAACCTGTAAAAAAGGAATTCTTAAGTCGAGTGCTTTCTCCCATTCAAACAGAAAAAGAGCTTCTTGAAACGCTGAAATGCTATTTAGCCAACGATCAATCGTTAAAAAAAACAGCGTTTGATTTACATATTCATATCAATACGCTTCATTACCGCTTGAAGCAAATGAAAGAACTAACAGACATTGATCCAAAAAGCGTAAAGGGTAGCACGCTTTTTTACCTTGCACTGTCTCTATTAGAGTAAGTGCGCCCTTGGTTAGATAAACATACAAAAAAAGAGTTTTTAAGGCGCTTTTTTTTAGTTTTTTATCCATAGTCCCTCGTGGCTTCTGCAACTATAATAAGATTAAGAGATATATAAGGAGGAACGTTATGTATGCTTAATGAACGAACAAAAGCAAAGCTCATTGAAGTTGTAGGGTCAGCCAATTTTCAAGATAGCAGTGAAGCAAGACTCGTGTACTCTTATGACGCAACACCTAACTTTCAGTCGCTTCCTGATGCGGTTATTATGCCTGAAAACAAAGATCAAGTGAAAAGGATTTTAACGATATGCAACGAAGATCATGTTCCTATTGTGCCAAGAGGTTCAGGCACAAATTTAAGCGCAGGTACGTGTCCAACGCAAGGCGGAATTGTGCTTACATTTAACCGAATGAATAAAATTTTGGAAATTGATGAAGAAAATTTAACCGCTACCGTGCAGCCAGGTGTTATAACCTTAGATTTAATTAACGCTGTAGAGGCAAAAGGTTTATTTTACCCTCCTGATCCAAGCTCTATGAAAATATCAACCATCGGAGGAAACATCAACGAATGCTCAGGAGGATTACGAGGCTTAAAATACGGCGTAACAAAAGATTACGTTCTTGGTCTTGAAGTAGTTCTTGCAAACGGCGACTGCATTAAGACGGGAGGCAAGCTGGCTAAAGATGTAGCTGGATACGATTTAACGAACTTGTTTGTCGGTTCTGAAGGAACGCTTGGCGTTGTGACAGAAGCGATTTTAAAACTCATTCCAATACCTGAAACAAAACAAACTCTGCTCGCGCTGTTTGAAGACATGGACGCAGCCGCTAAGACGGTTTCAGCAATTATCGCCAATAAGATTATTCCAGCCACGCTTGAATTTTTAGATCAGCCGACGTGCGAGGTAGTAGAAGATTTTGCGCAAGTTGGTCTCCCAACAGATGTAAACGCTGTCTTATTGATTGAACAAGATGGTCCTCCAGAAGTAGTGAATCGTGATATTGAAATGATCTCACGCATCTGCAGCGAAGGAAACGCTGTATCGGTAAAAGTAGCGGCTTCGCAAGCAGAAGCAGAAGCTTTAAGTACAGCAAGAAGATCAGCCCTTTCTGCTTTAGCACGGATGAAGCCAACGACGATTTTAGAAGATGCAACCGTCCCGCGGTCTAAAATTAGTGAAATGGTCAAAGCGATTAATGAAATTGCTGTAACATATAACGTTAAGATCTGTACGTTTGGTCATGCAGGAGACGGAAATCTGCATCCGACTTGTTTAACAGATGCGCGTGACGAAGAAGAGCTTCACCGCGTCGAACAAGCTTTTGAAGCGATTTTTCATAAAGCCATTGAGCTTGGAGGAACGATTACAGGTGAACACGGAGTCGGAGAAATGAAAGCACCGTATTTGGCATTGAAGATGGGCGGAGAAGGAGTAGCTGCGATGAAAGCAATTAAGTATGCTTTGGACCCGCAAGGAATTATGAATCCAGGGAAAATTTTTGCTAAAGACACGAGAAAAAGAGTGGTGGTTCGTTCATGACGGCAACAAAAGACATTCAGCAAGCGTTCAAAGAACGGTTAGATTATGACGAGTTAATGAATTGTATGAGATGCGGTTTTTGCTTGCCAAGCTGTCCGACGTATGGCCAAACGAATCAATATGAAGCAGCGTCACCGCGCGGAAGAATTGCTTTGATGAAAGGAGTGGTAGACGGACTTATTGAACCTGATGAATCCGTTGAAAAGCAATTGAATCTTTGCCTTGGCTGCCGAGCGTGTGAGCCTGTTTGTCCTTCGGGTGTGAAGTACGGACATTTATTAGAAGAAGCGCGTAATATTATTCAGCAGAAAAAACGACATAAATGGCCGGTGAAAGCGCTCAGGCATATGGTGTTTGAACAGCTTTTTCCGCATAAAGAACGATTAAAAAATGTACATTCTCTGCTTGCTTTCTATCAAAGAAGCGGCTTGCAAAAAGCTGTTCAAAAAACAAACATACTAAACGTCCTGCCCGGTAATTTAGCACAAATGGAAAAAACGCTTCCGCCTGTGCCAACAAAAAAAGAAATGAAGAAACGTCCTTTTTTATTTGAAGCAGAAGGAACAAGAGAGCGTACGGTTGCTTTTTTTACAGGATGTTTAATGGATACGATGTTTATGGAAACAAACAACGCGACGATTGCACTTTTACAAAAAGCGGGGTGTAAGGTCGTCATACCAGAGGTGCAGACGTGCTGTGGCGCGCTGCATGCGCACGGAGGAGAAAAAGATCAGGCAAAGAAGTTAGCGAAGCAAAATATTATGGCGTTTGAATCCATTCAAGCGGATGATATTGTTCTTAATGCGGGAGGCTGCGGTGCGCTGTTAGTGGAATACGATCATTTATTAAAAGAGGAACCGGAATGGAAAGAAAGAGCAGCGGCTTTTTCTGCCAAAGTCAAAGATTTTTCAGAGATTTTATTGCAGCAGCAGTTTGTGGAAAAACAAAAGTTATCGCTTCCAAGTCAAATTATTACGTATCAAGACTCGTGTCATTTAAGAAACGTGATGAAAACGTCCAGCGCACCGAGAAAACTGATCCAAGCGATTACTGGAACGGTGTTTAATGAAATGGAAAATGCGGATCATTGCTGCGGCTCAGCCGGCATTTATAACTTAACGGAACAAGAGATGTCTATGCAAATTTTAGATTATAAAATGGAAAAAGTGAAAGAAGCCCATGCACATACGATTGTAACAGCAAACCCGGGCTGTCTCATTCAAATGAAGCTAGGGGTAGTCAGAGAAGGAGTAGAAGAAAGTGTAAGGGCCGTTCATCTTGCAGATTTACTTCTTGAAGCAGTAGAAAGCAAATAAAAAGGCCGGACGTGTCCGGCCTTTTTATTATTTGAACAGCTGAGAAACAATTTCGTACGAACGAAGGCGAGCTTTGTGATCGTAAATTTGAGCGTTAATCATCAGTTCATCTGCTTCTGTTTCTTCAATAAACTGTTCAAGCTTGACTTTAATCGTCTCAGGACTTCCGACAATAGAAGAGCCCAGCTGCTGTTGAAGAGAAGCTTTTTCAAAGTCAGTCCATAGTTCATCCATATTATCCACAGGAGCTTTTAGTTTACCCGGTGTGTTTCGAATTAAATTTAGAAACTGCTGCTGCATAGAAGTAGCCAAACGTTCAGCTTCTCTATCTGTATCAGCAGCGATTACGTTTACACCTAACATTGCATATGGTTTGTCTAACACGTCGGACGGCTTAAAATAACGGCGATACATGTTAAGAGCTGTCATTGTATTATTAGGTGAGAAGTGACTTGCAAATGAAAATGGCAAACCTAGCTGTGCAGAAAGCTGTGCGCTAAAACCGCTTGAGCCAAGCAGCCAAATCGGAATATTTAAACCTTGACCTGGAACAGCTTTAACGCGCATCTGACTTTCTGAAGCCGGTTTAAAGTATTCTTGCAGTTCAGCTAGCTGTTCTGGGAAGTCACTGCCGTCGCTTCTGCGGTCGCGTCGCAGCGCTTGTGCTGTCAGCTGATCTGTCCCTGGCGCTCTTCCTAAGCCTAAATCAATACGTCCTGGAAATAGTGATTCAAGCGTGCCAAAATGCTCAGCAATAACAAGCGGAGAATGGTTAGGAAGCATAATACCTCCAGAGCCTACGCGAATACGTGACGTGCCTGCAGCTACATGACCAATTACAACAGATGTAGCGGAGCTTGCGATACCTGTCATATTATGATGTTCAGCTAGCCAGTAGCGGTTATACCCCCATTTTTCAGCGTGCTGAGCTAAATCTAATGTATTTCTAAGTGAGTCAGATACAGTTCCTCCTTCAACTACAGGAGAAAGATCCAATACGGAAATCGGAATATCTTTTAATTCTTTACTCATCAATTTCATCTTCTTTCTTTAAAGACTTCATAGGCCTTGTTATTTCAATGGAATACAAGTATTTTAACAATAATCTTTCGAGTTCCAAAATATTTTGCTTCGGTTATTTTCCTTTAAGTTATTGCTCTTTATTTACACAAGCTTTTGAGAAACAAAAAGCTTGTACGGTATAGGGCAGAAGCCGCCTCTTTCTATAAAAAGCTGTCATATTTTATAGTAGAAGGGAGGATGAATATGGTTACTTTAAATGAACTAAAAAGCAAGCAGTACGATATGATATACAGTTTAGGCTATAACTGTTTTCCAGGGATATACATAAAAAAATATTCTTTGCGAAAACAAGCCGGCGTGATTGATTGGTGTATTAGCATTTCTCTTTCTCATGTCAATCAGCTGTTGAAAAATCGCTGTAAAGACTTATTTGTATATGAACACTTAACCTATATCAGTTCTTTCGGAGATGGTTCCACGCTTAGACTGCGTGATAAGGTGTATCAAATTGATTCTGCTCATGATTTTCCGTCGTCTATTAATACAGAGACTAACTGGCTTTCATATAATGAAGTCAAAGAAAAATATGAACGGAGAACGGAGCGATTTTTAACGTCGATGGAGACCAGTTCTTGTATATTGTTTATTCGTATGGGCGGAACGTATGAAGAAGCGAAAGAATTAGAGCATATTTTAAAGGGAATGGTCAAAAACGATTTCTATATACTGCTTCTGACAAACAGTGAAAAAGAACTTTTGTCCGAAGCTAACTGGGACTTGCCTTATACATGTGTCTTACATGCACCTATTTTTTCAATGGACGTGCTGCGCGATGATAAAGTATGGGAAGAGCTCTTAAGCGGGCTTGTTATAAAATAAAAGGAACTCTTTTTGTTTAATACGGGAATGAAAAAGCTCGTTTTTTTCATAGACTTTGTTATATCTGTGTATCAAAGGAGATGAAAAGATGGAATCTGATGTGCGGAAGGCGATAAAAGAAATTGTATGGCTGCTGCTAGAACAAGACCAGCGCTGGAATGAGTATCTAGTACAGCTGGAGGATTTGAAAATACAAGTGGATTTGAATAGTTCCGCATATGAAGTTCTGAGAAAGATAGCGGGTAATTACGAAGTGCTGCTTGAACATATGGATCCCATTCAGCAGTTTGAAAGTCATTCTAAAAGTGAAACAGCGCTGAATGACTTAGTTACTATCGTTATGAAGCATTACTCATTAAAAAATTCATAAGCCTGCTTTGTGCAGGTTTATGGAGTTTAAGCTCTCAATGGAATTCGGTAGAGATAATCGTTTATAATAAGTACATATGGTGATGAAAGGGTGATCGATATGGAAGAGAAACAAGAAATTGTACCCGTTCGTACAGAGGAAACAGCCAAATATTATTCGGAAGAAAAATTTTGGGACAAGCTTAAAAAGTTTGGTAAAAAAGCGGGAGCAAACGTTGTTTATGCCGTATTGCTTTTATACTACACGCTGCAAAAACCTGATATTCCCCCAAAAGCAAAAGCAGTCATTATAGGAGCTTTAGGTTATTTTATTCTTCCTTTAGATTTAATTCCGGACTTTGCAGCAGGAGTTGGATTTACAGATGATTTAGGAGCTCTGGGGCTTGCATTGATTCAAGTTGCCATGTACATTGATGAAGGTGTTAAACTGAAAGCAAAAGAAAAAATTAAAACGTGGTTTTCAGAAGAACACAATTTTTCCATTATTGATGCTAAAATAAAGTAACGTTATGATCGAAATGTAATTATTAAATAAAGTGAGCAAAAGAAGGTGATAGATGAATCATCTTCTTTTTAACCGATAATATATAGGTCTTTGTGACTATTTTAATCCGTTTTATGTAAAAAAAGCAGGATTAAAATATTTTTTTCATTAAAATTTTAAACAATGTAATTGAATAATTGCCCTACAAATGTTAAGTTAAAACATGTTCATAAATTCGTCACAGAAAGCAATATACAAATAAGTAAGATGGTTTGTAAAAACTTTGTGAAATTATGGAACTTTTTAACTGAGAGTTTCAAACTCTTAGAGATTCTTCCTCATCAATCAGAAGTCGCTTTCTTTCGTCTCAAGATTAAGCATCTTTCATTTGAAGGTGTTTTTTTTCAGCCTAAGTAAGCCAACAACATGATTGTATGACAAGTTTTTGATAAGGTTGTATAGTTACTGTATTGTATGACAAGTTTTGTGTGATTTGATGTTAAATAAATGAACAGCTTCGAAGTAAATAAATGATTGCAGAAAAACAAAGTCCATGCGTTTTCATGAACCATTATACGTTACTTCATATTTGTAGAGATGTTTAGCAAAAGGGGAGATGAATGGCCTGACGTAAACAATATCCATAGACAAGCCTTAGAAGATAATTATCTTTCTAAGAAAGCAAATTTATATGATTGATTCTAATCTAAACAATGGAGTGTTCAAAAATGGAAATTAGTCAAATCTTTATTATTTTAACCCCAATCTTTTTTGTTATTTTGCTAGGTTATTTAGCAGGGTATTTTAAAAAGTTTGATGCAACAACATCTAAAGGGTTAAATACGCTTGTAACAAAATTTGCGTTACCTGCACATCTATTCGTTGGTATTACAACAACATCAAAACAAACGCTTATTGAAAAATGGCCGTTTTTACTAGCATTAGTTCTTGGTATTATTGGATTTTATGTTCTTTTCTTACTTGTTGCAAAATATGTATTTAAATACTCTTTAACAGGCGCGTCTATGTTCTCTTTAAACTCTACGCAGCCAACGTTTGCGTTTATGGGTATTCCAGTATTAGGTAGCTTGTTTGGCGCGGATGTAGTAGCAATTCCAATCGCCATTACTGGTATCGTAGTAAATGCGATGCTTGATCCTTTAGCAACTATTATTGGTACGGTTGGACAGCGTGAAAGAAGTGAAGGCGATTCAGAAGAAAGCTTATTTAAAGTAACGATTAAATCAATCTTACACGGTCTTTCTGAGCCGTTAGCCTGTGTTCCTTTAATCGCAGTAATATTAGTATTATGCGGCTTCCAAGCTCCCGATTTACTATCAAGCAGCTTAGATCAAATCGGTTCAATTACATCTGGTGCGGCTCTATTCGCAGTTGGGGTAACAATTGGTATCCGTAAAATTCAATTTAGCCCAGCGGCATTTGGTATTGCGATTTTAAAAGTGGCTATTCAGCCGCTTGTAATGTTAGGAATTGCAACAGCAATGGGTCTATCATCAGCTGACATCGTAAAATTAGTATTATTAGTAGCGTTCCCAGGTTCAGCTGTAGCAGCGATGATTTCAGTTCGCTTTGACAGCTTAGCTGGTGAAACAGCTTCAGCATTCGTACTTAGTGCCATTATGTCACTTGTTACATTACCGCTATTAATTTCTTGGTTAATGTAATCACATATATGGATATAGAACAAAAAAGGCTTTGCTATTTTAGCAAAGCCTTTTTTGTGTATCTATACTTAAAAAAGCTTTAAAAATTCTTGAGCGATTTTGGGAAGATAACTGTCGGTACGCCACGTAACTAAAGGCTCAATTACAAATGGATTATCTTCTATGTTTAAAATTTTAATATGTTCTAGTGAAAAAGAAGATAGCATCGAATAAGGAACAATGGCAGCACCAAGACCACGACATACTAAATTAAGAAGCATCGCTGAGTCATGGCATTCGCATAAAATATTAGGTGTTATATCCATCTTTTTAAATTCCTTCACAATGCGATTATATATGCTTATTTCCCGGTTTGAGCGAAGAAGAATAAGAGGGAGAGAAGCAATTTCGGCGACTGAAATCTTTTCTGTTGCATAACCACTTTCTTTAGGAACGGCTACAACAAAAACATCTGGTGCAAGTGTTTTTGTTTTGACATGTTTATAAGGTAAGTCAGTAGTAGTGACTGCTACATCGATTTTTCCTTCCGTTAATAATTCGTTTAAGTGAGCTGGTTCGTTTTCATAAATGTTAAATGTGCTGTTTGGATACTGTTTTTGAATAAGAGTTAGCTTATCGAGAACCGTTGATGCACAGTAGATCGTACATCCGATTTCAAGCTTTTCATTTGTTACGTTTTTACATTCCTGTACTTCCAATACTGATTTTTCGACCCTTTGCACAATTTCTTTCGCTCGTTTTAAAAAAAGCTCTCCTTCTACCGTTAACAATAAGCGCTTGTTATTATTTCGTTCAAAAAGCAAAAGGCCTAGCTCATTTTCAAGCTGTTTTAGCTGCCTGCTTAAAGGAGGCTGAGCCATATGCAGGCGCTTTGCTGCTTTGGTCACATTTAATTCTTCAGCTATGACAATAAAATAATGCAGCTGTCTTAATTCCACTGTATTCAACTCCATACTTTAAAGGTATTATTATATATTTTATCAATATTTTAATTGTATGGAAAATGAGTGTAAAGTTAAATGTGTAACCAAAGCAGAGAGGAGGAAGAGAAATGAAAATAGCTGTAGGAATCACAGGAGCCACGGGAGCTATTCTAGGTATTCGAATTTTAGAGCTTTTGAAGAAGGCTTCTGTTGAAACGCATTTAGTCATGTCGCCTTGGGCTCATGCCACAATTAAGCTGGAAACACCGTATAGCGTTCAGCAAGTAGAAGCGCTAGCAGATTATTGTTATTCATATCAAGACCAAGCAGCAAAAATTTCGAGCGGTTCTTTTCGTATAGATGGAATGATTGTTAGTCCTTGCAGTATGAAAACATTAGCATCTATTCGAATGGGACTAGCAGATAACTTAATAGCGAGAACGGCAGATGTGATGTTAAAAGAAAGAAAGCCACTGGTGCTACTTCCTCGAGAAACGCCTTTGAATACGATTCATTTAGAAAACATGCTGGATCTTTCAAAAATGGGCGCTATCCTTGTGCCTCCTATGCCAGCATTTTATAACAAGCCTGAGACGATTGATGATATTGTCACTCATATTGCTGTTCGAACGTTAGATCAATTAGGAATTGAGCTTCCTGAGGCAAAAAGATGGAATGGAATTAAACATTTATCACAAGGAGGAAAATAAACATGGCTTATAAAGACTTTAGAGATTTCCTTAATACGCTACATAAAGAAGGGCAGCTACTGACGATTACAGATGAAGTGCAGCCTGATCCAGATTTAGGTTCAGCAGGTCAAGCCATCAGTAATTTAGGAGACCAAACGCCAGGGTTATTATTTACCAATATTTATGGGTACAACAGCGCAAAGGTAGCTCTAAACGTAATGGGTTCCTGGTCAAATCACGCGTTAATGATGGGAATGCCTAAATCAACTCCTGTAAAAGAACAGTTCTTTGAGTTTGCTCGGAGATATGAAAAATTTCCTGTCAAAGTAAAAAGAGAAGAAACAGCGCCATTTCATGAGTGTGAAATTAAAGATGATATCAACTTATTCGACCTTTTGCCGTTGTTTCGCTTGAATCAAGGAGACGGAGGCTACTATCTAGATAAAGCGTGCGTTATTTCTCGTGATCAGCATGATAAGGAGAACTTTGGCAAACAAAACGTAGGTATATATCGTATGCAGGTCAAAGGGAAAGACCGTCTAGGCATTCAACCTGTGCCACAGCATGATATTGCCATTCACTTGAAACAAGCCGAAGAAAAAGGTGAAAACCTCCCTGTATCAATTGCTTTAGGATGTGAACCTGCGATTGTCACAGCAGCCGCTACGCCGCTTCATTACGATCAATCAGAGTATGAAATGGCAGGAGCTATTCAAGGTGAGCCATACAGAATTGTGAAGTCTCAGCTTTCTGATTTAGATGTACCTTGGGGAGCAGAAGTGATTTTAGAGGGAGAAATTTTAGCTGGTGAACGTGAATATGAAGGTCCTTTTGGCGAATTTACAGGTCATTACTCCGGTGGCAGAAGCATGCCTGTTATCAAAATCAATCGTGTATACCATCGCAAAGATCCTATTTTTGAAAGTCTATATATCGGTATGCCTTGGACAGAAACAGATTATTTAATTGGAATCAATACAAGCGTTCCTTTATATCAGCAGCTAAAAGAAGCATATCCTGAAGAGATTGAAGCTGTGAATGCGATGTATACTCATGGTCTCGTTGCTATCATTTCAACGAAAAGCCGATACGGAGGATTTGCTAAGGCGGTTGGTATGAGGGCATTGACTACGCCGCATGGATTAGGATATTGCAAGCTAGTTATTTTAGTAGACGAAGATGTGGATCCGTTTAATTTACCGCAAGTCATGTGGGCGCTATCGACAAAAATGCACCCAAAACATGATGTTATAACAGTGCCTAATCTTTCAGTTCTGCCACTTGATCCAGGATCTGAGCCGGCTGGTATTACAGATAAAATGATTTTGGATGCTACAACACCAGTTGCACCGGAAACAAGAGGCCACTATTCTCAGCCTTTAGATACACCACTTGAAACTGAAAAATGGGAAAAAATCTTAACGAATATGATGCAAAAATAAACAAGGAGGAATCGACATGCATACTTGTCCAAGATGTGAAGCCAAACAAGCGAACTTAGTATCTAAATCACCAGTTGAAGGAGCCTGGGAGATTTACTTATGCAACGTGTGTTTGTTTACCTGGCGTTCTTCTGAACCTGAGACCATCACCAATCCTGAAAAATACCCTCGACCATTTAAAGTCAATCCAAAAGACGTACCGCTGGCAACGCACGTGCCTCCTGTGCCACCCCGATCTTAATCAGCAAAGGTGGTAAGTAAAATGAATAAAGCAGAGCTGCCAAAAGTCGTGCGCGTATTTTTAAATGGAAAAGACTTAGAAAGAAAACAGCATGATGCGATGCTGCTATCTACAGTGACATCCGAGGGTTTTCCTCATGTAGCAATGATTAGCGCAGGAGAGCTGGTAGCTATTAGCTCTTCACGCGTCAAGCTGTTAGTATGGAAAGATACCACGTCTTCAAAAAACATGATACAGAATCATAAGGCAACCGTTACATTAGTTGTTGAAGGAAAAGCTTATTACATTAAATTTTTGCTGAAAAAAGAAGCTCCTGTGTTATCAGGCTATGAGTTATTTACGGGAGAAGTAGCCGCTGTTAAAGAAGATTACGCAAAATATGCAGTTTTAACATCAGGAATTCAATTTCAGCTTCATGATTCTAAAGAGGTACTGAGCCGCTGGAAGCAATCAATTAAGGCTGTTCTTTCTACTGAAAAAACCGATTCTTAAAAATAAGAATCGGTTTTTTAGCTGTAGTGAAATTTTTTCAAATAGCATGCTAGCTGAACTTTTAATAGGTGTTCACTGTTTGTAAATGTTTACCTGAATTTAAACAAGAAGAAATAGCTTTTGCCAAAGCTATTTACGAGTCTACATCCGCTGAAGATAAAGAAGCAGCAAAAAAACAAGTGGATTCACTGCTAGACAAAGCTTTAGCGAATCATCCAGTCTTCAACCAAATTGCTCCTATGTCTAAAAATGCTTCCTTTATGACAGGATCAACTGATGTCGCAGACGTTAGCTGGAATGTTCCAACTGCACAGTGCGTGACCGCAACATGGGCTTATGCTACGCCGTTTCATACATGGCAAGCTGTTGTGCCCAAGGGAAAACGGAGTATGCCCATGATGCGATGTTATTGGCTGGAAAAGCCATCGCGGCTACGGCGATTGAAATGATAGAAAATCAAGAGCTGATTAGTCAAGCGAAACAAGAGCTGGAGGATAGGCTAGAAGGGGAAAGCTATGAATGTCTTGTGCCTTCACATATACAGCCACCTAATTACTCAGAAAGTGAGCAGGAAGACTACAGCGTGGTATAAAAAACGAGGCGGGGAAAAACGTATTTTCGTTTAAGGAAGATCCGAACGATGAATCGTTCGGATCTTTTTATTGTTAGGTTGAACGTTAGGTTTCATTTATCCCGTTTGTTCGTCTTTAGATTGGATTGATGTAGTTATGGCTCAATCTCTTTTTTGTTTTCATTAAAAATAAATGGTTAAAAATATATCTCTTTGCTGAACCTAATCCTATCTAATTGTTTAGGAAAAGAGGTAAAAAAACATGAGAGCATATAAAGTAGAAAAAGATGGGTCAATTTCAACTTCACTAAAAGGAAAATCAGTTTTATCCACTTCTTATTTAAATAAAGGTTCTGCTTTTACTGAAGAAGAAAGAGAAAACCTTCATCTGCAGGGACTTCTTCCTCCAACGGTTTTAACGTTAGAAGAACAGGTGAAGAGAGCATATGAGCAGTTCAAAAAAGCACCGAATGATCTTCAAAAAAATAATTCGTTGAATGATCTACATAACCGGAACGTCGTCTTATTTTATCGTTTATTAACCGATCATTTAAGTGAAATGCTTCCTATTATTTACACGCCTACTGTAGGTCAATCCATCCAAGAATACAGCCATGAATACCATCGACCTGACGGACTATATTTATCTGTAAATGAAGCGGATCGATTAAGTGATGCGATTGAAAACTTAGGACTCGACAGCGAAGATATTGATTTGCTTGTTGTAACAGATTCAGAAAGTATTCTCGGCATCGGGGATTGGGGTGTAGGAGGGATAAATATTGCAGTTGGAAAGTTAGCGGTCTACACAGCTGCAGCAGGAATTGACCCAAGCCGCGTACTGCCTGTTGTTCTTGACATGGGAACCAATAACAAAAAGCTTCTTGAAGATCCTTTATATTTAGGAAATCGTCATGAACGAGTAAAAGGAGAAGACTATAATCGTTTTATTGCTCAATTTGTAAAAGAAATAACGACCAAGTTTCCTAAAGCGCTTCTTCATTGGGAGGATCTTGGGAATATTAACGCGCGTCACATTATGAAAGAATACGGCGATAAAATTTTAACGTTTAATGATGATATTCAAGGAACGGGAGTAATTACTCTTGCAGCCGTTTTAACAGCGGTGCGCATTACAGGAACGCCTTTAAAAGATCAGAGGGTTGTTGTATTTGGACCGGGATCTGCTGGAATTGGGAATGCTGATCGTATTCATAGTGCGATGATGCTTGAAGGGCTGTCTGAAGAAGAAGCATATGGTCGTTTTTGGGCATATGATTACAGAGGTCTGTTAACCGAAGATATGGAAGATTTAGCTCCTTTTCAACAGCCGTATGTTCGCCAAAATGAAGAGATTAAAGAATGGGAAAAAGACGATGAAAATAAAATTTCACTGTTGGAGCTTGTCAAGCAAGTGAAGCCAACGATTTTAATTGGAACTTCAGGCGTCACGGATGCTTTTACCGAAGAAATTATTAAAGAAATGGCAAAGCATGTAGAGCGCCCGGTGATTATGCCGCTTTCAAACCCAACTAAACTTGCTGAAGCTGTTCCGGAAAATATTGTAAAATGGACGGAAGGAAAAGCCCTTATTGCAACGGGAAGTCCATTTGAACCCGTTGAATATAACGGGCACACTTATGAAATCGGACAGGCTAATAATGCATTTGTGTTTCCGGGTCTTGGTTTAGGTGCAATTGTGGTTCGCGCTCAAAAGTTTACTGAATCTATGTTTGCAGAAGCAGCCAATGCAGTAGCGCGTATAGCAGAAACAGATACAAAAGGAGATACGCTTCTTCCCAACATTAAAGATCTTCAAAAAGTATCAAAGGCGGTTGCTGTAGCAGTTGCCGATGCTGCTGTAAAAGATAACGTAGCAACTGTTACCGAGCAAAATGTAAATGAACTTGTAGAAGCAGCGGTATGGCAGCCTGTTTATAAACCGGTTAAGGCAAAAAATGAATGAGGTGAATGATAAATGAGCATAGGTCAAATTTTTCTCATTCTCGCGCCTATCTTTTTTGTCATTTTGCTTGGTTATTTAGCAGGGCACTTTAAAAAATTTGATAAGCAAACGTCTAAGGGGCTCAACACATTAGTAACGAAGTTTGCGCTTCCTGCACACTTATTTGTAGGTGTAACGACAACGCCAAGAAAAACACTCATAGACGAATGGCCGTTTTTAGTAGCGCTGATTTTAGGAATCGTCGGGTTTTACCTCATTATATTGCTCGTCGTGAAGTATGCAGGGAAGCATACGTTAACTGCCTCTTCTATGTTTGCCCTAAACTCAGCTCAGCCAACGTTTGCTTTTATGGGCATTCCAGTACTCGGAGGATTGTTCGGTGCGGGCGCAGTAGCGATTCCAATTGCCATAACAGGAATCGTGGTGAATGCGATTTTAGATCCGCTGGCAACGATTTTAGGAACCGTTGGACAACGGGGGCGAAAAAAAGGGGAAGAGAAAACAAGTTTATTTAAAGTAACGGTTCATTCCATTTTGCATGGTTTATCTGAGCCTTTGGCATGTGTACCGTTAATTGGGGTGATTTTAACGCTTTGCGGCTTTCAGTCACCTAAACTTTTACAGGATATGCTTGATCAAATCGGAAGTATCACATCGGGAGCAGCTTTGTTTGCGGTAGGAGTAACGATTGGAATTGGAAAAATTAACTTCAGTAAAGGCGCGCTTGGGATAGCCGTCTTAAAAGTAGCGGTTCAACCCATCGTTATGCTCGGAATTGCACCCATCGTTATGCTCGGAATTGCAGTATGGATAGGGTTGTCTTCAGATGAAGTGACAAAAGCTATTTTACTGGTAGCTTTTCCTGGGTCTGCTGTAGCTGCGATGATTGCTTTGCGGTTTGAAAGTTTGGAAAACGAAACCGCATCTGCTTTTGTCATTAGTGCTATTTTATCGTTGGTTACGCTGCCGCTTCTTATTTCTTGGCTTATGTAAATAAAAAAACGAAAGAGGAGAATTCCTCTTTCGTTTTAAGAAGGATTAATAAGCTAATGCAAATAATCCTTTGATATGAGATAAGTAACGAACGTTACTTGCTTCTTTCATAAGTGATGCTGGTAAACCTTTTAATTGCGTTTTGTTTCCGCCGATTGTACCAATTGCATCTTTGCGTCCAAGACTTCCTAGTGTACCAGAGAAGACAGGAACGAATGATTCCATTGCTCCGCCGCGAATAGCTACTGCTAAGTTCACGCCTACAACTTCACCCATTTGCCAAGCTAATTGAGCAGTAGGTGGGTAAGGGCGACCTTCTGGACCCATTACAACCGCTGAGTCACCAGCAAGGAATACATCTTTATGAGATGTAGATTGTAAGAATTCATTTACAAGTGCACGACCGCGGTTTACTTCGATACCTGAGTTAGCAACTACAGAGTTACCTTGAACTCCGCCAGTCCATACCATTGTTTTTGTTTCAATTTTGCTGCCGTCTTTAAGTTCAACAGTTGTAGCATCCATTTTTGTTACAGGTGTACCAGTAACGAATGTAACGCCGCGTTTTGTTAAGCTTGATTGAGCGCGCTCTACTAATTCAGCAGGGAAGCCTGGAAGAACTGTAGGAGCTGCTTCTACACAGTATAGAGAAATTTCTTTTGGATCAACACCGTGTTTTAAGCATAGGCTTGGCATTAAGTCAGCGTATTCACCAACAAGTTCGATACCTGTTAATCCGCCGCCGCCAACTACGATTGTACCGTCAGCTTTATTTTTTGTTTTGCTGTATTCAGCGATACAAGCTTCTACGTGTGCACGTAAACGGTTTGCATCATTTACTGATTTAAGAACGAAGCTGTGCTCTTCTAAACCAGGGATACCGAAGTAAGCAGTTTCACTACCTAAAGCTGTAACAAGGTAGTCGTAGCTTAATTTTGTACCATCTTCAAGAGATACTTCACGTTGATCTGGTGAGATTTCTTTTACCGTTGCAATTTTTAAATCAACGTTGTAGTTTTTAAGTAATTTATCAAGTGGTAAAGCTACCGCTTGTTCAGAAACGCCGCCTACAGCTAGACGGTGTAATTCTGTAATGATTTGGTGAGTAGCAAAACGGTTTACTACTGTAATTTTTGCTTCATCCGCACTTAGGTGTTGGCGAGCTGTCATTGCAGTTAATAAACCACCGTAACCGCCGCCTAAAATTAAAATATGTTTTGACATAGTCGATCCTCCGTCCACACTTTTTAATGAAAATTATTTTTGTTTTTCGTTTGTAATGTCTAAATACGCTTGTGCAAAGCGGAATAGTTTTTGAGCTTGTGGATCTTTAAGCATGCGTAATAAACCGAATAAACCGATTGAATTAGAAGCATTTGCTTCTGCACGATCGTTTGCTTCGATTGCAGTAGCTGCAAGACCTTTTACTGTTCCTTCTACCGGCTCGATAAATTCTTTTACTCCACCAAGTAGATCTTCTTTTAATACGTCGTCAGTTAATAATGATTGCGCAACGTCGTAAGTTTTTGTAAGCACCGTTACCATTTCAGATAATTTTGGTAAATTATCTACAAGAACAGTAAGAGCTTCTTGTACTTCAGGCTTTAACAATTGATCTAACACATCCGCTTGACCTTTGTTAACTGCCGCTTCTGTTTGTACAGCAGCATTTTCCTCTGCAGCTGATTTTTGAATAGTTGATTGAGACATGAAAAGTCCTCCTTTGCTGGATACTGTTGCATATGTAGTTCCTAGTTATCTGCTAGACTTTCAAACTACATTGTGAAGTTGTGAAATCTTGCACATAATTCTATTTTAATTTTAATACGAGATAAAATCAACTCATTTTGTTGAAAAAATAAGTGAAGAACCTCGTAACCCTTTGTTTAATAAAAGTTTATAAAAAATAAAGCGAATAATTGCCTAGGTAAATAAAATTAAAATAGGGAACTAACATGATTCCTCTTCCTACGATAAAACAAATAACGTCATATTTCAACACATACGAACTTAATATTCTATAAGTAGTAAAAAGATAGGGCGCATTTACTATTTAAAGAGTTTTCAAAAAATTGCATTGACTTACTACGGTGTTCTACATATAATCAGAATATAACATCTTATGTAAGGAGATATAACATGGTTATAGTGGATGAACTTTATCATAATGTGGTCATTACATTGCCTCAATTAAAATTAATTGAATTTATAATGAAGTTAAAAGAAGCTAAAGCACAAGAAATAGAAGATATAAAAAAGAAAATTAGTAAATACGAAGAGAAGAAACGTGCTGAAGAAGCTTGGTATCAATCACTATCACCGTTTCGTAAATTTTTTACCGGGCGTCCTTTAAGTCAGCATCAAGCGGTCGAGTATATGGTATACGTAAAGGAACGCTTTAAAAAAATTGATCACCTTAAAGCACAAATGCGAGAACTTCATGAAGTTCTTGAATTAATAAAAGCGGAAAATGAAGAAACAAGTGAAATTACGCTTTCGCCTGCTATTGTACAAGAAATAAAACGATTAAAAAGCAGTGGAGGCGTTGGGATATGAGTGTTAATGAACTAAGTTTAGGGATGAATACAACGTGGGTCGTGTTAACAGCGGCGATGATTTTGTTAATGGAAGGCGGCTTTGCCTTGCTAGAGGCAGGTTTTGTCCGCTACAAAAATAGCGTGAATATTATTATGAAAGTATTCGCTGATATTACAATAGGAACGCTTTGTTTCTATTTAATTGGTTTTGGGTTAATGTACGGAGATGATTTAGGTGGAGTTGTCGGTAAAAGCGGTTTTGCGCTATCAGGTAATTTATCGCACCTTGACATTCCAATTGGGCTTGAAGCGTTTTGGCTGTTTCAATGTGCATTTGTTATTGCGGTCATTTCTATCGTTTCTGGAGCGGTAGCAGAACGAATTAATTTCCGTGCATACCTTTTATATGCGATTTTGATGACTACATTTATTTATCCTATAGCCGGACACTGGATTTGGGGAGGCGGATGGATTAGTAAGTTAGGGATGCTTGATTTTGCCGGTTCGGCAGTTATCCATGCTCTAGGCGGTTTTTCAGCTTTAGCAGCTGCAATAATGATTGGACCGAGGAAAGGGAAGTTCACAAAAAATGGAATTAGTTCTGTTTCTCTTCCAAGTAATTTGCCGCTTGCATCAGTGGGTGCTTTTTTATTATGGTTTGGATGGTTCGGGTTTAATGCAGGAAGTACGCTAAGTGCCACTGACGTTAGAATTGGTCACATTGCTATTGTCACAATGTTATCAGCAGCAGCAGGCGGAGCAGTTACTTTATTTTATACTTTATTTCGCTACAACCGTTCAGATGCACCTTCTGTAATAAATGGATCGCTTGCCGGACTGGTTGGCATTACGGCCGGGTGCGCTTTTGTTAACACACCATCTGCTATTTTTATTGGAGCTGTATCTGGCTTATTAATGATGGCAGCTACAAACTGGCTCGAAGCACGTCAAATCGACGATCCTGTAGGAGCTTTTCCTGTACACGCTGCTTCGGGAATATGGGGCACGTTGGCTGTGGGCTTGTTTTCTACAGACGGGGGTGTGTTTACAGGAGGAGGCTGGACGTTACTTGGCGTTCAACTTCTTGGGTTAATCGCTCTATGCGCTTGGGGATTTGTTACGACGTGGATAGGGTTAAAGGTTATTTCCTTGGTGGTTCCGCTTCGATCTACGGAAGAAGAAGAAGAAGTGGGCTTAGATATCAGCTACCACGGTATCATGGCAGCTCATCAAGCTCCTGAATTTATTGAATATGAAAACTACTATGCGGAAGTAGAATTTATTGAATATGAAAACTACTATGCGGAAGTAAAAGAAAAAGCCGCAGATTCGTAATAAAAGGCCGCTCTTTATAACAAAAGGGCGGCCTTTTTATGTGAAAAAATAGATTTAAAATACTTGGCTTAAATGATTGAAAAGTCAGAATATTTGTGTTATATTATAAAAAAGCCAAGGAGTTGATTTCTTATGAAAAAGAATTTACTTAATTCACCGCAAAAATCCAACGGAAAGGTGCTTGATGCATTATTCGCTGAGATGATTTTAGACAAGGCGATTGCAGAATTTCGTAAAGCACAGCTAAAAGAAGAAATCGACCGCACGCTATTGATGAAAAATAAAGAAGAGTTTTTAAAACTCTCATCAGAACTTAAACAAATTTCTTAATTACTTACTATACTTCACACACCATCTATTTTTAGGTGGTGTGTTTTATTTTTGGGACCTACTAAAAGGGATTAATTAGTAATAATTATGAATATATTCCTATTTAAAACTTTATTTACATTAATTGTATTGACTTCTTTTATGGATTTTTTTAACATAAACAAGAATTAAAGAGGAGGGGTTTGGTTGGGACATCTATTATTAGTAGATAGCTTGATTGCAGGTATTATTTGCATTGTGTTAGGAATTTTATTTAGAGCTCATAAAACAAGCAAATTTTTGTATGGCATAGGGATTGTGTTTGGTCTTATTTTTGTCATCGGGACGGTCACTCATTCTCCATCTAATACAGAAACTTCATCAGTTACATCTGAGAAAGTAGAAGCAAATCAAAAAGACAGTAAAGACACGTCAGAACTTAAAGCTCTCGTTACTAAGGGAATGACAGATAAGGAATTTCAAAAAGAAAAAGAGAAAGCCGCTTTTCAACAGTCAGACTTAATTGCGTTAGGTAACGGAGAAGTCGGATATGTGATCAAAGCTGAAGACGGTTACGTTGTAGCTGATACGAATGGCGAAACCATTTCAAGCGTTGAAACGTTTAAAACGGCTGATGAAGTAGAACAGTATGAATTAAATGAAGTTAAAAAAGTACATAAAGATGTAAGAACAGTTGATGCTCATTATACGGCTTCAGATTTAGAAAGTTTAGAAGATTTTGATCAAAAAATTAATGAAGTGCTGAAGCGCGTTAATCTTACAAAAAAGGAGTTTAATGAACTAAAATTAAAGGATGTTAAGACATTAACTTCTCATGAAATAGAAGTAATGAAGGCTATACGTGATTCTGTTTCTCCCCTTACAAAAGATACGCTGCTGCAAAAAACGATCCCTGCTAAAGATATTGAAAAGTATGTAGATGGATCTTATACGGCAGTGGGAGGATATGTAGCTAAAGCTGAAGATGTTCACGATATTACTTCGTACAAAGATTTTGTTGAAAGCTTACGTTTAGATTACACCGATGGTTCAGGCAAAAGGCCGTTTCCTGAAGAAGGATCGACGTACGGTGTAATCAAATTTAAATCGCAAGCGATAAGTCACGTTGATATTCCCTACGGAACTGTGTTCGGAGGGAAAACAACAGATGGACCTCCATGTACGCTTAATGGGTTTACAGGATCTCGAAACGGGGAAACCGTTCCAGAGTTCAAATTTGATAACTATTATCCACCAGCAAACGGAGCGGAACTATACCAAGTGGTAAATGGGGAAGAAGTACTTTTAGCTACCTATGTGGCAGAAGAAAAACGATTTGTACCAGCGGTTGCTAACCCAATGTAAAGGACTGGTTTTTTGTGATTCGAAAAGGTTTGTATGCAGCATATAATGAACGAGATTACGAATGTTATGAAACGGAAAACGGGTGTGTAAAGCTGATTAGCTATGATAAAGGCGACGTAGCAAATGGATTCATTCCATACGATGACACGACTTTCACAAAAGAAGTTCCTCGTGATGCTGTTGAAGAAGTGTTTTTTGTAGCTCCGTATGCTACTTATCAAAATGAAAAGTTTGGTGTGTCAGATGCTTCTGATCGTCGAGTGCTTTTGACCACATCTGAAAAAGAAAAAGCTGATAAATATCATTTTCAACGAACGGATAAATATCTATACGAAAAACATGTGTTAAGAGAAGAAGTGAAGTTAATGGAGAAAAAAACTCCTTATTCATGAGACGTCATAATAAAAAGAGGATGCACTTGCATCCTCTTTTTATTTAATCAATTTTCTTGAAGTGTTTCTGTTCGTATTATCATTTGTACGAAGGAAGGTAATGCCAAGACCGATTAATCCTCCTACAATAGCAGGAACTACCCAGCCGAGACCCACTCCATACATAGGTAGAATCGATGTAAACAGATCGTTTACTGCCGCAATTTTGAATCCAGCAGCATTTAAGCCATCAAATAAACTAACGATAAACGTGAACAGAAGGCTTACTTGGTAAACTTCAGAACGTCCTTTAAATAAAGGATGTAAGAATGTTAAAGCAATTAACACAATAGCTAACGGATAAATAGCCGTTAAGACCGGAACCGAAATAGCGATTAATTCCGTTAAACCAAAGTTTGCTACAACGGCGCTGAATGCTGATAAAATGACAGCAATCAACTTATAAGAAACCCTTGGAAACAGCTTATGGAAGAAAGATGAACAAGATGTTACAAGGCCTACACTTGTTGTTAAACAAGCAACGGTAATCATCAGACCTAAAAGAATTCCTCCGTAAGAGCCAAAGTAGTAATTTGATACTTCAGCCAAAACCGTACCTCCGTTATCAAGACGTCCAAGCTCTGATACGCTTGAAGCACCCATATAGGACAATGCACTATAAATAAGAGCTAAAATAACGGCAGCGATAGCCGTAGCTTTTGCACAAATTGTGATGATTTGTCGGTTAGTTTTTGCTCCTTTTTCTTTAATTGCATTAATAATAATAATTCCAAAAACAAATGATGCTAGTGTATCCATTGTTAAGTAGCCTTCTTGGAAGCCTTTAAAAAATGAGTGTGTTGTATAAGCTTCGCTTGGTGCTTCAAATTTTCCAATTGGGTTCACAACGGCTACAACTACCAATATTCCAATAAACGTTAATTTAATAGGTGTTAAAACTTTTCCTACTAAATCGACAATTTTCGCAGGGTTTAGCGAAAAAAAGCAGGTAATAGTAAAGAAAATTACCGTGAAAATGATAAGAGGAAGGTGCCCTGAATTTTCTGATAAAAAAGGCTTAACGCCAATTTCGAACGAAACGCTTCCCGTTCTTGGCATCGCAAAAAGCGGTCCGATTGCCAAGTATAAAATCGTAGTAAAGATAATACCGAAAGCTGGGTGTACGCGACTAGCTAAAGACTGCAGATCCTCTTTTCCGGAAAAACCAAATGCGAGAACGCCTAGAAGAGGCAGACCTACACCCGTTACTAAAAATCCAGCATTTGCTGACCAAATATTGCTTCCAGCAGACTGACCTAACATTGCAGGGAAGATTAAATTACCTGCGCCGAAGAATAGGGCAAAAAGCATAAAGCCAATAACCACTATAAATGAAAAAGGAACTTTGTTTGACACGTTAAAACCTCCAAAATTATAAATGCTTTTTATTATCGTGTTGAATAATTAAAATTTTCAGAATTTTATATTCGAATAATAAAAATAAACATGTATCGTATTATACTAACCTAAAATGCATATTTCAATATAAAATTTTATTTTTTTAATTTATTCGCTGAAATAGCAAAAATAGAAAAATACTTAGCAAAAAAATCTCAATATACAACAATTATTTGATATGATAAAACAGAACCGTGGCTTTTAAAAATTTGCATGTGCGGCCTTACATCCTTTTAGTAAAGAACTGTTTACATAAGGTGCTGTAAGGATGTATATTTATACACGGTTCGCGGAACCGCATATGCTCGATGGATGAAAGTCAACTGTGCGAAAGGAGCAAGAAAGTGAAAAGGTTAGGTCTAGCAACTCAGATTCTAATTGGACTGATTTTAGGCGTAGCTGTAGGTGCTATTTTTTATGGAAGCGATACAGCCATTTCTATTTTACAGCCGGTTGGAGACATATTTATTCATTTAATTAAGATGATTGTCGTACCGATCGTGATTTCAGCATTAATCGTAGCGGTCGCAGGAGTAGGCGATATCAAAAAATTAGGTAAGCTTGGCGGAAAAACAATTCTTTATTTTGAAATTGTTACAACCATTGCTATTGTAGTGGGGATTATTGCCGCGAACTTATTCCACCCTGGTGCAGGGGTTGATATGGGACATATTGAAAAAAGCGATATTTCTCAATATGAGGCAACGGCAAAAACGTCTGAAAGTACAGGGATTGCTCAAGAGCTTCTTCATATTGTTCCGACAAACGTCTTTCAATCGGTAGCAGAAGGCGATCTTTTACCAATCATTTTATTTTCCGTACTGTTTGGTGTAGGCGTAGCTTCGATTGGAGAGAGAGGAAAACCTGTTTTAGCCTTTTTTGAAGGCGTCTTGGATGCAATGTTTTGGGTAACTAATTTGGTGATGAAATTTGCTCCAGTAGGTGTATTTGCACTTATTGGTGTTAATATTATAAAGTTTGGTGTCGGATCACTTATTCCATTAGGAAAATTAGTGTTCGCCGTTTACTTCACCATGATTTTCTTTGTGCTTGTGGTTCTTGGAATTATTGCTAAAATGGCTGGAACAAGCATGTTTACGCTGATAAAAGTGTTAAAAGACGAGCTGCTTCTTGCTTTTACAACGGCAAGTTCAGAAGCCGTTTTACCATCTCTTATCAAAAAGATGGAAGACTTTGGTTGTTCTAAATCGGTTACATCGTTTGTTATTCCAACAGGCTACACTTTTAACTTAGATGGTTCAACCATTTATCAGGCGCTGGCATCGCTGTTTATTGCTCAAATGTACGGCATCGACCTTTCCATTATGGATCAAATTCAGCTCCTTCTTGTGCTAATGTTAACCTCAAAAGGAATGGCTGGTGTACCAGGGGCATCGTTTGTAGTTGTACTTGCTACACTTGAATCTATGGGCTTCCCTCTTGAAGGCATGGCATTTATTGCAGGAATTGACCGCATTCTGGATATGATGCGTACCACAGTTAACGTAGTAGGAAATGCTTTAGCTGCAATTGTGATGTCGAAGTCTGAAGGCGAATTTGATAAGCAAAAATCATTAAATTATACAAATGAATTAAAGAAATCAAACATAGCTTAAAACAAAAAAGCCGGGCAGCAGCCCGGCTTTTTTGTTTTAAGCTGCCTGTTATCTTTTTTGAAACATATGGTAAAATAAAAGAAATGAGAGACAAAGGAAGTGTCATAATGACGGAAACTGTTCAGTTAATTAAAAAGCTTGTTTCGATTCCCAGTCCTTCTGGAAATACAGAAAAGGTGATTTCATTTGTCGAAGACTATGTAAAAGAGCTAAATATTCAAACGTATCGCAATCGAAAAGGAGGCTTAGTCGCTACTATTCCCGGTAAAGATACAGATCACCACCGCATGCTGACGGCTCATGTCGATACATTAGGTGCTATGGTAAAAGAAATCAAACCGAGTGGACGTCTGAAAATCGACTTGATTGGAGGATTTCGCTACAATTCTATTGAAGGAGAATATTGTGAAATTGAAACTTCATCAGGAGAAGTATTTACAGGAACCATCCTTATGCATCAAACATCTGTTCATGTGTATAAAGATGCAGGGAAAGCTGAGCGAAATCAAGAAAATATAGAAATTCGACTGGATGAAAAAGTACATAGCGCAGAAGATGTTCGCAGCCTTGGAATTGAAGTCGGCGACTTTGTTTCCTTTGATCCTCGTGTAGAAATAACAAAAAGCGGTTTTATTAAATCTCGTCATCTCGATGATAAAGCAAGCGTAGCTTTATTGCTTCAGCTCATGAAAACAATTCAAGAAGAACAGATTGAACTGCCATACACTACGCACTTTCTCATTTCAAATAATGAAGAAATTGGATACGGAGGAAATTCGAACATTACGCCTCAAACAGTAGAATACTTAGCGGTTGATATGGGTGCTATGGGAGATGGACAATCTACTGATGAATACACCGTGTCTATTTGTGTAAAAGATTCAAGCGGCCCATATCATTACGGTTTGAGAAAGCATTTGGTGGAGCTAGCTAAGCAGCATGATATTCAGTACAAATTAGATATTTATCCGTTTTATGGATCAGATGCTTCTGCTGCTATTCGTGCCGGACACGATATCGTACACGGCTTAATTGGTCCAGGAATTGATTCTTCTCATGCGTTTGAGAGAACGCATCAAGATTCATTAAACCATACGTATAAGCTTCTTTATCACTATGTGCAGTCGAACATTGTTCTGCTTTAAGAAAGGAATATTTAATTAGTGTATTTTTATGCAAAATAAAGAGCACGACGGGATTGTGATGTCTGTACTTTCCTTTCCTAAAAAAGAAGCCGGCTGTCCGGCTTCTTTTTTTAATAAATACTATATATTTTTTTGCTGGTGAAGCAACAGTTGGTTAAAAAAGTACCTTTTTTAAAGAGGTATAATACTGCTTAAACCTTTTGTACATTGTGTTCATTTACAGAAGTTAAAATGTTTTTAAATTTTTAAAAGTTTCTTGTGACAAGTTTTGTAGAATGGGTTTTCAAAAGGAAATGGTTTCGGCATAATGTGGATATAGCGATCACTACAATAATCGGAGGCGAATCTTTTCATGTGGGTACTGACGGTATATGCTGGAAAAGAAATGAAAATGTTTGAATTTGAAACTGAAAAGCAGGCGAGAGAAGCTTTTGCCAAAACAAATGGCTGTAAAGTTCTTTCAGAAGTGGTTTATTATAATGATCCTCATTTAACATTAGTAGCTATATAATGAAAAAACAAGAGCTGACTTTATGCTCTTGTTTTTTTATAGATGCTTGTATCTTCCGAAAAGAATAGAGTTGAAATAAAAAAAAATGTACGCTATGATATGGTAGTTACTTCTATTATTCTGATAGTTTAAAAGGTTCATATATATCAAACAGCAACAGTAAAGATGCCAAGAAGGCTTAATAGGGAAACTGGTGAAA